>FTCX01000323.1_pt1 | contig 21804 bp, 16 predicted proteins | sample 1639831 | NCBI WGS metagenome assembly FTCX01 (sample SAMEA3914869, study PRJEB12502) | metagenome | biome: forest; material: soil | place: USA | collected 2012-03-12 | depth 0.1 m
CAACATCCTCTTGCTGCAGGGCGGCGCGAGCCAACAGTTCGCGCAGATCCCGATGAACTTGCTCCCGCAGGGCAAGAGCGCGGACTACATCCAGACCGGTGCCTGGTCGCAGAAAGCCTACAAAGAAGCGAAGGTGCTCGGCACCGCGCGCGTCGCTGGCAACACGGAGAAGGACAAGAAGTTCACGCGCATTCCGAAGCAGAGCGAGCTCGAGCTGGATCCGAACGCCGCGTACGTTCACATCACGAGCAACAACACGATCTTCGGCACGCAGTGGCACGAGTTCCCGAACGTCGGCAACGTGCCGCTCATCGCGGACATGTCGAGCGACATCGCGTGGAAGCCGATCGATGTCTCGAAGTTCGGCCTGATCTACGCGGGCGCGCAGAAGAACCTCGGCCCGAGCGGTCTCGTCGTCGTGATCGTGCGCAAGGATTTGGTGGAGGCCGGCCGCAAGGATATCCCAGTGATCTTCCAGTACCGCACGCACGTGGAGAACAACTCGCTCTACAACACGCCGCCCACGTTCTCGGTGTACATGCTCCGCAACGTGCTCGCGGAAGTGAAAGCCAAGGGCGGTCTCACCGCGGTCGAGAAGATCAACCGCGAAAAGGCGAACCTGCTCTACAGCGCGATCGAGTCGCGCGCGGACGTGTTCGACTTGCCGGTCGACAAGGACGCGCGTTCGACGATGAACGTGGTCTTCACGGCGAAGACCCCGGAGCTCGAGGCCGAGTTCTTGGCCGAGGCGAAGAAGGCGAAGATGGAAGGCCTCAAGGGCCATCGCTCCGTCGGCGGCTTCCGCGCTTCGATCTACAACGCCGTCTCGCTCGAGTCGGTGTCGGCGCTCGCGGACTTGGTCAAGAAGTTCAAGGCCTGAGCAATCAACCGCAAGGGTGATGCCCTTCGCGTTTGCCGAGCGGCGCGCTCCCGAATCGAATCGGGATGCGCGCCGTTCGCTTTTTGTCGGTCGCCAAAAATTGTTTGACCCGTACGCGTAAACTGCGAAGTTTCCGCTTCTGGCGACAATGTAGGTCTCGTGAGCCCGAGCCTCCGGCGGACAATCGTGGCGGAAACGCGCGGGCAGGCCCGGAAGAGCGCCCGCCTTTCCTACGAAATGCCTGAGAAAGCGCGCGTCATGACTTTGACTGAGCGGCTGCCCAGGGAATAAGCTTACGGTTCTGTTTTCCTCCCACCTCGCGGATGTCTTTGGCTCGTTTCCGACTCCGGTTCCTGCTCCAAGAGATTGACCTGCCGCAAGGCGACACGGTCATCGGCCGAAGCGCGACCTGCCAAGTCACGATTGAAGATCCGCTCGTTTCGCGCGAGCACGCGAAGATCCGGATCGTCGGCGAGCGCGCCACGATCGAGGATCTCGGATCACGCAACGGCGTGCTCGTCGGCGGCGCGCCCGTGCAAGGCGTGAAGGTGCTTTCGGACGGTGATCGCGTGCGCATCGGCACGCAAGAGATGGTGTTCTGCGCGGGCGCTCCGATGGCCCCGAAGAGCGCCGGGCTCGGTCGCACGACGGGCTTCATGTGTCATTGCGCGGAGTGCGGGCACCCGTATCCGCTCGAGCTCGTGGAGTGTCCTGCGTGCGGCTCGAACGATCGCAACGAGGAAGACACGCTCGCCGGCGCGCCCAGCTCCGTGCGTGATTGGGGCCTGGATTTGGTGGTGGATGCGCTGCGGCGCGCCGAGTCGCTCGGGCGCACCGAGGACATCGAACGAATTTTGTCGCACGCGCGGCTCGGCATCGAACAGCGCATCGGTGACGGCAAAAGCGTGGAGCGCCCGACGCTCGACGCCGTCGCGGATGCCGCCGCGACGCTCGCCGCCGCGCGTGGCGACGCAACGTGGGGCAAGTGGCTGCTCTCGGTGTACGCGTCGATCGGCATCGTGCCGCCGCGCGCAGTCGGGCAGAGCTTGATCACGCTGCCTCCGTCCGAGCGCACGTCGCTCGCGCCCGCGGCGCGGCGCGTGGTCGAGAGCGTGAGCTCGCGCGGTGGCCCGCGTCACGAGGACCGTGAAAGCTTCGAGCGCATCGAAGCGCTCGGTGACTCGGAGCCCGCGGGTGCATGAGGCACACGCTTCGCTACAACCACCACGACATCGAGCTTCCGGAGGGCGAATTCGTCATCGGGCGCGCAGCCAATTGCCAGCTCTCGCTCGATGATCCGCTGGTTTCGCGCAACCACGCGACGCTCTCGGTGACGCCGGATGCCGTCGTGCTCGCCGATCTCGGGAGTCGCAACGGCGTGCGCGTGAACGCCGAGCGCATCGAGGGCAAGCGCAAGCTCTCGCACGGCGATCAAATCACGATCGGCAGCCAAGAGATGACGCTCATGTCGCGCCGGGAGATCGCGGCGGACACGTTGATTCAGGCGCCAACCCAGCGCGTCGCGACTTTCGGTCTGCTCGGGATCTTGGCGGACAAGGCGCTCGCGATGGGCCGCGGTGAAGAAGCCGAGAAGCTCTTGTTCGAGCAGATGGATCAAGTGCTGGTCGATGCGCAGCGCGGCGTGAGCGTGCCGCCCGAGACGCTCGAGCGCGCGTGCGACTACGCGCTCAAGCTTGCCAGCGCGACGACCAATGGTCGCTGGGTCGATTTCATCTTTCGTTTGCACACCGCCATCGGTCGTCCTTGCCCGGGCCCGATCGTGGACGAGCTCTACACGGTGCTGCGCAAAGTGAAGACGGTGAATCTGTCCGTGCTGCGCGAATACATCGAAGGCTTGCGCGAATTGTCGGGCAATCTCGGGCCGGCTGACCGCTTCCTGCTCAATCGCTTGGAAGGGCTGGAGCGCCTCGCTGCTGCAAAATAGCCGAACGATCGCAGCCGCGCGCTCGCTCGAGGCCGTTGAAGTTTCCCGCGCAGAACGCGCGCGATTGCGCTCGCGCTCGACGCAGCAGCGCCCGGCGGCTATCGTTTCCAGAGATTGGATTCCGATCAGAGCTCCAGAAACGCGCCCGCCCGGCCCGATCAGCCGCCGGTGACGGTGCAGTCTGCGCAGCGGTTTTGGCTCGAGTTTCAGGGACGCACGTTCGAGCTTCGTCCGGGTGAGGTGCTGATCGGCCGCAGCTCGAGCTGTCACTTGGTGCTCGATGACGGCTTGGTCTCGCGCCGGCACGCGCAGCTCATCATCAGCGATGATCGCGTCGCCGTCGAAGATTTCGGCAGCGCGAACGGCGTGTTCGTGAACGGCAAGCGCGTCGCGGGCACTCAGCCGCTGAACGCGGGCGACCAGCTGCTCGTCGGCAAACAGCAGTTCGTCTTGCGCGCGGTGGCTCGGCCGCTCGTGCGCACCTCCGAGCGCTTCACCGCCGAGACGTTGCACGGCCTGCGCGTCGCGGTGGATGTGACCGCGCCCGGTCCGGATCCGATCACGAAATCCGATCACAAGCTGCCCGACGCGGAGGCGACTCATCGCGAAGAGGCGCTCGAGCTGCTCGGCGGTGTGGCCGACAAAGTGCTCGCGCTCGGCCGCGGTGACGAAGCCGAGCGCGTGCTGTCGACGGCGTTGAACAACGTGCTCGCGGAAGCGAAGCGCGGCCGAGAACCCGCGCCGCGCGTGGTCGGGCGAGCGGCGAGCTACGCCGGCAAGCTCGCGGAAGCGACGACGCGCGGCAAATGGATCGACTACACGATCGAGCTGTACGCCGCGCTCCGGCGCCCGCTGCCGATCGAGTTCGTCGACCAAATGTACGCGGTGCTGCGCCGAGTGGATGCGGTGAACCTGTCCGCGCTCAGGGCTTACCTCGCGATTTTACACGAGCAGACCGGGGTGTACGGTCCGAATGAGCGCTTTGCGATTCAGCGGCTCGAGGGCTTCGAGCGGCTGGCGGCGTTGAAGTAGCGCCGCGCTGTGGTGGCGGCGGCGCTTCGCGGCCTGGCCCGAGCGCGAGCCAGAGCGATGCCGCTTCACCGATCGCTTCGCGCAGCTCGTCGTCTTCGATTTCGCCCAGGTGCCGCGTGAGCGTGGAGGGGAGCGGCGCTTTGCGCTCGGCGCGTTTGGGTGCCGCGGCTTCATCGCGCAGCGGTGCGGCGATCGCGCGCACGCGGAAACGCACGTTGTCCACGTCGACCTTGACCGTCTTGAGTCGCGCCACGATCTCGTTGACCAAGAGCGAGAGCTCCTGCGCCCAGCTCGCGGATGCGACGAACACGGTCAGCTCGCGCCCGCGCTTCGGCCCCGGTTCGGTGCGCTGCGCGATGCGCTCGCCGACCACGCGTCGCCATTGCTCACGGTCGATCGCGGTTCCGGCGTAGCGCGCCGCCGCATCACGCGAAGAGGCGAGCAGGGTCCCGAGTGAGGCCGGTCGCTGGCGCGCTGACTTCGAGGCTGCCACGTGTGGCAGCCTAGCCTAGGCTCACGCGCAGTCGGCCCCAAAACCGTTGTTTTTTGCGGGCTTCGCCGCTTGCTGCGTGAATGAAGGGAGGGGGGGAGGCATCTCGAGAAGATCGTGTTACACAGCGCCTGAACGTTTCGGGTGACCGAACGCCTGCTCGACCCATTCGATCATGCCCAGCTCTCGCAAAGGTTTCGCGTTCCGCAGTAGTCACTTGCCGTATCTTGCTGGCGCAGGCGTTGCCGTCATCGGCGTCGTCATCGCGGCCGCGAGGTACCTCGGCGCTTCGTCTTCCGCCGACCCGGCCGCGTCGACGAAGGATGATCTCGCGGCGCTCGCGTTGCCGCCTCCGCTCACGCCGATGCCGCAAGGCGCGCCCGCGCCTTCGAGCGCGCCGGTCGACACCGAGACGACGCTCACCGCCGAGATCGCCAAGATTCGGCCGATGATCGCCGAAACGAACGGCCCCTTGGATCGCGGGACCGCGACGCTGGCGCTCTGGGCGAGCACGCATTTGACGTGGGCCGATCTCAAATCGTTGAACACGACGTCTCCCGCGCTCTTCCGCAAAGATCCGGACCAAGAACGCGGGCGCGTGATTTGTATCGAGGGCACGATTCAGGAGATCCGCGCCGAGAAGAACCTCGCGCGCCGACTCGTGGTCGATCGCTCGCTGTCGACGACAGAGGCCGGCGGCGGTGGCAGCGAACGCGCGGACGCGGGCTCGCCAATCTTGAGCGTGGATGACGCCGAGTGGAACGTGCCCGGAGGCAAGATCTTCGTCGCGACGCTGATCGAGCCCGAGCACGCGGGTGATCGCCCCAAGTTGGACGATGCGCGTCGCGCCAAGCGTTTCGCGGTCGAGGCGCTCGCGGTGAAGAGCACCGGCAGCTTGGTCGACGGCGACAGCGCTCGCTTCTGTGGTGTCCTCACGGGCGTGGTTCAAGCCGCGAGCGAGATCCACTTGGTGCACCGCGCAGTCGGCATGTTCGACTTGCCCGAGAACACCGGCGCGGCGCCGCACACGGGCTCGCCGACTCCATAACGCCCGCGGCTTCGTTTCGGAAACCGCGGGCTTGAGTGCGAGCTCAGAAGCCCGGGGCGTTCAGCTCGGCGTCTTTGCCGGGGAACCAGCGGCTCGCGATGCGGATCGCGTTCGTGGCCGCGCCGAGGCGCAGGTTATCGGCGGCCATGGTCAAGCACACGCTGCGACCGCTCGGATCGCGCGCGTCACGGCGCAAGCGACCGACGAGCGCGCGGTCGCGCTCGTGCACGCACGAGAGCGCGCTCAAGCCGTCACCCGATGAGCCCGGGTAGAAGCGGACGAACGGCGTTTGCTTGCCGTCTGCGAGCGTCGCTTCGAGCGCGCTCAGCTCGGCGTTGTCGCGCAGCGTGATCCAGGCATTGAGGTAGTGACCAACCGCGACGGCGACGCGGCAGCACTGCGCCGATACCGCGAAGTCAGGCATGTCCAAAATCTTGCGGCTCTCTTGCACGAGCTTGCGCTCTTCGGCGGAGAAGCCACTCTCGTCCGTCTTGCCGTTGTGCGGCACGCAATTGCCGGCGTAGTGCGCGACGTTGAAGCCTTGCCCGAGGCGGCTCGCCTCGGCATAGCCGCTCTTCGATTCCGCCAAGAACTCATCGAGCGCGGAGATGCCGGCGCCGCTCACGGCTTGATAGGTGCTCACGCTCGCGGAGCTGAGACCGAAGCGCCGTTGCAGTGGAGCGGTGGCGAGCGCAAACGGAATCGTGGTGCAGTTCGGGTTCGCGACCAAGCGCACGCTCTCCGTCACTTCTCGACAATTCACGCCACCAACGACGAGCGGCACCTTCGGATCCAAGCGATAGGTGTTGCTCTTGTCGACCACGCGGTAACCGAGCTCGAGCAGGCGCGGCACGAAGCGCGCGCTGTGATCGTCATCGAGCGCGACGAGCGCGAGATCACCGCGCGGGGCATCGGCGCTCTCGAGCTGCGGTGCGCCACGCACCTTGTACGACTTGCCACCGTGCTCCAAATCCTGGTCACGGCTCGCGTACAAGAAGAGCTCAGCGTTCGGCCACGCGCGCTGTACCAGATCCAAGCTTTCGCGGCCGACGAGCCCGGTAGCACCAAGAATGCAGATTCGCATGGCGCGTCCCTTATCACGTAACCGTCCAGCTTGCCGCTCGTTTGCTGGTTCGCTGAAAAGCTCCGCGGTTTGCCGGGAAAACTAGGCGTTTCCGCGACGGCGCGCCTCCGTACGAATGCCCACACGAGCAGGCGTCGCCGAGTTGCCCGAGCACGTCGCGTTGCGTCGTGATGCTTCCGATCAAGTGATGACATCACGTCCAGGGGTTGTTTTTGGCCCTGCGCGTGGAGCGACGCTTGGCCGCTCGCGCGCTTCGTTGCGCGACCGGCGCCTGTTCGGTCAGGTCGCGTTGGCTCTCGCCGCCATTCGAACACCGTGATCAGCCGCGCGAAGCTCGTTTCTTTGTCTTATTTCCGTGCATCTGACCCACACCCTTCGCGCGCGCCCGGCGCGAAAAGAGAGCTGCGATCTCCCGAGCCGAACGGAGATGCGATGAATCGTCAGAGGCGAGACTCACTCACGCGCACGCACTCACTCTCACTCGTGATCGAGCGCATGAGTGCGCTGCGCTTCGCACGTATCGCGGATGCATGAACGCCTGCAAACGAGACAATCGCTCGAAGGTCGGAGCGCTCACGCGCGCGTACGGCTGAGTGCGGATTAAGAGAACGTTTGCGTTTGCGTATGGAACGTGAAACTTTGATGAGTTTGAGCGCTCGTCGAAATTTCTTCTGAGAGCTCGCTCACGAACGTCGAGGATATTGATGCTGCAGAACGTCTCTCGTAGTTGGCTCGGTGCTTTGGGTTTGGCCGGCGCTCTTTTGCTCCTGCGCTGCGGTGGAACGCCCGAGGTTTCGAGCAAAGGGAGCGTCGATAGCGGCGGAACCTCTGCGAGCGGAGGCAGCAGCGCGAATGGCGGCAACGCGGCGACGGCCGGCACCACCAACCTCAACACCGGCGATACCGGCGATCAGCCGGATGCTTCCGGCGGCTCGGGGATGGGTGACGCGGGCGCCGGCTCGGACGGGGACGTGTGCGGCGACGGCATCTTGGGCAAGACCGAAGAGTGCGATGACGGCAACACCAAACCGAGTGACGGCTGCAGCGGCATCTGTACGATCGAGCCGCATTACGTCTGTCCGACGCCGGGCAAGGCGTGCGTGCTCGACCAGACCGAGGTCTGCGGCAACGGCAAGCTCGAAGGCCAAGAAGCCTGCGACGACGGCAACACGCAGAACAACGACGGCTGTTCCTCGACGTGCACGGTCGAAGCCGGCTACACGTGTGATCCTTCCACCGGCGTGTGCTCGCCGATCGCGACGCCGGCCGTTTGCGGCAATGGGCTCGTCGAAGCCGGCGAGAATTGCGATGACGGCAACAACGTGGCCGGTGACGGCTGCACCGCGTGCAAGACGGATCAAGGCTTCGTCTGCCCGTACGCGGGGCAACCGTGCATCACCGATCAATACTGCGGTGACGGCATTCTGCAGGTCACGCTCGGCGAAGACTGTGATGACGGCAACAACAAGCCGGGTGATGGTTGCGATGCGCTCTGTCACACGCAAGCCGGCTATTTGTGCAGCGCGCCCAGCAGCGGTGATGCCGGCGCGGACGCGGGCACGACCGCCGAAACCTGCACGAAGATTTGGGTGTGCGGCAACGGCATCGTCGATCCGCACGAAGCCTGTGACGACAAGGGCGCGAGCGGCGGCTGCACCGCGGATTGCCAAGTCGTTGCGGGTTACACGTGCTCGAAGGATCCGACGACCGGCGCAGGCAAGTGCGTCGCCGCGCCGAAGAGCACGTGCGGTAATGCCATCGTCGAAGCTGGCGAGACTTGCGATGATGGCAACAAGCTGAGCTCCGACGGCTGCTCATCTACGTGCAAAGTCGAGCCGGGTTATTCGTGCACCACGCCGGGCATGCTCTGCACGCAGAACGAGCGCTGCGGTGACGGCAACGTGGACCAGGATCGCAACGAGGGCTGTGATGACGGCAACACCGTGTCCGGTGATGGCTGCACCTCCGATTGCCAGCTCGAGCTGAACTACACCTGCCCGACGCCCGGCAAGCCGTGCCAATCGACGATCATCTGCGGTGACGGCACGATCAGCGGCACCGAACAGTGCGATGACGGCAACAAGACGAACGGCGACGGCTGCAACGCGAGCTGCCAGATCGAACCGGGTTATTTGTGCCCGGTTGCGGCGCAGCGCTGCGTCGCCAAGCAATGCGGGGACGGCATCAAAGTCGGCGCCGAACAATGCGATGACGGCAACACCACGAGCAACGACGGGTGCAGCTCGACGTGCCAGCTCGAGCCCGGCTTCGCCTGCGCCGCAACGGGTGCTGCCACGCCGAGCCAAGCCACGCCCGCGACCGCTTGCCACGCGACGAAGTGCGGCGACGGGAAGCTCGAAGGCTTCGAGCAGTGTGACGACGGCAATCTGATTCCGTTCGACGGTTGTTCGCCGACTTGCACCAAAGAAACGCCGTGTCCCGGCGGCGCTTGCGGCGCGGTGTGCGGTGATGGCCTGGTGTTCCCGGGCGAAGCCTGCGACGACGGCAACACGGTCGACGGTGACGGCTGCAGCCACGACTGCAAGACGGTCGATTCGACGCACTACACGTGCACGAACGTGACCCAAACTCCGCCCGCCACGCTCACGATCCCGATTCTCTATCGTGATTTTCGCTACAGCGGCACGACGAACGGCAGCCCGGACTTCAACAACTTGAACCAGGCCAACACCGGCCTCGTGCAAAACGGGCTCGATACTTCCGACAAACCCATCTTCCGCCAAGCGTGGGGCAACAACTCGGACACCACGAAGGTGTCGATCACGACGGACGTGAACTTTTGCTGGTGGTACCACGACAGCAATTGCGATCCGACGACGCCGAACGGCGCGAACCCGTACGCGAAGCTGGTTTACCTCGATACTTCGAGCCAACCGACGACGTTGACGCTCGGGCAGATGACGGTCGGCGGCAAGACCGTGTATCGCTACAACAACCAAACGTTCTTCCCCGTCGACAACCTCGGCTGGAATGATGCGAGCGCGCCCGGCTCGAATCCGCAGGTCGATACCGCGTGCATGACGACGCCGCGCAACTTCTCGTTCACGAGCGAGCTGCATTATCCCTTCACCTACCAAGGCGGTGAGACCTTCGAGTTCACGGGTGATGATGACGTGTGGGTGTTCGTGAACGGCAAATTGGTGGTCGATTTGGGCGGTTGTCACAGCGCGGAGACGGGCTCGATCACGCTGAATGCCGCGGCCGCGACGACGTACAGCCTCACGGTCGGCAATTCGTACGAGATCGCGATGTTCCAGGCCGAGCGTCACACGTGCGCTTCGACCTACGAGCTCACGCTCGGCGGCTTCGTGCACACGACGACGCAGTGCTTGCCCAAGTGCGGCGACGGTCAGCTCGAAGGCGACGAAGTCTGCGACGACGGCAAGAACGACGGCAGCTACGGCAGCTGCATGCCGGGTTGCAAAGCGCGCGGGCCGTACTGCGGCGACAACAAAGTCTCGAACGGCGAGACGTGCGACAACGGCGTGAACCTCGTCCTCTACGGCAACAACACCCCGCAATGCGGCCCGAATTGCCAGATCGCGCCGTACTGCGGTGACGGCAAGATCTCGAACGGCGAGCAATGCGACTCGGGCGCTCAAAACGGCACGACGGGCGACTACGGTTGCCAAGTCGGTTGCAAGCTCGGCGACCATTGCGGCGACGGCGTGCTCGATGTGCCGTACGAAGGCTGCGATGACGGCGTGAACAACGGCACTCCGAGCAGCGCTTGCCAGATCGACTGCACGCCGAAGTGCGGCAACGGCACGCTCGATCCGGGGGAGGCCTGCGATCTCGGCGCCGCCAACAACACGGGCGCCTACAACGGCTGCAACCCGGATTGCAGCAAGGGCCCGTACTGCGGTGACGGCTTCCAAGATCCGAACGAAGATTGCGACGACGGCAAGAACGACGGCACGTACGGCACGTGCAACCCAGGTTGCAAGCAAGCCAACTACTGCGGTGACGGCATCCTCACGAACCCGCCGGAGACCTGCGACAACGGCGCGGCCAACAGCGTGAGCGCCTACGGCCAGAACCAGTGCACGAATCGTTGCTTGCCCGCGCCTTACTGTGGGGATCGCGCGGTGCAGTCAGCGCACGGCGAGAAGTGCGATGACGGCAAGAACGACGGCACGCCCGGCTCGTGCGCGAAGGACTGCAGCGCCTACATCCCGCTCGCTTCCTGCGGCAACGGCACGCTCGATGCGAACGAGCAATGCGATGACGGCGCGAACAACGGCAAGGCGACCGACACCTGTGATGCGCATTGCCACTTCCGCTGCGGTAACGGCATCAAAGACTCGGGCGAAGAGTGCGATGACGGCGTGAACGACGGCGCCTACGGCACCTGCAACAAGGACTGCACGCTCGCTCCTTATTGTGGTGACGGGAAGCTCAACGGTTCCGAGCAGTGCGACGACGGCGCCGCGAACGTCGCGCTGGCGACGGCGTACGGTAAGACCGTGTGCACGAGTGTGTGCACGAAGGCGCCGTATTGCGGTGATGGTCGCGTGCAACCCGCGTTCGAAGACTGTGACGGCTCGGCCTTGTGCAGCCCGACGTGCACATCCTCCATCCCGCACTGAGCTGCACCAGAGACCAATTGAACGGATCGAGAAATTTTTGGTCCGCAAGTGTGTGGACCAAAAATTTCCCGGTCCTTTGCCCAGCCTCCTGTCTCGGGTGCGTGATTGGTCACTATCCACCCAAGCGAGCTTGGGTGGAGGCGCTTTGGCAACAGCGTGAGGCGATCGCTCGATCGCCTCACTTTCCGCCGCGCGGGCGATTATCCCGCGCCAGCAGCGAGCCGTCATGGCTTCGAGGTCTTGCCTATGCAGCTCACTTCTCGTCGAGTCGCCCGAGTCTTCACCTTGCTGGCCGTGTTCGCGCTCGCGCGCTGCGGCGGCGTGCCCCAGCTCTCCACCAACGGCAACGTCGTCCCCGACGCGGGCTCGTCCGGTGGATCGCCCACGACGATGGACGACGGCGGGCCCAGCATCAACACCGGCGACAACGACGCTTCGATGAGCGGTTCGAGCTCGGTCGGTGACGGCGGCAGCCAGGTTTTGTGCGGCGACGGCATGATCGGGAAGGGTGAGCAGTGCGACGACGGCAACGCCAACGCGGGCGACGGCTGCTCCGGTGTCTGTCAGATCGAGCCCGGCTATTCCTGTCCGACCGCGGGCCAGCCGTGCGTCTACGAAATCAAGCAGACCTGCGGCAACGGCAAGATCGAAGGCGACGAAGCCTGTGACGACGGCAACGCGCAAAACGGCGATGGTTGCTCGTCCACGTGCGCGGTGGAAGCGGGCTACGCCTGCAACACGCCGGGCTCGCCGTGCACGAAGGTCGACACTTCGGTGTGCGGCGACGGCATGGTCAATAGCGACGAAGACTGCGACGACGGCAACACCGTCTCGGGTGACGGTTGCAGCGCGACGTGCACCGGCGAGCTCGGCTTCACTTGTCCGACTCCGGGCGCGCCGTGCGTGAAGCTCGAATACTGTGGTGATGGCGTGGTGCAACCCGCGCTCGGCGAAGACTGTGATGACGGCAACGCCGTGCCCGGCGACGGTTGCTCCGGCGTTTGCCACACCGAGCCCGGCTACAACTGCGCGCCGCCTGCCGCTGACGCGGCCGTCTCGGCCGAGGTTTGCACCAAGATTTGGGTTTGCGGCAACGGTCACGTCGATCCCGGTGAAGCCTGCGACGATGGCAACACGGTCTCGGGCGATGGCTGCAACGCGGACTGCACTCAAGTTCAATCGGGCTACACCTGCCCGAAAGATCCGACGACCGGCGCCGGTGGCGCGTGCACGCCCGCTCCTCAAAGCGTATGCGGCAACGCACAGCTCGGCCCGAGCGAGCAATGTGATGACGGCAACAAGGTGAGCGGCGATGGTTGCTCGTCCACCTGTGCGCTCGAGCCAGGCTACACCTGCAACACCGTCGGTTCACCGTGCACCAAGATCGAATTCTGTGGCGACGGCAAGCTGAACATCGACATCGGTGAGGGTTGCGACGACGGCAACACGACTGCCGGTGACGGCTGCAGCCCGCTCTGCCAGCTCGAAGCCAATTACCAATGTCCGACGCCCGGATCGGCCTGCGTGAGCACGATCGTGTGCGGTGACGGCGTGATCAAGGGCACCGAAACCTGTGACGACGGCAACACCACCCCGGGTGACGGCTGCAGCGCGACGTGCCAGACCGAGCCGGGCTGGCAATGCCCGGTTGCTGCCACGCGCTGCATCGCAAAGACGTGCGGCGACGGCATTCGCGTCGGCAACGAAGCGTGTGATGACGGCAACACGACGGCCGGTGACGGCTGCAGTCCGACCTGCACGCTCGAGCCCGGCTTCGTGTGCACCGCGACGGGCGCCGCGAACCCGAGCACGTCGACTCCGGCGACTTCATGCCGCGCGACTACGTGCGGAGACAAAATCGTCGAAGGCTCCGAGCAATGCGATGACGGCAACCGCATCCCGTATGACGGCTGCTCGCCGAACTGCACGCTCGAGCCCAAGTGCAGCAACGGTCAATGCACCGCGGTTTGCGGCGATGGCCTGAAATTCCCGCAGGAAGACTGCGACGACGGCAACACGACCGCGGGTGACGGCTGCAGCCCGACGTGCAAAGTCGAAACCGGCTTCACCTGCACCGCAGTGGATCAGAGCCCGCCCGCGACGCTCGACATCCCGATCCTGTATCGCGACATGCTCTATTACAACACCGACGCATCCGTCGGTCCGGGCCATCCCGACTTCGAGCGCTTCTCGGGCAGCGCGGCCACGACTGGCCTCGTCATGCCGAACCTCGCGACCGACGGCGAGCCCGTGTTCGCTTCGACCAACGGCTCCAATCAATACGGCCAACAGCTCACGACTTCGACGAACTTCTACTGGTGGTACCACCAGCAAGATTGCACGGTGACGCCGTGCACCCAAAACCCGTACGACAAGCTCGTTTACCTCACGAAAGCCGGCGCGCCGACCACGCTCACGCTCAACAACATCGGCAGTGGCGTGTATCAGTTCTCGAGCACCGGTTTCTTCCCGATCGATAACTTGGGTTGGGTGGATGCGAACGGAAACTCGATTCAGACGAGCAGCGGACACAACTTCTCTTTCACCAGTGAGCTTCGCTACCAGTTCACGTACGCGGGCGGCGAAAAGCTCGACTTCACCGGTGATGACGACGTGTGGGTGTTCATCAACGGCAAGCTCGCGGTCGATCTCGGCGGCTTACACTCCGCGACGAACGGCTCAATCACGCTCGATACAACCACCAACGGTCCGAACCTCGGTCTGACCATCGGTGGCATGTACGGGATCGCGCTGTTCCAAGCCGAGCGCCACACTTCGGCCTCGAACTACAAACTCACGCTGAGCGGCTTCGTGCACACGGTCTCGCAATGCGTGCCCAAGTGCGGTGACGGCAAGATCGAAGGCAACGAAGTCTGCGACGACGGCACGAACAACGGCAGCTACGGCACGTGCGCGCCGGGCTGCATGTCACGCGGTCCGTACTGCGGCGACTCGGTCACGCAGAATCCCCCCGAAACCTGCGACAACGGCGTGAACTTGGTCACCTACGGCGGCACCGCCAAGCAGTGCGGCCCGGGCTGCCAAATCGCGCCGTATTGTGGCGACGGCGCCGTCTCGAACGGTGAATCCTGCGATGACGGCGCCAACAACGGCAAAGGCTACGGCTTCTGCAACGCCAACTGCACCATCGGCCCGCGCTGCGGCGACTCGCTCGTCAACGGCCCCGAGCAGTGTGATGAAGGCATCAACAACGGCACCAGCGGCAGCCAGTGCCAAGCCGACTGCACCTTGAAGTGCGGCAACGGCACGCTCGATCCGGGCGAGCAATGTGATGAAGGCACCGCGCTCAACACCGGCGCCTACAACCATTGCAACCCCGATTGCACCATCGGCCCGTTCTGCAACGACGGCATCAAGAACGGCCCCGAGCAGTGTGATGATGGCAAGAACGACGGCAGCTACGGCACGTGCGCGCCCGGTTGCGTGTTCGCCAACTACTGCGGCGACGGCATCCTCACGAACCCGCCAGAAACCTGCGACAACGGCGCCGCGAACAGCGCCTCGGCTTACGGCAAGACCGCGTGCACCAACCGCTGCACGCCCGCGCCTTACTGTGGAGACAAAGCCGTCGAGTCGCTCTTCGGCGAGAAGTGTGATGACGGCGTGAACAGCGGCCAACCCGGCTCGTGCAGCGCGGACTGCAAATCCTTCATCCCGCTCTCCACGTGCGGCAACGGCGTCATCAACAGCCCCGAGCAATGTGATGACGGCGCCAGCAACGGCACCGCGACCGACAAGTGCGACGCGCACTGCCGTTTCCGCTGCGGCAACGGCATCAAAGACCCCGGCGAAGACTGCGACGACGGCGTGAACAACGGCAGCTACGGCACCTGCAACCCCGACTGCACGCTCGCCCCGCACTGCGGTGACGGCGTGCTCAACGGCAACGAACAATGCGACAGCGGCACCAAAAACGTCGCCCTCGTTTCAGCGTACGGCCGCGGCGTCTGCACCAGCGTGTGCACCAACGCGCCGTACTGCGGTGATGGCCGCGTTCAATCCAACTTCGGTGAGGATTGCGACAGCTCGGCCCTGTGCAGCTCCACCTGCACCGACACCGTGCCGCACTGATGGCCAGAGAGCAGGTCCAAGGACTCGAACCTTGGACCTGCCGAGTCGCCCTCAGCGCGCCTTATTCGCCCAAAGCTGAAGCAGCACCTCCGCGCCCTTCAAAAGCGGGAGCATCACGCCGGCTTTGAACACCGTCCCGTTCAGTTGTGCCGCGCTGAGCACCGCGCCCGGGTGAATCAGCAGGTTGAAACAACCCACGATGCCGCAGGCGATGAGAACGATGCCCATGAGCATTCGCTCCGCCGTCAACAAATACTCCGCAACTGACTTCTCACTCCGACCGAATCCGCCAAGCATGGGTTCGCTCTGCATCGTGTCATCCTCCTTTCGTCCCACGTGGCGGCTTCACTCCCTCACACGGGCACTATTCCTACGTTGTTACCAATCCGACCTTCACCTTCACGACGCACGAGGAGAGGGGAGATCGACAACGAGGGCGAGTTTTTTTGGAAGAATGCGGGAAACGGCGGAATTCGTGATTTTTCTTCGTGGGAAGCCACGGCAGAAGGTTGGGTTCGGTGGAGGCTTCGTAGGAAGACGATTTCGTCAGATTTGGTTTTTGGAGTCTACCTGCGAAGGCGGATTCGAAGGCCATGCTCCGAGAGAGGCTTCGTGCGAAGGCGTTTTCGAAGGGCAGAGAGAAAGCGAGCCTTCGTAGGAAGACAACGCAGAAGGCGACCTTTGAAAAGGTCTTCGCACGAAGAAAAAAAGGAAGGCGAGCGATGTCGGTGCCTTCGTACGAAGGAAAATCTGGAGGGACTGTCGGAAATTCTGTGTAGCGCACGCTAGTGCGACGTCGAGCGTTTCGGCGTACGTGACCGACGAACGAGATGCTTCTTGGCGACGTCACTCGCCCAGCCAGTAATCGAGCGTCTCCTCCGCCCGTCCCACAAACCGCAACTCGCGCGGCTTGCCATCAACGTCGGGTGCGAGCTCCGCCAACAAGCCGAATTTGCCAGTGTCCGGGTACTCGACGACCTCCGGCGAGAGCCGAGTGCTGATCGCTAGGAACTTGAGGTCGGCTTGCGAAGTGTTGACGATCTGATGTGCAGTCTCGGGGCCGCCTGGCGGGCACGCGATGACATCACCCGCGCGGATGGCGTGTCGAACATCCGCGATGCGGATCTCGCCGGCGCCTTCGATGATGAAGAATACTTCTTCGTTGACGCTGTGGCAGTGGAACGGAAACGCGCTCTTGCCGGAAGCAAGAACTGTCAGATTGTAGCCGAGCTTCTTTGCGCCGAGCGGTCGACTGATGAATCCGATGCTCGCTTGATAGCGGTCGCTCGCCTGGGCAGCTCCGGGGAGGGGCGCGCCGTGGCCCCAAGGCTGAAGCTCGATTGCATTGATGTTGAGGATGGGGGGCTTCATGCCCATCCATTTATCGAGCTGCTGCAGCCGAGGATTGTAAAAACGCGCCAATCTTTTCGTTGCGAAACGAGTAGGCGGACGCGAGGCTACTGACGAAAGGTTGACTCTGTAAGATGCTTGACACGAAAGGTCGTTTGCCATCGCGAGCGTGCGGAAAGCTGCTGCACGCATTACTGTCGACCTTCAGCAAGAACTAAACCTCATCAAGCCATGACAAAACAACGTGGGGTAACGATTACGGAGCTTCTTGGGGTCTTCGCCTCAGCCCTCTTCGCGCTCATCCCATTCGCAGAGCAACTGAGCATCCCGTGGCGGGATGGTGATAGCTATGATGATTGGGATGCCATGGCCGAGGCACTCTGGGAGAATCTCGTCGTCGGCACTATAGTGGAAGCAGGGCCGACGAGCTCACCTTTGCACCTTCCGCGGTATGACTTCAGCTATGACTCGTACCCCTTCAGCGATGTGCTCGTAGTGTCGGGCGAAGGGCCCGAGCTCTTGGTCGTTCAGCGAATCGTGCTCGATGGAACCCCGATTGCGCGGGTCATGGCGGCACGAGTTCGGCTGTCAGATCGAGTGTGCATCGGCCATGAAGTCGTTCTTCTTGGCGAGTCGTCGGTCTGTTTGGTGCGCTTCGGGGCTGGCGGCTCAAACGAACGAATCTCCGAGGTCTTCTTGACATAGCAAGGCCTAAACGATCGCTCGATGAGCGAACCATTTCCGCCCGGGCACGACACGACGCCCGCAAAAATGAGGCTGAATGAGCTACTTCGTCTTTGGGTTGATCGATCTCGCTGATATCGATACGGCGGGACAAATTCGAGCGCGTGTTTCGTTCGATGAGCTAAACGTAATCTGGGGTGCTCAAATCAATCAGCAAACACTGTTCGAGATGCTGGGACGCGATATTCCAGACAGGAGCGTTCCGTTCTTACTCACTAAATGGGTCAGTGAGGATACGAGCGATTCACTCGTCTCACCCTATGTCGCAGGCGTCGAAGCGAGCGCCGACTCATTTGCAGTGATCGGTCGCTGGCTCGTCGCAGTACTAGCTTCACCTGAAGTCGAACGAGTCCGCGTGTGGATGACGGAGGGGTACGAGACAGCGTTCAAGAATCTAGATTTATCGGCGCAGCAATTTGCAGCCGAGCTCAAGCATCGCGTCTTGGCCGAAGGCGATGTGCCTTCGCTTCGTGTAACCGTGGCGAGATAAACGTACCCCGCTAAGATCCTCGGAGGCCCTCGAGCTCTCCACGCTCGCCGCCCGAACGCCTCATGAGAACTAGCCTCGCGTCGCGAACCGCGTTCGCGAGCGCGCCGATCAACGCCTCCCGCGGGCCCCGCGTCTGGCCAGGATCCTGGCCAGCGACCTGGCCACAGCCGAGGTTTTTCAACGCCTCGTCACCCGTCACCGGATTCGATTCGAGGCTATTTTTCTGCGGGGTGCCGAAGGTCGGGGTCGAACCGACACGTCTTTTTAGGACAACGGATTTTGAGTCCGCCGCGTCTGCCAGTTCCGCCACTTCGGCTCAGGGAGGGGTTCTTTAATTTCAGGCGGGGCGATTGTCCAGCGCCTTTGTGACGGGCGGATTTTGCCGGCTCGGGAGCCGTAAACCGCCGGGAGCTTCCGGGCGGCGGCCTCGGGCGGCTACGCTCTCGGGCTCGAGATGTACACCTGCGAGCGCTGCGGCGCGATCCTGGCTGCGAACACGGATCAGTGTGCGTACTGCGGCACCGTCTCGGCGGCCGCTCGGAGGCAGCTGCAGGCCGATGCTGCGCGGCAGCAGGCGGTGGCGGCGCCGATCATCGCGCAGCAGGCGATCGCGCGGCGCGTCGCGCAGATGAATGTGGAGCAAGCGGCGGGGCGCTCGTTGATGTGGGGCGTGCTCTCGCCGTTTTTCGTTTGTCTGCCGTTTCCGAGCGTGCTCGCGGTGCTCGCGCACAACCGCGCGCGGCGTTTGGCGAAGGAGGGCGGCGTCGAGTTGCCGACGCGCGCGAAGGTCGGCTACTGGCTCGCGTTGGTGAGTGGGCTCGGTTTCGTCGTCTGTTTCGTCGCCATTTGCGTGTCCGTCTATCACGACGATCAGCGCGTCGATGCGCGCAAGGTCGAGCTCGCAAAGATCATCGCCGCGAAGGGCACGACGCCCGTGCTCGACCATGATTTCGCCTGCGCGCTGGCCGAGAAATCATTGCTCACCGACGGCTTCGCCGGCAGCACCGACACTGGCTCCTTTCGCGAGCTGGAGTGCGCGGGCAGCGTGCGGATTCTGAAAGAACGCGCGGAAATGACTGATTTCAAGCTGCGGACTTCATCGAGCAGCGACAAGGTGACCGCGACCATCTGCTTCAAGCACGGCAATAGCTGGTTCGTGGAGCGCACGGGCACGACGAGCTGCGATCTCGGGCAGTAGCGCCGCCATTTTCCGAGTTTCCTCGCGTCGCCAAACCTTCACCTAAACCAGCAATCGAGTGGCGAATCGGCGAATTCGTTTCGTCGCGCGAGATCGCTTGTTTACTCGGCGCTGATTTCGTTCGATAGGGGCAAGCTGGTGGTGCTGCGCATGCGCTTATATTTTTCGGTCACGGGCCGTTCGGGGCCCTGTTGAACAGCGTCGAGAGTGGAGCGCCGAGCGCGCCTTTCGGGATTCGTGATCCGCAATCGAGCCCGGCTCCGGCTCATGCTCGCTGGGCCGCTTCGTTGTTGAATGATGCGCGTGACGCGGCGTTCATCGGCTTGATGCTCGAGTGCGCGGTCGCTGGCGTTTGCGGCATCGCGCTGTGGTGCTCGCGTTTGCCGATGTGGCTCGCCGGCCCCATCTATTGGGCGGTGCTGCTCGCGTGGGTCGTGGATCGCTTCACGCTCATGCTCCACTGCACCTCGCACCGGCCGCTCTTTCGCCCGAAGTACCGCGCGCTCAATCACGTGATCCCGTGGCTCCTCGGCCCGTTCTTCGGCCACACACCGAACACGTATTTCGCGCACCACATCGCGATGCACCATCGCGAAGAGAATCTCGCGGCAGATCTGAGCGAGACGATCTCGTTTCGGCGCGATAGCTTCTTCGCGTGGCTCGGCTACTACGCGCGCTTCATGTCGATCGGCTTGTTCGAGCTGGTCGCGTATTTGGCCGGCAAGAAGCGGTACAAGGTGCTGAAGAACGTGCTGGTCGGCGAGGGGCTGTATTGGGGCTCGATCGCCGTCTTGGCCTATTTTCGCCCCGCGGCGACGTTCGTGGTCTTCGTCGGCCCGCTGATCCTGATTCGCACGCTGATGATGATGGGCAACTGGGGCCAGCACGCGTTCGTGTGCGCGGAGCAACCCGAGAACGCCTACCGCTCGAGCATCGTGTGCGTGAACACGCGCTACAACCGGCGCTGCTTCAATGACGGCTATCACATCCTCCATCACCTCCAGCCGCGCTGCCACTGGAGCGATCACGCGCGCGAGTTCGAGCGTGACCTCGCGAGCTACGCCAAGCACGATGCCATCGTCTTCGACGGCTTGGATTTCTTCCAAGTCTGGCTCTACCTCATGCTCGGAAGGTGGCAGACGCTCGCCCGCCACTTCGTGCACCTCCCCGGCGCCCCCACGCGCACCCCGGAAGACGTGATCGCCTTCCTGCGCGGCCGCGTGCGTCCGATCTTGGTTGGTTGAAGAGCCCCCGCCGCGCGTCGCATCACGACGCGCCGGGACTCACTGCTTCAAAGCCAGCCGCCCAATAGCGCGCTCGCCCCGACGGTCGTGGCGTCGTTTTCGAAGTCGTATTGATCTTGGTCGGTGAGCTCGTGCTGCAAGTACGGTCCCGCGCCGACGAAGAAGTGCGAAGCCACGTGGAAGAGCACCGGGACCGATAGCTCCACCCAGATCACGGTGCGCGAATGTTGATTCGTCAGCGCAAGCGCGGTGGAGCTCTGGTCGATCGTGCCGAAGCCAATTTCGGCGCGCGGCCAGATCGAAACGAGCTTCGAAGCCGCCAAATTGACACCGAGCCGCGGAGCGATGCCCTTGCTCGTGTCGTCGAAGTCCGTGCGCACGCCCGCACCGTCGAGCGTGTTCCCGCCGCTGTGCGAGAAGTAGAGATCGAAGCCGAGCGAGAGCTCGTCGGCCATGAAGTAATCGAAGCTCGGCTCGAGCGCGTAGCTCGTGCTGGAAGCGTCGGCCGCCGAATAGCTGCTCGTCGAGAGCCCCGCGCTCGTGGCCACGGTGAGCACGAGCTGATGCTTGTCCCCGAACGCGGGTGCCGGCGCGGCGTCTTCGCTGTCTGCGAGGTCGTGGGCGCGGGGCTCAGACGGAGGGCCGCCCCAGAAGCCGCCGACGGAGAATTGCGCCGCGAGCAGCGTGGTTTGCGAGCCCGCGTATGGCCCGCCGCGTTGCGCGCCGAAATCATGCTCGATGCGTGGCCCGAACCCGAGCAAGAAATGCGGCGCCGGATGAAGCATGAGCGGCGCGTAAAGGTTGAGCCACGGCCCGACGCGCGATTCCGCGAACCCGGTCGCTGCGGGCGCGCCAACGTACGAAGATACGATGCTGTAGTTCGTGTGCGACGAAGACAGGCCGAGCGAGAGCCGCGGGTACCACGAGAATAGCGCGCTAATCGGCACATCCACGCCGAAGCGCACGCCCGCGTCGAAGTCACTCGCCGTGGTTTTGGCGAACGAGGTCGCGGTGTAGCCTTGCGTGACGCTGTAGCTGCCTTGGAGATCGCACCCGATCGAGAAGTGATCGGCAATGAAATGGTCGAGGCCGAGCTCGCCGCCCGCGGACGTGTACTCGTAGTCGCTCGCGCTGAACGCTTCGTGCGAGATCCCGAGCGAGTTGGAGCTGCCGAGGAGCACCCATTGCCCTTTGCGTCCGAAGATCACGCGGGGCTCGGGTAGTGCTTTCGGCGCTTCCGGTGTTTCTGGTTCCCCGCTGTCGTGGGTGAGGGCGTCGTCGTCCGTCGATGCCGCGGCAGTCTCGTCGATTCGCGCCGGTGCGCCGTCCTTCGGCGGAACGTCGAGATCTTTCGGCGGCGGCGAATCCGGCGCGAGCACCGGCAGCGCGCTCTGCGCGAATGCGCGCGATGAAAGCAACGCGCACACACCCAATGTCAGCAGCCCTTGAAGTACGCGCTTCGCGTCCATCCCCGAAACCCAAACCCCAAATACGACGAAGCGACGCGCCTCGAGTCGAAGCGCGTCGCCTTACGTCATCACATCACTTCACTTGTTGACGATGAAGTTCTTCTCGCCGCGCTCGAAGAAACCGACGA
>FTCX01000028.1_pt1 | contig 21613 bp, 16 predicted proteins | sample 1639831 | NCBI WGS metagenome assembly FTCX01 (sample SAMEA3914869, study PRJEB12502) | metagenome | biome: forest; material: soil | place: USA | collected 2012-03-12 | depth 0.1 m
CGGCGGCGGCGTCTCCTTGCGCCCGGGCTCGCGCGTCACGGCGACCCCTCACAGCCCGGCAAATATAGGGAAAAACAAGTACCGCTGTCGTCGTCCGTGAGCTCGAGCACGCCGTCGAGGCTCTCTGCGGCTTGACGCGCGAGCGCGAGGCCGAGTCCCGCGTTGTCCGTCTTGGTGGTGAAGAACGGATCGAAAATGAACTGACGCACATCGGGTGGAATGCCCGGACCATCATCCCACACACGCGCGCAGACGTAGAACGGCGCGCCGACGCGCGGGCTGCGCGGCAAGAGCGCCGGGAACGCGGTCACGATCATGCAGCGCGGTTTTTGCGACGCTTCGACCGCGTTCAAAAACAACTGCACGAAGATCTGCTCGATGATGATCGGATTGCCGCGCACCCATTCGGCGCGCGGCGCGACGTCGACGCGCAAGCGGTGATCGCCTTCTCGACACTGAATGCGGAGCGAGCCGAGCGCGCGGTTGATCACCTCGCGCAGCGGCACCGGCACCGACACGCTCGGGCCGAGACGCGCGTAGTCGAGCAGCGCGTCGACGGTGAGCTGCAGGTTCGCGCTCGCCTTCGACAAATCCCGGACGGTTTCCGACAGCACTTTGGGCGCGATTGCGGTGCCGCTGACCTCCAGGAAATCCGCGCTGTAAACCACGCTCGCGACCGAGCTGCGAAGATCGTGCGCGATGCTGGCGACGAGTCGCTCGGTGGAGTCCACGCGTTGCCGATGTAGGCGTTCGGAGAGCGCCACGTGCTTCGCGGACACCTCGCGCATCAAGAGCAGATACGAGCCGCGCGCCGCCGAGTAGCGCGTGCAGCCCAGTACGCCTTGCCGCGCGCCGGTCGGACGCCATTCGACTGCTTCACCCGTGGGAGTGCGCTCGAGCAAACGCCAGAGCTCGGTCGGAACCGAGCGCGGCGCTTGATCGACCGTGGAAATGCGCCGAAGCAAGGCGAGCGCCGGAGCTGTCGCGGCCTGCAACAGCCCGCTCTCATTGCAGAGCAAGATGGGCGCTTCGACCGTCGCGATGTCCAGCGCGTGCGAGACGCCCGCGGTGACGCCGTCCACAAAGCCCACTTCGCCCATCGCAGTCTGCGTTAGCAAGACGCGCACCATCGCGCGGCCACGCGCAATCCCGATCGGCGCGGCGTGAAGTGGCCGATTCGGCCATGTCGGATTCGAATCCGACACGGCGGGGAGCGCACCAAAGTGACCGTTTCTGCCGACTCACATTGTCGCCAATGCGATCAATCGCCTATCTCGCATTGGCGCGACGATTGCACTGTTTCGTCGCACTCGTGCTGGGAAGGACTACCGAGAGCTCACTCGCTTTCGGAGTCGAGAACGTCAATCGAAGGAGGACCGCGTGTCGAACATCAAAGAATCACTCACCAAGATCATGCAACTGGACGGTGCCCTCGGCGCCTGCGTCGTGGATAGCAATAGCGGCATGATGCTCGGCTCGGACGGCAACTCGGGCCCGATCAACCTGGAAGTCGCGGCCGCCGGCAACACGGAAGTCGTGCGCGCCAAGCGCAAGACGATGAAGGCGCTGAACCTCAAGGATTCGATCGAGGACATCCTGATCACGCTCCACGGTCAGTACCACCTGATCCGTCTGCTTTCTTCGAACGACGCTCTCTTCATCTACCTCGTGCTGGACAAACAGCGCGGCAACCTCGCGATGGCGCGTCACCAGCTCGCGAACATCGAAAAAGACATGTCGATCTGAGCAGGAGAAAAAACAAGCCATGGCGACCGAAAAACAATTGAACGAAGTGCTCGAAAAAATCCAAGGCGACACCAACGGCTTCATCGCCGCATCCTTGGTCGATCTGGACTCTGGGATGACGCTCGCGATCAAAGCCTCGCGCACGGATTTCGACCTGACTGCGGCGAGCGCGTACAACAGCGAGCTCGTGAAGCAAAAATTGAAGATCATGCGCACGCTCGGCCTCACCGGCACGATCGAGGACATGCTGATCACGCTCTCGGATCAGATTCACTTGGTGAAGCTGGTCGGCCCGAACACGTTCCTCTATCTCGCGGTCGACAAGAAGCAGTCGAACCTCGCGATCGTTCGCAACGCGGTCAACAAGCACGCCAACGCGCTGATGGCTTGAGCGTCGAGCGCATCCCCGCTCCACCGCGCACCGCATTTGCACGTGCGGTTCGGTTCCCAGACGAGTGATTCCACCCGGGCGAGCTGTCTGCTCGGGTGGAAGGCAACAGGAACAGGATGGCGATCATCGACGAAACGAGAGGCGTGCTCGTCGTACGGATCGTGTACGACGGGCCTGCGCTTTCCGGCAAAACCACGAGCCTGCAAGCCCTCGCGCGCGGCGTCGGCAGCCGCGTGGCGACTCCGGCCGAGACCTCCGGGCGCACGCTGTTTTTCGACTGGGTCGACTACGTCGGCGGGCTGTTCGACGGCCGCCAGATCCGCTGCCAGATCGTGAGCGTGCCCGGTCAGCGCGAGCTCGCGCATCGCCGCAAACTCTTGCTGGAGAGCGCGGACGCGGTCGTGATGGTGCTCGATACTCGCCGCGAAGAGTGGGAGTTCGGGCTGTCTTGGCTCAAAGAGACGGTGCCGTATTGCCGCGCGCAAGAGCCGCCGGTCGGCGTCGTGCTGCAGGCGAACAAGCGCGATACGCCGAGCGCCGTACCCAGCGAAGAGCTGCGCGTGGCGCTCGCGAAGATCGCGCCCGTCGCGGTGATTCCATCTTCGGCGACCTCCGGCGACGGCATCCGCGAAGCGTTCGTGCTCGCGGTGCGCTTGGCCTTGGATCGGGTGCGCGCGCTCGCCGCGAGCGGTCGACTCGCGCACGGCAAACCGGCCGAAGATAACCCCGATGAGTTACTCGCCCGCATGCGCGCGGAGAGCGAAGCGAGCTCCGCGCCCGTGAACGGCGCGCTGGTCGACGCAGTCGCGGCTTCGCTGCAAGCCGAGCTCGAGCCGTGGCCCGACGCCCAACGCGCACCGAGCGAGCCGGCGCCGGAAACGGCAGAAATCTCGGGCAACGAGCGCGAGTTCGTGCCCGATCCGATGATGCCGGGCGGCATGATTTGGCCGCCCGTCGATGGCCGCGCGCTCTTGCACGAGGTCGCGGCGCTCGACATTCGCCCGACGCGCACCGGGCGCGCCGACTGGTGCGGCTCGGGCTCCGGCTTTCGCTTCCACTCGCACGGCAGCGCGATCTTCCCGGATCTGACGAGCGCGCGGAACGAGCTGATCGAGTGGGCGCGCATCCACGCGGCGAACTCCGCGCACCTCTCGAGCGGACGCGCGGTGATCTTGGCGGACGCGGGCAGCGGTCGCTTGCGGCTTTGGCAAATCGTGCGCGCGGAAGCGACGCTGCGCGAGCGCTTGGCCGGCGCGTTGCCACTCGCCGACCCGCACCAAGTCGCGGACGAGCTGATCGGCGTCGCGACGCAGCTCGCCGCAGCGCGCGAGTTCTTCGCGGCTACCACCGTCGCGCTGCCGTGCACGCTGTGGACGGTGGGCGCGAATTCGTCGTACCGCCCGACTTTCGTGGGGCTGATGCCGCGACGCGCGCTACACACGGCAGAAGAGCCGAACGGGCGTGATTTGCTGGAGCGCGAGCTCGCGCCACTCTTGCGTGAGCTGCGGCGCGCGCGCGTCGATTACGCAGACGTCGTCGCGCGCGTGACCTCGGTCGCCGAGCTTTCGGGTGGCGAAACGCCGGCGCATTGGCTTGCGGACGTCGTGCTCGCGGCGTGAATGCGCGCTCAGCTCGGCTTGTCTTTACGCGCGGGGGCGCCCGGCTCCGGATTCACGAAGCGCCCTTCGGCGATCTGCAGCGCGAGCTGCTCGATGCTGCCCTTCGGCTTGCGAAACGGCACGAACAAGGTGAGCTCGAGGCCGGTGCGAAAGAGTAAGACCTCCATGCCGTCGCCGCGGAGCGAGCGCGCTTCCAAGTAGTCCTCGATGCTCTGCGTGCGCATGCCGTTCACCTTCAGCACGATGTCGCCGTAGCGAACGCCGGCTTCGGCGGCCGTGCTTCCGGGCAAGCACCCCCAAACGGGCACTCCCTCGATGGCGGCCGCGATTTCTTCCAGCTGTTTGCGAGGCATCATCTCTGAATCGATCTCCTGGCACCCGCCATATCAAGCGACGTGCCACGAAATCGGCCGCGATTTAGCCAATGATTTCCGCGCGACGCGCGCGGCGTTCTGACTCGTTCTGGAGCGCCGTCTCAGGCGGGGACGAGGCGCTGAGACGAAGCGCGACGCGTCCGAATGCTCAATCCAACAGCGGAGGCAGATCAGCAAACGCAGGCAAGCCGCGAAAGCTCGGCACTCGCTCACGAATCGCGGCCTCGAACGCCGCGGGCTCCGAATACGAATGAATCACGCCGCCGAGCATCATGCCGAGCACGGAGATGGCCATGTCCATCAAGCGGCTGCGCACGAGCATGTGCGCGCCTTCCAGCTGCGGGCGATGCTCCTTCACCCACGCCGCCCACCACTCGCGCGTCACGCTCGCCTGCCCCGTTTGCTGCGACAAATTCACGAACGAAACGAGCTTTCCGTCCGTCGGAATCGCGCGGCCGATCTCTTCGGTGATGAGCGGAGCGCACGCGCCGCTGTTGTACCCGATGCCCGTGACCAACACGACGCCGGCAGCGAGCGGCGTCACGAGCTGGGTAAACTTGCTGACTCGAAAACACTTCGTGCCGTCGCTCAGCGTGCTGCGCTGAGTAACCGCTTCCGCGCGTTCCTTCGAGAGTGCTCGTTCGCCCATGCCCCGATGCATGAATTTGATATCACAGGCCGGTTAAGAAGTATTGCGCCGGCAGAAGTCTGGAACCGCTTTTTGCCGGCGCGCGTTATGCTGCCGCTCGTTCAAAATCATGTTTCTCGATCTCTCGCCGCTCCGCAAACACCACGATTTCCGCTTCGTGTTCCTGGGTCAGCTCGTCAGCGCGTTCGGCAGCTTCCTGACCTATGTCGCGCTCCCGGTCGAGATTTACGATCTCACGAAGTCGTCGTGGGCCGTGGGCATGGTCGGCACGGTGCAGCTCATCCCGCTCGCTGTGACCTCACTCTGGGGCGGAGCGGTCGCGGATGCCGTCGATCGCCGGCGCCTGCTGCTCGGCTCCGAAGCGCTCTTGATGCTCGCGTCGTGCGCGCTGTTCTTCAACGCGCGGCTCGCGCACCCGAGCGTCGCGTTGCTCTTCGCGATCGCCGCGTTCGCCTCGGGCGTGAACGGCTTTCATCGCCCCGCCCTCGAATCCCTCACCCAAAAACTCGTGCCGCTCGAAGACATGGCCGCGGTCTCGGCGCTCAGCTCGCTGCGCGGCACCGCCGCCGCCGTCGCCGGCCCGACGCTCGCGGGCTTGTGCATCGCTTCGTTCGGCATCTCGTTCACGTTCCTCGCCGACGCGCTCACGTTCGCGGTGTCGCTCGTCGCGCTCTCGCTGATCCGCGGCATTCCACCCGCAGAAAATGCGCCGCGCGCCGGCATCGCCAGCATTCTCGAAGGCTTGTCCTACGCCGCGAGTCGCCCGGAATTGATCGGCACGTACGTCGTCGACATCGTCGCGATGACCTTCGCGATGCCCATGGCCGTCTTCCCCGCGCTCGCGGCGCAATGGGGCGGCGCGAGCGCCGCCGGCTATCTGTACAGCGCGATGAGCGTCGGCAGCATCGTCGTGACGTTGTTCAGCGGTTGGACCAAAAACGTGAGCCGCCGCGGCGCCGCGGTCGTGCTCGCAGCCACAGGTTGGGGCCTCTCGATCATCGCGCTCGGCTACGCGCACTCGCTGCCCGCCGCGTTCGTGTGCCTCGCGTTCGCAGGCGCCGCCGACATGGTGAGCGGCCTCTTCCGCCAAACCATCTGGAACGAAACCATCCCGTCCGAGCTGCGCGGACGCATGGCAGGCATCGAGCAACTCTCCTACATGAGCGGTCCGCTGCTGGGCAACGCGCGCGCAGGCTTCATGGCAGAACGCTTCGGCCTCGCGCGCTCGATCAGCTGGGGTGGCCTCGTGTGCGTCGGCTGCGTGCTCGCGTGCATCCCGCTTTTGCCCGCGTTCTGGCAACACCAAAAAGCCGAGCTGCCCGAGCCCTCGAACGGCTGAAATTAAGCCCTTTGGCGACTTTTGTTTTTTGATTGATGGTCACGCAACACGGCGCATGGCGTCAGAGCCTTCGGCGTCGCGTTGCGGCTTCACGCAAAGTCGCAACGCCGCCTGACCGACCAGGCACCAGTCGCGCAGCGAAACGCGCGAGTGGCCAAACGCTTCGACACGCGCAAGGCCACAAAAGAATCCCCGGCGAACCAGGAGCCCCAGTTCAAGACTGCGCTCTGAATTCGGACGGAGACTGTGCCGTTTCGAAGCCGGGGCATGCTTTCCGCGCTGCGCAAAATCTCACTCAAGCTGGCCGTGCTCGCTGGCGTGCCGGTGATTGGCGCGCTCTTGCTCGCGACGCAAATCACCGACCGTGCGCACGAACGTCAACGTTCAGCCGAAGCGATCGGCTCAATCGAAGATCTCGCGCAGCTTTCGACGCACATCAGCGCCGCGGTCGACGAGCTCGAGACCGAGCGCGCACTCGCCGCGCTCACGATCGGGCTCGCGGACGCGGACGAGCCGCGCGAAAATGCGCTCACGTCGGCGAAACAGGCATTCGTCGCGCAAGAAACCAAAACCGAAGCCGCCGTGCAAGCGATGGACTCCTTCCTCGGCGCCCGCGACATCGCGCGTTTGCCGGCGCGCTTGCGCAGCGATCTGGCGCAAGCGCACGCAGCGCTCCAGCACGCCAACGGCGTTCGTACCGCGGTCGCCGCTCACGCCGATCCAATCGACCAAGCCCTGAGCTACTACGACGAAATCGCGGCCGCGCTGATCGACGCCACCGCGGCGCTGACGCGGCTGAGCAGCGACGCGGAGCTCTTGCGCGCGATCTCTTCGCTCGTCGCCGTGATGCAAGTCGAGGAGTGTGATTCTCGGATTCACGCCGTGCTCAGCCACACCTTCGCGAGCGGCGAGTTCGCGCCCGGCTCCTATCGATCCCTGGTCACGCTCGTCACCGAGCGCAGCGTGCACATCGCGACGCTCGAGAGCTTCGCTACGTCGGAGCAAGTCGCCGAATATCGCTCCGCGATGGCGCACGACGACTCCGCGCGCGCGAGCGAAATGCTGCGCCGAGCGCTGGAAGCGACCGAGGGCGATCTCGGCGTCGCCGCCAGCGACTGGTTCCCGACCGAGCAGAGCAAGATTCGCGACTTGACCGAGGTCAAACGCCACCACGCCGAGCACGTGCTGCAAGTCGCGCACGGCAAAGTCGCCGAAGCGCGCCGCGCTGCGCGCTTCGGCGAAATTTTGGCGAGCGCCGTGCTCCTGATCTCGCTCGCACTCGCGTTCACGACGGGCCGCGGCATCACGCGCAGCGTGGTCTCACTCGCGCGCCTCGCCGACAAAGTGCGCAAAGACAAAGATTTCTCGCTGCGCGCGACCAAGACCAGCAAAGACGAGCTCGGCGCCCTCACCGATGCCTTCAACGAAATGCTCGGCGACTTACAAGAGCGCGATGAAGAGCTGCGCCAGCACCGAGAAAATCTGGAAAATCTGGTCAACGAGCGCACTTCGGCGCTCAGCGCGGCGTACAAAGATCTGCAGGGCGAGGTCGATACGCGCGAACGCCTCGAGCGCGAGCTGCGTCTCGCGCAAAAACTCGAAGCGATCGGGCAGCTCTCTGCGGGCGTCGCGCACGAGATCAACACACCGATGCAGTACATCGGTGACAACATCGATTTTCTGGGGCGCGCGTTTTCGTCGCTCAGCGATCAGGTTTCGAGCGCCGAGGCGGCGCTCAGCGCTGGTGAAACCCATTCGCTCGAAGAGCTGCGCACGCTGCTCGAGGCCAACGCGAAGCGGCTCAAACTCGCGTTCGTGCTCAAAAACACGCCCAAAGCGCTGGCCGACGCGAAATCCGGCGTGTCACACGTCTCGAGCATCGTGCGCGCGATGAAGTCCTTCGCGCACGTCGACGAAGGCGAAAAGACGCCCGGCGACGTGAATCAAGGCATCCGCGACACGCTCGTCGTCGCGCAGAGCGAATACAAAGCGGTCGCCTCGGTCGAGACCGATCTCGGCGAGGTGCCGGCGGTGCCGTGCTACCCGGGTCGACTCAACCAAGTATTTTTGAACTTGGTGATCAACGCGGCGCACGCGATCAGTGAGGCCGCACGCGGCGAAGGTGGCAAGATCCGCGTCTCCTCGCGAGTCGAGAACGACATGGTCGTGATCGCGATTTCCGACAACGGCACCGGCATCCCCGAGCACGTGCAACACAAGGTGTTCGACCAATTCTTCACCACGAAGCCGGTCGGCAAAGGCACGGGCCAAGGGCTCTCGCTCGCGCGCAGCATCATCGTCGAAGCGCATCAAGGCACGCTCTCGTTCGACACGACGCCCGGCGCTGGGACGACGTTTCGGATTGGGTTGCCGTTGCGCGCGCAGGGGAGTGTCGGTGTTGTCAGTGGCGTCAGTGGCGTCAGCGGCGTCAGCGGCGTCAGCGCGTGATTTGTCGACCCCGTTTGATCGTCAACTTTTCTTGGCCCTGCGCGTATCACCGCGCTTGGCCGCTCGCGCGCTTCGTCACGCGACTCGCGCCTGTTCGGTCAGACTCGCGTTGGGTCCCGACTGCTTTTTAGAACCGTGATCAGCCTGGCGAATCTGGAGCTTTGTTTTATTTCCGTGCATGCGGCTGGAACGTTTCGGGCGCGCAAAGAAAGAGAAGAGAAAAATCCGCGAGCGAATCAGGCGACGCCGCGATCTTTCGGCGGTTCAGCGCACTCGGCGGTCGGTGCGGGGCGACCGAACAGATAGCCTTGTAGTAAGTCGCAGCCTGCATCGATGAGCGCAGCGCGCTCTTCTTCGGTCTCGACGCCTTCGGCGATCACGCTCTTGCCCATGTCGTGACACACGCGCGCGAGCGAACGCACGATGTTGGTCTTGCTCGCGTCGCGATGCACGTGGCGCACGAGCGATAGATCGAGCTTCACGAACTCGGGTTCCAAGCGATTGAACGTGCCGAGCCCGGCTTGGCCGGCCCCTAAATCGTCCAGCGCGATGCGATAGCCGAGCGCACGGAGCCGCTCGAGACGCTGCTCCACATCAGCCACGTGCTCGAGCGAGGCGCGATCCGTCAGCTCCAAGATCACGTGGCTCGCCGCGCGCGACAGCGGCTCGTTGGGCAGGTACAACGCCGGATCCAAGAGCTCTTCCGTATGCACGTTGACGAACAAGTATTGCGCACAACTCTGCGCGGTCAGCGCCTGCGGCGCGACCAACGCGCGCACCGCACGCCCCACGTCGTGCATGCGGCCGACGCGCATTGCGGCCTTCAAAACGGCTGCCGGATGCGGCAGCGCCGGCTCAGCGCTGCGCATCAACGCCTCGTGCCCGTACAGCGCTCCCTCGCGCGCGTGCACCACCGGCTGATACACCACTGACAACGAGGCGAGCGCCTTCTCCAGCTTGCCCTCGATGCCTGCGCGATCGCCGGCGTAAAACGAGCCGCTGCCGAACTCCTCGGCGCATTCGCGCTTCAAGCGCGCGATCCGGCCGGAGTTCTTGGCTTTGTCGACGACGGAGCGCAAACGCTCGATCTCTACCGGCTTGATCAAATATTGGAACGCGCCGTGCTCGACGGCGGCGGCGGCGCCTTTCACCTCGGGTTGCCCCGTCATCAACACGACCGGTAAATCGAGATCGTGCTCGCGTACCGCGCGCAGCAACTTGAGCCCGTTCATCTCGGGCATCTGCACGTCGCTCACCACGACCTCGAAGCGTTGCTTCGAAAGCTCTGCCAGAGCCGCCGCGCCCGTGCTCGCGACGATCACTTCGACGTCTGACGTCGTGAGCGCGCGTTGCAAAACGGTCAAGATACTCTGGTCATCATCCACCAGCAGGATCTTGACCGACTCGCGCTCGGCGCGCGGCCCGGACTCTCCCATGCTTCGACGATAACACTTTTATGCCAGGAATTACGGCAGAGCGCGCCTTGCTCCGCTCGCGCATTTCACGGACACGCCAGAACGGAATCGCGCGGAACCGCATACGGGCGAGTCTCGCCAGTCGGCACGATCGCGACGCGTGCGCGCAGACGACGGGTTAAGGCGAGCGCGGGTTGTGCCGTTTCGAGATCCGTGGGAATCGAGCAGCGACTCGTGGTGCGTCGCGCACACACCACGCAAACCAACGCGAGCCACGCGATCGCGGAAATTCGTGAGCAACTCGAGCCGATGCGATCGAGTGCGAGCTTGCTCTTCTGCTCGCCCAGCTACGATCTCGACGCGCTCGGTCGAGAAATAGCGAGAGCGTTTCCCACGCCGGTCGGCGCGTGCACGACAGCGGGACAAATTGGCGCACTCGGCTACACCGCGAGCGGCGGCATCACCGCGGTCAGCCTGCAAAGCCCCGACCTCGACATGCGGCCTTATTTGATCACGCCGCTCGGCCAGTGTCAGGCGCGCGCCGCCGAAGTCGCATTCGCGGCCATGTCCAGCCTGGTCGAGCGCGGAAAACGCCGGGCATTTGGCCTGGTTTTCGTGGACGGGCTCTCCGGCGCCGAGGAGCGACTCGCGGCCTCGCTCTATCAATCCCTCGGCAACGTACCGCTGATCGGCGGCTCGGCGGGCGACGAGCTCGCGTTCCGCGCGACGCACGTTTATTACGACGGAAAATTCGTCAGCGACGCTGCGCTGTTCTTGCTGTTCGAGACCACGCTGCCCTTCGCTTCGCTGAAGATTCAACATGTCGTCCCGACGCGTCACAAGCTCGTGGTGACCGCGGCGGATCCCGAGCGGCGGGTCGTGCACGAGTTCAACGGCGAGCCCGCGGCCGAAGCCTATGCCGAGCTCCTTGGCGTCGATCTCGACGAGCTCGGCTCGTACCTTTTCTCACAAAATCCGGTGATGATTCAGAGCGGCGGCGATCACTTCGTGCGCGTGCTCCGGCGCATGAACGCGGACAAGAGCCTGCTCTCCTTCTGTGCGCTCGAAGAGGGGTTGGTGCTGACGCTCGGTTCGAGCACGGAGCCGATGGCCGCGCTCGAACGCGGTTTCGCGCGAGCACGAGAACGCGTCGGTGAGCCGGCGATCGTGCTCGGGTGCGATTGCGTGCTTCGAAGGATGGAGTTCGAAAAGCGCGGCATTGCCGGGGAAATCGGCCAATTCTTGGCGAAAAACGCGGTCGTCGGCTTCAACACGTACGGCGAGCAGTTCGACGCGATCTACGTCAATCAGACCTTCAGCGGAATCGCGCTCGGCGCCCAATGAGCCCGCTCGCCAACCAGGATCTCTCCTCCGCCGAGCTCCTGCTCAAGGTCGAGGCGCTCGAACGCAAGCTCCGAGCGCGCGAGAAGACCATCCGCGTCCTGATTCAACGCGTCGAAGCCACGACGACGGACGGACACTCAGCCTTTTGGGTGCTCGAGCAAAACATTTCGCTCGAGAAGATGATCGCGTCGCGCACGATCGAGATCAACGCGCAGAAAGAGCAGCTCGCTCAAACGCTGGCGGAGCTCCGCGGCACGCAAGCCAAGCTGCTGCAAGCCGAGAAGCTCCAAGCGATCGGGCAATTGGCGGCCGGCATCGCACACGAGATCAATACGCCGACGCAATACGTGTCGGACAACACCGTGTTCGCGCTGCGCGCGGTCTCCGGTTTGCTCAACGCGCTCTCGACGGCAGACGCCGTCGTCAAAGCTGCGAAAGCCGCGCTGGTCGAGCCAGATCTCGTGCAAAACGCCGAAAAAGCCTTCGCCAAAGCCAAAGTCGAATATGTCGCGAAGCAGCTGCCGCGCGCGCTCGAGCAGGCGCTCGAAGGGCTCGGTCGGATTGGTTCGATCGTGCACGCGATGAAGGAGTTTTCGCATCCGAGCGGCGTGGAAAAACGGCCGGCAAATTTGCGCGAGGCCATCGAATCGACGGTCGCCGTCGCGCGCCACGAATGGAAGTACGTCGCGGACGTCGACATCAACCTCGACCCGGAGCTGCCGCTCGTCCCGATTTTGCGGAACGAGTTCAACCAAGTAATCCTCAATTTGATCGTGAACGCGGCGCACGCGATCGGTGAAGCGACGGACGGCGGCGCGGCCCGCAAAGGCAGAATCACGATCACCGGACGACAGCACGACGACGTCGTCGAGCTGCGCGTGAGCGATGACGGCGCAGGCATCCCGGAAGCTGCGCGACCGCGCGTTTTCGAGCCATTTTTCACGACCAAAGAGGTCGGCAAGGGCACGGGCCAGGGTCTCGCCATCGCGTATTCGGTGATCGTCGACAAGCACCGCGGCAATATCTCGTTCGAGACCGAGCGCGGCGTGGGCACGACGTTCGTGATTCGGCTTCCACTCGCGCCCACGAGCGGCGTCAGCGAAGGAGCCCAATGATGAAAGTCCTCTTCGTCGACGACGAGCCGCGCGTGCTCGAAGCGATCGAACGCTCGCTGTTTCAGCTCGACTTGGACTGGGAAGTGAGCTTCTCCGGCGGCGGCGCTGCCGCCTTGGCCGAGCTCGAGCGCGCTCCCGTCGATGTGATCGTCTCCGACATGCGCATGCCGGGCATGGACGGCGCGGCGCTGCTCACGCGCGTGTGCGAAAAATATCCGCAGATCGTGCGCATCGTGCTGTCCGGCCAAACCGACGAAGCCGCGGCGCTGCGCGTCGTGCGCGTCGCGCATCAATTCCTCAGCAAGCCGTGCAGCTCCGACACGCTCAAGCAAGTGATCGAACGCACGCAAGCCCTGAAATCCTGGCTCAGCGACGAGCGTTTGCAGGCGCTCGTCGGCAAAATCGATCATTTGCCGTCCGCGCCGCGCTTGTTCGAAGAGCTGAACCGCGCACTCGACAGCGAGAGCACCTCCGCCGACTCGGTCGCGGAAATCGTGCGTCAAGATCCGGCGATGAGTAGCAAGCTCTTGCAAGTCGCGAACTCGTCGTTCTTCTCGAGCAGCTCGAACGTGAGTGACGTGCGCACCGCCGTCGTGCGCTTGGGCCTCAAGACGATTCGCAACTTAGCGCTCGGCATCGGCGCATTCGAGGCGTTCGGCAAAGCGGGCACGCCGTCCGCGCGCGCGATCGAAGCGCTGCAAAATCGTTCGCTCCGCATCGCGAAGCTCGCCGCGCGTATCGCCAAGGGCACGGATGATGTGGACACCGCGTTCATGTGCGGACTCGTGTGTGACGTCGGTGAGCTCGTGCTCGCGGCGCACACGGGGCGCGAGCTCGAGCCCGCCGGCACCGTCACGCACGCTGAAGTCGGCGCTTTTTTGCTGGGTTTGTGGGGCTTGCCCTATCGCGTGGTCGAGGCGGTCGCCAATCACCACGCGCCCGAGCGAAACGCGTACGAGCGGCTCGGCTTGCCACAAATGGTGTGGCTCGCGTCCTGCCTCGTGCACGGCGAGGAACCGAATCCGGAATACATCGAGCGCATCGGCGCGGGCAAAGCGCTCGCGGAAGCACGAGGATTTCTGACATGACCACGGCCACGAACCGCCGCATCCTGTGCGTCGATGACGAACAACGCGTCCTCGACGGCCTCGAGCGCACCCTGTACGAACAATTCGAAATCACGACCGAGACGAATCCGGTGCGCGCGCTCTCGATCTTGAAAGAAGAGCCCGCCTTCGCCGTCGTGCTCTCGGACATGCGCATGCCCGAGCTCGATGGCGCGTCGTTTTTGGCGCGCGCGCGCGACATCGCGCCGCTCACCTCGCGCATGCTGCTCACCGGTCAAGCCGAGGTCGACGCTGCCGTCGCAGCCGTGAATCGCGGCCAAATTTTGCGCTTTTTGTGCAAGCCGTGCCCGCCCGATCTGCTGATCGGCGCGCTCGAGGTCGGCGTCGAACAGTACCGCTTGCTCACCGCCGAGCGTGAATTGCTCGAGCGCACCGTGACCGGCTGCGTGCGTTTGCTCACCGAGATCCTCTCGCTGGTGGCGCCCGGTTGGTTCAGTCGCACTCAGCGCATCAAAGCGCTCGTGAATCACATCGCGCAAAAGCTCGCGCTCGAAGAGGCATGGCGCTACGAGCTCGCCGCGCTCTTCAGCTTGATCGGCTGCGTGGGTTTACCCGAAGCGACGCTCGAACGCGTGCTCACCAATCGTCCGCTCGACGCGAGCGAGCAAAAGGCCTTCGAAGAACATCCGCAAATGGCGCACCGCTTGCTCTGCGAAATCCCACGCTTCGAAGAAATCGCGGAAATGGTCAAATTGCAGAGCGCGCCGACCGGCCCGGTCACGACCGACGTCGAACGCGGCGCCGCCATGTTGCGCATCGCCTTCCAAATCGAGCGCCGCATCGCGCAAGGCAAACCGATCGTCGACGCGATCAGCGAACTCGCTCATCGCCTCAACGCCGCCGAGCAACCGCTGCTCAAAGCCCTCGCTGACTTCCGCAGCGCGCAAGGCACCACCACACTGCGCGCGCTCACCGTCGGACAAATGACCGTGCAGATGGAGCTCGAAGAAGACGTGCGCACCACCAACGGCGTCGTCGTCGTGCCCAAAGGTCGCGAGCTTTCGCTCGTGCTGCTCGAACGCTTGCTCCGCTTCTCGCGCGCCGGCACTCTGATCGAGCCCATCCGCGTCCGCGTCCCGAGCTGATTTCGCCCTGGAAATTTGGGGGTTCAGCGCTGACGCCCCCGCGAAGCGTGGGTAGCTCGCAGCGCAGATGTTAGCGTGCGCGCGAAGCTCATGGCCACGAAGAAAACGACGCGCAAAGCGCCCGCTTCTCCCCAACCCAAAAAGAAAGCCGCCACCAAGACGTTGAAGTTTGCGACATTCAACGTGAACGGGGTGCGTTCTCGACTATCGAATCTGCTCGAGTGGCTCGAGAAAGAGTCGCCCGATGCCGTGTGTTTGCAGGAGCTCAAAGCCGCAGACAACCAATTCCCGATCGCCGAAATTCGCGCGACGGGCTACGGAGCGATCTGGCAAGGCCAAGCTTCGTGGAACGGCGTCGCGATTTTATGCAAAGGCGGCGATCCGGTCGAAGTGCGCCGCGGCCTGCCCGGCGATCCGAAAGACGAGCACAGTCGTTACCTCGAAGCCGCGGTCCAAGGCGTGCACGTCGCGTGCCTGTACTTGCCGAACGGCAATCCGCAGCCGGGCCCCAAATTCGCCTACAAATTGGCTTGGTTCGAGCGTTTGATCGCGCACGCGCAAGGCTTGTACGAGAGCGCGCACCCGGTGCTGCTCGCTGGTGACTTCAACGTCGTGCCCACCGATTTCGACATCTACAACCCGCGCTCGTGGTTGAAAGATGCGCTCTTACAACCCGAGAGCCGCGCCTGCTTCGAACGGCTCCTGGCGCAAGGTTGGGTCGACACCTTGCGCAGCCAGTTCCCCGACGAGCGCATCTACACCTTTTGGGATTACTTTCGCCGGCACTGGGAGACGAACTCCGGCCTGCGCATCGATCACCTGCTCTTGAACCCAGTCCTCGCGCCACGTTTGCGCAGCGCGGGCGTCGACAAATGGGTGCGCGGCCAGCCGCACGCGAGCGACCATGCGCCGACTTGGCTCGAGCTCGAAGCCTGAGCTCAAGTGCTTCGGCGATGCTCGCCGGGCGGGCTCTCTTGCGACAAATTCCGCGCGCTGTTGATCAGCGCGACGTGCGAGAAAGCCTGCGGAAAATTGCCGATTTGGCACTTTCGCGCGGCGTCGTACTCCTCGGCGAGCAGCCCGACGTCGTTGCACAACGCGAGCAAGCGTTCGAACAAGGTTTCGGCTTTTTCGCGCTGCCCGCTCAGCGCGTACGCATCGACCAGCCAAAACGAGCACGCGAGGAACGCGCCTTCGCTGCCGCTCAAGCCGTCTGCGTTATTGACCTCGTGATGAAGATATCGTTGCACGAAGCCATCACGCAAAAGCTCGCGCTCGACGGCGCTGATCGTTCCGAGCACGCGCTCGTCGCGCGGATCCAAAAAACCGACGGCTGGGATCAAGAGCAAGCTCGCATCGAGCGCCGATGAACCGTACGACTGGGTGAACGAATTTTTGTGCGGATCGAAGCCGTAGCGGCACACGCTCGCGTGAATTTCGTCGCGCACACTGCGAAAGCGATCGAGCGGCCCGTCTGCGCCGTAGTCTTCGATCGCCTTGACCGCGCGATCGAGCGCGACCCACGCGAGGACCTTGGAATGCGTGAAATGCCGCGGTTCGCCGCGCATTTCCCAGAGACCCTGGTCGGGCTCGCGCCAATTGTCGGCGATCCATTCGGTGTGCGCGCGCTGGAAAGCCCACGCGAGCTCATCCGAGTCGATGCCGTAGCGACGCGCCTGATGCAACGTATCGCCGACCTCGCCGTAAACGTCGAGCTGGAGCTGGCCGGCAGCCGCGTTGCCCACGCGCACGGGTCGAGAATTTTCGTAGCCCGAGAGCCACGGCAGTTCGAGCTCATCGAGCCGACGCTCGCCGGACAGGCCATAACAAATCTGGAGCTTGCCCGGATCGCCCGCGACGGCGCGCAAGAGCCAATCGCGAAACGCGCGCGCTTCGTCCACGTAGCCGCCGTGCACGAGCGCGTACAGGGTGAAGGTCGAATCGCGCAGCCAGCAATAACGATAGTCCCAATTGCGGTTGCCCCCGATCAACTCGGGCAATGAAGTGGTGACCGCCGCCACCATGCCGCCCGTCGGCGAAAACGTGAGCGCCTTGAGCGTGATCAAAGAACGCACGATGGCCGCGCGATAGCAGCCAGTGTCCTTCCCGCGCGCGGCCCAATCGACCCAAAATTGGGCGGTTTCGTCGAGCGCAGCCGGCGCGTCGAGATCGGCGGGGGCTGGCTCGTGTGAGGGGAACCACGCGAGGCACAGCGTGCGCCGTTCGCCCGCGCCGACCTCGAATTCGACGACGCTGCTCATGCCTTCGCCGCGCAGCTCGAGCTCCGACTCGAGCACGAGCGCGTCTGGGCCGGCAATTGCGATCAACCGTCCGTCGATCGTACGCACCCAAGGCACGACGCTCCCGTAGTCGAAGCGCAGCAAGAGCTCGCAGCGGAGGCGCACGCGCCCGCGCACCCCTTCGACGATGCGCGCGATCTTCGGTCGCTCGCGCCGATCGACGGGCATGAAATCGAGCACGCGGACGACTCCGCTCTCGGTTTCGTGCAACGTCTCGAGGATGAGCGTGTTTTCGCGATAAGCGCGCGTCGTGCGCGCTTCCGCATCGCACGGCCCCAGGAACCAACGCCCATTTTGACGATCGCCGAGGAGCGCGGCAAAGCAAGCGCCGGAGTCGAACCGCGGCACACACCACCAATCGATCGAACCGTCGCGGCCGACGAGCGCCGCAGTGTGCGTGTTTCCGATCAGCGCGTAGTCTTCGATCTTCACGGCGTGCACGCTCGCGCCAGGATTTCACAGCTCATCGAGCTTTGTTCCAGCAAGCTCCGTGCCGCGATTTTCGGCGAAAACCGCGATATTTTCGCGCCACGTCGTCACGCGCGAGCGCGCTTCGTGGCGATGTGCCTCGGCCCGCGGGCGGCGCTACTGGTCGTCGTCTGCGAGCACGAACGTCTGCGCGGCGCCGATCGTGGTGCCGCTCGCGTCCGCGCTCTTACCGCTGACGAACGTGACGTAGTGTGTCCCGTCGGAAGCGAGCAGCGCGATGCTGCTCCCGGCTTTGATCGAGCTACCCGATACGAGCTTGACGGTGAAGACTTCAGTGGCGCCCGGTGCGCTCTTGTCTGCGCTCGCCTTGCCGCCCGAAGAGGTCAGATAAAACCCGTCGTACGTCATCAGATTGATCGTATCACCGTCGACGAGCTTGCCGCCGTTGAGGTCGACGAACATGAGCTCTTCCCAGACGCCGACTTCGGTCGCGTTCGAGTCCAGATCGGAGCCGCCGCCGCCGTCCGCGCTCAGGTAGTTGCCGCTCGAGACTTTGAGCGCGAACGTCGGATCCAGCTTCTTCACGAACAGCCAATCCAAGTCCACGAGTCCGGTGTCGAAACCCACGCGCAAGGTGTGCGGGCCGTACCCGAAGAACATGCTGCCGAGCGACGTGACCACGAAGCTATCGACGTTGGGCGATGACGGCAGCATCACGGGCGCAAGCGGCTGCCCATCCACCCGCAACGAAAGGATGTCCGAGCCGCCAGCGGGCGTGCCCGAGGTCTCCGAGTAGCGCGCCAAAACTTCGTAATTTCCCGCTGAAAAATCGAGATTGTCGAACTCGATCCATTCGCCCGCCGCGGTGTTGGTCACGGCCCAGCCGCCCGCGCTCAGCGCGCGAATGTCCAAGTCACCGCTGCGAGAAAAGACGTTGCCCGAGTTGCCCGAGGTGGTGTCGAAATACTTGTCGCAGTTCTCGGCTTGCAGCTGCACCGTGCGCGTCGGCGGATCCGAGTAGCGGCGAATCAAATTCAAATAGCGATTCGGATAGTCCCACGCCGCGCTGCGGTAGAAGCCGGCGGACTCGTTGATGTCCGTATAGCTGTAGAGCACGGTGAACGGCGAACCGTGCGTCGCGGCGCTGCTCAGGCCCGTCTCGAGCGTAAACACGGTGTTGGAATAGGGGTCGACCGTGCTGCGCGGCACCGTGACCGAAGCGCTCATGTAGCTCGCGCTCGTCGAATCGAAATAAGATGGGTTGATGTAACCGGGAAGCACGGTGCCGCAATCACCCGTGTACGCGAAGGGAGTGCCGGGCACGCTGAAGTTCGGGCAATTACCGGACACATCCGCGTCGCTCGCGAGCGTCGTGTCGAGCGAGAACCAACTCGAGTCGACTAGAATTTGCGGCGCGCTGCCGTACGCCGCCAGAAACTGCGCGGCGATGAAGCTCAGCAATTTGCTCGCATTGCCCTGCGCATTCGAGACGACCGAAGCGCTCACGCCCGAGACGTTGATCACCGGCGAGCTCCAGTAGCTCGAGGGGATGGTGTCGAACCAAGGCTTGATGCCGCGGAGCCAAAAGATGTCGTTCCAATCGCTCTGCACCGATAAATCGAGCACCGGTGTGCCGCCTGTACCGTGGAAGTTGCCGGCCACATCTTGCAGCGATGCCACTTCCAGACGACAAGCGGCTTGGAATTGATCCGGCACGCCCGCGCGCGCGACCGCCGCGAGCCACGCACTGAGCCGCCTCGGATTCTCACCGCCGTTCGACGGCCCGGTGAGATCCGTGCTGCTCAGTTGATACACGCCGCGCGAAGGCAACAGCACCGTAGCAATGCGCGCCTGCAGTTGTTCAGCGACGAGGTTGTCCCAAAAGCCCGTCGTGGAGCTGTCGTACGGCTGGTAGCTCGGCGCCGGACGGCCCGGCAACGTGGCGATGCTCTCATCCACCGCGTAATGCGTAAGCGGCGCGAAGATCGGCGTGTGAAACGAGTTCACCGCGCGCAGCTGGGCCTCCGACGCGGCCACGACTTCACCCTGCACCGCGGGCGGCACGACTTCGGTGCTGCCCGCGGCGCCCGCGGTTCCGAGCTCGCTCGTGCCACCGCTGCCACCGCTGCTCGTGCCCGCGCTCGCGCCCATCGAGGTGCCGCCGCTGCTGCTGCCGGACGTGCCGGGAATGCCGCCGGCAGCCCCGGTGTCACCGGAGCTGCCGCCGCTCTCACTGGCGCCGCTGCCACCGCTTCCCGGCCTGACTTGCGCATAGTCACCGTAGCTCGGCGCTGCGAGCGAGCACGCCGCCGCGCCCGCCACGAGCACAGCGAGCGCGCAGACATTGCGCGAGTGGCGGAGAGCTTTCGACGACTGCGGACGCACGATCACAAATTAAAAAGTATCACGGTGAATTGACCTTCGCTAGCTCGCATGCTCGACGCATTCACCTACAAACTCGCAGTGTTCAATACGCTTGTCGGTCTTGCTGCGCTCCGCGCTTCCGCGCTGCGCTTTTGTAGAGGCTCGCGTTTGGCACTGCGCACTGCGCTTTGTGAAACCTCGCGCTTGGCGCTTGGGGCGGCGGCTTTGGAAAAACGGAGCGCGACAGTGATGCGAAAAACGAGCGGCAGCGTGGGCGCTTCGCTCGAGTGTTTGCGTGCTCGGCTTTGGAAAAGACGAGCGGCGTCTCGGGGTGAGCTCGGATCTTTTTTTCAAGTTGCGAGCAAAACAGGCACGCGCGACGCAGGATGCGCACGAACCGGACAAGCCACGGAAACTCGGATCAGCGCCCGACTTCGGTGCTCGAGCGCGGGGCACCGCGCGAAACGTTGGCCAAGAGTCCATTCAGAGCGGCCGGATCGACCGGTTTCGTAAGATGCGCGTCGAAACCAGCCTCTTTTGCCTGCTGTTTGTCGCGCTCTTGGCCCCAGCCGGTCATGGCGACGACCAAGACTCGCGCGCCCATGGTTTGGCGAATACGGCGACAAGTTTCGTAGCCATCCATGCCCGGCATGCCGATGTCGAGCAGCACGACTTCGGGTTGGAAGCGCTGCACCAGCTCGAGCCCGCTCTCGCCATCGTAGGCGATTTCGGAAACACAGCCGAGCTCGGAAACGTACATCGCCATCAGCTCGGCGGAATCTGCGTTGTCGTCGATGACCGCGATTCGCCGCGAGAGCTTCGCCGACACACCGGCGTCAGCGGCTTCGGCGACGGCCTCGACGATCACCGACTCCGGGAATCGGATCGTGAACGTGCTGCCGTATCCGACGCCGCCGCTCGCCGCTTCGATCGAACCGCCGTGCAGCTCGATCAAACGCTGCGCGAGCGCGAGCCCGATGCCGAGCCCGTCTTGCTGCGGCGCCGCGGGATCGCCTTGTGTGAACAGCTCGAACACTTTGATCAACGTGTCACGCGACATACCGATGCCGGAGTCGGTGATCGTGATTTGCAAGCCGCCCGCCGGCTCGCGCGCGACGGCGATGCGAATCGTGCCCGTCGTCGGCGTGAATTTCACGGCGTTGTGCAGCAAATTCGAGAGCACCTGCACCAGCCGAGTCGGGTCCACGTCGAGCGTCAGTGACGGCTCGGGCAAATCGATCCCGAGCGCCACGCCCGCCGCGTCGATCGCGGCGCGGTTCGCCTCGATCGCCGTGCTGATCATGCCCTTCAGCGCAGTCGGCTGACGCTGCAGGCGAATCTTGCCCGAGGTGATGCGCGACACGTCGAGCAAATCATCGATCAGCCGCACCATGTGGAATACCTGACGCTCCATCATGGTGCGCACCCGCGCGATCGCCTCCGGCGTATCGCCCGCGACGCGGATCAGCTCGAGCCCCGTGCGGATCGGCGCGAGCGGATTGCGCAGCTCGTGCGCGAGCATGGCCAAAAATTCGTCTTTTCGTCGATCGCCTTCTTTGAGGGCTTCTTCGCGCTCGCGCAGTTGGGCTTCGATCGCCTTGCGCTCGCTCACGTCCATCACCAGCCCGACCAAGCGCGTCGCGCGCGCTGCGCCCGGCTCGAACGCGGCCTGCGCGGTCAGCGAAATCCAGCGCAAAGAGCCGTCAGCGGCCACGACGCGAATGTCCTCACGCAGCAGCCCCGGCCCTCCGAGCTCGAGCGCCGCGGCAATCGCAGCGGCGTGACGCGCGCGATCGTCTTCGTGAATCGCGGCGCGGAATGCGGCGGCGGGCGCCGTTTCATCCGTGAGCCCGAACAACGCGCGCGTC
>FTCX01000577.1_pt1 | contig 21531 bp, 13 predicted proteins | sample 1639831 | NCBI WGS metagenome assembly FTCX01 (sample SAMEA3914869, study PRJEB12502) | metagenome | biome: forest; material: soil | place: USA | collected 2012-03-12 | depth 0.1 m
GCCGCCCGCGTCGACACACCGAGCTTCGCGTAGATGTGCTCTAAGTGATGCTGCACCGTGCGCGTCGAGACCCCGAGCTTGACGGCTACTTCTTTGCTCGTGTAGCCGCGCGCCACTTGCACGAGGACTTCGGCCTCACGCGAGGTAAGCCCCGCGGGCAAGGCTCGCACCGGCGATGACCGTGGCGTGGAATCGCCGTGACCCGCTGCGGCCAAAACCGCTTCGACGGAGCGTGCACAGAGGCGGCCTTCCCGCGCTTGCATTCTCAGCAGATCTGCCGCGCCACTTGGCTCGAACGCGCTCCGATGGTGACGCGGTTCGATGAGTGCCTGATAGCTGTCCGCACACGCGAGCAGACGCGATGCCCGATCCGTTTCGGCAGGCGAGACCCCGCGCGGATAGCCGCTCGCATCCAAGCGCTCGTGATGAAATCCGGCGACACGCGCAACCCAAGCGAGCGCTGGCACTCGGGCGAGGATACGATCGGTAAAGTAAGCGTGCAGGCGAAGCCGTTCCCACTCGCCCACGGTGAGCGGCCCCGGCTTCTCGAGTATTCCGTTCGGCACACTCACGAGCCCAAGGTCGTGAAGGAGCCCAGCGTGGCGCAGACCAACCAGCAACTCGGGATCGATTCCGTCGATCGTCGCTGCCTCGACGGCGAGCGAAGCGACGGCCGGCGAATGGCCGAGCATGATCGGGCTCTTCAAATCCGTGTAACGAGCAAACGCCAAGGCAACGGCATCGAGCTGCTCCGCGGAGATTTGCGCGGGCGCCCGAGGTTCGGCATCCAAGTATGCGTCCCACACGGACGAGGCATTGAGCAGCGGCGAGAAATGGTCGGCGTCAGCGAGGAATGCGGCGCAAATCTCGGGGTCGAGCTGCGCGCCCGAGCGTCGCTCGAGCTCCTCGTTCACGCGACGCCACCCGCCTTGGCGATACAAAGGTTCCGCAAGCATCGCCACATGCAGGGTGCGCGCCACCCAATCGATGCCGTCTTCCCGGAGCCCTTCAACGCCGCTCCCGTCGAAGCGCTCGTGAAGTTGTCCGAGTGCGCGAGCCACGCCCGCGGACATCCCGAGATCCGATGCGAGCAAGAGCGCTTGGCGACAAACCCCACCGAGCGCGGCAACGATTTGCTGCCGCTCGGCCTCGCTCTGCTGGCTCAAATCGAGGAGCTCGATCACTCGCTGACCTTGGTGGTCATCCCCGCCGGACAGACCGCTGACTTCGAGCGAAAGGCCGGTGCAGCCAAGATGCCGGAGCAGGCCTGCGTAGTAGACGTCGTGTTGCTGCTGGGCGCTCAGCCCGAGCCGAACGGCTAACGCCGTCGAGAGACTACACACGCGCAGCGAGGTCTCCATCGGCACGCCCGCCGCGAGATCCGCCGCCGACGACAACGCTCCGAGCACATCAGCCAGTCGAGTCGCAGCAGCGTCCGCCATGGGCGAGTTGTCATCTAACACGGGCATTCGGTCGCCTATGGGGAATACGTCCCATAGCTGGCGCTGCCCGTTTTCTGCACGGTTCCGTCATGCAAACCCCCAGCACTCGACGAACTTCGATTCTCCCAACTCTGTGCCTGGTCGGCGCCCTGTTCGGCTGCTCCTCGACGGGCTCCAGCGCGATGAACGGCGCCACTGAAGCGCCCAGCTATGTCGTGGTTCACGGGGCGTGGTCTGGCGCGTGGGCTTGGGACGCCGTCGCCGCCGAGCTGAGAGCCAATGGGAAAGACGTGACCGTCGTCGAGCTGCCCGCACACGGCGCGGACGTGACGCCGATCGCGGACGCCACGCTCGACGCGTACGCCGCGAAAGTCGAGAGCGTCGTCGATGCCGCGAGCGGTCCCGTGGTGCTGATCGGCCATAGCCTCGGCGGAATGATCATCTCTCAGGTTGCAGAGCACGAGCCTGACAAGATTGCCAAGTTGGTGTTCGTCGCTGGCTTCTTCCCCAAGGACGGAGATACCGCCCTGGCGCTGGCGATGAATGATCCCGACACGCACCTCGGGAATGCCCTCAATGTCGATCAAAGCCAAGGGACTGCCGATGTCGATCCGACGATGCTCATCGACGTTTTCTGCGCGGATTGCTCGACGGCGGAGCAGAGTGAGCTACAGGCGCATTACCGAACCGAGCCAGTCGCGCCGCTCGCGACTCCAGTGCACATCACTGCGGCAAACTGGGGCTCCGTCGCGAAGTACTACGTCTACACGCAGCAAGACCACGCGATCTCGTATTCGGCGCAACAGACGCAAACTGCCGATGGCGCGTTCGTGAAGACCGCACTGCTCGACAGCAGCCACTCACCGTTCCTCTCCGAGGCCGACGACCTCACGAACGCGTTGCTCGGCTTCTGACTGCAGGGCGGACAACGCGCAGACACCTTCAAAGACAAGTGAGGATATCGATGCTTCTTCTAGTACACGTGGCACTCAGTCTCTATGCCCTATTTGCGGGCGCACTCGTGGTCATCGGCCTGCTCAAAAACCGCGACCAGCAGGGATGGACTGCCACCTTTCTCGGCGCCAGTATCGCCACCAGCGCTTCCGGGTATCTCTTCGACGCGCGGGCGTTCGGACCGCCGCAGATCGTCGGCGTGGTGTCGCTACTCGCGCTCGTCGTCGCAGTGTTCGCGCTCTACGTTCGGCGCCTCGCCGGCCCCTGGCGCCCCACCTACGTAATCACGACGCTGCTTGCGTTTTACTTGAATGCGTTCGTCGGCGTGGTCCAAGCGTTCGACAAGATCCCGCCCTTGCATGCCCTCGCTCCGAATGGCTCTGGCCCCGTGTTCGCGGTCGCACAAACCGCGCTGCTTGCTGTGTTCGTTCTGCTCGGCTTTCGCGCCGTCAAACGCTTTCGCCCCGAACGAGGCACACAACTCACGGGCTTTGCCTCAATCGACTGACGCGACAAGCGCGCCGGTGCCGCAACGAACGTCGCTGCGAATGGATCGGCGCTGCAAAAGTAGACTCTGAGTTGCCACGACTCTTCGTTGAACATGCGTGCGGAGATTTGCCGCGCGCGCACGCTAGAGAGCCCCTTTTCGACCCGCACGAAAAGGCATTGAAGGTCTTGAAGTACCTCGCGCGCGCGGAGAAGATGGCAGTGCAGACTTCGCCGGTGGGCGGAGCGCACTCACGACATTGTTGCCGCTCAAGCTCCATTATTTGCTCGAACGGGCTCAGCACGAGCTCGTCCGAGTGTTGGTCAGTGATCTAGTCGCAGCCGACATTCCCGCAGAAAAGCAGGCCTGCACGCTCGCGGCCGAGCGACTCGAGGGATTTCTGCGCGCGCAACCACGCCAGGCCAGCGCCTGGAGTCTGCGTGCGTTGCTCCTGCTCCTTTATAGCTATGTGCTGCTCAGATTCCATCGTTCACCCGCTCGGTTGAAGCCATCCGAACGGCGGGCGCTCTTGCGCGCGCTGGCCGAGCCCGAGCGAACCAGGTGGGGCCGTTCGCTCGGCTGGCTGAATCGAGCTACGGGCAAGCGTTTCCCGAGCCCACGCGATCTCATGCGCGGCATGCGCGAGATGTTGCTCGTTGCCTACTACAGTCACCCGAGCACCAACGCGGCCAGCGGCTACGTCCCAGTCTGGCAACGAGCGGATACGCTGGCTGCAGATCCATCACTGGAGGCGCCCCCCGACCAGGTTCCGGTCGAGGAGTTGCGCGCAAAATTCGCGGAAGGCGCCGACAGAGCTCACGATGATCTCTTCAATCAAGACGGCCGGCCGCGTGTAGCCGTGATCGGAGCCGGCGCGGGCGGCGCAGTCGTCGCGGCACGGCTCGCGCGCGATTACGACGTGGCCGTCTTCGAGGCGGGCCCCTGCTTCGAGCCACACGAGTACCCGCTGGATACGTTGACCGGGATGGTCTCGCTCTATCGCGACGGGCTCATGACCGCGACCAGCAACATGGATGTTCACCTGCTGCTCGCGAGGCTGGTCGGCGGAGGCACCGCGCTCACTTCCGGAATGTCGATTCGGCCGCGCAAGCGCACGCTCGAGCATTGGCAGCGCGCCGGCCTCGATCTGCCCGCGATGCAGCGCGGGCTCGACTCCGTCGAACGCCGGCTGCGCATCGAGCTGCCTCCGGACGACCTCTTCTCGGACGCGGGGCGCCTGTGGCGAGGCGTGGACGGCGTGCACGACGAACTGTTGTTCGAGGTGCCCAAGACCAACACCATCACCCGCGCGGATGATGCCGAGAGCGCGCGCAACCCGAACAACGCTCGCTGCGTCGCGTGCGGCCTCTGCAACTACGGGTGCCGCTTCGGCCACAAACTCTCCGTGGATGCGACGTACCTTCCCGACGCGCGCGCCGCGGGCGCCAAAGTTCACGCGAACCTCGGCGTCGAACGCTTGCTCGCCCGGCGGTCGCGCACCGGGCAAGTCGAGATTTATGGGTTCACGCTCGAACGGGATCGCGGACGGCGAACCGTGCAGGCGGACTTCGTCGTGCTCGCGGCCGGCGCCGTCGGCAGCTCGCAGCTGCTCCTGAATTCGACGCGATACAGCTCGCTCCTCAGTGGTTTGCCAGCGGCCGCGCAATTCGGAACCGGGCTGGGCTTCAATTACGGAACGGGCGTGGTGGCGGACTTCGGGCAGACTCCGCCGAGGCCGGGCGATAGCGGCATTCAGATCCACTACGTCGCATCCAAGCCGCAGGACGAGTCTTTCGTCCTCGAGAATGCTTTCCTGCCACCGGCGTTGATGTCGGCGCTCCTTCCCGGATTTGGCGCGGAACATCGCTCGTGGATGCGCAGCTATCGCCAGCTCAGCATGGCGGTGACCACGATCGGCTCACCGCAGACGGGGCGCGTCGATCATCGCGGGCGCGTGGATTATCGCGTTCGCGCGGACGAAATGGGCACGATCCACGCCTCGCTCGCGGCGCTCGTCTCGCGCTATCTGCGCTCGGGCGCACAACGCGTCGGACTGAGCGGCATTCGGCAATTGCACGATGACGTCGCCGTCTTTCGCGCCGGCGACGATCCGAGCGAGCGCGCCGTACTCGAGCGCTTGCGGCGTCTCGCGCCGGAGCCCGATCGATTGATGTTGAGCTCGGCACATCCCCAAGGTGGGCTTCGCCTCGGCAAGAGCCCGGAATCGTCCGCGGTCGGGCCGGGCTACAACGTGCACGGCGTCGACAACCTGCTCGTCGCGGATGCATCGCTCTTTCCAAGCACGACCGTGATCAATCCGCAGTGGACGGTCATGGGCCTCGCGCAAGTGGCCGCCGAGGCGATCGCAACTCGCATTGCCGGAAGCGCTGCGCGCGCAGCAACATCGATCGCGCACGAACCAAGGACATCCGGGATGCGAGCGTCGCAGCCGCTCGCGAGCGCGTGAGCGCGGCCAACCAGCCATGACTTTGCCGAGTTTTTTCGAGGGCTATCTCAAGAGCCTCAAGCCTTTGGATGTCGAAGAGCCGATCGATGTGTACGTACATCGCCCGCTCGCTTACCTACTCGCGCGGCTACTTTACGCGACGCCGATTTCGCCGAACGCAGTCACGTGCTGTTCGATCGTGCTCGGCGTGTCTGCTGGAGCGTGCATGCTGTTCGGTCGACACGAGCGCCTCTGGCTCGCGGGGCTACTCATCTTCCTGTCGGCGGTGGTGGATTGCGCCGATGGGCAGCTCGCTCGTCTGCGCAAGGCGTCGTCTCCTTTCGGGCGCATGCTCGATGGTCTGGCCGATCTCGCAGTTTCGATCTCGGTCGTGGTCGGATCAGCCTGGATCGTTTGGCAGAAGTTCGCCCACCCGGCGTGGCACGGGCTCATCGCGCTTGCGCTCGTTGCGGTGACCACGGTGACGAGCTCCTTCCACACGACGGCGTTCGAACACTACAAGAACGTGTACGTTCGCCTCACCCATCCCACCTATAAAGACGGGGAAGATCGCGAGACGGCCAGCGCGCGCTATCGAGCCGATCTGGCGCGGTACACCTGGGTCGAGCGCGTCGTCTGGCGCCTGTATTTACACTTCAGTCGGCAGCAGTTCGAGTTTCTCGCTTGGTTCGATCCGTTCACGGACCTGCGCTATTCGAAGTATCCGCCGCGCACTGAAGCAACGGCTCGGCTCTATCGCGAGTGCGCCGGAAGCTTGATGCGCTCGTGGCGCACCTGGTTCGGGTTCGGATCCTTGGTCTTCGGTCTCGCGTTGTTCATCGGGCTGGGCGTGCCCGAATACTATTTGCTGTTCCGGCTGCTCGTGCTCAATGCGGCCTTTTTTGGCTACATGATGCCCGCGCAGAGAACCGCCTCACAGCGAGCGTTCTCGGCGCTCGACGCCGTAGCGCGTGTCGCCGACGCTCGACGCACGCAGTCGCCTGCCGTCTAGCGCGCGCGCTCCCGGTCACCAAACTGTTTCGGGCGCAATTCGGCGCTCGGCTCGCGGAACGGTCGGCTGCTCATCGACCCTGAACCGCATCATCGGAACGTCGAGCGAGCCACGTAGCTTTCTTCCCCGCGCTACGTCGCGACTCGCCACGACCGGTTCGCTGCAACGATCAGAAACAGGGAGATTTCTGTCGCTCCAGACGTGACTCAGCAGGCACGACACTTGCTGATTGCGGCGCACTTCTCTTGGCCGACTCACGCGCCCGTCGAGCACTGATCCTCTTGTTGTCTGTGACGCTCGCGTCGTTGGCAGCCGCAAAGCCAGCTTCGGCGCGGGAAGATGGCGCGATCGCTGCCGAACCAACCATCCCCGCGCAGCTCAGCCTCGACGACGCGTTGAGGATCTTTCGTACGTCGGGCTTGGATTTGCTCATCGCCGAGGCGAACGTCCGCGGCGCGGAAGGCGACGCTCGAGCCGCGCGCGCCATCAACAACCCAGACCTTTCGCTGGGTGTCGGTCGGGCGCTCACGAACTGCGACGGCTGCTCGGCGCCCGCCGTCAGCGCCACGCTCTCCGATCAAGGGGCCATCAGCCAGGCGTTGACGGGCAAACACGGCCTTCGCGTCGACGTTGCCGACGCCGCGCTGCAAGCCGCGCGACTGAATCGCAAAGACGCGAGCCGAGTGCTCGAAGCGGGTCTGAAGCAGCAATTTCTCGCGGTCGTCATCGCCGAAGCCGAGTTCGAGCTCGCGCGCGAAACGCAGAAATCTGCCGAGAAAACCCTGGAAGTGGTGAAGCGACGCGTGAACGCCGGCGCGGCGGCCGACACGGACTTGCTGAAGGCCCAAACCGACAGCTTGGCGCTCGAGGATCAAGTCGATGCCTCCGAGCTCGCCGTGCGCAAGGCCAAGCTCGACCTCGCGTTTCTGCTCGGTGTCCGTTCGCAGGTGCCAGACTTCAAGGTCGACGACAGCTTGGTGAAGCACGCGCGAGACGCCCGCCCGGACGTCGGTGACGAACCGCACCTACTCCAAGAAGCAATCAAGCATCGAAGTGATTTGCTTTCCGCCGAGTATAGCGAGAAGCGCGCGAAAGCCGCGGCCGACCTGGCGCGCCGCACGCGCTGGCCCGATATCTCGTTGTGGGCGAGCTACGCCATGCAGGGCTCCGGCCCGAACGCGCCGACCCCACCGACGCTCACGATCGGGATCGAGTCGCTCCTCCCGATTTTTTATCAAAACCAGGGGGAAATTCAGCGCGCTGACGCAGATCTGTTCACGCAAAGACTTCAGCGCGAGAAGGTGAAGGCGCAAGTCGTCAATGACGTCGAATCGGCGCTGCACGCCCTTCAAATCGCGCAGCGACGCGTTCAACGCATGGGCGGGACTTTGATCGAGACCGCCGATCGAAGTCGCGGACTCACGACGATGCAGTACGAGCGCGGCGCCGCTTCGCTGCTCGAGCTCCTCGACGCACAACGCACGTTTCTGACCATCAACAGCTCTTATCTCCAAAGCATCGCCGACTATTGGAACGCCGTGTTCACGGTCGAACAAGCCACTGGAAGGACTTTACATTGATCGCCCTGCGGACAAGCTCTTGGCGCGGCGTTGCTCTGCTGTGCGCGGCTGCCCTGCTGCCAGCCGCCTGCAAAGAGAGCCACGCCAGCGAACCGCTTCATGCGCCTCCTGGCGAGACTTGGCTCACCGGAGAGCAGGAGAAGGAAGCCAAGCTCACGCTCGAGGCCGCTCAGACGCGCGTGCTCACTACGAGCCTCAATCTCGCGGGAAAAGTGACGCTCTCGGATCTGGAGGTGGCGCACGTTTTCTCACCCGTGACGGGTCGAGTGCTCTCGATCAACGCGCAGCTCGGCCAGCACGTTCAGAAAGGACAAGCGCTCGCGACCATCGATTCACCCGATGTGGGCGTCGCGCTGGCTGATTTGCGCAAGGCTTCCGCCGACATGATTGCCGCGCAACACAACTACGAGCGGCAGAAAGAGCTCGCTGACGCCAAGGCGGTTTCGCAGCGCGATTTCGAATCCGCGCAGGATGACTATCGCAAAGCTCAGGCCGACTTCGATCGCGCGCAACAGATGACGAAGATCTTGCACGTCGAGAACGCGACCAGCAGCACGTTCACGCTGCGCGCGCCGATCGCCGGCGAAATCTTGAACCGATTCGTCAATCCCGGCATGGAAGTGCAAGGGCAGTACGGCAGCGGCGGCAGCGCCGTCGAACTCTTCACCGTGGGCGATCTCGATCCCATCGTCGTACAAGCGGACGTGTACGAAATGGATCTCGCCAACATCAAAGTGGGCGACATGGCGACGGTGAGCGTCGTCGCGTATCCGGAACGCAAATTCCAAGGGCGCATCGAGTGGCTGTCCGGCGGGCTCGATCCTACGACGCGCACCGCGAAGCTGCGCGTCACTTTGCAGAACACGGACTCGGCCCTGCACCCCGAAATGTACGCGACGGTCACCGTCGCCGGCTCGGGGATCAAAGCGCTCTCCGTCCCGCGCAGCGCCGTGCTGCATCTCGGCGATCAAACCATGATTTTCAAGGCGCTCGGCGACGCCCCGGACGGCCGCAAGAAGTTCGTGCGTTTGCCAATCAGCGTGAATGAAGACATTCCGGGCGACTACGTACAAGTCCTGCACGGGCTCGACGAGAACGAAACGATCGTTTCTTCCGGCGCATTGCTGCTCACCAACCAATGATCGAAAAGCTCGCTCGTGCTGCGCTCGGCGCGCGGTTCGTGGTCGTGGTTTTGGCCCTCGGCCTGATCGCGATCGGCATTTGGTCGTACACGCGGCTGGACATCGAGGCCTATCCGAACCCGGTGCCTCCGCTCGTCGACGTGATCACTCAACCGGACGGGTGGAGCGCCGAGGAGGTCGAACGCTCGGTCACCGTCCCGCTCGAGATCGCCTTCGCCGGCATGAACAACCTCGAGCACGTGCGCTCGCAGTCACTGTTCGGCTTGAGTGACGTGAAGTGTTACTTCGGCTGGGGAGTGACTTACGAGCAAGCGCGCCAAGAGGTCTTGAACCGCCTGCGCTTCGTCAACCTGCCGCCGAATGCTTCGCCGCAGATTTCGCCGTGGAACGCGATCGGTGAAGTTTTCCGCTATCGCGTCGTCGGCCGCGGGTACGACGTGCAGCAGCTAAAAACAGCCGAGGATTGGGTGCTCGAGCGCCAATTCAAGCAGGTTCCCGGCGTGATCGACGTCGTGAGCTTCGGCGGAGAGACGAAGCAGTATCAAGTCAACGTCGATCCGTTTCGCCTGCAAGGCAATGGCATCGGCCTGAGCCAGCTCACGACGACGCTCGGGAATTCGAATCAAAACGTCGGTGGTCAGCGCATCACGATCGGCGAGCAAGCGTTCAACGTCCGCGGCCTCGGCCTGATCCGCAACACGCGGGACGTCGAGGACGCGGTCATCACCTCGCACAACGGCACGCCCATCCGCGTGCGGGACGTGGCTGAAACCGAGGTCGGGCACTCGCCTCGCCTCGGCATCGTCGGACGCGACAACGATCCGGACATCGTCGAAGGCATCGTGCTGATGCGCTACGGCGGAAATACCTCGGACACGCTCAAAGGCGTGCGCAAACGCGTCGACTTCATCCGCGAAAACCACTTGCTGCCGCCGGGCATGGATCTCGAGCCCTATTACGACCGCAGCAAGCTCGTCGCGCTCACGACGCACACGGTGACCGAGAACTTGCTCGTCGGCATGGGGCTCGTCAGCATCGTGCTCTATCTGTTTCTCGGCAATGCGCGCGCCGCGCTCGTGACCGCGTTCAACATTCCCCTCGCCTTGCTCGTGGCGTTCAGCGGCATGGTCGGAACCGGTACGCAAGCCAACCTGATCTCGCTCGGCGCGGTCGATTTCGGGATCGTCGTCGATTCGACGGTGATCATGATGGAGAACATTTTCCGTCACCTCGGCCAGCACGGTCGCGGTTCGATCTTGGATCGCGTGCTGCGGAGCGCGAGCGAGGTCGGCAGCCCGATGTTGTTCTCGAGCTTGATCATCTCGGTCGCGTTCTTGCCGTTGTTCACGATGACCGGCGTCGCTGGCGTGATCTTTTCTCCGATGGCGCTCACGTACGCCTTCGCCATCGGCGGCGCGATCGTGCTCGCGCTCACGCTCACGCCCACGTTGGCCTCGATCGTCCTTCGTTCCGACGACGAGGAAAAAGACACGCGCGTCATGCGCGCGCTCGATAGCCTGTATCGGCCGCTCTTCGGTTTCGTGCTTCGAAAACCGAAAACGGCAATCGCGCTCGCGCTGATGCCGCTGCTGATTTGCGGCGTCTGTCTGCGATTCTTGGGTGGTGAGTTCATGCCCAAGCTCGAAGAAGGCAACCTCTGGATTCGCGCGACGTTGCCCATGTCCATCTCGCTCGAGCAATCCTCTCGCTACGTCGGACGCATGCGCGACATCGTGCGCGGTTGTCCCGCCAGCGAAGGCGTGACGTGCACGGAAGAGAACCGCAAAAACAAAGTCGTCGACACGGTCGTCTCACAGCTCGGCCGCCCCGACGACGGCACCGACGTATCCGGGTTCAACAACATCGAGCTCTTCGCGCCGCTCAAACCCTTCGATGAGTGGCCGCGCGGGCTCACCAAGGAGAAGCTCACCGAGCAGCTGTCGGACAAGTTGAACGAAGCCTTCCCCGGCGCCGATTTCAACTTTTCACAGATGATCTCGGACAACGTCGAGGAGGCCGTCAGCGGCATCAAAGGCGAAAACTCGGTCAAAGTCGTCGGTCCGGATCTGAATACGAACGAGCGCCTCGCGGAAAAGATCTTGGAGACGATGAGCAAGATCCCGGGCGTCAGCGATCTCGGCTTGTTCCGCACACTCGGGCAACCCAACATCCGCATCGAGATCGATCGCCCCGCCTGCGCGCGGTACGGCTTGAACACGGGGGACGTCGCCGAGGTCATCCAAGCGGCGATCGGCGGCCAAGCGATCACGCAAGTGCTCGAGGGCGAAAAGGTGTTCGACCTCACGGTCCGCTGGCTCGAGCAGTACCGAAATTCGGTGGAGGCCATTCGACGTATCACGGTCAACGGCCCCGACGGCACGCCGATTCCGCTGGCGCAGCTCGCGCGGATCACCAAAGAAAATGGCCCGGCGCTCGTCTATCGCGAAGACGGCTCGCGCTACGCGCCCGTGAAGTTCTCGGTCCGAAATCGCGATTTGGTTTCGACGATTCAAGAAGCGCGTCAGAAAATCGACGCCGCGGTCCACCTGCCTTACGACACGCATTTGGAATGGGCAGGACAGATCAACGAGTACGGCGACGCGATGACGCGGTTCTACGTCATCGTCCCGCTCACGCTGCTCTTGATCGGGCTCTTGGTTTACGGCGCCGTGAAGTCTGCGGTCGACACGGCGATCGTGCTCTTGTCGATCCCCGTCGCGTGTTCGGGCGGCATTTTCGCGCTGCTCTTCACGCGCGTAAATTTCTCGATCTCCGCGGCGATGGGCTTCGTCTCGATCTTTGGCATCGCGGTGCAGGACGCAATTTTGGTCGTGACCTACTTCCAACGCTTGCGTCAGGACGGCATGACGATCGCGGATGCGGCGAAAGAAGCCGCGGAAAAGCGGCTTCGGCCGGTGCTGATGACGACGCTCGTCGCGACCCTCGGCCTCTTGCCGGCCGCGCTCTCCAACGGCATCGGCTCACAGACGCAAAAGCCGCTCGCGCTCGTCGTCATCGGTGGCTCGCTGATTCTGGCCATCCTCAACCGCGCGCTGCAGCCCCCGCTGCTGCTGCTTGGGCACCAGTGGCTGGAGCAGCGCAAGGCGCATCGAGACCCGATCGTGCTCGAAGAGATTGCGCGTTCGTCGCTGCCACCGAGCGCGCCGCGCGGCTGAACTAGCCCATGACCACGAGCTTCGACTTATCGGGCGTGCGAGCGCTCATGATGACCCGAGCCTCTTTGCTGGAGCTGGCCGAACAGCCAGACGCGCCTCCGCTCGGTTCGGCCTCGGGCGGCTACCTCCTCATGGACGCACTCCCCACCTCCGAGCACGCCAAGAGCATCATGACGCTCTTGGCGTGCAGCGGATGCAGCGCGCGGGACGCCGGGCTCGTTGCTTATCAGAAGCTGCCTCCGGCCGCGTTCTTGTTCGCGCGCTGCAGAGCCTGCGGCGCGCCGATCCCGTTGTTCTTCTCGACCCAAGCGAGCTTGCAAACGGCGATTTGCGTCGCGGGCTTCCCGACCGCACGCGAATACGAGCGCCACGTGCACCACCCCGTGTGCCAGTGTGGCGACGAGCTCGATGTGCAGCAGACCCCGGCGGGCGAGTTGTCTTCGCTCGTGATCTCGCGCTGCACGAGCTGCGGCATGTTTCGCCTGCTGGGGTTTCGACAGACGCCGATTTACTACTACCAGTTCGACCTCAAGCTCGCGCGCGAGCTCCGCGAGGTGAATCCCGCCGTGAGTTGGGTGCTGCTCGTCATGGCCCTGGAAGCGTTTCTAGCCAAAGCGCTCGCGCTGCAAAGCCCATCAGGAGCTCGGCTCGACGGCATGGCCCCACGCGTCAACGAGCTCGAAGACGCGATCCTCATTTACGAACAGAGATTCGGAATCTCACTCGAAGCGCTCGCGCAACGGGACTGGCAAACGCTGCTGGACGCTTTCGCGCTGCGAGCTCGCATCGTCCAAAACGCTTCCTACGACGAAGACATGAGCCCATTTCAAGTGCAAGCGGGGCATCTCGAAGCGATCGATGAGACAATCGATCACTTCGTGCACGCGCTCGATTTCGAGCTGCGGAAGCGCTGCGTCTACTGAGGTGCTGAGCCTCGAATTGTCACCCGCCGTCGCTCGGCGGCGGCGAGCAAACACCGTTCGTCGCGTCACACAATGACGGATCACCGCATGCCATGAGATCGGTGAAGCCACTGCGATCCGCGGCGCATTGCTGGAGCTCGCCGGCGCTCGTGCACTCGAACTGTCCCGCGTCGCACGCGAAACAGGCTCCGCTCGTCCCGTTCGCCGAGCAGTGAGCCACGCTATCGCAGGCTTGAAAAACGGGATCCGTTTGCCCGTTGGCCGCGCACAGATGTAAGGCGCCAGCCCCGTCGCAGGAATAGGTGTTCGGCGCGCACACGTCACACACTCCGTTCGCGCCGTCGCACAACGTGGACGAAGCGCAGGCTTGTGCTTGCACGAACCCTGTCTGCCCCGCGTTGCACACGAGTAGATTTTGAGCGGCGCAGGTGTGTTGTCCCACGCTGCACGCAGGCGTGTCGCACTGCTTGCTTGCGACCTCACACAAGGCCGATGTCGCACATGACGCGACCGGATCCCAGCCCGTGCGCGAGGCATTGCATTGCTGGAGCTGAGCGCCACTGCACTGAAAATCTCCCGTGTTGCACGGGGCTGCTTTGCAGCTGCCAGTCGCCGCGTCGCAGTACGCTTGCGAGACGCACTGCGCGCCATTATCCCAGCTCTTCTGCGTCGCAGCGCAAGACTGCACGTGCCCATCCGCGCTGCACTGATGATCTCCGGGCTGGCAGATCGGGGCATCACATTGTCCAGCCGCAGCATCGCAAAGCGCGCTCGTTGCGCACGTGCTCACGGTATCCCAACCGGACAGCGTGGCGTTACACACCTCGAGCACATCACCGACGCATTGATGAGCACCGGCCGCGCACGTCGGCGCGGTGCAACTTCCGGCGCCAGTCGCGCTACACAACGTTTGATTGGCGCACGTCTTGACCGTGTCCCAGCCAGTCTGGGTCGCATTGCATTTCTGGAGCACACCGCCGCTACACTGCAGCGCGTCTACGGCGCACGGCGCGGGCGTGCACTGTTTTTGCGCCGCGCTGCAGTACCCCGCAGACACGCACGTCGCGACGCTGTCGTAGCCGTCGCGACCGGCATTACACACGCCGAGCACAGCGCCATTGCAATTGAACTCGGCGGGTTGACAGACGGCCGCGTGGCACGTGCCATCCGTAGCGCTGCAGAGCGTGGCCGAGTCGCACGTGGCAACTGGCTGCCACGCATCGCGCCCGGCGCTACAAGCGGCCAAGTTCGGGCCAGTGCATTGGTAGCTGGCCGCAGCGCACACCGGGTCATCGCACTTCTTGTTTTTTGCGTCACAGAGCGCCGCTGTCTGACAAGTCGAGCTGGTTGTCCAACCGGATTGATCCGCTTTGCAGGTTTGAAGATCGGCTCCACTGCATTGCACCGTCCCCGGCGCGCACGGCGCGGCCGTGCACGCCGCCGCGCTCGCGCTGCAGTAGGCTGCCGAAGTGCACGTTTGAACCGTCGTCCAACCATCCAAGCTCGAGGCGCACGTCTGAAGCGTTGCCCCGTCACAGCGGGCCTGACCTTTCGCGCAAACGGCAGCCTCGCACACACCTTTTGCGGCATCGCAAAGCGCGGCACTGTCGCAAGTGGCGCCATTGGTCCAACCGTCGCGAGTTTCGTTGCACAACTGCAGCACGGGGCCGACGCATTGATGCTCGCCGGGCGTGCAGATCGTCCCACCGCCGCTGCCCGCGCTGCTCGAATCACCGGTGCCGCCGCTCGCTTCGGGTTGAGAGGCGTCACTCTTCGCAAACCCGGCGTCATTGATCGTGAAGTCGCCGAACACGGTCTGACAGGAAACGACGAGCGACGCGAGCAACGCGCCAGTGACCAACGCACGAACGCACCTCGTTAAACCAGTCATTGACGAGCTCCGGCGCAAAGAAGGAAGGACTGCGCGGCGCCCGCGCACGCGAGCACCGCAGTCCCAACCAAACAATTTACGCTCGAATCCCGCGGCACACCAAACGAAGTTGGGTTCTTCGACTCAAGAAGCACGTGGCGATTCGCGACGGGCATTTCGCGACGCGCGCCGTGTGCGCTTGGGCGACCGAGGTCCGATGAGCGGAAACGCAGACTGCGAATCGGGACTTCGAACAGAAGCAGTAATCTCGCTCTTTCTCTCAAGCGCTTTTCGCTGGATTGCGCGAGCGCAGAATCGATGGATACTGAGTCATGCGGCTGGGGCTCTGGTTGTGCATCGGGCTGGTAAGCGCTTGCGGAGGTTATCGAACGCCGCGCTATACGGATGACGAGGCTCGAGCCGAATGCACATCGGAGCCAGGCTGCGAGCGCGCCCACGCTCGGCTGGAGGTCCAGATCGCCCAGTGCGAAGCGAGTCGATATGGCTGCGTTCGCTTGATCGCCGTGGATCTCGAAGTGGACGACCGGCGGGAGCGGTTTGCGGCTCAGCGTGAGCGCGCCGAGCGGACGGCTCAGGGCAACTCGCCCTAGATCATCACTCGCGAGGGTGAAGGCGTGCGCTGGTCGAAACAATGCGCGCGAGCTTCTGGCTGTCACCGTCAAATCACGTGATTGCAACCGAGTCGCGTCGGGGACGGTGATACGGGACCCGCCAGGCGCGCGCGTTGTGCGCCGAGCCACCTCCCTTCCCCTTAGCTCGAAGAGAAGATCCATGACTCACCTCGAAGGCAAGTCCCCGCGGGCTGTGCTGCGCCGCGCTTCCAACGTCCTCGCCGCTGCTGGCCTCTTTGCCGCGCTGGCCGCGGTCAGCCTCGCGGGCTGTAGCAATGAGGGCGATGACACCGCCGTCGCGACCGGTGGCACGTCGAGCGGTGGGCATGCGGGCAGCAGCAGCGGTGGCAGCCACACGGGCAGCGCGGGCGAGTCCGCGGCGGGCGAATCGAACGGCGGCGCCGGCAACCGCGGCGGCAGCGACTCGAGCACGGGCGGTGATTCGGCGGGCCAAGGCGGCGAAGGCGGCGCAGCTCCCGCCCCCACTCAGCAATCGATCCGCCACGTGTTCTTGATCACGATGGAGAACAAGAGCTTCACGGACACGTTCGGCACGAGCACCCAGGACCCGTATTTCAAGCAGCTCGCGACGAAGGGCGCGATCCTGACCGAGTATTACGGCACCGGCCACGTGAGCCTCGACAACTACGTCTCGATGATGAGCGGGCAGCCGTCCACGCTCGAGACGCAAAGCGACTGCTTCCAGGGCTTCAATGACGTCGTCGCCACCGGCACGGACGCGACGAATCCCAAGGTCATCAAAACCCAAGATGGCAAGGGCTGCGTTTATCCCGCCACCGTGAAGACCTTCGTGAATCAGCTCGATGATCTGAAGCTGACCTGGAAGGGCTACATGGGCGACATGGGCAACGATCCGACGCGCGAGTCGGCGACTTGCGGTCATCCGGCGATCGGCACGATCGATCACACGCAAGCCGCGGAAGCGCCTTCCGTCGATGTGGCGGCGGGCGATCAATACGCTTCGCGCCACGATCCGTTCGTCTACTTCCACTCGATCATCGATGATCAGGCGTACTGCGACGCGCACGTCGTGAATCTGGATGCCACCCTCCAAAACGATCTCAAGTCGATCGACACGACGCCGAACTTCGTGTTCATCACGCCGAGCCTGTGCGACGACGGCCATGACGGCGACGGCACCGGCGCTGCCGGCAAGGGCTGCGTGACCGGCGCGCCGGGCGGCCTCACCTCCATCGACGCCTTCCTGAAGAAGTGGATCCCGCTGATTCAAGCCTCGCCCGCGTATCAGCAAGACGGCTTGATCATCATCAACTTCGACGAATCGGGCGACTCGGCGGTGGCGGGCGCGTCCACGGATACCGGCACGGGCATCACGACGTACACCATCAACCTCCCCGGCCAAGCGTGCTGCGGGCAGAAGACGGGTCCGAACGTGACGCGTCCCGGCGACGCGATCCTGCCGGCGTCCGCGACGATGCAGTACGATCTGCACTATGTCGGCGTCGGCGGTGACCGCACCGGCGCGGTGTTGCTCTCCAAATGGATCGCGCCCGGCACCGTCAGCTACACGCAGTACAACCACTACTCGCAGCTGCGCAGCCTGGAAAACATCTTCCAGACCGACGGGTACCTGGGCTACGCGGACGACGCGAGCCTCACGACCTTCGGCGGCGACATCTTCACCAACCTGAAGTGAAGCGCGCGAGCATCGCTCGAATCAGCAGGGTCTGCCTCACCGCGGCCCTGCTGCTCGGTCTCGTTGCGTGCGAACACGAATCGCGCGCCAAGCGCGATTCTGCGACCAGCAAGCCCGCGGCCTCGGCGTCGGCTCAATTGGCGCGCGCCGAGAAGCTCGCGCCTCGCGACGCCAAGCCTGCGCTCGCCGAGCTCGGGCGGCTCGCCTTTTTCGATCCTTCACTCTCGGCGTCAGGCCGCATCTCTTGCGCGACTTGTCACAGCCCGGCGCACGCGTTCGGGCCACCCAATGATCTCGCGGTGCAGCTCGGTGGCCCCGAGTTGAAAGACGCGGGGCTCCGCGCCGCGCCTTCGCTGCGTTACCTGCGGCGCACGCCGATCTGGACGCACAGCTTCATCGACAACCCGCGCGAGCGCCTGACGGAGACCGATCACGTGCCCGTGGGCGGGCTCACCTGGGACGGCCGCTTCGACTCCTTGGCGAAGCAAGCGAGCTTCCCGCTGCTCGCGCACAACGAGATGGCCAACGCGGACGCGGCCGCACTGACCGCGCGCGTGCGGCAGAGCAGCTACGCGGCTCGCTTCCAAGAGCAATTCGGGAAAGACGTATTTTCGGACGCGGACCAAACGCTCGCCGCGCTCGGCCGCGCGCTCGAGCGCTTCCAGCTCGATGATCCGAGCTTCCAACCGTACGACAGCAAGTTCGACCGCTACCTCGACGGCCACGCCGAGCTGAGCGCGCAAGAGCAGCGCGGGTTCGAGCTGTTCAAGGATCCGAAGCGGGGCAATTGCACCGCCTGCCACATCGCCGATCGTGGAGCGAACGGCGCGCACCCGCTCTTCACCGACTTCAGCTTCGCGGCGATCGGCGCGCCGCGTAACCCCGAAATCCCGGCCAACGCCGACCCGAAGCATTTCGATCTCGGGCTGTGCGGCCCTGTGCGCACCGACAAGACGCAGGAAAAGAAATACTGCGGCATGTTCAAGACGCCGAGCCTGCGCAACGTCGCCGTGCGCGGCGCGCTCTTCCACAACGGCCGCTTTCACAGCCTGGTGGATGCGCTCCACTTTTACGTCGAGCGAGATTCGATGTCTGCCAAATGGTACCCGCACCCCGGCAAGCAGCAGTTCGACGATCTGCCGCGCGAATACCAGGACAACGTCGACCACATCACGCCGCCGTTCACGCAGCGCCCGGGGGATACGCCCGTGTGGTCGGACGCGGACATTGCAGATGTCGCCGCCTTCCTCGAGACCCTGACAGACGCGGACGCCGAGCCGTTGCTCCGAACCGCACGGCGGTAAGCGCCGATGGCGACAACGTTGTCGCCAAAAAAGCTGCCAGCTGCGTCGGCGAGGGTCCGCGTTGACGGCTTGTGTGCAGCCAGCTGCTGCAGTTGTCGTCAAACGGCCGTTGGCGCGCTGCTGGCTGCGTCACTTGCCGTCAACGTTGGCGACATTGCCCCAGCCAGCTGCTCGAATTGGCGGCAAGACCGCCCTCGAACGCAGCTGGCTGCTGTCTGGGCCTCGATTTGCCGTCAATTCAGCGCTCGAGCCTGACGCCGGCGTGGGTAAAATCACGGACGGCGTGGGCCTCACCCGGGCGATGTCGTTTGCCGAGCGGCCCGGTTCTCGCTTCAATGCCGTGAAGTGCCTTGAACCCGCCTCTGACTCGAGTGCTCAAGCTGATCTTGGTCGACGATCATCCGATCGTGCGCGCCGGTCTGATCAAGCTCCTGGCCGAAGAAGAGGACATGACCGTCTTGGCCGAGGCGAGCGATGGGCATGAAGCCGTGGAGCTGACGCGAAAGCTCGCGCCGGATCTGGTCGTGATGGACTTCTCGCTGCCCGGTTTGACCGGGCCGGAGGCGACGCGAGAAATCCGAACGGTGCAGCCAACGACGACCGTGCTCGGTCTCTCGATGCACGAGGATGTGCCGTTCGCACGCGCCATGCTCGACGCCGGCGCGAGCGGCTACCTGCTCAAGCGCTGCGCGATCGAAGAGTTGGTGCGCGCGGTTCGCCTGGTCGGCGCGGGCAAGACGTACGTGGATCCCGCGCTCGCCGGCCATTTGCTGGAGCAACGCCCGAAGCGTCGCCCGACCACGGGCGTGCCGAAGGCGGTCGCGCTCAGTGAGCGCGAGGCCGAGGTCGCGCGCTTGCTCGCGTTCGGCGCGACGATGAAAGAAATCGCCGAGCAGCTCGGGGTCAGCCCGCGCACGCTCGAGACTTATCGCGCGCGCGCCATGGACAAGCTCGGCCTGAAAACCCGGGCAGATTTGGTGCGCTACGCGCTCGCGGCGGGCTGGCTGCGCCCCCACTGAGCCGCGCAAAGCGGGCTCTTCGTGTAGCCTCCGGCCATGTCGACCGAAGATTCGAGCCGCGCAGCGCAGCTCGCCGAGCCGAACGAGCAGCGGCTCGAGTCGAACGAAGCGGACGCCGCGCCCCGCGATCGCGCGCTGTTCTCGCGCGTCGTCGGGCTCGGCGGCTCCGCGGGCAGCATCACGGCGCTCGGTCAATTCTTCGCCGCGGTGCCGCGCGACTCGGGCCTCGCGTTCATCGTGATCTTGCATCTGTCGCCGGAGTACGAAAGCACGCTCACCGAGGTGCTGCAGCGCTCGACGACGCTGTCGGTCGAGCCGGCCACCGAGGGCACGTTGGTGCGCGCAGACCGCGTGTACGTGATCCCGCCGGGAAAAAACCTAGCGCTGATCAACGGGCGACTGCGTTTGACGGAGCTCGCACGCGAACGCGGCAAACGCGCGACGATCGATCTCTTTTTCCGCTCGTTGGCGGACGCGCACGGATCATCGTCCGTGGCCGTCGTCCTTTCCGGCGCGGACGGCGACGGCGCGCTCGGGCTCAAGCGCATCAAAGAGCGCGGCGGCCTCACCATCGTGCAGGATCCGCGGGAGAGCGAGCACTCCGGCATGCCCGAAGCCGCGATCGCGACCGGCATGGTGGATTGGGTGCTGCGCGCCGCGGCGATGCCGGCGCGCATCCTCGCTTATGAAGCGCGCGAGCAGCGCCTGCAGTTGCCGCAAGAAGTCGGGCCGCACCCGGCGATTTCGCCGGCCGTCGACGTCCCCGAGGAAGAAGCCGCGTTGAAGCAAGTGCTCGCGTTTTTATGCGCGCGCACCGGCAGAGATTTCAGGGGCTACAAGCGAGCCACGATCGTGCGGCGAATCGGGCGACGCATGCAGGTGAACGAGCTCGACAATCTGCCCGCGTACCTGCACTACCTGCAGACGCGCCCGGGCGAAGCCAACGCGCTGTTGCAAGATCTGCTGATCTCGGTCACGAATTTCTTTCGCGACCCGGACGCGTTTGCCGCGCTCGAGGCGCATATTTCTGCCATTTTTCGCGAAAAAACCGGCGCCGACAGCGTGCGCGTTTGGGTGCCCGCCTGCGCGACGGGCGAAGAAGCGTATTCGGTCGCCATGCTCTTGCTCGAGCATGCGAGCACGCTCGAATCTCCACCTGTCGTCCAAGTCTTTGCCACGGACTTGAATGAAGAAGTGCTCACGCGGGCTCGCGCGGGCCTGTACCCGCTGGCTGTCGCGGAGGATATTTCCGAGCCGCGGCTCGCGCGCTTCTTCACGCGTGAGCCGGCGGGCTACCGCGTGCAGCGCGAGCTGCGCGAATGCGTACTATTTGCGCTGCACGATGTGCTGAAAGATTCACCGTTCTCCCGGCTCGATCTGATCTCTTGTCGCAACCTCTTGATTTATCTGAATCGCGAAGCGCAAGAGCGTGTTTTCGAGACCTTCTATTTCGCGCTCAGGCCCGATGGGCGCTTGTTCCTCGGTTCGTCCGAATCGACGGACGACGCGAGCCAGCTCTTTCATTCGGTGGACCGAAAGAGCCGGATTTATGTGCCGCGGTTCGGCGCGCACCGCAATCTGCCGCTGCCTTCGGGCCCGAGCGCGCTTTCGAGCTTGCTGCCCACGCTCGGCTCGAGCGAGCTCAACCCGCACGGCCGAGATGCGGCGCTCGCAGCTCAATTCGTGGCGTCGAGTCGAGCGCAGCGCGAGCCAATCTCGGTGAGCGAATTGCACCTCGCGTTGATCGAGCGCTTCGGACCCGCGTCGCTCGTGGTCGATGATCAAGACGAGATCTTGCATTTGTCCGAAGGCGCGACGCGCTTCCTCAAGCTCTCCGCGGGCGAGCCGAGCATGAATTTGTTCCAC
>FTCX01000309.1_pt1 | contig 21474 bp, 18 predicted proteins | sample 1639831 | NCBI WGS metagenome assembly FTCX01 (sample SAMEA3914869, study PRJEB12502) | metagenome | biome: forest; material: soil | place: USA | collected 2012-03-12 | depth 0.1 m
AAGATGGTGCTGACGTGCACCGACGCGGCGAACGGCTCGGTCAACGGCGGCGTCACGGTGCAGACCGACGCTTGCCCGCACCTGATCGTGGACTACGTCGTGGCGACGCCGAGCACGACCAATTCGGGCGGGACGATCGCCGTTGCCGGTACAGCGCACGATCTCGACGGCAAGCCGATCACGTACTCGTGGAAGATCTCGGATCCGACAGCGGGCGCATTTGCTCCGGCGAACGCGGCTTCATCCGTGTTCACCTGCGCGGCCGCTGGCACGAACCTGCTGGCCACGCTCACCGCGAACAACGGCCAATGCACGAAGCCGCTCAGCACGACCATCTCGTGCGCGAGCACGACGTGCGGCAACGGCAAGCTCGACACGGGCGAGCAATGCGATTCGACGATCCCGGCGGGTCAACCGGGCTTCGGTCCGTGCCCCGCGAACTGCCACTTCACCTGCGGCAACGGCATCGTCGAAGAGCCGGTAGAGCAGTGCGATCCGGTTCCGGCCGATCCGAACAACTGCACCCCGACCTGCCAGATCCGCGAGCCAGTCTGCGGTGATGGCTTCCTCGAGAACGGCGAGCAGTGCGACAACGACGCTATTCCACCAAGTGCTCCTCCGGGCAGCGTCTGCAGCGCGAGCTGCACGCTCATTCCTCCAAAGTTCACCGTTGAATGCGGCGACGGATTCAAAGAGAGCGGTGAAGTGTGCGATCCGCCTTTCGTCGTGGAAAACTGTGGCTCGGATTGCCTGGCGATCACGAAGCAGAGCTGCGTCGCGTGCGAAAACTCGAACGGCAATTGTCCGAACGTGGCTTGCTCGCTCGTGCCCGGCAACGCGGCTGCGGGTCCGGCGACGGGCACACCGCGCGCGCAGCTGTGCAACGAAGTGCTCGACTGCGTGCGTGACAGCGGTTGCTCTGCTGGCGGCAATTTGCCGATCAAATGCTACTGCGGCACGGCGACACCGACCGCGTGCGCTGCCGGTCAAGGCAACGGCGCTTGCAAGTCGCAACTCGAAGCTGGTCTCGAGACGACCGACTTCAACACGATCGCATCGCGCATCGGCAACACGTCGTTTGGTGGTGGCAAGGCGATGGATCGCATCAACTGCGACCAGACCTTTTGCGACACGACGGCTGACGGCAATCCGAGCAGCGCGACCGATCCGTCTCAGTGCTTCTGAGCTTTGCGGAAGGATCCCCCCAAAAATAAAAAGGCGCCGAGCGTGAGCCCGGCGCCTTTATTTCACGCGCTTTGTGCCGGCGTCGCGCTTCGCTTGCGCAGCGCAATCAAGAGCAGGCCGGCGCCCAGCAGCAATCCGAACAGACACGTGCTCGTCCACCAACGACCCGCGGGCACTGCAAGCGCAACGCCCGGCAGCTCGCTGATGAATGCGTCTTCCGCGCCGACGAGGTGATTGATTGCGGCCGAGGCTGTCGGAAAATCGGTCGAGAAAGTGCTGCCGACGATGTGCGTCGTGCCGTTTGCTTGGACGGCGACGCCCGTCGCGTGATCTTCGGCCGCGCCGCCGAGGTAGCTCGAGTAGTTGAAGAAGGAGCCGGAAGGATCGATGGCGGTGACGAAGCCGTCGGATGCGCCGTGATACGAGCTCTGACCTGACAGCGCTTTGAGCACGGGGAAGTTCGTCGACAGCGTCGAGCCGACCGCGTACGTGCTGCCGAGTGAATCGACGGCCACCGACGCGACGCGATCATCGTCCGAGCCGCCGAGGTACGTGCTGAACTGCAGCGTGTTGCCGGGAATGCTGAGGCGACTCACGAAGCCATCGGTGAAGCCCGCTGATCCGAGGCTGGTTTGCGCCGCGGACCAAACCGGAAAATTCGTGGAAGAGGTGTAGCCGCCGACCGTTGCGATGCCGGTGCCGCTGCACGCGATGCTCAGCGCTTCGTCGGTGAAGACTCCGCCGAGGTAGGTTGAATACGTGAGCGACGAGCCCGTCGCGTTGAGCTTGCTCACGAAGCCGTCGTAGGAACCGCCGGCGAACGCGGATTGCAGCGGCGAAACGAGCGGAAAATTCGTGGAAGCGGTGGAGCCGGCGACGAACGCATTGCCGACCGAGTCGGTTGCAATCGCGTGCCCGAACTCGAAGCCGCTGCCGCCGAGATAGGTCGAGTAGACCAGCGCGGAGCCACTCGGCGAGAGCGCAGTCACGAACGCATCCGCGACGCCGTTGAGCGAGCTTTGCAGTGGCGCGGCGAGCGGGAAGTTTGTCGACGACGTCGTGCCCACGACGATCGCTTTGCCGAGCGCGAGCGCGATGCCGCCCGGGTAGTCGTCTTGGCTCCCGCCGAGGTACGTCGAATAGAGCAAGCTCGCGCCTTGCGGATCGAGCTTGGCGACGAACGTATCCTGCATGCCGCCCGCGCTGGCCTGCACCGGCGAAACGGTCGGAAAGTTGGTCGAGAACGTCACTCCGGTGACGTACGCGTTGCCCGCAGAGTCGGCCGCGACGGCGTACGCGACGTCCGCGCCGCTGCCGCCGAGGAACGTCGAATAAATGAAGTTGCCGTTCGGATCGAGCTTGGCGACGAATGCGTCGTCGGTGCCGCCGCCGTGTCGAGGTTGCTCGGGCGAAACAGTCGGAAAAAGCGTCGAAGTCGTGTAGCCGACGACGTACGTGTTGCCGGCGGGATCCGTGGCCGTGGCGAACGCTTCATCAGTGCTGCCGCCGCCCAAGTACGTCGAATACGTGAGCACCGGATCGATCACGAGCGGACGCTTCGCGTCGTAGTTGGCGACGTCGAACGCGAGGTGATCTTCGCGAACGACGTAGTGACTCGTCAGCGTTCGGCGAGCGCCGCTGTCGTCCGTCTGATAGGCGAGCGGCGGCAATTTGCGCAAGGCACCGCCTTGCGGCAAGTGGAGCACGGCGCTGCCGTCCGGCGCGAGCTCGATCGACTCGACGCCTTCGAACGCGAGCTCGATCGTTTTCGGATCGACGCCTGCGGCGAGCTCGAGATCGTATTCGAGCTCGCGATCACGCCGACCGTAGAAAACGACGTTCACTCCCGGCCGCACGTCTTCGTAACGCGCGATGCCGTAGCTCTGCACTCCGGTTCGCCAGCCGCGCGCGTCATTGCCGTTGAAGTAGTTGTGCGCGCCGCGCGCAGGCTCGAGCGCGACGGGCTCGACGTGTTTGCCGCCAACGACGCGCATCGAAACGACGGCGCGCGGCGTCGCTGGATCGCGGGGGCGCAGCGACAAAGTCGGGCCTTCGCTCGTCAGATAGAGGCCGTAGCCTTTGCCGCGCGCGAGGTAGCGCACGCGCTCGTCGAACTGCCCGATGTTTGGCTCGAAGCGGAGCCGCGAGGTCTCCGCAAATCCTTGCGTCGTGACGAGCGTGCTCGGGCGTTGCGCTGCGGGCGTGAGCAACGGCTCGGCGCGAGCGATGTGTTGTCGAGCGAGACCGACGGTCGAGACCAACACCAGGGCAGCGCCCGCGATGCGCGGCGCGTGTTTGTGGTTCGGTTTGCGGAGCATCCTAGGACGACCTCGTTCGGATCTCATCGACGCGAGACGGCTCCGCCTCGCAGGAAGCGTGCCCATCAAAAGCGCTCGCTTTCCGCGGTGCGCGCGTGAACGCGAGTTCGGAATTCGATGGTCTGTTTCGAAAATCGGTCATTCGCGGACAGCAATGCCCACCACACGAAGAGAGGCAGCGCGTAAGTCATGCCCGGCGGCAGCACGAGCGCCCGATAAATCAGCTGCAGGATGACGTGCGTCGCGCGACTCAGCGCGAATATCCGGATTGGACCCGTGCCACCCAAAAAAGAAATCAACGGCACCGCGACCAACAGCAGCAGCAGCGGCTCGAGCAGCAGCAGGCCCGAGAACAAGAGCCGGAGGTGCTCGCGCGGCGAACGCAGAGGCGCGGCGATCGCGAGCGCGACGAAGGCTGCGCTCGGCAAGAAGACCAAACTTCGCAGATCGATCGGCACCGTCAGCGCGCCGGGCGGCACGCGCGCTTCGACGTGCAAGACGACGCTCCACGGCGAATCGGCTGCGTTGCTGGCGTCGAACCAGAGCCGAGCGCCTTCGGGAAGCGCTACGCAGCGAAGCAGCGCATTTCCCAGCCACGCATGCGCGCGGGCGTACGCTGGTCCCGGGCCGTGCAAGAGCGCGAGGCCGGCGAACACGCACGCGAATGCGATCAAAAACTGGACGACGGAGCGACGCACGTCACGCCCGCTCTCGCAGCGGCGAAAGGTAGCGCGTGCCGCCGAGGAACAGCAGCGTCGCCGCGGTCACGAGAACCAACGGCAACAGCTCTTCGTGCGCAACGCGAAACCAAGACGGGAACCACGCGCCGATGAAATAGAGCAGGCAAATCCGAAGCACGTTCGCGAGCACCAAGAGCGCGAGCCCGCCGCCGAGCACGAGCATCTTTCGGCCGAGCGGCGCGGGAAATGCCAGCACGGCGCACGCGAACAAGATGTTCACTTCGATCGCGTCGCAATTGCGTACGATCTGGAGCGAGAAGCGGCCGTCGATGCGCGTCCCGGTGACGGTTACTCCCGGATCGAGCACGCTCAATGCCGAGCCGGCGAGTCGCGCATAGCCTGCGAGATACGGCGTGAGCCAATCGTTGCGGGCGCCGAACAGCTCGAAGGGAAAGCCGTAGATTGCGAATAGCGCGGCCGCGAGCACGAGGTACGTGACAGCGAAGCGCTTGCCGAGCCCTCCCACCGCGGCGATCGCTCCGCGCGCGGCCGTCAAGACTCGGAGCTCGCGACTCGCTGATACTTCTTGAGCTTCTCGTACAAGGTCGAGGGCGCGATGCCGAGGAGCTGCGCCGCGCGCGCCTTGTTCCCGCGCGTTTGATCCAGCGTTTGCTCGATCGCGACGCGCTCGATGCTCTCGAGCTTGATGCCGCCGAGCGGCAACTGCGACAGATCACTCTTGGCTTCCGGCGGACAGGCGAGCGCGAGGTGGCGACCCTCCAGCGCATCCCCATCGAGGAACGCGAGCGCGAAGGCGAGCGTGTTTTTCAGCTCGCGCACGTTGCCGGGCCAGGCGCGCGCGCTCAAATGCTCGATTGCATCTGGTGACACCGTGAGGCCGCTGCGCCCGAGATCTTCCAACAAGCGCGCGACCAAGAGCGGAATGTCTTCGATGCGCTCGCGGAGCGGCGGCACTTGGACGACGGCCGCTGCGAGGCGGAAATACAAGTCCTGACGAAAACGCCCCGCGCTCACTTCTGCGCGCAAATCGCGATTCGTCGCGGCGACGATGCGGACATCCACGCCGAGATCTTTGGTGCCGCCGACGCGCCGCACGGACGAATTGCTCAGCACGCGCAGTAAACGCGTTTGCAAGTCGAGCGGGAGCTCGCCGATTTCGTCGAGGAACAGCGTGCCGCCGTTTGCGCGCTCGAACGCGCCACGGTGCACGGACACCGCGCCAGTGAACGCGCCGCGCTCGTGACCCAAAAGCTCGCTCTCGGCGAGATTGGGCGCCACGGCGCCACAATCGAATACGACGAATGGCCCGTCTTTACGCGAGCTGCGCGCGTGGACGTTGTGCGCCAAAACATCTTTGCCGGTACCGGTTTCGCCGATCAGCGTAATGGCGACTTCAGCTCGCGCGAGCGGCTCGAGCAACTCGAATACGCGCCGCATCGCCGGTGAGCCAATCGCGACTTTGCGCGTGACTTTGACCGGTGGCGGAGGCGGTGAGCTCTCCGGCTTGGGCGGACGAATCGTCGGCCGCTCGAGCGCCGGTTGCGAGGGACGATCCGTTGTCGCCTGTGAGGGACCGAGCCAAAAACCGCTCTCTTTCACGGCAACCGACGACCCTGGCTCATTCGAGAAGCCGGCCTGACTGAGACCGGACAACTCAACACACGCGGCGAGGGGGGCTGTCATGTGTGATTGGCTTATAACAGTCTGTGACCGATGCGGGTGTTACGTTTGCATGGACTGATAGAGGCGCGGGAATAAGCGAAGCGTGATCGGTTAAACAATCACGTTGAGAGCAGGTATTCCGGGGTGCTGCGTAATGGGCGCGCACGAATAGCACCGAGACGTCACACGCGGCGCGCGCGGACGTCGTCGTGTACACACGTGCTCATCATCTATTGCGTGCGCGAGTCTCTCGTGGCTAAAGGTCGCGCTGCCCAATGAAGCGTTCCGCGTCGCGAGGAGCCGTGAGCTCGATCCGTCTTGCTGGGATTTTTTTTCTGCTCGGTCTGTCTGCGTGTCCGGTTGATGATCGTCAGCTCACGCTCGATGACGGCAGCGGCGGCCGAGCCGGCGCAGGGACGATGACCGATCCGCCGATGGGTGGCTCGAATTCGGAGCGCGCGGACGCAAGCTCACTCGCCGGTGGCGCGGACGGCGGCGCGCCGACCGCCGGAGAAGGCGGCGCTGCAGGCGCGAGCGAGCAGGAGCCGATTCTCGTGGACGGCTGCGCGGATCTGAACGGCGATGAAATCTCGGATTGCACCGAGACGCTCGCGCACAATGCCGAGTTTGCGAGCGACGTCACGAGCTGGGTCGCGCCCGCCACGACGGACGACTCGTTTTCCACCGACCTCGAGTGGGATGCGATGAATGCTTGGGGAACCGGTTCCAGTGGCTCGGCCAAAATCAGTGTGACGGGTTCACTCGATTTCAACGGCGCTTCGCTCCGCGGCGCGACTCAGTGTGTGGCCGTGGGGGCGTTGCAAGTCGTGGTCTTGTACGCGAATACGCGGCTCGAAACCGATCAGGATCCGGGCGGGAGCGCAGAAGTCGACGTGTCCTTCTTCGATACGGCGGATTGCTCCGGAGTCGCGACGACCAGTTTCTCCACGCCTCAACCACCGGACGCGAAATTCGGGACTTGGCTCACCGTGCACGCGGGCGCGCTGACCACCGTCAACACTAAATCGGCCTTGATCACGCTGGGAGTGGTGAAGCCGTTTCGCGTCCAATCACTCACGGCTCGATTCGACAACATCCTCGTTCAGATGCAGGCGCCGGTTCAGTCGCCGTGAATATTTCGTGCGCTCGATTCTGCTGATCGCGTGTCACCAAAATCACGATCCTGACTCGGAGTTGTTCACTCATCGACGTGAGCTCGTTTCATCGAGTTCACGTTGTCCCAAGCTGCCCCGGCATGTCGCTCAACTGTCACTCAATCGTGCGCAATTGTTCCTGACTGGCCCGGTAAATCGTTGCGCCTGAGTCACTGCGACGCCACACGCCGCCGATACTTTCCGCGCGTCTCGGCAAGGAATGTTCCGATGCCGGACGGGAGTTAACATGCGAACACTAGGTAACTTTACAAAAAAAGCGCTGATCTCCTGCGCGACGGTTGCGACTGTCGGAATCCTCGCGCAAGGCATGTTCGGCAGCCGTTCCGCTGAGGCGCAAGCCGCTGGCGGGACCGGCGGCGCAGGCGGTAGCGCTGCGGGCGGCTCGGGCGGCGACAGCTCTGCCACGCCTTCTTGCTCGTCTTTGAACCTCAACAACCCGGTCTTCATCGCCGGCTCGACGGCGGTGCAAACCGTGCTCGACGCGATGGGGCCGAAACTGGCGACCGCAGCGACGCCGATCACGATCGCGTACGCTTCGGCGGGTTCTTGCGACGGCGTCAACAGCATCGTTTCCGGCCTCAAATCGAGCGCGACCGCGACCTACTACGACGCGACGGGCGCGAAGCAGACCTGCGCGTTGAGCAACCAAGCGATCGACGTGGGTATGGCGGATGTTTTCCCGACGAGCTGTCCGGGCATCGACTCGACGTTGCTCGCGGGCGTCGGTGATTTCGCCGGTCCCGTGCAGTCGATGAACTTTGCGGTTCCCGCGGCTGCGACCGAAAACTCGATCAGCGCGGCGGCCGCCTTCCTGACGATTGGCGTCGGCGCGACTGCGAACACGGACTGGAACAACCCGGCGCTCTTCGCGTTCCGGAATTTCCAATCCGGCACCGAGACGATGATCGCGATGTCGATCAACGTCAGCACCGACAAGTGGCCCGCGGCTGCCGATAAGGGCAGCGCAGGCAACGTGGTCAGCGCGCTCAACACGCCGACGGGCGCGGCGGACCAGACGATCGGCATCCTCGCGTCCAATCAGACGGACTCGAACCGCAGCACCATCAAGCGCTTGGCCTATCAGGGCTACAAGCAAACCTGCGCGTACTACCCGGATTCGAGCTACGCCAGCAAAGACAAGGCGAACGTCCGCAACGGCACGTACGAGATCTGGGGCCCGCTCCACATGCTCGCCAAGGTCGATGCCAGCGGCGTGCCGACGGATGCGAAGGCGAAGCAGCTCCTCGACATCTTGACCGGCGCCACGACGGTCACCGGCGTCGATGTCACGACGCTCGAAATCACGGCGAATACGACGCCGCAATGCGCGATGCACGTCAAGCGCACGTCCGAGCTCGGAACTCCGGTGGCCTACACGCCGGACGCTTCCTGCAGCTGCTACTTCGACTCGCTCCGTGGTGAAGCGGACGCGCAAGCGGCTTGTACGGCTTGTACGACCGCAAACGCCGCAACGGTTTGCCCTGCGGGCAAGACGGCGTGCAACTTCGGCTTCTGTGAGGTGAAGTGATGTCCCCGGTGAAATTGAATCGAGTTGGGTTCTCTGCGGTCGCGATCGTCCTGTTCGGAATCGCGGCGGTGCAGGGCTGCAGCAGCAGCGATGATCAAGCGGCGCCGACGACCGGTGGTACCGGTGGCACGTCGTCGAGCAGCGGCGGCAAGGGCGGCAACACGTCGACCTCGAGCGGTGGCAAAGGTGGCAACACGTCGAGCACCGGCGGCACGACGAGCCAAGGCGCTGCGGCGGGCCAAACTGAGATCGGCGAAGGCGGCGCAGGCGGTTCGACGGGCGGCGGCATGTGCGAGCCGGCCGAAGATCACGGCGAAGCGGCTTACTTGGCAGCTCACGGCGGCAAGCTGCCGACTCTCTGAGAGCTCCTCGCTTTTGCGATGAGACACTGACGACCGGGGCCTCGCGAGCTCTTCGCGTTGGCCCCGGTGCCGTCCTTCCTTGCGAAATAGTGATTCGGAGTATTCGTGAAAAGGCACATTTCGGCGATTGCGGCAGCAGCCGTATGGTGGACGCACGCTGCATCTGCACAGCCGGCAGCAGCGCAGCCGCCCGCTCAGCAACCGGCTCCCGAGGCCGCGCCCGCACCGAGCGCGGCGGCGCCCGAGAGCAATGCGGAGCTGCAAAAGCAGGTCACGGCGCAACGCGCGGACATCGACGAACAAGATGCTCGCATCGTCGAGCTCGAGAATCAGCTCAAAGCACTGAAGAACGCGCAAGCTCAAGCAACGAGCGCGGCCCCGACGGCGAAATCTGACGCGAAGAGCACCGCACCGGCAGCGCCTCCGGCGCCCGAAGAGTGGCCGCTCAAAGTCGGTGGCTACATTCAAGCTCAATACGAGACTCACCAAGATTCCGAGGATCAACTCGCTCCTGGCGGAGCGCCGCTGAACCAGAATCGATTTCTGATTCGTCGCACTCGCCTCAAGATCTCCAAAGATTGGTCTTACGGCGGGACGATGGTCGAGTTCGACGCGAACACCGTGAAGGGGCCTTCGATCGGCATTCAGCACGCCGAGGTCTCGCTCGCTTACCGCAATCCCGACAAGACTCCCTTGATCTCGGCCACGCTCGGCTTGTTCGACAATCCGTTCGGGCGCGAGGTCGTCGAGTCGCCGAAGGATCGCCCGTTCATGGAGCGTTCGTTCGGCTCGCGCGAGTTTTTCCCGGCCGAGCCCGATTTGGGTGTTCGCTTCTCCGGGCAGGCGGATTGGTTCCGCTACTCCGTCGCAGTCGTCAACGGTCAGCCGCTCGGCGATCGCACCGGCTTCGTGCTTCAAGATCCGAATTCTCATAAGGACGTGCTCGGGCGCGTCGGCGTCGTGGTCGAGCCGCGCCCTGCTTTGCGAATCATCGGCGGTGTCTCGGTGTTGAACGGTAAGGGATTTCATCCCGGCACCGACGCCACGAAGAACACCATCGTCTGGAAAGATCAGAACGAAGACGGCTCGTTTCAACCGGGTGAGTTCCAAGCAGTGCCCGGCAAAGCGGCGGTGCCCTCGCAGAACTTCGATCGCTGGGCACTCAACGCCGATCTCGGCTTCGAGCTCGAGACTTCTCTCGGCGGCACTCGCTTGTACGGCGAGCTCTCGGCGGGCTCGAACATGGATCGCAACGTGTTCGTTGCCGATCCGATCACGGCATCGTTCGATCAACGTGAGTTCGGTTGGTACATCGCGCTCTACCAAGAGTTCAAGCAAGGTCCGATCGCGGGCTTTCGTATCGATAGCTACAATCCCAACTCGGATTTTCTGAATCTTCAAAAGGGCAAGCTCGTGCCGACGAGCGAGACCGTCACGACGTACGCGCCGCTGATCGGGTTCCAAGTGCAGCACCGCGCGCGCTTGGTCGCGGAATACGACGTGATTCGTGATGCCATGGCGATCAACTCCGCCGGTGTCCCGACGGACAAGAAGAACAACATCTTCACGGTGCGCTTGCAGGGGGAGCTGTGAGCCGCCTCCCTTGGCTCGCGTGCGCGGCGCTCGGCTTGATTGCTGCCGGTTGTGGCAGCTCGGAGTCTGCGTCTTCGGGCGCGAACGAGCCGATGATCGTCACGAACGGCCAGTTTTTTCCAGGCGCTTTCCCGTCGCCCTCGCCGGGTGCGCCCGCGATTCTCGGACCCGATATGGTTCGCAATACGCAAATCGCGCAGGGCTTCACGGGCAAGAAGTTCGGCGGGCTCACGCCGGACGCTACGTCCTCCGTCGCGCTGCAGCTCAAAGGCCTCGGTACGGGATACTGGATCGTCCCCGTCGGCGTGCCGGACTCGATCACCGACAATCTGATGTGGTCCGCGACGGCAGATTTTTCGCGCACCGTGCCGACCGGCATGCAGCTCCTGCACCTGGCGGCGGTCGATAGCTCCGGCAAGTTCGGCGCGACGCAAGACCTGACGCTCACGATGTTGCCACTCATCCCGACGGGTCACGTCGTGGCTTCGCTGGCTTGGGGCAACAACGCCGATTTGGATCTGCACCTCACGACCCCGAGCGGCAAAGTCCTCGATCCGAAGCATCCGAACAGCACTGAAATCGCCGACTCGGGCGCCGACGCCGGCCTGCCTCTGCCCGGCGATGGCGTCTTGGATCGCGATTCCAACGCGGGCTGCGTGAGCGACGGCTACCGCATGGAAGACGTGGTTTGGGACGGCGACGCCGGCGCTCCCGAGCCGGGCCTCTACGCCGTGCGCGTCGACATGTTCAGCGCGTGCGGAGTCCCTTCCGCCGATTTCACGTTCACTTTGTACGTCGACGGCGTCGCCACGCTCACGAAAGTGGGTCGCCTGTTGGACAGCCAAGCAGATGGAGGCGGCGTCGGCCTCTTCGTCACCGAATTCACACTCTAAGAAACGGAGTTTTTCATGATCGAATCGGCGCTTCAAAAGTTCGCATTGATGGGCGCATCGTGGGTGCTCTACCTGCTGGTCGCGATGTCCATCTTCTCGATCGGCATCATCTGCGAGCGCGCGTACTACTTTGCTTCGCACGGCGCCGACATGGAGGCGCTCGGTGAAGGGCTGATGCGCTTCTTGAAGGTCGGCGACAAGCGCTCGGCCGAGGAGTTGCTGCAGCACAGTCGCTCGATCGAGGCCGCGATCTTGCTGCCCGCGATCGGCTGGATCGACGGCGGTCCCGATTCGGTCGAGGAAGCGCTCGAAGGTTCGTTGACGAAGCGCCGCGCAGAGCTCGAGCGCGGGCTCACCACGCTCGGTACGCTCGGGAACAACGCGCCGTTCGTCGGGCTGTTCGGCACGGTCATCGGCGTGATTCAAGCGTTCCACATGCTCGGCTCGCAAGGCGCGGGCGGAAACCAAGCCGCGATGGGCAACGTGATCGTCGCGATCTCGGACGCGTTGATCGCGACCGGCGTCGGCCTGATCGTCGCGCTGCCGGCGGTCGTCGGCTACAACATGTTCCAGAAGCGCGTGAGCGGCGTCGAGAACAACGTCGCGGTGATCGCGAAGCAGGTGCTCGCGCTGCTCAAGGCCGACGCCAAGCTGACGCGTGATTTCGCGGAGCTCGCCGAAGATTTGCCGGAAGCCGAAGCAGAGGCCGGCGAGCTCGGCGGCGAAGAGCCCGAGCTGACCTGAAAGGGCTTCGTCATGGCCGGAACTACCAAATCTTCAGGCGGTCGTCGCGCCCCCATCGCGGAGATCAACGTCACCCCGATGGTCGACGTGATGCTCGTGCTGCTCGTGATCATGATCGTCTCTGCGCAGTACATCGTGTCGCAGAGCATCAAGGTCGAGTTGCCCAAGGCGGCGAGCGCGAGTGATTCCGTCGCTTCCGTGGCCGCGGTGACGCTGACCAAAGACGGCAAGCTCTATTACAACCAAGAATCGATCAGCGAGACCGAGCTCGTGAATCACTTTCGCAGCGCGCTCGCTGGCAACAAGGACCTCAATCTGATCGTGAGCGCGGACAAAGAAGTGCAGCACGGTCGCGTGGTCCACGTGATCGATCTCGCGAAGCTCGAAGGCATCACGAAGTTCGCGATCAACGTGGAATTGACGAACTGAGACATGGCCCGGCTTCAATTCGTATACATTGCGGCCGCCGCAGCGACGGTGACGATTCACCTGGTCGCGTTCGGCGGGCTCAGCGCGATGAAAAAGCCGGAGCCGGAGAAGCGCACGGTCGCGGTGATGGTGTCGCAGCCAAAGCCGAAGCAAAAGCCCAAGCCGCCCGAGCCACCGAAGCCGATCGAAGCGCCGAAAGAGCTCTTGCAACGCCCGACGGTGCAGCGCGCCGCGCCGCCGCCGCCGGCAGCGGCACCACCTCCCCCCGATCCCGTCGCCGCCGCACATCCCGCGTTGGCGGCGTTGCCCGATTTCGGCATTAACTTGTCCGGCGGTTTGGGCGGTCCTGGCGGCATCGCCGTGCCGACGGGTGGCGGCGCCGCGACTCCCTCGCAGGCATTGCCCACGAAGAAGGAAAAAGTCTTCGGTGCGGCAGCAGAGCGTCCGGCGGCCGCGGGTGATTGCGACGAAGATCTCGTCAAAGCCAAGCCTCAAGGCATGGTCAAGCCGGCCTACACCGACGATGCTCGCGCCGCGGGGATCGAAGGGCGTGTGCGCGTCGAGATCACGCTCGATGAAACGGGCAAGGTGGTCGGCGCCAAGATCTTGTCTGGCCTCGGCCACGGCCTCGATGAGTCGGCGATCGACGCCGCCAAACGCATGAGTTTCAACGCGGCAACTAGGTGCGGCACGGCGGTGAAGTCCACCTTCGTTCTTTCGATGCGCTTCGTTCTTGGAGAGTAAGGTGGTCAAGAAGTTTCTCGGCGCAACGCTGCTGCTGGCGTCGCTGTGCGCGCCGCACACCAGCTTCGCGCAAGCGAACTCGAGCGGGGAGACTCCCGGCCATCAGCCGAAGCTCACGAAAATGCCGAAGCTCGTGCATTTCGAGGAGGCGCCGTACCCCGATTCCGAGAAGGAAGCTGGGCGCACCGCCTCCGTCGTGGTGCAAATAGCGATCGACGATCGCGGCGCCGTGACGGATGCGATCGTGCAGCAATCCGCCGGCGCTGCGTTCGACGCAGCAGCGCTCGAGGCCGTGAAGAAATTCACGTTCGACCCAGCGGAGATCGACAACAAACCCGCGCCGGTCAAGATCACGTATCGCTACGACTTCGTGCTCAAGGTCGAGCCGCCGACTCCCGTCATCAACTACGACGGTGAAATCAAAAACCGATTCACGAAGCAACCGATCGCCGGCGTGAAGATCACGGTCGACGATCTCGGCGAAGCGGTGACGGACGAGAACGGGCACTTCGAGTTCAAAGAAGTTCCGCTCGGCAAACACGTCATCACGATCAGCGGCCCGAATCTAACGACCGTCACGACCGAGGAAGAGCTCGAGAAGGGCAAGAAGCTCTCGGTGAAGTACGCGCTCGAGCCCAAAGAAGAGGTGCCCGAGGGCGAAGAGTCGGATTTGGAGATCGTCGTCGTCGCGCCGAAGATCACGAAGGAAGTCGTTTCCACGGAGATCAAGGCCGAGGAAGGACGACGCGTGCCCGGCACTCAAGGCGACACGCTGAAAGTCGTGCAGAACTTGCCAGGCGTGGCGCGCGCATCGTTCGGCTCCGGCGCGCTCGTCGTCTGGGGCGCGTCGCCGCAAGACACGCGCACGTACGTCGACGGCATTCACATTCCCTTGCTCTATCACGGCGGCGGTCTGCGCTCCGTGTTGAGCTCGGATCTGGTGCGCTCGATCAACTTGGCTCCGGGCGGCTACGGCTCCGAGTACGGCCGCGGTCTCGGTGGCCTCGTCACGATCGACACGCGCGCGCTCCGCCCGACGGGCTTTCACGGCTTCGTCGCCGCCGACGTGATCGACTCCGCGGCGATGGTCGAAGCTCCGATCGACGCTTCGACGCGCATCGCCGTCGCCGGTCGGAAGAGCTACCTCGATCGTTCGCTGTCCGTCGTCACGTCCAAAGACGTCGGGGATTTCGTGCCAATCCCGGACTACTACGACGCGCAGGTCAAGATCACGCACGACTTCGGACCCAACGAATCAGTCGATATCCTCGGGTTGACGGCGCGGGACGAGCTGACTCGCACGCTCACCAATCACGATCCCGCCGAAGTCAAAAAAGACTACAGCCTCACGAATTTCGGGCGCATCGGCGTCTCGTACAAGCGCCAGCTCGCGGATGGATCGAGCGTGCTGCTCACGCCGTGGTTCGGCCGCGATCACCTGATCACGCGCAACTCCTTCGGCGGAACTCCGACCGAGCTCGACACCAAGAGCAGCGTCTTCGGCTTGCGCGCGGCGTATCGCGGGCGCACGTCCGCGAACAGCGTCACGACGATCGGGCTCGATGTCGAGGGTGATGTGTCCGCGTACGCTCGCACCGGGTCGGTGACGCTGCCCGCGCGCGAAGGCGACATCGCCGTCTTCGGTCAGCCTCCGGGCGACCAAGTCAACGCTGACACTTGGGATGCCACGCGCATCACGGTCGCTCCCTACGTGCAGACCGACTTGGCCTTCGACGGTGATCGGCTGCACATCGTGCCCGGTCTGCGCATCGAGCCCTTCGTCACGAGCGCGAGCCGTCAAACGCCGGAGGTCGGCGGCACGCCTTCGATCGGCATCACCTCGCAGTCGACGGAAGTCGAGCCGCGGCTCTCGAGCACGTATCAGATCGATCCGCGCTTGAGCTTTAAAGGCGCGTTCGGCCTGTATCACCAGTCGCCCGAAGGCTCGGATTTGTCGGCCGTGTTCGGCAATCCGACGCTCGGCATCGAGCGCGCGATGCATTTGCTCGGTGGCAGCACGGTCAAGCTGACCGAAAAAATCTCGCTCGAAGAAGTCGTCTTTTACTCGAAATCGAGCGACCTCGTGACGCGCAGCGCTTCCGATACTCCGCAGCTCGCGCGCGCGCTCGTGCAAGAAGGCGAGGGGCGAGCGTACGGCATTCAAGTCTTGCTCCGTCACGAGCTCGCGGGGAGATTCTTCGGTTGGGTCAGCTACACGCTGATGCGCAGCGAGCGCAAAGACGACTGCGGTGTGCTCGTCACCGAGACCGATCCGACGACCGCGCTCGCGCGCCAAGTCTGTACGCCCGGACAATGGCGCCTGTTCGACTTCGATCAAACCCACGTCGCCACCATCGTCGGTTCGTACGACTTGGGCGCGGGCTTCGAGCTCGGCGCACGCTTCCGTTACTCAACCGGGTTTCCGCGCACGCCCGTGATCGGCGCGTTCGTGAGCGCGCGTCGCGACTTGTACGAGCCGGAATTCGGGCCTCAAAACTCGATCCGCATCCCAGCCTTCGTGCAGCTCGACGCACGTCTCGCGAAGCGCTTTCAGGGCAGCTGGGGCAAAGCGGAGGTTTACCTCGACGTCCAGAACGTGACGGACCGGAGTAACCCCGAAGAGATCGTCTACAACTACAACTACAGCAAGAAGGGCTACATTACTGGCCTTCCGACCTTGCCTGTCGCGGGCGCGCGCTTCGAATGGTGATGAGCATGAAGCACGGGACGCATTTCGTTTTGCTGTTGCCGCTCCTCGGCGCGTGCAACCCGGTGTTCGACGATCGGTTTTCGGACGTCGATTCACTGCGCGTGCTCGCGGTGCAATCGAGCCCGGCCGAAGCGCCCCCGAAGGCTTCGGTTTCGTACCAGACGTTGATCGTCAACGGTGAAGGCACGGTGCAAGATCCGCAGATCGATTGGTCCTTCTGCACCCAAGCAAAACCGGTGAACGAGCTCAATGACGTCGCCACTGCGTGCTTCGGCACGGGTGATGATGTGGATCCGTTCGCTACCGGCTCGACCGCGAGCGGAAAGATTCCGAGCATCGCCTGTCGGCAATTCGGCTCCGATATCCCGGTGACTGCGCCGGGTGAGCCCTCCGCTCGCCCGACGGACGCGGACTCCACCGGCGGCTACTATCAGCCGGTCATTCTCTCGATTCACGGCTCTGGCCCGGCGATCTCTTCATTGGCGGAGACGCGCATCACGTGCGCGCTCGCCAACAGCACGGGCGCGCAAGACGAAGAGTATGCAGCGCGCACGAAGACGAACGAGAATCCGCAGCTGAGCAGCGTCGTCGTGCACAGCATGGGGGATGCGCCGCTGACGGATGTCTCGGACCCGGCTCCGCTCGTCGTGCCGCACGACGCAGAAATCACGCTGCGCGCCGCGTGGCCGAGCTGTCCCGAGATGCCCGTGTGCGGTGACGGCATGTGCACCTCCGGCGAGACGGTGACGACTTGCCCGGACGATTGCACCAAGCCCGTCGGTTGCGCCGGACCCGAGGAGTACGCTTACCTCGATCCTGCGCAGGGTGTGCTCGTCGATCGCCACGAAGCCATGCGTGTCTCTTGGTTTTCGAACGCAGGCATATTCACGGACGACCACACCGGGCAGGTCGAAGAGGACTACACGACGACGACGAGCGACGACACTTGGACCGCGCCTTCGACACCGGGTCCGGTCTTCGTTTGGGTCGTGCTCCGCGATGACCGTGGTGGTGTGGATTTCCACAGCTACCAACTCCAAGTCCAATAATCGCGCGCGCCTGTTGCGATAAGCTCACTCGCTGACTGCGCTGCGTGCGCGCAGAACGCGATTACCACCGTGCGTTCCCGGGAGCGCCACACTCGGGTGCTAGAGGCCGAGCCATGGCCGAGGTGGACGACGAACGGACCAATCATTCGAGCGCGCTCCCGTTCGACGACGACTCGCTGGATGACTTTGCGCCGACTCGGATCGCTTCGAGCCCGACCGCTCTGGCCGCCGCCGTCGAGCGCAGCTTTCGCCCCGATCAAGTTCGCGTCGGTGACTTGCTGGCACAGAAATACCGCATCGAGCGCGTGCACAAGCGTGGCGCGCTCGGGGTCACGGTCGAGGCGTATCACACGCAGCTCGGGCAGCGCGTCGCGATACGGTTGCTCGTCGCCGACCCGCATGCTTACCCCGAAGCGGTCGCGCGTTTCGTGCGCGGAGCGCGCTTGGCCGTGCAATATCAGAACGAGCACACCGCGCGCATCACGGACGTGGGCACGCTCGAATCGGGCTCGCCGTACATCGTCGCGGAGTTTCTGACCGGCTCGGATTTGCAGCGCGTGCTGCGCGTGCGCGAGTGGCTCGCGGTGCCCGAGGCCGTGGACTACGCCCTGCAAGCTTGCGAGGGCCTCGCGGACGCACACGCGCACGACGTGATCCATCGCAACCTGAAGCCGACGAATTTGTTCGTCACCCGTCGGAGTGGTGCGCGGCAGCTGGTCGTCCTCGATTTCGGGGTGTCCGAAGATCCGCTGAGTGACGCGGCGATCAACTTGGGCGGCATCAGCGGCGCCGGAAAATCGCTCGCATACCTCGCTCCAGAGCAGGTGCGCGATCCTTCGAACGTCGACGCGCGCGCCGACATTTGGGCGCTCGGCGCGATCTTGCACGAGATGCTCACGGGCTAGATGCTGTACGACGCGCCGTCCACGCCCGGGCTCTTGGCCATGATCGCGGCCGATCCGCCGCTGCCCGTCTCTCACTTGCGCCCGGAGATCCCGGCCGAGCTCGAGTCGATCGTGCTGCGTTGTCTGGCCAAAGATCCGGAGGAGCGCTTCGCGAGCGTCGCCGAGCTCGCGCTCGCGCTCAAGCCGTTCGCTTCGGCGGAGGGCCATGACTCGGTCGAACGGATCGGCAAGATCTTCGGGCGCCGTTCGCGCGCCGTGCGGCCGCCACCGCTTCCGGGCGAGCACCCCGCGACGCGCGCAATCGTGCACGTGCCGCAGCCGCCGAAAGCTGCGCCTGCGCCAGCGTCGGACGTGCGCGCGCCTTCGCGGCGGCTTTTGGAGCTGGGCGTGACCGCGTGCGCGCTCGCAGCTGCAGGCGCGCTCGGTGTTTACGTCGCGATGCGCTCGATGGAGGGCGCGCTCGCGGCTGCGCTCGCACCACGCGCGGTCGTGGCTGATTTGTCACCCGCTTTGCCCGCGGCGCAACCTGCGCTCGTCAACGCGGTCGCAGCAACACCGAGCACAACCGCCGTCGTCGCGACGAGCGCGCTCGTCGTGCCGAGCAACGTGGCGACCGTGAATACGCCGCTTCAGGCGCAACCTACGCCCGCAGTGCAGGTGCCAGCGCGCACGACCACTGCGCCCGCAGGCGTCGCTGCGCCCGCGCCCGCGCGACGCCTCGCTGCGAAGCCGGAAGCAGCGCCTGAAGCTGCACTCGCAGCTCATGTCGCTGATGCGAAGCCTGCGCCGCGTGCTGCTGGGTTGTTCGACGACGCGAACTAGTAAGCTGCTTCGAAGCGAGTCGCTGCGCGCGAAGTTTTTCGACGCAAGGCAGCTGCGCGCAGACTGTGACGCCAGCCTCGCGTCCAAAAGCTCAGCTGCTACGGAGTCGTCACTATACAGTCACATCGGTCGACTAATCGCTGGGACCACTCAGATGGCCCGAATCTTGGTGATCGAGGATGAAGTCGATATCCGACAGGTACTCGACTACAATCTAAAAAGCGCTGGACACGAGGTGCTCGAGGCATCTCGTGGTGTTGACGGGCTGCGTCTGCTCCGCGAGCGGGTGCCAGATCTCGTGCTCCTCGACCTGATGCTTCCGGACATGCCGGGAACCGAGGTCTGCCGCACGATCAAGGACAATCCGGCGACGCGCACTTTGCCAGTCGTGATCATGACTGCGCGTGGCGAGGAAATCGACCGCGTCGTCGGCTTCGAAATCGGCGCGGACGACTACATCACGAAGCCGTTCAGCGTGCGCGAGCTCGTGCTCCGCATTCGCGCGGTGCTTCGTCGTCGTGAATTGCCCGCGGGTGAAGCCGCGAGCATCGAGTTCGGCAATCTGCGCATCGACCGCGCCGCGCATCGCGTGTGGGTCGATGGCGAAGAAGTCGAGCTCACCGCGCTCGAATTCAAGCTCCTAGTCACTTTGTACGAGCGCAGAAACCGCGTGCAATCGCGCGGCGCGCTGCTCGATCAAGTTTGGGGCATCGAAACCAAGATTTCCACGCGCACGGTGGACGCGCACGTGAAGCGTTTGCGCGAAAAAATGGGCGCAGCGCGGGACTACATCGAGACGGTGCGCGGCGTGGGCTATCGCTTCGCCGAGATCCCGTCCGGCGAGCACCTCGAGGCGCGCGACTCGTGAGCTGACCGCTGCGCGCGGCTCAGCTCGCGCTGGGCTTCGCGCGAGCGCGCTTCTGGCGCGCCAGGCCGACGCCGAGCAGGGCGAGGCACAGCGCAAACGAAGCGCGGCCTGGCAGCGGCGCCGGCGTTGCGGCGACCGCCTTTTGCTCCTTGCAGGTGACGTGCACCGGCACGTTCACGGGGGCTTGGCTCGCAACGTCGAACGACGCGGAGCCAGAGCAAGTCGTGCTCGGCCCGTCCGCGCTCGCGGCAGTGAGCGTCACGACATAGTTAGTCCCGAACGGGATGCCGCCGATCTCGCTCGCGATCTGCGTGCTGCGAGAAACGTCGATCACGCCGGTGGTCTGAAACTGGTTGCCGATGATGCTGTAGCTCACCGCGCGAATGTTGCTATCGCCGAGCGCGAGGCCGAGCTCGATCGAGCCAACGGCGTTCGACTCCGCTGCCGGCGCTGACGCGATTGGAGGCGTTTCTGCCGCTGATTCGCCGCCACTGCCGCACGCGGCGACCCCCAAAAACAAGCCGGTAAAGCCGAGCCAGCGCGCGAGCTTCGGCGGGCGAGCGCGGCGCGTCGACGGCCGCTCGACTCGGGTACGGTCATTCATGTTGGGCGGTCCACATATAGCTCCAGCGGGGTGCAGCCGGTGTTTCGATCCTGCGCGGAGTCGTGGGCGAATCGATGCCGCCGAGCGAGCGTTTCCGTCACACCGTCTCGACAATCTCGAGACCAATGGGTCGATTTGGCAGCTTGGTTCTCCATAATGTTTCACTGCGTTTGCCGTGCTGCCACCGGGGGTCGACACTGTTTTCAAGCGGAGGACATGGCAGATGGCCGCGCTTCTCTTGCTGATGCTCGCGCTCACGGGTTTCGCGCTGTTCATGACGGTCGCGACGCACGTCTCGGTGTTGCGAGTGCGCGCTCGCCCCGAAAAACTCGCTGAATTACCGCCGGTTTCCGTGTTGAAGCCGCTCTGCGGCGTGGACGAGGGGCTGTACGAAAATCTGGTCTCGCTCGCGCGTCAGGATTACCCCGAGTACGAGCTCGTGCTCGGCGCGGAGGATCCGGACGATCCCGCGCTCGCGGTCGCCCGCGCGTTGCGTCGCGACTTCCCCGATTGCCGCATCCGCATCGTCGCCGGGATGCCCGCGCTCGGCATGAACCCGAAGGTGAGCAACCTCACCGGTTTGAGCGAGCGCGCCAAACACGACGTGATGTTGATCTCGGACTCGAACGTGCGCGCCGATCCGGGTTACTTGCGCGCGCTCGTGGCCGAGCTCGCCGATCCGAAGGTCGGCTTGGTCTCGAGCGTGCTCGCTGGCAGCGGCGGCAAGAGCCTCGGTGCGCGACTCGAGAATCTGCACCTCGCTTGCTACGTGGCGCGCGCCGTGTGCGGCGCGGATGTTCTCGTGCGACACCCGTGCGTGGTCGGAAAATCCATGCTGTTCCGCAAATCCCAGCTGGATGCGCTGGGCGGCTTCGCGCTGGTCCGCAACGTGCTCGCCGAAGACTACGTGCTCGGCCAGCACTACGAGGCTGCCGGTTTCAAGGTCGCGCTCTCGGCGCACGTGCTCAACACGGTGAACGTGCATCGCAGCGTGAAGCAATTCGCCGAGCGGCACGTACGCTGGGCACAGATGCGTCGCCGCATCTCGAAGCTGTATTGGTTCGAACCGTTGATGTATCCGGGGCCACTGCTGCTCGTGCTCCTCGCGTTGCTCGAGCTCGGCCCCGCGCCTTCGTTCGCGAGCGCCAGCGTGCTCGAGACGCTCACGTTCGGCGGGCTCGC
>FTCX01000130.1_pt1 | contig 21468 bp, 15 predicted proteins | sample 1639831 | NCBI WGS metagenome assembly FTCX01 (sample SAMEA3914869, study PRJEB12502) | metagenome | biome: forest; material: soil | place: USA | collected 2012-03-12 | depth 0.1 m
ACGGCTGCGTTCGTCCGCGCGGCGCAAGTGCGAGCTCACGATCAGCGCGCAGCCGAAGACCAAGAACACGACTGGCATCGTCACGGCGGCGACCAAACGTCGCGGCACGCGCTGGCCGATGATGCCGTGGCGATCCGCCTCCTCGACGACTTCGCGCATCAGCTCGGGCGGCGCGAGCTCGAGCGCGCGCAGGAACGTGGCGCGCACGACGACGAAGAGGGGTAGTGACGCGGCCGCGACGATCACGATGCCGAGCAGCGTCAGGTTCATGCTCGTGGAAAATCCGACGATTTTCGGGCGCAAAGCGGTCAAAAACAGGCCGATGCTCAGGATCGTCGTCGCGAGCCAGCTGAACACGACTTGAGCTGGCTCGTCGCTGAGCGCAAATAGCTCGCTCGGCTCCACGGCTTTCGAGCCGAGGGCGAGCGAGCGCAGCACGTAGCGGTATTTGCGCAAGCGATAGAAGCTCCGCGCGAGCGAGAGCACGCCGCCGACGAGCACCGCGAGCGCGAGTGTCTCCGCGCCCTCGACTGCGACTTGGCCGCTCAGCACCAAGAAGTGCGAGGTCAAGAGCGCGAGCAATGCGCTCGCCGAGAGCGTGAACGCCAGCACCGTCGAGAGCACGCGCCCGATCAGTCGCGCCGCGCCTGCGTTCACTGCAGCCCTCCGAAATCACCCGAATCGATGGTTTGTCGCGGCGGCGGCACGACCGCGGGCACGACGGCCGGCGGACGCGAAGGGAGCACGATGGTGAAGGTGCTGCCTTTGCCGAGCTGGCTCTTCAAGTCGATGAAGCCGCGGTGCATCGTGACGAGCCGGCGCGTGATGGCGAGGCCGAGGCCGGTGCCGGTGCGCTGGCGTTTGACGTCGCGCGCCTGCCAATACTCCTGAAAAATGGCTTCGTGGTCTTCTCGCGCGATACCCGGCCCGGTGTCGCTGATGGCGATGGTCACGCCGCCGTCGCGCGGATCGATGCGCAGCGAGACGCCGCCCTTGGAGGTGAACTTGATGGCGTTGCCGATGATGTTGCCGATGATTTGGCGTACGCGGCGCCCGTCGGCGAAGGCCATCGCCCGGTTGCCGACGATGCCGATCTCGAGGTGTTTCGCCTCGGCCGCGATGCGCGCTTCGCGCACCACCTCTTGCCCGATCGAAAACACGTCGATCATCTTGCAGTTGAGGCGGAGCTCGCCGGACTCGAGCGCGGACAAATCCAAGATGTCGTCGATCAGCGCGCGCAAGTGTTGGCCGCTATTGCGCACGACGGAGAGATTTTCTTTCGCGTCTTCACTGAGCGGGCCGTCGACCTCGCTGAGCAGCACGTCCGTGAAGCCCAAGATGGCGTTGAGCGGCGTGCGCAGCTCGTGGCTGAGCGCGGCGAGAAAATCACTGCGATCGCGATCGTAGGCGAGCGCGCCGGAGAGATCTTGGCGATAAGCGTGCTCGGCGGCGGTGAAGCGATCGACGAGCACGTTGAACGCGCTCGTGAGCAAGCCCACCAAATCCACCGAGCGGACGGGGATGGGTTTTCCGCTCGGTTCTGCGCCTTCTTTCGCCATTTCGACGATGCGCTTGCGCACGAAGACGACGTCCGAATGCACATCGCGCGCGACCGCGAGCGCGACCAGCGCGGCCACGCCGACGAGCAAGGCCGTCAACGTGCCGACCCAGACGACGAGTGACGGCAGCGCGAACGGCGTCTCGGGCGCTTCAACGAAGGCGAGCACGTTCGAGTGTTGCGCCGGCGACTGGAGTGCGGCCGAGAAGAAGCGCGAACGTCCGAGCCCGGTCGTCGTCTCGCCTTCGCCCACGCGCAAGAGATCCAAGATCTGATCTTTGCGCGGCGCGCCTTGCGTGCCGTCGACGATCACGTCGCCATCGCTGCTCACGAGCAGGAGCTCGGCGCCCGAACGGCGCGCCGCGCGTTCGACGACGATCGCTCGATCTTCGCCCGAAGTGCGCCGCAAGCGCTCGGCCAGCGTGAGCGAGAGCAACTTGCAGCGCAGCGCGGCGGCATCATCGCTCTGATCTTTGAGCCGCACCGTGCCGAGCACGGCGATGGCCGCACCCGCCGCGAGCCCGACGATGATCACGATCGCCGGCGCGATCACCAAGAACGGGAATTTTCGCTGTCGCGCGGTCACTGCTGTCTCCGCGCTCGGGCGCTATTCGTCGCTGGAGAGGCGCGCGAAAATGGCGTGGTCGAGCCAGCGCGCGCCGACCAACTCGGCTTGGCGCGCGATGCCTTCGAAGCGAAAGTTGAGCCGCGCGATCACGCGCAGGCTCGCGCTGTTGTCGGTCGCGGCGGCGCAGCGCACGCGGTGCACGGCCATGCGTGCGAACGCGAAGTCCACACAGGCGCGCGCGGCTTCGGTCATGATGCCGCGGCCCGTCGCTTCACGACGTAGCCAATACCCGAGCTCGCACGAGCGGTGCAGATGCACGCACGAATCGAGCCCGACCACGCCGAGCAGCTCGCGCGTTTGACGATCGCGGATCGCGAAGCGGACCGCCCGCCCGCCGTCCCAATCCGACACGCAAGCTTCGGCGTAGCGCACGCTGGCTTCCGGCGCGTTGTTGAACGGCACCCACGGCAGCCAGCGTTCGAGGTGCCAGCGCGAAGTCTCGACCGCATCCCACAGCTCGGCGCCGTCCCCGAGCTCGAGCGGCACGAGCACGGTGCGACCGGTTTCGATGGGCGAACGGCGCATGGCCGCGCGCGAGGGAATGGACAATAGATGCGCCACGGGCTGTGATCCCGAATACGGTGAAGAATCTGTGTTGTCCCGATTTTTCAAGGGCAGTCCGTGCGCAGCGCGAACACCTCGAGGTGCGCGGATTCGTAGTCGCGCCAGGAAATGTACCACTGGCCCGGCTTTTCGCCCGCTGCGAGGTCCGGCTGCGGCTGAAAACCGCTGACTCGGCTGAGTGACGTGATCGGGCCGAGGCCATCACGCGTGAGCGGCGCGGCGCGCAGGCGTGATTCGTCGAACCAGGAGATCAAGGCGCTGTTTCCGCTCGCGGCGACCGCGGGACGCACGACCTTCGCTGGCAGCTCGCGGTGCCACAGCATCTGACCTTTGTCTTTGTCGACGAACGCGACGGAAGCGCCGGCCTTTTCGTCATCCCACGCCACGAAGCAGCCGGCGTCGAGACACGCGAGCACGGGCGTCGTGTTCTTGCCAGCAGCGGAGCTCAGCACTTGGAACTGGCCGAGGAAGCGCTCTTTGCCCGTGGGTTTCTTCGGCGGCACGAGGCCGGTCTTGAGCGTCGGATCGGAGAGCGGCACGCGCAGTGAGTAGATTTGGTAGTGCTCGAAGCCGCGATTGATCGAAAACGCGAGGTTCAGGTTGCCGTTGTGCACGGCCAAGCTCGGCGTGCCGGCAGCGACCGTCGCGGCTTTGGGCGGCAGCACCGCGGTCATGCGGATCTGATCACCCGTGGGGTTGAGATCGGCGTCGAGCTCTCGGCCCACAATGTCGGTCGAGCCTTTGTCGACTTCTTCCTGCCACGCGGCCCAGAATTTCCCGCCCTCGCTCGGGGCGAGCGCGGCGTACAAATCGCCCTTTTTTACCGAGGAAATCAGATGCGGCGGGCCCGCGATGTGACCATCGCGCGAGATGAAGCGAGCGTACACGCCGGGCTCGTTGCCGCCGTCATCCCAATAAAGGAGCACGAACTTGTCGCCCGCCGGCACGAGCTGCACCTGGCGCGCCGAGGATGCTTCCGGCGTGACGGCGACCTCCGGCAAGGTGCGGCGGAGCGAGTCGTCCAAGAGCACGGCGTAGGCTTGGCGCTTCTTCGCGTCCTGATGGTTATCGATCCACACGAAGACCGTGCCGGCGCTCGAGTGCAGGAGCGTCGGGCGCGAGACGGGCAAATCGATCGAGTACGGACGCGGCCGACTGATCCCGGTCAGCTTGCACGTGCCGCTGGGCTCTTCGATCGAGACGGACATGTGCGAGAGCACGGAGCGCGCGACGGGCGCGCCGCCCTTCATCGCATCTTTGAAGGCATCGAGCGCGCCTTTGCCGTCACCGCCGGCAAGCAGCTCCTGCGCGTGCGCGATCTTGAGCGCGTAGGCATCCGTCTCGAGCGCGCGAGGTCCGCTCGTGATCGCGGGTGGCGCGGCCGACGCCGAAGCGCGCGGCTTGACCGAAGGCGGCGCGTGCACGACTGCGGCCTGGCCGGGCGGGTGCAACGCGTAGAGCCAGATCGCATAAGCGCCCAAGCTGAGCGCTGAAACCAGCATCAAAATCGAGATCGCGCGGCCCGAGCTCCGTTCGGGCCGCTCCGAGAGAACCGGCGCAGGACGTCCGAGTGGCTCGGGCGGCGGCGGCGGTGAGGGCGCCGCGATCGGCGGCGGTGGCGGCGGAGGCTCGCGCGTCGTGGCCGGCGAGTTGCTCGCGCGCGGGTCGCTGACCGGCACGATGTCGCTCGCCATCAGCTCATCGACGACCATGCCTTCGTCGTCGCTCGAGAGCGACATCGCGCGGCCCGCAGCACGACCGGACAAGAGCGCTTTCGCCAGCGCGTCCGAGAGCTCCTTGGCGTTTTGGTAACGCTTGTCCGGATCGCGATCCAGCGCACGCGCGAACCAAGCGTCGAACGTGGGCGGTAAATCTGGGCGCAGCTTGCTCGGCTTCGGCAGCGGCGCGCTCGCGATCTGCGCGAGGATCATGGCGACGCCTTGCTCGACGTTCCACACGGTCTGACCCGTCAAGCACTCGTAGACGATGCAGCCGAGCGCCCACAGATCGGCGCGATGATCGACCTCGCCTTTGCCCTTGGCTTGCTCCGGGCTCATGTACGCGGGCGTGCCGAAAAGCGCGCCTTCCCGCGTCAAACGCACGGTTTCCGCGTCCGCCGTCGTCGGCTCGTAGAACTTGGCGAGCCCGAAGTCGACGATCTTCACGACGAGCTTGCCGTCCTCGTCCTTCGTCAAAAAAATGTTTTCGGGTTTGAGATCGCGATGCACCACGTTCGATTCGTGGGCCTTCGCCAAACCGCGCGCGGTGTGCGTCGTGATGCGCACCGTCGTCTCGACGTCGATCTGTCGGACGCGCGTCATCATGTCGTAGAGGCTCTCGCCTTCGAGCAGCTCCATCACGAGGAAGGGGCGCTCTTCGAACATGCCGGAGTCGTACACGTCGCAGATGTACGGGCTGCGGATGGCAGCGGCGGCGCGCGCTTCACGGATGAAGCGCTCGCGCACGACGCGCGAAGTGATCAGCTCTGCGGCGAGGATCTTCACCGCGACGCGCTTGCCGATGTCGACGTTCTCGGCTTCGTACACCGCGGCCATGCCGCCACGGCCAATCTCCTTCGTAATGCGAAACTTGCCCTCGAGGACGGTCCCGACGGGGACTTGTGACTGATTCTGAGACGGCATTACTGAGGGCGGGTGTGCGGCGATTGCGGCAGGAGAGGGCGGGAGCGAGCGCGGTACAGTACCCGAATTGGGCCCGCTCCCCGAGCACCCTCACGGGTCTCGATTCGGTGTTTGGTTAATGGGCCGGTGTCGTGACTAGACCCACAGAGGGCACCTCCCGGAAGCCATTCAAAACGACAATCCGAAACCGCCAAAGTGCGTCTGGTTTCCCGCGGGTGTTTCCGAGGCGAAGAAAACGACCGATTTCCCCCAGGCTGCGCGCTGACTCGATTTGGAAACAATCCCGAAACACGTACCCCGTTACGTCCAAACCGCCTACCGGAACGCCGGGAGGCGTGAACCGAACCGAGCGGCGCCCCCGCGTTTTGAGAGAGGGGAGGCTTCGCAAGGATCCCAGACCCCCAACCTAAACCAGAGCAGAAGCTTAGTTGTTTGGGGCCGGGGCCGCGAACAACAAAAGAATCGATGGAGAGCCAGATGAAGAAGGTCGAGGCGATTATCAAGCCGTTCAAGCTGGACGAGGTCAAGGATGCCTTGTCGGAGGTCGGTATCCAGGGCATGACCGTGACCGAGGTCAAAGGCTTCGGACGCACCGGCGGCAAGAAGGAAGTGTACCGCGGCTCCGCGTACGTCGTGGACTTCGTGCCCAAGGTCAAGCTCGAGATCGTCGTGCCTGATCAGATGGTGCATCAAGTCATCGACGCGATCGAGAAGAGCGCCAAGACCGGCCGCATCGGTGACGGCAAGATCTTCGTGAGCCCGGTGGATGAAGCCGTGCGCATTCGTACCGGCGAGCGCGCGGAAGAAGCCATCTGACACGCTTCGTTCGAGCGTTCGTGCTCGTGCTTTCTTGATGTGTGGGGGCGAAGCCCCCGCCTGTTTCTAGCGCCATCGGGAGGTCTACTGCCGGAGCCTCGTGTTTCCGGCAGTAGCCCCGAGCGCGCGATAGCGATAGACGTAGGGGCCATGGATCCGAAGCAAGCCATCGAGCTCGGCAAGCAGCACGAAGCCGTCATGGTCGATCTCAAGTTCATCGACTTGATTGGCAAATGGCAGCACACCTCCGTGCCGTTTCATCGGCTCACGGTCGATGCATTCGAGGAGGGCTTCGGCTTCGACGGTTCGTCGATTCGCGGTTTTCAGCCGATCAATCAGAGTGACATGCTCTTGATTCCGGACGCGACGACGGCGGTGCTGGACCCGTTCACGCGCTATCCCACGCTCTCGCTCTTGTGCACCGTGCAGGACACGCTCACGCGTCAGAGCTACTCGCGCGACCCGCGTTACATCGCGAAGAAGGCGGAAGCGTACCTGCAGTCGACGGGCATCGCGGACACCTGCTACTTCGGCCCGGAAGCAGAGTTCTTCATTTTCGACGACGTGCGCTTCGACGTGCGCGGGCACGAAGCGTTCTACGCCGTGGATTCCGGCGAGGCGATTTGGAACTCCGGCCGCGACGAGGGGCCGAACCTCGGGCACAAGATCCGCAACAAGGAAGGCTACTTCCCGGTCTCGCCGCAAGATACGCACAATGACTTGCGCACGGAGATCGTGCTCGAGCTCGAGCGCCTCGGCATCGAGGTCGAAGTCAGCCATCACGAAGTGGCGACCGCCGGTCAAGGCGAGATCGACATGCGCTTCGACAGCTTGCTCAAGAGCGCCGACAAGCTGATGTGGTTCAAGCACGCCGTGAAGAACGTCGCGCATCGCAACGGCCGCACTGCGACGTTCATGCCCAAGCCGCTCTACGGCGACAACGGCAACGGCATGCATTGCCATCAGTCCTTGTGGAAGGACAATCGCCCGCTGTTTGCCGGTGACGGCTACGCGGGGCTCAGCGAAATGGCCCTCTACTACGTCGGCGGCATCCTCAAGCACGCGCACGCGCTGGCCGCGCTCACGAACCCGACGACGAACAGCTACAAGCGGCTCGTGCCCGGCTACGAAGCGCCGGTGAATCTCGCGTATTCGAGCCGCAACCGCTCGGCGGCCATCCGTATTTCCACGTACTCACCGTCGCCGAAATCGCGGCGGCTCGAGCTGCGTTTCCCCGATCCGACGTGCAACCCGTACCTCGCGTTCTCCGCGATGATGATGGCGGGGCTCGACGGCATTCAGAACAAGATCGATCCGGGCGCGCCGCTGGATAAAGACATCTACTCGCTCTCGGCCGAAGAGCTGAGAGATGTCGAGCGGCTGCCTGCGTCGCTCGAAGAGTCGCTCGATGCGCTCGAGAACGACCACGAATTTTTACTCAAAGGTGACGTGTTCACGCAGGACCTGATCGACATGTGGCTCGATCACAAGCGCGAGCACGACGTGCAGGCCTCTCGGCTGCGTCCGACACCCTTCGAGTACTTTCTTTACTACGACATTTAGCCTCGAGCCCGCGCCGGTCAGTGGCGCTCACAATGTAGGCGCACGCCACACACGCCGGTGCATTCGCGCCTCGACGAATGCCTGAGGGCATCGGCGCATCTGCTATGCTTGAGAGCGCTCCGCGCAACTTGCTTACGCGTGGCGCATAGCGAACTGTGGCGGACGACGAGCTCTACGAGTCGACTCTCGAGGTCACGATCTCGCGCGACATGCGCAGCTTGATCCGCGTGGCCGCGACCCAACAGGCACTGCTCTTGGTGCTCTCGGGGCCGCGCCTCGGCACGCGCACGGTCTTGTCGGATATTCCCGTGGAAATCGGGCGCGGTTCCAATTCGGGGCTCGTGCTCGATGCGGACTCGGTGAGTCGTCGCCACGCCAAGATCGAGCCGATGGGCGCCGGTCATCGCCTGACCGATCTCGGCTCGACGAACGGCACGTACGTGAACGGCGTGCGCATCAAGGAGCACCTGCTCAAAGATGGTGACCGCGTTCAGATCGGCAAGGCGCTGCTCAAGTACATCGCCGGCGGCAACATCGAAGGCGCGTACCACGAAGAGGTGCAGCGCCTCATGCGTTTCGATGCGCTCACGGGCGTGCACAACAAGCGCCACTTCGACGAGAACTTGCGCATCGCGCTCGGCGCCGGCAGCGGCGCGGTGAGCTTGATCGTGCTCGACATCGATCACTTCAAGAAAGTGAACGATACGCACGGGCACATGGCCGGCGATGCCGTACTCTGCGCGACCGCCAACGTCGTCAAGCAAGCCGCGTCGCCCAATTACCTGTTCGCGCGCGTGGGTGGTGAAGAGTTCGCCGTGCTCTGTCCCAACACCACGCTCGCGACGGCGAAGGTGTGCGCGGAGCAAATCCGCGTCGCGGTCGCCGCGAACGCGCCGACGTTCGAAGACAAAACGCTGCCCGTCACCGTCAGCCTCGGCGTCGCCGAATTCAAACCCGGCTCGACCGAAACCCCCGAAGCGCTCTACGGCCGCGCCGACGAAAAACTCTATCAAGCCAAAGATTCCGGGCGAAATCGGGTCTGCGCCTAATCGCGCCCGGCGCCGGCTTGGTTGAATGATCGACTGAGTTTCACGCCGGCCAGATCAAATCGCGGCTCGCTTGCTGCTCGATCGCTCGATCGCGTGTGTCACTCTGCAAAGACTCGCTGAGCACGGGTTCGTGAGCCGCGATCTCGATGCGCCCGTCAATTGGTCGCCGAGGTCGTGGTTCCGGCGTCGTTCACGGTTTCGAGCGCTGCGCCCAGGCAGGCGATGAAGGCGATCGCGCCGGGCGCGGGGGTCGGGTGCGTGGCGTCCGAGTCGACGAAGCGCAGCAGGCGCTTCTGATTGTCGGGGCAGTTCTTCAGCGCGGGCGAGCTCGGATCGTCGATGTAGCAATAACCGGGGGGCGCGGTTTCGTCGGCCTGGCACGCGGTGAGCGCAGCGCCGGACTCTTGCAAGATCTCGCATTCGCAGAACGACGAGCACGCGGGCTGGCCCGCAGCGCCGCAGTTGCCGGCGGTCTGCAGCTGCTCCTCGACCGCGGGAATGATGCTCGGATCGGCGGGGCCGCGTCCGGGCAGCGTGCAGTCGCAACCAGTTTGCTGAGCCTCGATCACCTTGCAGGCGACTTGGTTCGTCGTCGGATCGACCTGCAACTCGCGCGGCAAACACTTGCCCTTCAGCGCATCTTTCAACCGATCGATGATCGCGCCGACGGCCGGGTTGTAGCCGTAGTTCGGATCGCTCGCCGGATTGCTCGAAGTGGTGACCTTCGGACAAATCGAAGCGACGATGCCGTTGGCTCCGAAGTCCTTCAACACTTGGAGCTCGCGCGCGCCCGGATAGGCTTTGGCGAAGTTCTGCACGTTCGTCGGCGCGCCGCCGCCGAGCGGCTGGCAGAGCGGGCTATTGTAGGCGGTGATTTGGGTCAGATCGCCGGCGGCGGTGGCCGAGCAATCGCAGGCGGGATCGCCGGGAGCGCACGTCTTCGGCGTCGCGAGCTGGAACGTGCACGCGAATTGGAGATCGCCCATGTCGACCGTATTCTGCTCGTGTCCGTTGATCGCGCTCGCGGTCGGGTTCATCGACGTATCGGGCACGATCGCGTCGTTCGTGATCGGATTCGTGCCCGTGCGCGGTGCAATCGATTCGACCATGAAGGCGTCCGTCGGCGGCACCGGCGGGCTCGCGGTCGGATCGCCGAGCAGCGTCGCCCAGCGATTCTCGCTGATCATCTCCGAAGCCGTGAGGTATGTCAGGCCAGTTCCGCTCAGCGAAGCGTCATCTGCAATGTCTTGCCAAGGCACGCCGACGATGCCGGCGAGGAAGACGAGCGACGGATCGCGCGGCGACACGGTGGTCCCGCTCGTCGCATAGAGCGGATTCGTCACGACGGTCGTATTGTCGGACTGCAGCGTGAGCGTCGGGCTCGTGAGCCCCGTGACGTAGCGATCGGTCGGATACAGTAAATCAAAGCCAAAACGCTGCTTTTGATCGAAGCAACGCATGTTCAGCGAATCGTGCAGCGTGTCCCACGTCGCGTACTCTTGACCGGCGGCGACGGTGCTGCACACGGCGTCGGCGGAGAGCGCCTGGCAACCGGCGGGCGGCGTCGTTTCATTCTGCGCGCACGAACGACAGCAGGGGTCATTGGGGTTCGTCGCGCACACGGCGGTCGCGCGGGGCATCGGCGAAGCAGAGGTCGAAACGAACCAGCCGACGCCGTCATCACGAATCGAGCAGTCGTTCTCGTCCGTCAACATCACGATCGCGACGAGCGAATCGGGACGCAGGAATGCTTTGCGTTGCGCGAGCAGATCCTGATCGCAGCCGTTGCAGGTGGTCGTGCCGTCTGCGTTCACGACCAATTGCGAGCCACGCACAGTGGCCTCACCCACCTTGGTCACGTTCGCCGGCGGCTCCGGATCGATCAAGAAGCGATACCAGCCTTCGAGCTGAGCCTCGTAGCCGCAGCCAATTTGCCCCGTCGCGTGGATCATGTCGGCGAAGCTGGTGCCGAAATCCGTCGCGTTGCTCGAGCCGGGAGGAGTATCGATCCCGCCCGGATCCCAGGCCAAAAAGCCGCTGTTGTTCCAGGTTTGTGAGACCTCGAACACGGCGGTGGGGTCGGTCGTGTTGCTGCCGGTCGGGCGGATTTTGCCAATCAGCTGACCGTTGTCGTTGAGCGGATTGTCGACGCCGCCGGACGGCGCGGGCGCGGCGCACACCGTGCCACCGTGAGAGCCCAAGCTCGAAGTGACGATGCCGACGTGGATGTCTTGGATCGGCGAAAACTCCGGCGAGCCGCTGGCGCACGCGCCGGTTGCATCCGCGGTGTCACCCGTCGGGTTGCCCGAAGCATCGACGCAGATCGGCGTGACCAAGCGACCGACGAGCACGGGGACGGCGGCGCGCAGAATGTCTTGCTTGTCCGCCATCGACGCCGAGTTGTCGACCATGAACAAGAGATCGATCTTGTTCACCGCGGTCTGCACGATCTCATCCACGAACACGTTGCTCGTTTCGGGCTCGGGGGTCGCGACCTGGCGATCCAGACAACCCGCGAACGCCGTCGCGCCAGCGATCGCGAAAGTAGCTAAAAACCAGCGCTTCCAGGGCGAAACACCGCTCGCTACCTGCTGCCTTGCGACACACTTGGACATCATGGGCCGACCTTTGCGCGGACATCGCCGTTCGCGCGTGTCGTTCGAGAACGCACGCCCGGCAACGCAGTCTTTGAATGAGGTCCGGATCGCTGCATGGCATATGCCAGCGCGCATCGCGCTCGCGCGATGCGAAAACACCCGCGCGCCTTCGCGTTCGAACGCCGACGTCTTCGCACCGATTCGTGTCGTTGGGGCGGAACGCCCGTCGCGACGTGCAGCGCGTGGGAGCTTTTGCCCGTCAACGCGGTTGTCAGCGCGCGACAGCGTTGTCGTTCGCTACGACCACGCGCGTCGCGCTTCGAAAAATATCGTAACGAATGGGCGCGAAAAACGGCGCTACGTTATTCGCAGCGAAAGGAGCGAATCGTCACGCGAGCTTGCGGCGCAAATGATTGAGCACGTCCACCCGCGTGATCAAACCGGAGAAGTGATTCGACTCTCGAACGATCACGACGAGGCCTTGATCGAACAATGGAAATAGGGATTCGAGCGTCGCGTGCGCGTCGACGGTGACGAGCTTCGTGGACATGAACTCGCGGACTGGATTGCGAAACAGCGCGGCATCGCGCTCGGCCGCGAGCAGGAGATCCGATTCATCGATCAGGCCGACAATCTCGCCGCTTTCGAGCACGGGAAGCTGCGAGACATCGTACAGGCGCATGCGTGAATAGGCGATCAGGAGCGTGTCACTCGGTGCGACCGAAACGACGGAGCTGGCTTCTGCGCGCCGCGAAATCAGATCGCGCAAATCCCCAAAGCCCTTGCTGGGCAGAAAGCCTTGGTCGCGCATCCAATAGTCGTTGAACATCTTCGATAGGTACTTGCCGCCGCTATCGCAGACGAGGCTCACGACGCGCTTTGGCGTGGTTTGCTCGCGGCAATACTTGAGCGCCGCGGCGAGCAACGTGCCCGACGAGGAGCCGGCCAAAATGCCTTCTTCGCGTAAGAGCGCGCGCGCGGTCATGAAGCTCTCTTCATCCGTGATCGAGTAGGCTTTGTGCACGCGCGAGAGATCGCAAATCGAGGGCACGAAATCTTCGCCCACGCCTTCCACGAGCCAGGAGCCGGCGCTCCCGATTTTGCCGGTCGCGACGTAATCCGCGAGGATGGAGCCTTTGGGATCCGCGAGCACGAGCTCCACTTCGGGCGCGACACGCGCAAAGTAGCGACTGAAACCCGTGAGCGTGCCGCCCGAGCCCACGCCGCACACGACCGCGTCGAGCTTTTCGTCCATTTGGCGCCAAATTTCCGGGGCGGTCGCGGTCTCGTGCGCGAGCGGATTCGCGGGGTTGGCGAACTGGTTGATGAAGTACGCGCCGAGCTCCCGGGCGATGCGCTCCGCGTAGTCTTGATAATACTCGGGGTGCCCCTTGCCGACGTCCGAGCGAGTCATGCGCACCTCTGCGCCGAGCGCGCGCAAGTGGTGCACTTTTTCTTGGCTCATCTTGTCGGGAATGACGAGCACGAGCTTGTAGCCCTTGCTCGCGGCGACGAGCGCGAGGCCGAGCCCGGTGTTGCCGGCCGTCGCTTCGACGAGGGTCGCGCCAGGGCGGATCGCGCCGCTCTTCTCGGCGGCTTCGATCATCGAAAGCCCGATGCGATCCTTGATCGATCCGCCCGGGTTCTGATTTTCGAGCTTGAGGTACAGCTCGCAGGGCCCGGTGTCGAGCCGGTTCACGCGAACGAGCGGCGTGTTGCCGATGAGCGAAAGAACGTCTTTAACCGGCGGCTCGAGCTCGGGCATTCATCGATCGTGAACCCTCAGTGCGGCAGACGCAATTGGATCACGCTATCGATCGTGGTCTGCGGGATCTGTGCGGGCAGCGTGGGCAAAAGCGCGCCGAGCGCAGCCGGCACATTGGAGGGATGTACGATTGCGTACTGTACTGTGCGCGAGCTCACGTCCAAAAGCAGGATGAAATAGCGGTAGCCCGTGGTCGGACGGCGCAAGAACCCGCTCGGGCTCTTGATCGGATCGCCGGAGCCAGTCGCGCCCATGGTTGCGGCCATCTTGCCGCTGACCAAATCCGCAGTCGCGGGCACGTTCGTCGTGTCACAGTTGTTGGTGCCGCAAGGCCCGCCGAAGTCACCCGCGTAACCGAAGAAGTTCGAGCTGAAGATCTCGAGGTTCTTGTAGTTGCCCGTCGTGTCGTTGTCGTTGATGACTTCGAGCGCGTTGATCTGGCCGCAACCGTCGCCGTGATATTGCGTGACCTCGTAGCACTGGCAACTGCTGAACGCGCCCGCGCGGATCAGCTCACCGACGCTGAGGCCGATCCACGGCGCGTCCTGCCAGCCGTTGGTGACGGCGCCGCAGTTTTGCGCGGTGGTGATGCCGCCCGTGCCCACGTGCGGCATCGAAGCCAAAAACACGAACATCTTCGATCCCGCCCAGCCCAAGTTCTTGTTGCTCGAATTCGCGGCGCAATACGGGCTACTCGTCGGACCGCAGCCGAAGGCTTTGTCCGTGGAAGCATTGACGAGGCACGTGCTGCCGACGATGCCGTTGAACTGCGTGTTCGGCGCCGCGTCGCCGGAGAAGGCGATGCCCTTTGCGGCGCTGGGATTGCGCACGTCCCAAGACGCGACCATTTGCCAATTGCCGGGCTGGCCTTCGGTCACTGGCTGATAGGTGGCGAACTGCTTGATGTCGAGCGGGCCGCGCAGCGTCATGATCAAGTCTTCATCCCACGGGGTGAGCAGATTGCCGGTGATGGTCTTCGTCTCGCGGCAGCACATGTTGCCTTGCGGCGCGCACACGCTCGGGTACGAGCCGGCTTTGCCGATGTTCGAGAACGTGACCGTGCCGCCGTCGGAGGCCGCGCCGAAATCGATGCCGGTGAACGTGCCGAGGCCGCCGCCGGTGCTCACGGGTGTGCCCGCGCTGCCCGCAGTCGCGCTGGCGCCACCGGTCGTCGCGCTCGTGCCGCCCGCGCTCGTGCCGCCGGCCGACGTCGAGTTGCCGGCGCCGCCGGATGCGCTGGTGCTTCCGCCTTTGCCTGCTGACGCCGTGCTTCCGCCGTTCGTCGTCGCATGCCCGCCCGTCGCGCTCGTGCCCCCGGATCCGGGCGTGCCGCCGTTCGAGCCGGAAGTAGAACCACCCGAGCAGCCAACCAACCAAGAAATCGCGAGAAAAGCGCCGCTAACGAAGAGACTTCGCGTCATGACTGCTCAGTGTTCGGATCTCGGCGGTTCGTCGAGAAATCGCTCGAATTCGTGCGCTTCGACGCGTGTGGAGCGCCGGATTTGGAAGAGTCTGTAAGTGTTTGCCTACAACAGAGCTACTTCGTGGCGGACAGCGCTTCGCTCAGATCGGTCCACAGATCTTCGACGTGCTCGATGCCGACCGAGAGCCGCACGAGCGAATCACTGATCCCGAGCGCGCGCCGGTTCTCGGCGGGAATCGACGCGTGCGTCATCAACGCCGGATGCTCGGCCAGCGATTCGACGCCGCCGAGGCTCTCGGCCAGCGCGAACACGCGCAGCGCTTGCAAGAACCGGCGTGAGCCGTGCAGATCCGTCGCAAGCTCGACGGAAATCATGCCGCCGGGCCCGGACATTTGACGCGCCGCGAGCTCGTGCTGCGGATGCGAAATCAAACCCGGATAGTGCACGCGAGCGACGCCCGGATGCGCGGCGAGCCGCTTCGCGAGCTCACTCGCGCCGGCGACGTGCGCGCGCATGCGCACGGGCAGCGTTTTGATCCCGCGCATCGTCAAGTAGCAATCCATCGGGCTCGGGACCGCGCCGATCGCGTTTTGCAAAAACGGGATGCGCTCGCACAGCTCGGCGTCGCTCGTGATCAGCGCGCCACCGACGACGTCCGAGTGCCCGTTGATGTACTTCGTCGTCGAATGCAAGACGACGGTGGCACCCAAGTCGAGCGGGCGCTGGAGCACTGGTGAGGCGAACGTGTTGTCGACCACGACGCGCAGGTTGTGTTTGCGTGCGATTGCGGAAATGGCGGAAATATCCGCTAATTTCAGGGTCGGATTGGTCGGCGTTTCGAACCAGATGAAGCGCGTCTGCGGCGTGATGGCGGCCTCGAGGCGCGCGAGCTGGCTGAGGTCGACGAAGCTTGCCTCGATACCGAAAGGCTTCATGACTTTGTCGAACAAACGAAACGTGCCGCCGTAGACGTCGTCACCGCTGATCACGTGATCGCCCGGCTTCAAGCTGTGGAGCAAGGTCGTCGCGGCCGCGCAGCCGCTCGCGAAAGCAAACCCGCGCTTGCCGCCTTCGAGCGCGGCGAGCGCGCCTTCGAGCGCCGCGCGAGTCGGATTGCCGCTTCGTGAATAGTCGTACTTGAGCGGCTTGCCCGGCTCGGGCTGCGCGAACGTGCTCGCCATCACGACCGGCGGCATGACCGCGCCGTGGACCGGATCGGGCTCGTAACCGGCGTGAACGGCCAGGGTCTCGAAAGCGTACGCGCGCGTGGCTTCAGTCATGATGATTGAGCGTAGCGACCGGTTTGCCGCTGTCCATCGCACGCACGAACAGCCGGACAAAACGCGGCATTTCGACACAGCGTGCGCTCTGTCGGGAAGCAGTGAGCACGCGAGAACGTTGCACGATTGAGACGATCACGTCAGCGCGCTTTAGCAAGCGGCATGTAGCGTCCCGCGCGTCGAACATCGCGCTGATGTTCTTTGCGAGAGGGATTTTCGATGACCACGAATCGCCGTCAATTCGTCAAGATGTTGAGCGCGGGTGCGCTCGGCGCCACCTTTTCCGAGAGCATCAAACGCGCGCTCGCCATCCCGGGCAATCATCGCACCGGCACGATTGCCGATGTCGAGCACATCGTGATTTTGATGCAGGAAAATCGCTCGTTCGATCATTACTTCGGCACGCTGCGCGGCGTGCGTGGCTTCGGCGATCCGCGTGCGGTGAAGCTGCCGAACGGCGCGCCGGTTTGGCATCAGCCGAACGGTACGGGCGAGCTTTTGCCGTTTCGCCCCGATCAAGCAAACCTCGGCTTGACCTTCATCGAAGATTTGCCGCACGGCTGGGGCGACACGATTCCGGCCTGGAATCAGGGCAAATACGATCAATGGGTCGCCAACAAAGGCACCACCACGATGGCGCATTTGAAGCGCTCGGACATCCCGTTCCACTTCGCGCTCGCGGACGCCTTCACGATTTGTGACGCGTATCACTGCTCGTTCCTCGGCGCGACGGACCCGAACCGCTATCACATGTGGACGGGCTGGATCGGTAACGACGGCAAGAACGGCGGCCCGGTGCTCGACAACTCCGAAGCCGGCTACGACTGGTCCACGTATCCCGAGCGCTTGCAGCGCGCCGGCATCACTTGGAAGGTTTACCAAGACGCGGGTGAAGGCCTCGACGCTGCGCACTTCTGGGGTTGGGGTCCGCCGTACATCGGCAACTACGGCGACAACTCGCTGCTCTACTTTCATCAGTATCAGAACGCAGCGGACGGCAGCCCACTCGCGCTCGGCGCGCGCACTGGCACGAACATCTCGGCCGGCGGCACCTTGTTCGATCAATTCGCGGCCGACGTTCGCGCGGGGCGTTTGCCGCAAGTGTCGTGGATCGTCGCGCCCGAGGCGTACACCGAGCACCCGAATTGGCCCGCGAATTACGGCGCTTGGTACGTCTCGCAAATGCTCGACGCGCTGACCGCGAACCCGGAAGTATTCAGCAAAACCGCGTTTTTCCTGCTCTACGACGAGAACGACGGCTTCTTCGATCACATGGTGCCGCCCACGCCGCCGACCTCGCGCGCGCAAGGCCTCTCCACCGTCGATGCGACGCTCGAGATCTTCAACGGCAACGCGGCGCACCCGCAGACGGGCCCGTTCGGGCTCGGCGTGCGCGTGCCGATGATCGTGATCTCGCCGTGGAGCAAGGGTGGCTGGGTGAGCTCCGAGGTGTTCGATCACACCTCGTTGATCAAGTTCATCGAGACGCGCTTTGGGACGGCGCATAATGATTTGATCGAGAGCAACATCACGCCCTGGCGCCGCGCGGTGACGGGCGATCTCACGTCGGCGTTCGACTTCAAGTCGTCGGATTCTTCGCGCGTGCAGTTGCCGAGCACGGCGGCGTACGTGCCGCCGGACACCAGCACGCATCCCGACTTCGTGCCGACCTTGCCGGCGACGCAAAGCCTGCCGAAACAGGAGCGCGGCGTGCGTCCGGCGCGCGCGGTGCCGTACGATCTGCGCGTCAGTGCGGACGTGGACTTCTCCGCGGGCGACGTGAAGATCCACTTCGGCAACCAAGGGAGCGCGACCGCGGTGTACCAGGTTCGTTCGGGCAGCACGCAAGACGGACCTTGGACTTACACCGTGAGCCCGCGCGCCCAGCTCAGTGAAACCTGGACCGTGCGCGGCAACGGCCACACTCAGTACGATCTCTCGGTGTACGGCGCGAACGGCTATTTCCGGTCGTTCAAAGGCAGCGTCGATAGCGCGGACAAAGCGAACCTCGCGGTGAGCGTGGACTTCGACTTCGATCACGGCATCACGCTCGAAATCGTGAACAAGAGCCGCGCGCGTGCCGAGCTCCGCATCACCGATGCGTACGGCAAACAAACGCTGCGTCGTTCGCTCGCCGCGCACGAGAGCCTGATTTGGCACTGGTCCACGGATGATTCGCACGGCTGGTACGACCTCACGCTCGAGGTCGAAGGTGACGCGACGTTCGGCCAGCAGCTCGCCGGTCACGTCGAAACCGGCAAGGACAGCATGAGCGATCCGCTCATCGGCGCCTGATCGAGGCTCGCGCTGGAAGCGGCGCTCGGAGGGGGCGCCGCTTCTGGGATTTTTCTGGGGTGCGATTGCCGGCACCCGGAGGCGAAGGTTAAGCTCGGTGCGATGAGCTCGCTCAACCTATTCGACGCCTCGATTCCGGTTTTCATTCGTGGGCTGCGCGTGATCGCGGCGGAGCTCGACATCGCGACTCGCTCGGCGACGGAGCGTGGCTTCGCGCCGGACACACTCGCGAGCGCGCGCCTCTATCCCGACATGATTCCGCTGTCCGCCCAGGTGCAACGCGCCAGTGACACCTCGAAGTTCTCCGCGGAACGCTTGTCCGGCGTGAAATCCCCGAGCTTCCCCGACACCGAGCAAACCATCGCCGAGCTGAGCGAGCGCGCCAAAAACACAATCGCGTTCTTACAGACCGTCACGCGCGAGCAGTTTACGTCGGTCGCAGGTCAGCCAGTGACGGTTTCGCTCGGCACGTTCACACAAGAGAAGTACCTGCTCGAGTTCGCGCTGCCGAACTTCTACTTTCACGTCACGACCGTGCACGCGATTCTGCGCCACAACGGCGTTGCGCTCAGCAAGCGGGATTATCTCGGGCTCGGCGCGACGGAGTAACGACAGGCCTCGAGCTCAAAAGAACTCGAGCTCGTCGATGGTCATGTTTACCGGCGTCGAATCGAGCGCGTCGAAAGCCCACGTGAAGCGAGTGACGGCTGGGTCGTAGATGCGATTGTCCGGCGCTCCGCCGGCGAAGTCACCCCAGCGGCCGTGCCAAGACAGCGTCGCATCTGTCGTCGCGAGTTGCACATACGGAGTGCGGCACTTGCTCGGGTCGGATTCTTTGCATGCGCCGCCGACGAGCGGCAGCGTGTCCGCCACGGTCCCGGCAATGAAGATCGGAGCGAAGAATTTCGAGCTCAATCCCGAGACGCGAAAGCTCATTCCGGCGTACGAGCTCACATCGGCGCAAGGCTTGAATGCGACTGTGACGCCCGCGTAGGTGCCTTTATCCTGGTTTCCCGTCACTGAGATCGCACCGTTCGACTCGCTTGCTTGAATGCCGTAGCGGTCATCGGGATAGCTGTACAGATCGTGCGCATTCGCGAGCACGTCCGCCTGGGCGGGTAAGCAGGTTGGTCCGGTCGAACTATCGCTTCCGCTGGAGCAAGCGATGCAGCTCGCGGTGGCGAGCACGGCGAATAGGCACTGACGCGAAAAGGTGAAATACGACATGCGCGCCCATCGGGCAGATGGCCTTTCGGTTGCTTCTTTTCGCCTTGGCGCGACGAAAATCGAAAGCACGCAACCGAGCGCCGGCGCGGGACGAGAACTTGGGCACGGAGGCTCGACATGCCCGATCCCATTTGCAGCTCGTCGTCTTCAACATTGTGTGAACCGCCGCTCGTCGATTCGCAGGAAGCCAATGCTTGCGTGCCAAACGCATCAGCGTCGACGGAGGGCAATACGTGCCCGGTTTCAGGAGATCCGTCGAGCGGGACCTCGCTGCTCACGGCCAAGTTCGAGAACAAGAACTACGCGGCGTTCATCGAAAGTCAGACCCCGCCGCGCGACGGCGGCAGCGATTCCGGCACGGCGCAGTGGTTCGTGGGGCATGCGTCAAGTGTCGCGGACCCGAGCGGGATGATGAACAACGATGCCGCCAACGGCTCGCTCGTCACGTATTCGAGATCCGGGCTCGAAGCGAAAGGGCTTTACGGTTCGGTCCAGGCTGGGCGGCAGTTCGATGTCCAAGCCGGAGTCGAGCATCTGGCTGAGCAGAGTGAGTCCTTCGGATTTCATGTGAGCGGCAGCTTGGACGTCGCCACGGTGCGCGCGAACTTGGGAAGCGAAAACGACGACGGTTCGGAGGGCGTCAACGTCGGCGCGATGGCGACAGCGGTCGGCGCCGAAGTGACACTCGAGCAGAACGGCACGAGCGTGACGATGGGTGCGTCTGCTTCGTTGGGCATCGCATTCTCGAGTGGCGCGGGACGCGACGTCGACGGCGACGGAATTCCTGAACGCTGTTTCAAAGGCTCGCTCGGTCCGCTCACGCTCGGCGTGTGCACTGAGTGGTGAAGGAGCGCGAAATCGATGACCTCCCTCACTTCGACCGATCATGAAAAGCCGCAACTGGATCGCGTTGCCATCCACTCTGCGGTCGACAATGGTGTGTCACAGCTAGCGCTGCCGATCGCGCTCCTGCTGTGCGTGAGTCTGATTCTGCTCGGGTTCCAGCGCGCGATTCAGGATCACGACTACACGGTGCTTTGGTGGTCACCGGTGGCGGTCATCGGGGCGGGTTTTGCGGTGCTCATGGCGCGCGGGGGCGTGCTCGAGGTGTTTGTCGTTCCCGAGGGGCTCGAGTTTCGTAGTGGCGGCGACGTGCGCTGCTTTCCCTGGGCCACAATTCGCGAGATCTCGCCGCGCCAAGGCTATGGCACGACTTCGTCTACCTCGCGGGCGTTTCGTGTCACGCTCGTCAGCGGCTCGACGTTGGATTTCATCGGGCGCCTCGACGCGCTCGAGCGCATCGAGGCGATGCCCAGGCACCGGGACGAGCCTTGGCAATTCGAAGTTTGAGCCGGTAGGCAGTTTGGAGCTGGGCCGCGCTCGCCCCAAAAACACCCCTTCGGGTGTCACGAAGCGCGTCAAAAGCAAAAAACCGCCGAGCTGCGCGAGCTCAGCGGGTTTTTGTGTGCTCGGGGTTAGCGAGGATCAGGCGCGGGCTTGCGCCTTCGGCTTGGCTTTTTTGGCGGCGGGAGCGGGGGCTTCGGCGCCGTTCGACTTGCCGTTCACGCTCTTGAGCACGCTGCCGCCGAGGTCGGCCGCGAGCTTCTTGGCGCGGTCGGTCTTTTCCCAGGCGAATTCGCTGCGGCCGAAGTGACCGTAGCTGGACGTGGGTTGGTAGACCGGGCGGAGCAAGTCGAGCTCTTCGATCAGCGCGCGCGGGCGCATGTCGAAGTTCTTCGTCACGTACGCGGCGAGCTTCTCGTCATCGACCGTGCCGGTGCCGAAGGTGTGGACGTAGACGCCCATCGGTTGCGCGACGCCGATCGCGTAGGCGACCTGCACTTCGCAGCGCTTGGCGAGGCCGGCGGCGACGATGTTCTTCGCGACGAAGCGCGCGTAGTAGCACGCCGAGCGATCGACCTTCGACGGATCCTTACCGCTGAAAGCGCCGCCGCCGTGACGGCCCATGCCGCCGTAGGTGTCGACGATGATCTTGCGGCCGGTGACGCCGGAGTCGCCCTGCGGTCCGCCGATGACGAAGCGGCCGGTGGCGTTGATCC
>FTCX01000113.1_pt1 | contig 21376 bp, 21 predicted proteins | sample 1639831 | NCBI WGS metagenome assembly FTCX01 (sample SAMEA3914869, study PRJEB12502) | metagenome | biome: forest; material: soil | place: USA | collected 2012-03-12 | depth 0.1 m
ACGGGGAGCATCAGCGTCAAGTTGAACAGGCCGTCACTCGCTGCTTGCGCGAGCTGAGCGAGCTGAAAATCGACCGGGCGCAGCAGATCCGTCGCGATCAGGCCCATGCGGATGCGCTGGCCGACGCGCCCTTCGACGCTCATGGAAAAGCCGAAATTCAGGCAACCGGCGATCAGCAAGTAAGGGAACAGAGCTTCACTCGAGAGCACTTGCTGCGACTTGGCGGCGTAGATGTAGCGCCACACGAGCATCGGAATCAGGTACGAGAAACCCGCGCTGAGCACGGACATCAAGAGCGCGGGCTTGTACGCGAAGCTCGCGCGCAGAGAACGCAAGAAGAGCGCGTGGAACGTCGCCGCTTCGGCGTGGAGCCGCGCCGCGAGGGCCGTCATGCGACCTGCGCTTCGACATTCGGGGTCTGTCGGCGGTAGATGTTGGCCACGATGCTGTCGATGTCTGCTTTTTCGAGCACGATGTCCGAGACCGGCAAGCGACTCAGCAGGCGTTGAGTGAGCTGCGGCGCGGCGCCTTCGCGCTCGTACACGACGACCGCGCGGTGACCGCGACACTCCACGAGCTCCCCGCCCAGATCGCGCAGCTCGTGGCTCAACTCGGCGGCGACGGCTTCGGAGGCCGGGCGCTCGAGCTCGAGCACGATCTTGCGCTTGGTCGCAAAGCGACGTTCGAACTCCTTGAGCGAGCCGTCGAACAGCAATTTCCCGCGATCCAAGAGCAAAAGCCGATCGCAAGTCTCGGTGATGTCTTTCAAATCGTGCGTCGTGAGCAAGAGCGTGGTTTCGAAGCGCTGTTGCATCTCGCGCACGTATTCGCGCACTTGTTCTTTGACCGAGACATCGAGCCCGATCGTCGGTTCGTCCAAGAACGCGATGCGCGGCGCGTGCAAGAGCGAAGCGGCGAGATCACAGCGCATGCGTTGGCCGAGCGAGAGCTTGCGTACCGCGACGTTCAACAGCGGCGCGAGCTCCAAGCGCCGCACGGCTTCTCGGTAAGTGACGTCGAAGACGGCATCGGGAATGCGGTACATCGTGCGCAAGAGCGAGAATGTCTCCGCGACGGGAATGTCCCAGAGCAGCTGCGGACGCTGCCCAAAGACGACCCCGATTTGCGCCGCGAGCTGGCGACGCTGCCGCCAAGGATCGAGCCCGAGCACTTCGAGGCGTCCGCTCGTCGGCGTCAGAATGCCGGTCAGCATCTTGAGGGTGGTCGACTTTCCGGCGCCATTTTCGCCGATCAAACCGACGCGCTCACCGCGCGCGATCGAAAAGCTGAGATCCGAGACGGCGTGATGCAGCTCTTCCGCCGTCGAAAACAAGCCGCGCAGCGCGCCGGTGAACCCGGGCTTGCGCAGCTTGCGTCGATAGGTTTTGTGGAGCGATTCGGTGCGAAGCGTGACGGTCATGACGTTTCTCGGTTGGGTGAGCGATCGAGCTCGCTCAAGAGCGAACGGATGCGCAGGCGCCGTTCTTCTTGATAACGGTATTCCGGCCAGCGCATCTGTTGCCGCGCGCCGATGACGTAAGCCTCCACCAAATCGGGATCATCCCAAGGCACATCGTGGAGCGAATCGGCGAAGTGGGGGCTGCTCGCATCACGCACCCACTCTTGCGGGAACAGCGCGACCTTGCGCGGCAGCCCGCGCGGATCGGCGTCCGACAGGTGTTCGCCGCGCAGCGCGGCGGCCAAGCGTTCGCACAGATCCAAGCCTAAATCAGCTCCCAAATGGCTGATCGGCGTGGGGCGCGGATTGAGCTCGATCAAGTGCGCAGCGCCGCTCGGCTCGACCATGAAGTCGAGACTCGCGAAGCCGCTGTAGCCGAGCGTGCGCACGATCGCACGCGACGACGCGGCCATCTCGGGGTGATCGATGAACTCGACCACCGAGCTCGGGCCTGTCGAGCCGGGAAAAGTCTCGAGCTTCAGCGCCGAGAGGCCGCCGATCACTTCACCACGCCAAGCGAGCACGACGCGCATCGCCGTCCGACCTTCGATGAACGCCTGCGCCAAGATGCCTTCGGTCAGCGCCTTCGGGTTGCTCGCGCCGAGCTGTGCGACGGCCTTTTCGACCGCCGCGAGATCGCGACAGATCGAAACTCCCATGCCCGCGAAGCTCTCTTCCGCTTTGAGCACGAGCTGTCCGCCGTGCGCTTCGGCGAACGCAAGCGCCTCGGCGTGGTCGTGGACGATTCGGCGCGCGGGTGCGCGAATGTCCGCTTTTTCAGCCAAGTCCATCAACGCACGCCGGTCGCGTAGCGCCGCGTGGCTCGCGAAATCACCCAGCGAATCACGGAGCAAGCCGAGCAGTGGATCGCCCGTCGGGAGTTGCTTCTGCGCGTGCGCGGCGACCGCATGCAAGAGCTCGACGGAGGGCTCATCGGTCGGGACGATCACGGTCGGTCTAGCTTCGAGCAATGCCGCGCGTGCCTTTTCGATCAGCTCTCGATCCTCACCGCGATCGGGCAAGAAGTAGTGCGCTTCGACGTTGCGCGTCCGAAGCAGCAGCATGCTCGGGAAGGTGAGCGTGCTGACGTGGAACCCCGCGCGCGCAAACACCTTCGGCAGGCGCGCGGCCCCCAGCCAATTGCGCAATGAAATGATCAACACCCGCGGCACTGAAACGCTTGCCATGAACTTCCCTCGTTTGCCGACAACCCCAAAAAGACGCGAAAAAAAGCCAAAAAAAAGCCGCCTTGGTGAACCAGGCGGCTTGCGAGAGCGACTCCTTCTTCAGGTTCGCTTTCGCTTCCGCCGCGGGTGCTTGACGAGTGCGCTGACACCCCAACCGCAATTCTCACTGCGATGCGCACGAATCATCCCCGGCAGAAGCATGCGAGGGATGATGAAGAGATTTTTCTCGAACGTCAAGTATGCAAACAAATTAGACGAGCCGACGCGCTCCTTCTGTCTTCACTGCACGAAGCCGTCGCGCTGAGGCTGCACGATCGCGCGCGTGCGCGTGCAACCGTTTACATGCCTCGGCATACTGGCGACATGCGCGAGCTCGCTGAAGCGGAGTTGATCGATCAACTTCGTACGCTCGGCGTGCGCGCGGGCGGAGTCTTGCTCGTGCACACGTCCTTCAAGGCGGTCGGATCGGTGGCGGGTGGGCCGATCGGCTTGATTTCTGCGCTCCGCGCGGCCGTTGGCGTGGCGGGCACGCTCGTGATGCCAACGATGACGGACGGCGAAAGCGTGTTCGATCCGAAGTCCACGCCGACCTTCGGCATGGGCATCACCGCGGAGCTCTTTTGGCGTCAACCCGACGTATTACGCAGCACGCACCCGGGCGGCTCTTTTGCGGCAGTGGGTCCGCACGCCGCCGCGATTTGCGCGCCGCAGCCGCTCTCGCCGCCGCATGGACCTGCAAGTCCGCCGGGTCGTGTGCTCGAGCTGGGCGGGCAAGTCCTCCTGCTCGGCGTGACGCACAGCGAGAACACGACGCTGCACGTCGCTGAAGCGATCGCCGAGGTGCCGTACTCGGTCGAGCATCCGTGCGTCGTCGAAGTCGACGCCGTCGCGCAACAAGTGCTGATCGCGGAGACCGATCATTGCTGCATCGGTTTTCGCAAGCTCGATCAATGGCTGCGTGTCGCAAGGCTTCAGCGCGAAGGCAAGATCGGCGCGGCGGACGCGAGACTGTGCGAATCGCGCGACGTCGTGCGCGTCGCGCTCGAACATTTGCGCGCGGATCCGCTGATATTTCTGTGCGAAACGCGCGCCGCTTGCGAAGAGTGCGACGCCGCGCGCGCGAGCGTCACTTCACGCGTGTGAAGTGAACAGGCGCGTTCTGCAGCGAGGTTGCGCTGCCTTCCGCCGAATCCGCGTCGAACCGAAGATCGAAGCTGGTTTGCGCTTGAGCGTTTGCGTCGCAACCGGCGCTGCTGCACGCACAAACTTGGCTGTTGCAGGCGAAGGCTTGCTCACAATTGATCGTGTGAAAATCGCCCACGGTGTCTTGCACGCTGCACGGCCCGTTGTCCATCGGAGGTCCCTTGACGATCGGCGAAGGAATGCAGTTACACGTCGTGCCGTTGACCTCGTAAGATGATTGGAGCTGGCACCAGCTGCGGTAATACTCGAGGTCGGCGACCGTGAATTGGACGCGCGTGCCGTCCGTTTTTCCGCCAATGAGCGTGAGCGCGTAGCCCGGATAGATCCCCGGCGCCGCGCCAGCGCCTTCGAGATCACTGCCCGGCGGGTAGACTTCGTCCGCGCGCGTTGCCGGCGCGAGTGTCGTGGGCGCACCGACCGTCAGCTTGCCGCACACGCCGCCGTTCACGCTCGCACCATCAACCTCGAGGGTGAGAGAATCCCACGGCGCAGCGGCATTCTCCTGATACCCGCTCCAGGTGCCGACGATCGGCAAATTACTGCTCGAAACGCACGTGCTCGAGTCGACCCAAACTGGAGCGGGCGGCGGCAACGTGCACGCGGCGGAAATTCCCCCACTGCCACCGGCTCCCGTGTTGCCCGTCCCTCCCGTCGAGCTTGCGTCATTGCCGCCGCCCGTGCCCGTCGCGCCCGTGCCCGTCGCACCGGTGCCTGCTGGGCCAACGTCGATCGCTCGACCCGAACAACCGACGATGAACAGCGCACCCCACAGCAATCGTCGTCGCTTCATCATGCTCTCCACGAATGAATTGGATCGGGTTCGCGAATCCATCACGGAATCTCACCCACGCTCTCTCGCACCGACGGAAGCAGAAAACTCTGCGGATACTGCGCGACGAAGCGCGCCGCACGGGCGCGTGCCTCGTCGCTGCGGCCGGCGCCTGCGAGCGCCTTGATTTCGAGCGCAGCGCGCTCTTCGTCGAGCGCGCTCTTCGGGTAAAGCCGAGAGTGGTGCTTGAGCGTGCCGAGCGTCGCGGCGAAGTCGCCGCGCGCGAATTCGCGCCGCGCGCGATCGAGCAGGGTTTGCTGCTCGGCGAGGCTGGTTTTTTTTTCCGCAGCGCCGTTGGGCATTGCCACGGGCGCGTCGGTCGCGCTGGCCGCCGTCGTCGCGTTTTCCGGCGCGAACGAGCTCGCTTCCGGCACGACGACGGTCGTCGCCGCAGCCACGACGCGATCCACGTACACGACGCGCGCAGCCGTTTTCGGCCGTACTGCGTCATAAACCGCGGCTCCGCTCAGCGCACCGAGCAAAAAGCTGACGCCAACGCCGATGACGTGCCCGCCGAGCGCACTCTGCACGCCGCGCGCTGCTTGCGTTTTTTTCGATGCGGTCAGCGGCGCGCCGCCCACCACTGCGGCGCCGATGCTCGTCGCCAAACGCGCCTCCACGCGCTCACGCGCGGACTCGCTCACTGCATTCGGCGCCGCGCGCAACGCAGCAATCAGCTCCAGCTCCGGCGCTGAGGAATCGATCTCGGTCATGGGTCACCTCGTCTCAGTCGTTCGCGCTCGGCGGCTGCTCGAAACTCTGCGCGCGCCAAGCGCAGGCGCGAATAGGCGGTATTGAGCGGAATGCCGAGCGCTTCGGCGATCTCCGGCATCGCGGATCCATCGAGCTCGTGCAAGATGAAGACCGCGCGGCGATCGATTTCGATGCGCTCGAGCGCCGCGTGCGCGAGCGACACGAGCTCGTTTTGAACCAAACGATCGAGCGCGGTGGGCGCTGGATCGGCTGGCTCGGAGCTCGGCTCGAGCAGCTCGCGTCGGTTCGCAAACCGCCGCCGGTAGTCGGACGCGACACGAAACGCGAACCCGAACAACCAAGGACGAAGCGGTCGCGTCGCGTCGTAATCCGCGAGCCGCTCATACACGCGAAAGAAGACGTCGTGCGTCAGATCTTCGAGATCGCGCTGAGGCACGGCCAGCCGTCGCAGCGAGTGCCACACGTAGTCGAACTCGGCGCGGAAGACCGCGCTGAACGTCGGCGGCGCTTTCGAATCGAGGGCCGCCATGAAAGGGAGTGGTTCGTGCACCACGAATGGGGGGTTGGGTTGAGCCGACCGCTTCCGTCACTAAAAGTGATAGACCGCCGCGAGCTCGGCGCCGGCTTGAAGCGTCGGCGTTTGCCAGATATTGCGGCTGTCGGAACGAAGCGTCACTCGCCACGGTAAAGCCGACATTTCGGCCGAGGCCAAGAACCCGAACGAACGAGTTACGGCGCTTTCCAGACCGAGCCGCGCGCCCAGTGAGAGCAGTGCGCTCGTGCCACCCGGCGCGTCCGAGGCGGCGCCGCTCGCCGACAAAAGCTCGAGCCGCGTGAGCTCGCAGGCGAACACACTCGCGAGGTGAACGCAGGGCGAGAGCCCGAGCGCGTACGTCTCGATGCGAAGCGGAACGCCTGCGACGGTTTCGTGCGCAGGCAGCGCGGCGCGACCTTCGAGCCCGAGTGACCAAGCTCCCGAGCGGGCTCGCGTGAACGCGAAGGCCCCGGGCGTCAGCTCGGGTGCGAGGCCTACGGCGCCGAACACGCCCCCGCCGATGCTCCAGTCGACTGACTTCGACTCCGCGCGAGCGGGGGTGACCGGTACGTCGGGCCCAGTCGGTGCAATGGACGGAGTCGGAGCGGAAGCGGGCGACACCGCCTCAGGCTCGGGGCTCGCCGGCGTTTCCGGCTCATTCGGCGACGCGGATTCGTCGGTGGGGCCTTGCGCGTAAGTTTCCGCGCTTTTTGGGTCGATCGCGATGCTGATCGAGAGCGCCATCGCGCGGACCAGCTCGTCGCATTTGCCGGCTTCACCCGTGAAGTCGCGCTTGCCGACTTCGACGCCGTGCTCGTCCACCAGCTCGACTTCACCCTTCAGAGTGGAGCCTTGCGCGGTGATGCGCGCGACGATGGTCTTGTCGGACGACGGAAAGAAAGGATCGTAACCGAGGCGCGTGGCGACCGCGCTTCGGACTTCAGTTTGTTCCGGGCAGCCTTCGGCGCCCGGGCTGCGCGCGTACACGAGTCGACTCGTCGGGAAAGCCGCGCTCGCGCGGGCGATCGTGAGCGCCAGCGTGGCGACGTGAAGCGCCCCGATGCGGCGCGGCGATGCGAGTGAACGACGCAGAACGGCGTCGAGCATGCACGAACCCGAGCAGCCGAGCCAAGCCGCGCCGAGTCCCGTGCCGTTCGGCGTGCGAGGCCGGGAGCGTTTTCGCTCAGGAATTCTGCTGCGCGCGCGCGACGCCGGCTTCCGTCAAGCGCCAGGCGAAACCGCCCACGACGCCGAAGACTCGCTGCACGAGGCCATCGTTCTCGAGCTCGCGCAGCGTGTCCGTCATTCGTCCGCGCTCGAAATGATGGCTCGCGCGATCGGGTGAGCCAGCCGCGAGGTATGCGCTCGCGATCGTTCGGAACAGAGCCGTAGCTTCTTCACTCACGAGCAACAACATACTCGCGTCGACGCGCCGCGGGAGCGCCGCGTTGCGCGACCGCGAAACATCGGCTGGCTAGACGACGAGACTCGTCAGTGCGAAATCCGGAACCGGGTGTCGAGTTTCGCCGGAAGCAACCGTCGATCGCAGTCGAACGCAGTTTCGTTTGCATCGCGCGCACCGGGCGACCGCGTGAACGTACTTCTGCTCACGCGCACTTCGTGAACAGCGGCGCGAAGGCTTGGCGATTCGCGAACGCCAAGTACAGCTCGAGCGCGAGCACGACAATCGCGACGACGAGCCCTTGCGGAGCCAAAAACAAGTGAAACGCGAGAATGTTCAACACGATCGGCGCGAGGATCGTGAGCGCGAGCGGTACGCCGCGGTTCACCAGCAAAAGCGCGCCCGCGAGCGCCTGCGCCGCGCCCAACAACGGAATCATGTAGCCCGAATTCGCGAACGCGGAGACCAACTCGAGCGCCGCGGGCGGCATGCCGTCGGCGCGCTGCGGCAAGAACTGAAACATGCCGTTGAGCCCCGCGAATAGAAACGTGAAGCCGAAGAGTGCGCGCGCTGCGATGCGCGCGTAGCGAGTGGCTTTGCTCGGGGTGGTCAGAGGGGACTGCGTGAATTCGACGGCGGCAATTTGCGTTTGCATGATGAAAACTCCTGAGTGGTTTGCGCCGAGCGGCGCTTCGACCAAGCGACGAATCACCGCTCCGCGGATCGACACGCCCGGCTCACTTTTTTTGCGCGAATCTCGCGACAAAAAGGCTCGAGGCGGGTCGTCGCTGTTGACGCCCGCCTCGAGTTTTCAGGGGAATGACGTGCGCGTGTCGCGCTGTCAGGCTTGTCGCCCGTAGTGAAGTCCGACCACACCAGTCGGATACGCGGTGTGTTCGAGCAGCGCGAATTTGCGCAGCGCCCCTGCGGGGAAAATGCGCTTTCCGCCGCCGAGGCTGAGTGGATAGACGAGCAAGTGCAGCTCATCGACCAGATCCTGCTCGAGCAGCAGCGGCACGAGCTGCGTGCTGCCGTCGACGAGGATGTTCTTGCCCGGTTGCGATTTCAGCTTCTTCACGGCTTCGACCACGTTTTCGCGGATCACGGTCGTGTTGCGCCAGATCGGCTTCTCGAGCGTCTTCGACACGACGTACTTGGCAGGCGCGTTCATCATATCGCCGAAAGGATCACCGACGGGCATCGGCTCGAACGCATTCGCGTGCGTCACGTACGTGCGACGCCCGAGTAAAAAGGCATCGGTGTTTTGCATCAGCGCACCGAAAGACTGACCGATGTCGTCGTGCCAATACGGCATCGTCCAACCGCCGTGTGTGAATCCGCCGTCGCGATCCTCGTCTGCGCCGCCGGGCGCTTGCACGACACCATCGAGCGTAATGAACTCCGAAACGATGAGCTTTCTCATGACCGAATCTCCTGGTTGGTTTGGTCTTCGTGCTCTCGACGAACGACCTCCGCGCAGATCGACACGCCCCGCGCTCGGTCGTGATTTTTCTACGATGCAGCGGAAATCATGCTGCATTCCTCGCGGCGCCCGCCGCGCGATCGCGCCGGTCAACGGTTCGGACGGGCGCGCCACCGTGCACGTGGGGGCTAGGCTATGGACCGGTGACACGCATGGACGGAGCAAGCTCCAGCATCGCTCGCGCCAGGTCGATCCTCGACTGGGCGCTGCCGGCGCTGTTCGTCGTGCTCGGACTCGGCGCGGCGTTCGTCTACTTGGAGCCGTTCGAGGACGCCTTCATCACGTTCCGGTACGCCGAGCACCTCGCGCATGGGCTCGGCTTTGCCTATAACCCGGGCGAGCAAGTCGAAGGCTTCACGAGCTTCAGTTGGACAGTGCTGCTCGCCGGCGCGGCGCGGCTCGGCATGTCAGTACCGGCGACCGCGACCGCGTTGTCGTTGCTCAGCGGAGCCGCGTTCGTGATCCTCGTTTGGAAATTCGCCGAGCAGAGCGCGCGCGCCGACGGAAGCGAAGCCACGCTGGCAGACCGCTCGTTCGCGTGCGCACTGGTGGTCGCTTCCGGTACGTTCGGATACTTCGCGGCGAGCGGCATGGAAACCTTGTTTTTCGCCTGTCTTTTGTGCGGCGGCGTGCTCGCGCTACTCGCTGAGCACACGCCGCTTCGCGCCGCGTTCGCTGGCACGCTGCTCGCGCTCGCCGCGATGACGCACCCCGAAGGGATCGGTTACGCATTCGTGCTGCTCGGCGCGCTCGCGTTCGAACGATCGAGTCGTCGCTTCGCGCTGCACGCGGCGTTCGCGTGCGCGCTGTGTTTAGTGCCGTTCTACGCGTACCGATGGGCACACTTCGGCTACCCGTTTCCGAACACGTTTTACGCCAAAGCGAGTCCGTCGCTCGCACTGTTCCTCGCGGGCGCCCGCCGCGTCGAGGCGTGGTTGACGGGGCAATTGTTTTGGGTTGCCGTGATCGCCTGTGGCTGGCTTTTTCGCCGTCGCGTTGCGTCGCGCGGCGTCTTGCTCAGCGCGGCGTTGTTCTGGGCGGCGGTGCTGCAGACGATCGCGAGTGGCGGAGACACATTCGCGTTTCACCGCTTCCTGCTCCCCGCCGTTCCTGCCGCCGCAACGCTCGTGAGCGCCGCGCGACGCGAAGCGCAGCGGCACGACTTGCTCGGCCGGCGCCTTGTTCGGGCGAGTGCAGGGCTCGCTGTTGCGTGGGTCGCGCTCGTGCTCGCGGCGTCGTTTTTGCCGCTCTACTCGTTCGCGACTCAGCGCGAAACGAGCGAATACCACCTGGTACAGAGCGTGAACGGGCTCAACCGCGATTACTTCCTGGTCGGCGCCTGGCTGCGAGATCATGCCCCGAAAGATGCGTTGATCGCCGTCAACGCCGCCGGCATCGTGCCGTACACGTCCGGCCTGCGCACGCTCGACATGCTCGGTCTGACGGATGCGCACATCGCGCACGCACCCATCACCCTCGGGCATGGAGCGATCGGTCACGAAAAAAATGATCCGGCGTACGTGCTCGCGCGCAAGCCAGACTACATCTTCCCGGGTTTGCCTATTCCGGCCTCGCGCCACTTGACGATGCAAGAGGTCGCCGAGCGCTATGCCGCTTGGTTCCCCTTTCTGCCCGGCGATCAAGCGCTCATGACCAACTCCGCCTTCCCAGCGAACTACCGTTTGCAACGCGCGCCTTTAGCCGATGGCCGAGAAATTCTTTACTTCGCGCGCCGACGTCACGCCGACTGAGCGTTCAGCCCGACGACGCAGGTCCCGGCAATTTGCCGCGGAAGCCGCCGAGCGGGTTTCGGCGCAGCCCGAGCAAGCTGAGGACGTTGTGCCAAATCGCTTTGAAGTGATTGGGTGGCGTGACGTGGATGCTGCGTGGTGCCGAAGCCGTCTGGGCTTCATCGATTACAGATGAACGGATCGCGATGCCGGCGATTTGCCAGCGCACGAGCGTGTGTGCCAGATCGCTCGCAGGCTGACCCGCAGCGGAGAGCGTGCTCGAGCTGCGAGTCACGAGCAGCACCTCGAAGACGCCGTGCGCGAGCAGAAACTCTGCGGACGGAAAATCGGTGGGCAAGCTGAGCGATCGGTTATCGAAGTCGCCGGGACGCGGCGTGCGACCTTCTCGTCGGTCTGCGTCGAGCAAGAACGCTGGTGGCGCTTCCAGCGCTAAGCTCGACAAAACAGCTTCGATGCGCGCACTGGAGCGCAGAAGCGCGTCGCTGATCGAGTGCATGTCGACGAGCGGGCGAGGATGAATCTCGGATGCATCCTCGCTCACGCGCGGCCCCGGCAGTGCGTTGAACAACGGCACCGGTCGAAAGCCGATGAGCGCGAGCGCTTCCCCGAACAGCACACTCTCGACGCCTGGCAGATCGAGCACGATCGCCGTTCGGCCATCGGCTTTTGGCGCCCAACTCGACACAGACGGAGACGGCAACTCGGTGCCGTGCTCGGCCGAGAGGGCGTCGAGTTGCGAAAACAAAACCGGTTTCGCCCACGCCGACCACGGGGCTCGTTCGGGCGCCCAAAGTTTGAAGATTCGTTCACGCGTGAGCAACATGTTGCGGGTCCTCGAGCAGCAGAGCAGCGTCGATCGCGGCGAAATCGACGACCGGACGAAACGATAGCCGGACATAAGCTCCGCACGCGCGACCATCGATCGTGTACACGCCGACGCAGGGAAAAACAGGGCCGAGCGGTGTTTCGAGCGGGAGCGCTTCGAAGCGTCGTTGCGCGACCCACTCGCTCGGGAACCAACGCGCGGCGCGCGCCGTCTTTGCCCAACGCGCTGCAGGCATCCATGCACGGGCGCTCACGGTGTCGCCCGTGTTGCAGAGCGCGGTCTTCAGCAACCAGGAATCGTCACGTTGCCAGGGCGCGTGGCGCGGATCGACGGACTCCGGCAAGAGCCGGCGCCAAGTCGAGAGAGGCGCCGTCAGCGCGTCCCAAACCAACGGAAAGCGTTTGCTCTCGAGCATGATGCAGCTGCCCGGATTCAGCACCGGCGTCTCGGCGCCGTTGAAATAGTGCCACCAAGCAGCTGCGCGGGGCAGAGCCGTGAGCCACTCGGCTTGATAGAAGCGCAGCAGCGCGCCCACGCGCTGGGCTCGAAAATGAGCCTTTCCGTCGCGCCACTCGATTTGACTGGGCTTACCGCAGTGGGCTCGCGCGCCGAGCTCTTCGAGTCGCTTCGCCAAGTAGCGGACGACTTGGTGATCTTCCATGAAGCCCGGCGCAGAGAGCAGCGCGATGTCGTTGCCGGCTGCCACGCGGGTCAGCGCACGCGCCCAAGCGCCACCAGGATCACCCGCAGGTTTCTGGCCTGGATAGTGTTGCGCCATGAGCTCGGGGAAGGCCGAGGCTTCGGCGTAGCCGCCGGGAACGTCGGCGTTGCACTCGCTGATTCGCCAACCCTCTCGGGTGAAATGAAAATCATAGCGAAACGCGCGCGGCGTGCGCTCGAACTCACGCGACGGCGCGTGCGCGGCAAGCACGGCGCGAATGCGCTGGGGCAGGCCCAGTTGCCGCAAAAGAGCGGGTTTTTCGCGGAGCTCGCGCTCGGCGGCGAGCGCTTCCTGCGTCAACGCTTCCGCCCAGTGCGCGAGCTCGGACCAAGTGTCGCGTTTCATCACGAGCGGGAACGAAGCGAGCGTCGCGACATCACCGACCTGCGGGTCCCACTTGCACTGCTCGAGCACGAGCGATCGGCGTACGCGTGCGAACGCATCCGCCGCGAGCGGCGCTCCAGCGCGATACGGCTGCACAATCACGGCGTACCGCGGGGCCAGCCTGAGCAGAGCGCGAACATCCAACTCAGCAACAGGACGACGAGCTCATCACCGGCCAACTCGCCCAACGCTCGCTGTTCATCCGACCCTTTCATCATTCCGGCAGGCGCGCCGCCGACGGCGGTCAACATAGCAGGCATGCTGACACGAACGTTCGAGCGAGAATAAAAGATAAAAATATTATCGAAAAATATAAATTGCAAAACGAGGAATGCCGAAAACCCTGAGAAAATGCGGAATCTTCCCGGGACTCTCTCTTGGCACGACGGCTGCTTAGTCCACTCGCATCATGGCAAGCACGTCCACTTTCCGAAGCTTCGTCGGCAAGTTGCTCCCGAAGACCGATGCGGTGAATGCCGCGGGCGCTCCGGCTTACGCGCTGTCGGCGAAGCAAGCCCTCGCGCAATACGCGGCGACCGGTTGCTTCAACGCGACGTTCTATGCTTCGGCGGAAGAGCAACTCGAGCGCGTGCTGGATTTAGCGCTCACGGTCGAGCCGCGCTTCGTGGCGCAGACGGCGCTCTTTTGCCGCCAGCGCGGCGCGATGAAGGACATGCCGGCGTTGCTCTGCGCCGTGCTCTCCTGGACCGAGCCGGCGCTGTGCAGCGCGATCTTCCCGCGCGTGATCGACGACGCGAAGATGCTGCGCAACTTCGTGCAGATCATTCGCTCGGGTGTCGCGGGTCGTAAGTCACTTGGGACGCGCCCAAAGCGCTTGGTCAAGGCGTGGCTCAATGCGCATTCGGAAGAGGCGTTGTTCCGCGCCTCCGTCGGCCAAAGCCCGTCTTTGGCTGACATCGTCAAGCTGACCCATCCGACGCCGAGCACCGACGTTCGCCGGGCTTTTTATGGGTATTTGTTGGGTCGCACGCACTCGGCCGAGTTGCTCCCGCAGCTGGTCAAGGATTTCGAATCCTTCAAGGCGGATCGCTCGACGGCAGTGCCGGATGTTCCGTTTCAAATGCTCACGGCGCTCGATTTGAGCACGCAGCATTGGGTCGCGATCGCAAAGAACGCGAGTTGGCAAATGACACGCATGAACCTGAACACGTTTGCTCGACACGGCGTTTTCGAGCAGCCGGGCATGGTGGGGCTCGTCGCGAAGCGGTTGCGCGATGCCGAATCGATCCGTCGAGCGCGCGCGTTTCCGTATCAATTGCTCGCGGCGTACCGCGCCGTTGGCGAGGAAGTGCCGCGCCAAATCAAGGAAGCTTTGCAAGATGCGATGGAGATCGCGACGAGCAACGTCCCGATGATTCGCGGCAAGGTCTATGTCTTGGTCGACGTATCGGGGTCCATGTCTTCTCCGATCACGGGTGTGCGCAAAGGCGCGACCACGGTCATGCGCTGCATCGACGGCGCGGCGCTGATTGCAGCGGCAATCGTGCGCAAAAATCCGGAAGCGGAAGTGATCCCGTTCGAGCACCAAGTCGTCTCGCGGCTGGAATTGAATCCGCGCGATAGCGTGATGACGAACGCAAACAAGCTCGCGGCGATCGGCGGCGGCGGAACGAACTGCAGCGCGCCGCTGGCTTGGCTCAACGCGAAGCGAGCGAAGGGAGACTTGATTTTGTACGTTTCGGACAATGAATCGTGGCTCGGCGCACAGCGCGCCGGCGCGACGGGTGTGATGAGCGAATGGCAAATTTTCAAATCGCGAAATCCGCGCGCACGCTTGGCGTGCCTCGACTTCGTACCCAACGCGACGACACAAGCGCGGGCTAGTCACGATGTCTTGAACATCGGCGGCTTCTCCGACGCGGTATTCGATCTGCTCGCGACCTTCGCGAACGGTGAAATGCAGGCGGACCATTGGGTCGCGCACATCGAGCGCACACCGATCTAGCCAATTTCGGGCCGAATGCTGGCAAAGACTACATCGAGCCGGTGTTGCCTTCGGGCGCCCGGCGTCGTCTTTCCGAACGTTCGTCGGCCCTCTTTTTTCGAGCCAAATGCTGCGGTGACTACATTCTAAATGACACGTCTCCGCAAATCTCGTTGGCTCACTTTTTCTTCATGGCCGTAAGCTGCGGCTGAGTCACGTCGCTCAGAGCGCGCTGCTGCGAGTCACGTTCCTGCGCTCGATCAACCGACCGCCGTCTCGCCTCGCGAACCAGTTCGAGCTGAGGTGGCGCGGGAGCATGGAAGCGAAGAGCACATCGCGCAGCGCGTTCGTTTCCCAAGTGACCGAGGAATGCGCGACCGCCGTGCGCACGAATACCGCGTTCGCGTGCGAGAGATCTCGACGTGAGAGCTCGCCTTCGCGCAGCTCCTCCGAAACGAGCACGCCGGATCGTTCGAGATCCGCGCGCAGGCCGTTGTTGAGCAGCTCGGTCGTCGCGCCCATGGTGAAATAGCTGACGAGCTTGTGGCGACTCAACGCCGGGTGATCGCGGCGCGCGAGCACCCAATCGCGGAAGATCTCGCTCTCGGCGTAGAGCGCGTCGAACAAATAGGTCTCCGAAACGTCGACACCGCCCTGACGCAAGCTGCACGCCGCGGCGTGATAACCGCCCGAATGCGCGGACAAGCACACGCGACCGAGCTGTGGGCGCTCGGGGAAACGCGACTCACCGAGCGTCGTTCGGCCGAGGCGCGCGGCCGTCGACAGCGCGCCGCCGAGCAAGCGCGCGAATGCGTCCGGTGACGCGAGCTTGCCGCACGAAGAATCGGCGGCAAAGAGCGCAAGCTGAGGCACGACCAGCACGGCATTTTGCCGACTCTCCACCAGCTGCTCGCGCAGCGCGTGCGCCGTCAGCGCGCGCTCAGCGCTGCTGTTGTGCCCGTGAAAATGCACCACCGCGGAGACCCCCTCCTCGGCTCGAAAGCGATACTTGTCGGGCACGAACACGATCACCGTATCATCGCCGTGGCCCAAGCCGCCGAAGGGGGCTTGCGGCACACCGAGCACGAGCGTCGTTCCGAGCGCATCCCGTGACTCGGATTTCAGGCGCGGTCGCACTTCGACCTGCCCGCTTTGCGCGAACGCCGCCGCGGACAAGAGCGAGGTTTTTGCTAGTACGGACAACACCGTCCGGCGACGCATGGTATTTTGCCTCATGCCAGAACGCGCGGCGGCCGGCCAAGTTTTGCGCGTGCGCCGCACGCAGCATCGCCGATGACGAATCTCGAAACCTCCGCGGAAGCGCGCGCGACTCGCATCGATCGCGGTGACGTGTTCTGGGTCCAGCCGGACGATCCGAGCGAGCCGGTGCCAAACTACTCGCACCCGTACGTCGTCGTTCAGGACGACCTGTTCAACCACTCGCGCATCACCACTGTGGTCGCGTGCGCGTTGACATCGAACCTACATCGCGCGACCGAACCGGGGAACGTGCTGCTCGATGAGGGCGAGGCGAGCCTTCCGAAACGAAGCGTCGTCGTTGTGTCGCAGGTGTGCTCGATTGAGAAAAGCCGCTTGGGGGAGCGCATCGGTGCGCTGTCCGAGCAGCGCGTCGAGCAAATCCTGGCCGGCCTGCGGTTTCAGCAGCTCTCGTTCTTTCGGCGTTAGCGCGAGCGGCCTTTTCACGGCTTTCGCGAGTGACCGGACACACACTGTCAGGTCGCACCGTGCGGGGTGCCGTGTCGACGAACGGGGTCTCATGCAAGCACGCTCAGTTCTATTGTTCGCCTTCACCGTCTGCCTCGGCTGCGGACGTGTCAGTCGAGACCATGACTCTTCGTCGATGCCTTCTGCATCGGGAGGGAGCGCTGCGGCGGCAGGCAACCCCGGGATCGACGAGGCCGGAGCGGCGGGCACGGGTGATGAAACTAGCAGTGTGACCGCCGAGCCAACCTGGCGGCTCACCAACGTCGAATACGCGAACACCGTGCACGATCTGCTCGGGACGACGAGCGCGCTCGCGCTCGCTCCGGACGGCGCGGCTGCGGGATATTCGGCGGGCGTTGCCGCCGGCGACCCCGAGGTACTCGATTACCACCAAGCTGCGATTCAAATCGCCGCGGACGCCGTGCAGAACCTCGCTCAACTCGCGCCCTGCGCGGGGACCGATGTGAGCGCGAACGCCGCCGCCTGCGCGGCCAAGTTCATCGATGGCTTTGCGCCCAAGGCGTTTCGTCGCCCGCTCGACGCGGACACGCGCACAGCGCTCAATCAATTTTATGCCGCCGTGTCGGCGCAATTCGGTTTCAGTTCCGGCATTCAGGCGTTGCTCGAAGAGCTGCTGCAATCGCCGTACTTCCTTTATCACCTCGAGCTCGAAGAGCGAGATCTCGGTCTCGGCGTGGTGCCCGTGGCGGGCTACTCCATGGCCAGTCGACTCTCGTATCTGCTCTGGGCTTCGATGCCGGATGACGAGCTCTTCGCGCAAGCCGCAGCCGGCACGCTCTCGACGCCCGATCAGATCCGAGCACAGGCCATGCGCATGTTGGCCGATCCAAAAGCCAAGCTCGGCTTGCAAAATTTCTATGAACAATGGCTCGGCGTGCGCGCGCTGCCCGCGAGCAAGGGCGGCGCGTATGCCACGACGTACAACGCGGCGACGCAAGCCAGCATCCTCGCGTCCTTCCGCGCCCAAACGGACGCCGCGCTGTGGGCCGATAGCGGCGGTCTGAGCACGCTTTTGGCGGGAAATCAGGCCTATGCGGACGGCAACACGGCCGCGCTGCTCGGCGTATCACTGCCGGCGAACGCGCCGCTCCAAACGGTGAGTGTGAATTCGCAGCAACGGCTCGGCATCCTCACGCACCCCGCCATCATGGCGACCTTCGCGACCGATACGGGCTCGCATCCGATTCGTCGCGGCGCGTTCGTGTGGGATCAGATCTTGTGTCAGACGCTCGCGGATCCGCCGCCGAACACGCCGACATTCCCCAGCGTGCCGCCAAATACGAGTGTTCGGCACGCGTATGAAGCGTTCGACGCTCCCGCGGCATGCCAAAGCTGTCACGGCCAGATCGATCCGATGGGTTATCTGTTCGAAAGCTACGACACGCTGGGTGCGTACCGCACGGTGGACGACGCAGGGCAGCCCGTCGATCCGGCGGTCACCGTCGTGGGCGCGCAAGATCCATCATTGAACGGCTCCGCGTCGAACGCGGTTTCGTTCGTGCAGCGCCTCGCGGCGAGCGATCAAGTCAGCCAATGTTTGGTCGAGCAGCTGTTTCGCTACTCTTCCAAGCGCCTCGAAGTCTCGGCGGATCAGGCGTTTTTGGCTGATTTGGCGACGCAATACGTGAGCTCCGGCCAAAGCATGAAGCAAGTGTTGAGCGCCCTGACTCAGTCTCGCACGTTCCTTCAGCGCCTGAACGAAGAGTGAGCTCGATGCGTCGGTCGTACTGTCACGGCCCGCTGCCAGGGCTCACTGCTTGAGCCGGAATGAATCAGCCATGAATCAACGGAGCAAATCCGATTATTCGCGCCGCCGCTTCCTTCGCACGCTCGGCGTGTCGGCGGCCGCCGTTCCGCTCGTGCTCGGACTCGATAGCCTGTATTCGAAAGCCGACGGCGCGACGCCCAAGAAACGCTTCGTCTTCATGTACACCCCGTACGCGCAATACTATTACAACTGGCGTCTACGGCTCCCGGCGGTCGATGTGGATATCAGTGATGGCAGCGCGCTCGCTGCGGCCAATCTGATCTTGTCTCCGCTGCAAGCGAACGCGAAGGATCTCTTGATCCTCGATCGGTTGTCCTTCATCGGCGCGCGCGCGGCGAACGAGAGCGCAGCCGTGTCGTCCGATGGCTTGGATCATCCGGGAACGACGCAAGGAGCAATGGGCAATCTACTCACCGGTCGAGGCTTGATCGGCGGTGAAGACGACTTCGGCAATCCGGGCCTCGGCGACGGGATTTCGATCGATCAAGTCCTCGCGACTCAGCTCTTCTTGGGTCAGGCCTTCCCGTCGCTCGAAGTGGGTGTGCAGGTCGACGAAACGCTCACGGATCGTTACGCCGATAAGCGCATCAGCTACGATGGTCCGAACGCGCCGCGCACGCCCGAGAACGATCCGTTTGCGCTCTTCGCCAAGGTCTTCGGCAAACCGGCGAACGCTACCGGTCCCACGTATCGACAGTTCGTGGACAAGAGTTCGCTCGATGCGGTGCTCGCCGATTTTGCGCGCTTGAAAGCACGGCTCAGCGCGGCAGATTATCAATTGCTGCAAGCGCACGCGGATGCGGTGCGCGCGCTCGAAATGCGTCTCGGTGTGCTGGCGCAATGTCTGCCGCCGGACCTGAGCCAAACTGCGACGGGGGTGAGCCTCACGGATTCGACCGCGACGCACAAGTGGGCCATGACCCCGGCGAACTACGCGGCCGTCGGTGACGTGATGACGGACATCATCGTGCAAGCGCTGGCTTGCGGACTCACGAACGTCGTCACTTGGATGTGGCGAAACGCCGAAAACGACGGGGGCTTCCCGACGATCATCCCCGAGCTCGCGAACACTCCGCTCGGGCCGCACGACATGGCGCACGCGCGCGATCCCGAACTGATCCTAGTTGGGCAATGGTACGCCGCGCGCTTCAAGACCTTCATCGACAAGCTCTCCGCCATTCCCGAGTCCGGAGCTACGGGCTCCCTGCTCGATAATTCACTCGTCGTGTGGGGCAGTGACATGAGTGATCCGGTCGAGCCCAACAACGTGCCGCTCGTGCTCGCCGGCACCAACGGCGGTTATTTCCGCACCGGTCGCTCGATTCGCTTCGACGATGTGTGGACTGCCGATCAGTGGTCGGGGCCAATTCTGGGTCCCGCGGATCTCCAGAACGCGACGACGGCCATCGACATCGCGCGACTCGGCGATCAGCGCACGATCGGCCCGAACGATCGCTCTAACAACGATCTATGGGTTTCGGTGCTCAACAGCTTCGGCATCGAGACAGACACGTTCGGCGACCCGCGTTTCTGCAAAGGCGCGCTGCCGATGATCACCTCGACCTAGTGATTCAAGGACCGTCGAGGCAACCAAGATAGATCTTGGTATGGCTCGGCTCGTTGGAACTCGTTGAGCTATGAAGTTTGCGCCGCTTCGGACGCGAAGGCGACTTTCCACGCTTCGAGCGACAAATCCACCGGCGGCTCGGCAGCGGACTGCGCCACCAGGCGATCCATGAACGCCAGGAAGCGACCACCAAAGTTGGGGCGCGAGATCTTCCAGGCTGCTCGCCAGCCCGGGCTCCTTGCCGAAAACCGAACGCCCGCGACGACCGTTTCAAACGCGGCATCGTTCAAGAGGCCCTCTTCGCGTTGATAGAACGAGTCTTCGAAATGAAAGAAGAGCGCGCGGCAGAGGTTGATGAACTGACTCAGCTCGGTTTGCGTGAGCTCGCGTGGGCTTCCAGAACCGTGAAGCCACGCATCCGCCACGGCCGTGTCCGCGAGCGCCAAATGCAACTCGACGATGCGCGAGGCGCGGCTGTGCCGAATCGAGATTTGTTGATTGCGCTCGGTCTGCCGCACTTGCAGCGCAAGGTAGACGAGCGAGATCAACACGGCAAAGCCGCTCACGAAGCTACCCAAAGAAGCGAGCGCGGAAAGTGACATTGAGATCTCCACCTTGAGGTGAGTGGAGGATACAGCACCGCGGAACCGCGCTCGCCTCACGAGGAGCAGTTGACAGCAAGAAGACCCACCCAGCGTTGGCGTTTACGGTCTGGCGCATCCGATTGGAGGAGTTCAGGACCACGATCACAGAGTCGGCGCTCCGCGGATGCGCTACAGCGCGTCTTCCGCTTTTGCGCAGCGCGATCGCCCTGGTAAAGTACCGGCGAATCATGACGCGGACCGAGTGGGGTCAGATGACGAGAGAAGCAACGTGCGCGTGTGGCGCGCTCCGAATCCTCATGGCAGGTGAGCCGCTCGTCGTCTCGAGTTGCTGCTGTCAAGCTTGCCAGCGTCGAAGCGGCAGCCTCGTCAGCGTGCAAGCGTTCTACGAGCGAGAGCAAATCGCCCAAATCGTCGGAGCTTCACAGACGTTCGAGCGGATCGGCGAAAGTGGTCAGCCGCTCACTTATCACTTCTGTCCGTCGTGTGGGGCGACCGTCTATTGGTTCCCCGCATTTCGTCCCAACAAGGTTGCTGTCGCCGCAGGCGCTTTTGCTGACCGGACGTTTCCGATGCCCGAGCGCCTGGTGTGGACAGAGCAACGGCACCCGTGGATCCAAACTCCAGAAGGGACGAAGGAATATCCGCGCGGCGTTCCGTAGCGCGCCTGAGCCCTAGTGGAAGAGTTTCAGAACTTCCGCGCATCTGGGCGACTCTATGAGCGAAGGCTCGTATGTCGCGGCAACAGTGCCAGAGGCTGCGTACGACGCCGACGGCGTTGATCGCTCGCTCATTCGCTGGATGCTCGGCCTGACACCCACCGAACGCCTCCGTCACGTGCAAGGTGAGATCGACCTAGTGCGCCGCCAAGCGCTTGCCGAATGGCGATCGCTAATATCCTTCGAACCCTCATCGCCCACGACGTCGGGTTCATCCTCGTCGGAGGTATGGCGGCGGTTGGAGGCGTTTAGAACTGCGACGCTCGGGCCTGCAGACCGCGATGCGCCTCGCTGGTCACGAGAGCGCCAGCACGCACATGCGTTACGTGCTCGTTGTCGAACGCCTCGAGACGCCGAGCGCCGCGCGGGCGAATTTGATTCAGGCAGGCCGCTGCCCTTTGCTTTGCCGGCTCGAATCAAAACGTCGAGGAAACCGGCGCGCCCCGTAGGATTCGAACCTACGACCCTCGGATTCGAAGTCCGATGCTCTATCCAGCTGAGCTAGGGGCGCGAACGGACGCCATCCAAGTGAGCG
>FTCX01000195.1_pt1 | contig 21352 bp, 13 predicted proteins | sample 1639831 | NCBI WGS metagenome assembly FTCX01 (sample SAMEA3914869, study PRJEB12502) | metagenome | biome: forest; material: soil | place: USA | collected 2012-03-12 | depth 0.1 m
ACATCGATCTGCTGAGCAGCGTCTGCCAGCAATACACCGCGTGCCCCGCGGATTATCCGGTCGTGTTCTGCACGACGATGGGGCTCGAGCACGGCTCGCAAGACAATCGCGCGCTGCCCGGCTTCATCGAATTCCAAGACATGATGAACCCGCACTGACGGGCGATAGGGTTGCTGTGTGGTGGTGTCGCGCGCGAAAGCGAAGGGATAGGTGTCACTCGTGCTGAAGCGAAATCTGCTCTTCTGCCTCGGGCTCGTGTTGCTCGGGGGCTGCAAAGCGCCGGAGGTTTGCCAAGAGCTCGGCACTTGCGGCGGAGATGTGGTCGGCTCGGTCGATCACAACGGGGATGGCTTCGCCGATCGCACTTGGGACATCGCGGGCTCGTGCACCAATCAAGTCTCCGGCGATCCGCCGAACACTTCTCTGATCAATCAACCCACGACGCCTGCCGGCGCGGAGCCACCGCAGCCCGCGTACACCAATTGGTGCTCGCAAATGGTGATCGACCCGAGCAAGAAGATCACCAAAGCCATCCCTTGGTATCCCGCGCTGCCGATTCAAGACGGCTCGCTGACTTATTCGGCGGACGGCACTTTCAGCCTGCAAATCGACTACGCCGCGGATCAAACCACCGAGTTTGCCGCGGGCTGTTTCGAGTCACAAGGCTTCGGCATCGTGCCGGCGGGCTCGACCTCGACGAGCAACACGATGACGTGCACCGAGTTCGGCGCTGCGCTCAAAGACTTCTACGTCACCGAGCCGAACATCAGCGGCGTCGCGTGCGGTGATGATGGCGAAGGCGGCTGCGCGTGCATCTATAACCTTTTGATCGTCACGGGCACGAACGGCACGTACGTCGTCGACGGGTCCGTGATTCACCACTACAACGTGAGCAAGCTGCCCGAGTCGGACGCGGACTTCTGCGTGATTCAAGATCAGCTCCAGCTCAGCGGACACGATCGACAATTCTTGTTCAATCAACAGCACGTGCGCTCGCTCGTGCTCCAGGGGGAGTGAAGCGCCATGTCGCTCCGCACCGCACTGACTCTCTCTTGCGCGCTCGGTACGCTCGGCCTCGCGCTGCCCGCCGCCGCGCAAGGCGGCGATAAATCCGCTGAAAAATCGGCTTCGGCGAAGAACAAAGCCGCGCCTGTCACCGCGCCGACCGAAGATGAAGCGGCGGCAGAGCCGAGCGCCGTCGAGAAACCGGCGGCCGCGCCCGTGGTCGAGCCGAAGCAAGAGCCGGCGGTCGGGTTGCCTCCGACGACCTCCGCGGAAGCGCCGCGGCAGCGCATCGAATCGGGCTGCGCGCGCGCCACGGTGGAAGCCGCGAGCGGCTGGCGTTTCTCGATCTGCGGCTACGCCGCGCTCAACGCCATGCACGATTCGACGCAGAGCTTCGGCGCGGGCGTGAACAACTCGATCATCGCGCGGCGCGGCACTTACGCCGGCGATCACGATCAGATGCAGTTCACGGCCAAGGATTCGCGCCTGACCGTCGACGCGGCCGCACCGACCACGCACGGCATCGAAGCCGCCGGCTTGATCCAAATCGACTTCACCGGCGTGATGCCGAGCGACACGACCGAGAACGACAGCTACGTGTTCGGCACGCCACGCCTGCGCCTGGCGATGATGAAGCTCCGCACGCCCGTCGTGGACGTGATCGCCGGGCAATATCACGATCTGTTCGGCTGGGGCGGCACCGGCTATTTCCCTTCGACGCTCGGGTTTTTGGGGCTGCCGGGCGAGATTTATCATCGCCAACCGCAGTTTCGTCTCTCGAAGACCGTGCACTCCGATGCGGTCGATTTCGAAGTCGCGGGCGCCGCGGTGCGGCCCGTGCAAAAAGCTGCGGGCATTCCAGATTTCGAAGGCGGCGTGCGCTTGGCGCTCAATCACTTCACGGGCGCGAACCAACAAGCGTATGGCCAGCCGTCGATCGGGCCCGCGTCGATTGGCGTTTCGGGTGTGGCGCGCCGCTTCGAGGTCGCAGAGTTCCTGCAGGATCCGCAAGATCCCAAACAGAAAACCGGCTGGGGTTTCGCGCTCGACGCGATGATTCCAATCATCCCGCGGAGTGACAACGAAGATCGCGGCAACGGGCTGACGTTCACCGCCGAGTTCACGACCGGCACGGGCATTTCGGATCTGTACACCGGGCTCACCGGCGGCGCGCTCTTCCCGACGTTGCCGAACGACACGAGCGACCCAGTGCCTCCGTACTACACGCCGAACATCGACAACGGCATCGTCACGTTCGACGCGAACGGCGAGCTGCACACCATCAACTGGCAAGCGGTGGTGCTCGGTTTGCAGTATTATTTGCCCATCGGCGGCGGTCGCGTTTGGGTCTCGGGCACGTATACCCAGGCCAAATCCACGAACATTACGGGGCTTACGCCGATTCCGAATCGTGGCAGCGTGTTCTTCAAGTCCGAGTACGAGGATGTGAATCTGTTCGTCGCGGCGACCGACGCCGTGCAATTCAGCGCATCATTCCAAACCGTGCGTCAGATCTTCGGCGACAACGTGGCCGCGCGAAACGACCGCATCGAGTTCGGTTCGCATTTCTTTTTCTGAGGGAGCACCATGACCGACCACGTCGCAGCGGAATTGCCAGAGATCGAACGGCGCACGATGCGCCGGGTCACGTGGAAGCTGATCCCGTTTCTGTGCATCTGCTTCATGGCCGCGTTCATGGATCGGGTGAACGTGGGCTTCGCCAAGCAACAGATGGTGGCAGACCTCGGTTTCAGCACCGCGGTGTACGGCTTCGGCGCCGGCATTTTCTTCGTCGGCTATTTCTTGTTCGAGGTGCCGTCGAACCTGATCATGGTGAAGGTCGGCGCGCGGCTGTGGATCGCGCGCATCATGGTCGTGTGGGGGCTCGTCTCGCTGTGCATGGCGTTCGTGCACTCGGCGACGGGGTTTTACGTCTTGCGTTTTCTGCTGGGCGCGAGTGAAGCGGGCTTTTTTCCGGGCGTGATCTTGTATCTCACGTACTGGTTTCCGTCCGCGTATCGCTCGCGCACCGTCGCGCTGTTCATGACTGCGGCGGTGCTCTCGAACGTGATCGGCGGCCCGCTCTCCGGCGTGCTGCTCGAGCTGGACGGCGCGCTCGGCATCCGCGGCTGGAAGTGGCTGTTCATGACCGAAGCGGTGCCTTCGATCCTGCTCGGCGTCGTCGTGTTCTTCCGGCTCCCGAGCGGGCCGGAGCAAGCCGCTTGGCTCGCGGCGGACGAGCGCGACTTTCTCGTCGCGCGGCTCGCGACCGACAAGAAAGCGGCGAGCGCGCACGAAGGCAAACACTCCTTCTGGCAAACGGCGGCCGATCCGCGCGTGCTCCTTTTGTGCGCGGTGTACTTCGCCAACATCATCGGCGGCTACGGCTTGGATTTCTTCCTGCCCACGCTGATCAAACGCGCGTTTCCGGAGGCGAGCTCGGCGTTCGTCGGCGTGCTCAGCGCAGTGCCGCCGCTTGTCGCGATTTTCGCGATGATGCTGCACGGGCGATCGTCGGATCGCCGCGGTGAACGCCGCTGGCACGTCGCGAGCGCGCTGTGGTGGGCGGCCTTCGGTCTCTTGCTCGCGAGCTTGCCGGTTCCGGCCGTGCTCGGTCTGTTTGCGCTCGCGCTCGCCGTCTCCGGGCGCTGGAGCACGATCGCGCCATTTTGGGGCCTCTCCACGACATTCTTGAGCGGCAGCGCCGCGGCCGGCGCGATCGCGCTGATCAACGCGGTCGGAAATTTGGGCGGGTTCGTCGGACCTTATCTGATGGGATGGCTCAAGGATCAAACCGGTGACTACATCGTCGGTCTGCGCATTCTCGCAGGTGCCATGTTCGTCGGCGGGGTGCTGGCGTTGCTCGTGCGTCCGAGCGGCGGCCGCAAGGTCGAGCTGCGCGCGGCCAAGCCCGGCCTCGCGAGCGGCTCGCTCGCCTGAGCGCACGCGCTGAGCACGGCGCGGGACGATTTCGAAACGGGTACGCCCAGGCCCGGAAACTAAGTTTGGCGTGCCCACTATTTCGTCGCGGCCCAGTGCCGAGCACGTCACGCGGTTGAATCCTCGATCGGCTGCGCGAGCCGGCGTGGCCACACTATCAATCGCGCTGCTCGGCGCCTGCGCGACGGAAGTCGCGAACAACCCGAGCGCTTGCGATAACCCGAAGAGCGTGGCCTGCGTGCATGACGGCTCGGCCGGCTCCTCGAGCTCGAGCACCGCGGGCGCGAGCAGCTCGAGCGGCGGTAGCTCGAACGGCGCTGCCGGCACGAGCAGCTCGAGCGGCGGGACGAGCGTCGTCGCCGGCACCGGCGGCACGACGACCGGCGCGTCCGGTTCGACCAGCACGGGCGGCGGCGGTGCGAGCGCAACGGGCGGCGGCGGAACGACGAGCACGGGCGGCGGCGGTTCGAGCGCGACCGGCGGCGGCGGCGCAAAGAATACGGGTGGCGGCGGCGCAACGAGCGTGGGCGGCGGTGGCACCACGAGCACCGGCGGCACGATCTCGACCAACCCGGCGTGTACCGCGCCGATCCCGGCGCGCACGAGCTGGACCGGCACCGCTTCGGCGTATAGCAACGCCTGCACGACCGATCCGACGAACGCGCTCTGCAATCCGCCCGCTTACGCGTTCGACGCGGATCCCTCGACGCGCTTTTCCACCGGCACGAAGCAGGTGGGCACGGAATGGCTCCAAATCGATCTCGGCGTGGCAGCGACGATCGATCTCGTCACCATCTCCACCACGAATGGAGATTACGGCCGTCACTTACAAATCCGCGTCTCGAACACGGACCAGGATACGGCTGCCCCGGTGCTCCTCGAACAAGACGGCATGACGGGTTCGCAGCCGTACCAATTCAAGGCGCCTGCGACGGGTCGCTACATCTTGATCTCGCAAACTGGGATGCTGACGGGGACGGAGACCAATTGGTGGTCCGTAATGGACATCACCGCAGCCTGTAATTGATCAGCCAGACTCGAGTGTGCTCGTTGCGAGCGCCCGCAAAATGCCTGCTCGTCCGCGCTTCGGCTGCGACCTCGAAATTTCTCGGTTTCCGCGCGTGGTCTCGAGTGTAGGCTCGCTCGGCCCGGAAGCAGCATGACCCGAAAACCGAGCCGGAAGCCCACCATCCTCACCGTCGCCGCGAAGGCGCGCGTCGCACCGACGACGATTTCGCGCGTGCTCAACGGCGGCTACGTCAGCGCAGAGGTGCGCAGCCGCGTGCAGAGCGCGATCAAATCGCTCGGGTACGTGCCTTCGTCGACGGCGCGCAGCTTGAAATATGGGCGCAAGGGCTGCATCGGCGTCGCGGTCGAATCGGTGTACGGCCCGTGGTTCATGGGCTTGCTCGCGGGCATCGAGGACGAGCTCGCGAAAGCGCATTTGAGCGTGATGCTCGGCGGCCTCAAAGTGCACGGCACGTATGACGCCGCGCGCGTCGGCTCGTGGATCAGCGAGCGCCGCATCGATGGTTTGATTTTCGCGCGCTACACCAAGAAGGAAGAGCCGCTGCTCGAGGCCGCGCGCGAGGTCGACTTGCCGGTGACGTTCATCTGCCCGGACGAAGCGCAGACCGTCGGGCTCACCGTGCGCTGTCGCAACTTCGACGCCGGTCGCGCCGTGGGCACGTACCTGCTCGATCTCGGTCACCGTCACCTCGGCTTCGCGGGCGGCCCCAAGGATTCGATCGACACGGTGGATCGCCTGCGCGGCTTGAAACAAGCCGTGGAACAAGCAGGCCTCGAGCTCTCGCCGGCGGATGTGAGTTACGGCGCTGCGTACGACGATGCTTCGGGTATGGCCGCGGCGCGCGATTTCCTGCGTCGTCCACCCGCAGAGCGCCCGAGCGCGGTGGTGCTCGGCAATGATTTGATGGCGCTCGTGTTCATGCACGAGCTCTTACAAAACGGGATCAAGATCCCAGCGGATGTCTCCGTCGTCGGCTTCGACGGCGTGGACGAAGGCGCGCGCTTCTGGCCCTCGCTCACCACGGTGATGCAGCCGATGCAGACGCTCGGCTCCGCCGCCTGCCGTGGTCTGCTCGATAAAATCGAAGGCGCGGAGAGCGAGAGCGCGCTCACCGTCGAGTATCCGATGGAACTCGTGGTGCGCAATAGCTCCGGCCCCGCGCCTTCGGCGCCGAAACGCGCGGCCGCCCCGCGCAAGCGCGCCTAGGCTTCGCAATACTCGAAATAGTCGAAATCCGCCGGGGTTTTTCGACCGCTCAGATCGTGCGCAGCGAGCGCGGCGAACGTGCCGGTGAAGCCGAGGCCGAGCGATGTGTATTCGTCGGACAGCTTCGTGGCGTCGAGCACGGGGCCGAGCGGCGTGAACGTTGTGCCGTCGAGTGACGTCGAGAAGGTGAGCTTTTCGTAGTCGAGATCAGCACGCAGGTACACGCGCTTCGCCGCGCACGCGATCGGCGGAACGAGCAGCTCGAGCTTGCCGCGATCCGAGCCGAGCAGCGACAAACAGCGCCCGACGGTTTCATCGAAGCCGACGTGCGCGTAGAAAAAGTTTTGATCGTCGTACGAGCACATCAGCCCGGCGAGCTGCTGAAAGCTCTCCGGCTCGAACTCGAGACAAGTTTCGATGCGACAGCGGAACGCTTGAATGCGCCGTGCGAGCAAGCTCTGGCGATGCAGCGACTGCGGCGATTCGCGACCAAAAAGCCGCACGAATCCGGGTCGCGCAGCGAGCGAGAGCCAGCTCTCGTGCGCAGGATCGCGCAGCGTCTGATAGTCCGGGCCGAGCGCGCGCGCGTCGAAATCATCGCGCGCGGGGCGCGCGGGAAATGGTTGGCTCGCGAGCGCCGGGGCACGCACGGTCGTGCGTGGCGCGTGGCTCTCGTGCGGCTCGTCGAGCCGGAGCCAATGGTCCGCCGTCCAGCGTACGCGCTCGAGCGCCGTCTCGCGTCCGAGGATGCAGCGCCGCGCTTCGCCCACGGGGCGGCCGCACAAATGCGCGATGTACCATTCACCGCTCTGCGTTTCGACCAAAGACGCATGCCCGGACTTTTGTAAAGCGAGCGCTGAATCGTCGCGCGCGGTGAGCAGCGGACCGGCTGGATCGGCTTGATACCGACCGGCGAGGGAAGTCGAGCGCGCGAGCGTGACCGCGTGGTCGTAGCTGGTGCCACCTTCGGCCACCATCAAGTAGTAAAAATCACCCCGACGGTATAAGTGTGGCCCTTCGGTGCAGCCCAACGAAGTGCCGGAAAAAATGGGTTTTGGTGCGCCGATGAGGCGCCCTTCGCGCGGCGAATATTCCTGCAGCACGATGCCGCCGAAGCTGTTCTTTCCCGGGCGATGATCCCAGATCATGCTGGTCAGCCATTTGCGCCCGTCCCAATCGTGAAAGAGTGAAGGATCGAAGCCAGAGTGATTGAGGAGCACCGGATCGGACCATGGCCCTTCGATTCGCTCGGACGTGACCAAATAGTTGTGCACGTCCACGAAGCCGTGGCCCCACGCCTTCACGTCGCTGTAGATCAAATGAAAGCGCTCGCCGTCATGACTCAAGCACGGCGCCCACACGCCGCCCGAGCGCGGGTTGCCATGGAGGTCGAGTTGACTCGGGCGATCGAGCGCGTAACCGAGTGGGCGAAAGTGACGCAAGTCTCGGCTGTGATGCAGACGCACACCGGGGAACCATTCGAACGTGGATGTCGCGATGTAGTAGTCCGCACCGACGCGCAGGATCGACGGGTCCGGGTGGAAGCCCGGCAGAATCGGATTCTCGATGAATGCGCTGTTGCTCATTTCACACACGAAAACGGCTCGATCCTCAAAACCCGAGCTCGCCGTACAAGGTCGCGCTCGAATTCAAGAAGCGCGGATCGGCGATCGCGCTCTTCCACTGCGAGAGCACGTAGGGATTGGTTTGCACGCGCGTATCGCCCCAACCTTGACCGGCCCAGAGCGACTGCGCCTCCCAGTTCGCATTGATGTACGAGAGGAACTTCACGTTGTGAGAGCCGATGAACGAAAACAGCCCGGCGTAAAATCCCGTCCAGGATGCTTGCCCCAGTGACGGCTGATACACCGCCTTCGGCGCCGACTCGGCGATCATGAAGGGCTTGTGTTGGTTGACGGAGATTTGCCAGAGCTCGTTGCGCGCGGCGCCGGCCGAGCCTTCGGAGGCATCATCCCAACCCGGAAAGAAGCTGACGGCGACCCAATCGACGTAGCTGTCGCCCGGGTACCAAGCCATCGCGCTCGCTTGATTGAAGCTGTGGTAGTAGCCCCAGGCGTGCCACACGAACGCGACGTTGGTCGCGTTCTTCGCGCGCATGCGCGTCACGATGCGCTGGAACGCGGGTTTGTATGCGTTCGGATCGTAGTTCGCCCAATCCGAGTCGAATTCGTAGCCGATGCGCAGGAAAATCGGGCGTTTTGCCGCTTTGAGCGCGTCCGCCAAGCTGTCGATGTTGGCGTCGAGCGAGCCGCTCGTGACGTTCGCGAGTGAGTTCACCAAGGTGAGGCCGATCTGAATCGCGAAGGGCGCGCTCTCCGTCGCCCAGTGCGGCAAGCTGTCCTCGCCGGCGCCGAAGTCGGCAGCCGAGTACACGCCCGCGAGGTCGCCGATGTTCGTGTACATCATCACGCCGGCCGGCGCCGGTCCGACGCTGCTCGTGTATTCGTCGATGCTCGCCGAATCTTGCCCAATGGCGAGGATCGTTTTGCCGTCTTCGGGCTCGAAATGTCCTCGGCCGTTCGAGGCGCCGGCCATGCTCGGTTGTCCCGCGCTCGCGTTTGCGCCGCCGTGTCCCGTGCTCGCGCTCGTGCCGCCGCTTCCAGGGGCACCGCCCGTGCTCGCAGGCGCGCCGCCACTGCCGCCGAGCAGCACGGCGCTACCACCCGCTGCTGCGGTGCCACCCGTCGGGGTGACACTCGAACCCGAACCCGCGACGTTGTTCAGTTGGCCCGGACTGCCGGCGGCAGTGCCATCCGAGAGCGGCGCGTTCGTGGCCGAGCACGCCGCGAGCGCGAGGCCGCACAACGCCGCCGAAGTGCGCGAGAGATCAGCCAAGAATCGCATGAGGTAACGTTACCATATCGAGGCGCGACGTGCAGCTCGGAACCACCAAGGCTCGAGCTCAACGCGCGGAGTGCTGTACGAATTCGAGCTTGCGGGGGCCCACGGTCAGCTCGGTGCCGTCCGAGAAGCGAACGTGCGCGGGCGTGCTCTGGGCGTTGTAGGCAGCGTAAGTCCGTTCCTTGCCGCGCGTGAACACGGCGTAGAGCGGAGTGTCGGCGGTGATCTCGGCTTCGACGTGGCCGAGCGCGCTGAGCTCGGTCAACCAGTGATACGTGTACGCCATGGAGTTGCCGAACTCGGGCTCGAAATAGTGCTCGTCCTCGAACCAAGCGAGCGGCCGCTTCGGATCGCTCAAGCCGAGCTCGAGCCAATACATATCGCGCCACAGGAGCACGGAGCCGCCCGAGGCTTGCTTCACGTGCGCGTACACGCGCTCGATCGCTTCGGGGTGTTGGCCGAGCCAGAGCGAACCGGTGAGCATGGGCGTGAGCTGAATGCCATGAATGAACGCGGGCAGGGGACTGAACCACGTGTCGTACGCGCCGCCGCTGCCCCAGACGATGCCGACGGCGGGCTTCGAAAATCCCTTCGGATAAACCGCGTGATCGACGTCATACCAATACTGCGCGATGGCTTCGGTCACCGTGGTGTAGAGAAACAAGCCGGCATCCCGGATTTCCGGCTGCTTCGTGACTTCCCCCCATAGCGCGGTCGCGGCCGCGAAATTCATGTCTTCGGACGATGATTCTTCGTTGTTGCCGCGATCGAAGAACGTGGTTCCGCTGGCCCACGAATGGCCCGCGTACGCATCGAAGTAGCGTAGGAAAGGGTAGCGCGGATCGTCGTGGCGCCACGCATTCGCGTCGCGGATCAACTCGTTCACGCACGGCGCCCAACGCTTCGCCCACGCCGGATCGTACTGTGCGACCGTAGCCGCCGCGAGGATGTAATAAGCGTAATGAAAATGATGATCGTTCAGCAGCCCGCCCGATTGGTACATCGCGGGCGTGCCGATGATCGTCTTCCAAGTTTCGTTGCGGACGTAGTAACGCGGCGCTTGCCCGTCGAACCAATCTTCGAGCTCGTGCTCGATGCCGTCGATCAAATGATCGCGGATGTCCGGCGAATCCGCCTGATCCGCGAGTCGCACGAGCCCCGCGATTTTACCGAAGGATTTGCCCTCCCAATACGAATCGCGCGTGCCTTCGAGGCCAGGCTTGAACAGTTCTCCGCCAGAGACGAGCTTCAAAAAGCTGCGCAAGCGCCCTCGGTCGATGTGGGCGACGTCCGGCAGCGCGGGTAAGAGCCCGAACACCGGCGCCTCGGTGTCGAACGCGCCGCCCTCGAGCAGCTTCATTTCTCCGCGCGGTGAGGCGTAGCTGTACTTCGTGAACGGTGCCTTGCTGTGGAGCCACTGGTGCCGATAGAGCGCGGTGAGCGGCGTGTCAGTGTTGTCCTTGCTCTTGCGCTCGAACGTGAGCTCGAAGTGGCTCGTGAGCTTTGCGCCGGCGCGGTCGTACTGCCAACTCACCTTGGAGCCGGTCACGAAGGCATATGCGTGTTTGCGAAACAGCTCGAGCGCGGCGTCACTCTTCTCCGGCAGCACCGCGACCGAGAAATAGTCAGAGCCCGCGAGATCGGTCGTCAGCGTGTTGCCGTTCAGTTGCCAGGTTGCGCCCGGGGGCGCGAACAAAGCGTACTCGTGGCCGCCCGCGCTGAGCGCGACGCTCTCCGCTCTTTGCGCCCAAATCGCCCCAGTTTGCAGCATTTTTACGAGGGCTCTGCCCTGCACGTGCGTGACGTACACGAACGGCAGACCGTGGCCGAGCGTGATGTCCGCGCGATGCGCGTCATCGCGCCACTCCGCGGTGACGGTCCAATCTCCGTAGCTTGCGACGCGCGTATCTTTCGAACTCAAACCCTCGACGCCGACGAGTAGGGCAGGTTCGAGCGGATAGAAGTAGCCTCCGCCGCTGACGTGAGGCTCGCTCGTGTACCCGATGCGGAGCCCACGCGCTTCGGCTTGTGCCGCGAGCGGATGCGGAAACATCGGCTCCGAATATGGGTTCTTGTCTTTGCCAGTCTTGTACGCCCAGATCAGGCTCGACCACCAATCATTCGTTTGCGGCAGCTGCGCGAAGGAGTCCGTCACCTTCGGTACCACGGCATTGCCGTCCGCATCGACGGGGCCGAACTCCTTGCTCGGCGCTTTCACGCTGTAGAAGCCGGGACCGAGCGCGCGCAAGTCGGCGGGCGACGTCGCGGGCTCGCTCGCCGCGCAGCCCGTCGCGAGCGCGAGCGCGAGACTGCAGAGAAGAGCGATTTTTGCGGGTGTTTCACGCATCGGCAACCTCAAAAGAACGTCGGGATGTTGCCGAACGAAGGCCAACCCATGCGCGCCTCGATGCGCGCGCTGACCAAACTCTTATCGATGTTGTAGAAGTACTGATAGTCGACGCCGACGTTCACCAAGAAGCTCGTGCCGCGCGCGCCTTCGCTGAAGAACTTCGACCAGAGCTCGAGCCCCGCGCGCACGTTTTCGTATTCCTTCAGACCGGTGAGCGCGAAATCGTGCCGGATCGGGAGCGCGAGTGACATGGCCGCGAGCCCGCTCTTCGAGAAACCGGGGTTCGCTTCTTCATCCAAGAGTCGGCGTTGAATCGTGAGGTTGGTGCGCCACTGCGAGTTCTGTTGATACGGATCGTCGAGGCCGTTGTCGGTCACGCCGGCACTCTGATAAGTACCCACAAGGGTGAAGTTGTAATCTTCCCAACCCTTGAGCGCCGTGCCGCCGCTGAAGTTGCGCTTGTGCACCACGGAACGACCGAACTCCTCATCGTCCCAAATCGCCGAGCCGAAGAAGTGAAAGCCGCGTGTTGTCTTCCTTTCGGCAGAAAACGTGCCTTTTTGTAACTGCGGCAAGAGTAGCGGACGATAGACTGCGTAGTCGATGAAGGCTGCGCGAATCACGCGTTCGCGGGCATTCTCCGGACCGCCGCCGGGCGAATCTGGAATGTCGAAATGCACGTACGTGCCGCCGAGGGTGAGCTTGTCCGGTCCGATGTAACGCGAAGCCGACGCATTGATCTGCGCGATCTTCACGTTCTCCGTGAGGTCCGGAAATGATTCGACCACGCCGGTTCGCTTTTGCAGTGAGTAGCCGCCGTCGAGCATCAGATCGAACAACGGATACAAATCGAACGTGCGACGAACGTGCAGATCGACTTCTTCGACGTTCACGTCGTTGAACTGATTGGGTTTGCTGAAATCGGTGATCTGCGAATCGATCAGTTTCGCGCGGCGATAAGTCGCGTCGAGCTCGCCGAACAAGCGCTCGCGCAAACGTAGGCGCGTCTGCGTATCCCAACGCAGCGGCGCGCGCGCGATGCCACGCGCTTCCTCTTTGGTCACGAGCGGTCCGCCCGCTTGCCGGCGCTCGACCGCGTTCTGCAATTCCAGCGTGAAACGCCGCGAATCCGTGGCTTCCCAAAAGTCCGTCGTGTCTCGCGCGATGCTGCCCACGAACGAGAACGTCAACTGCGGCGCCCACTTCGCGTTCGAACCGTACGGAAACGCCTTCCACTGCCAAGGCAAGAGCGGCAAACCGTCTTCTTGATAGAGCAGCGAGAGGTTGTGCTGCGTCCACTCGCGCGCCGTTGCGTCCGTGGAACCGTTTTGAGTGAGCCCGCTGTGACCTTGAAGCTTGTCGAGCGTCGCGTAGTAGTGACCTTCGGCTTCTTCGGTGAGCGGCGACGAAGCGCCGCGCGACCACTGCATGTAGCGACCGTACCAAAGCTCGTACGCGGGCTCGCTCGGGTTCAGCTCGATCGCGCGTTCGTATTCTCCTTCCGCGCGCGCATCCCCCAAGCGACGCATCAACTCGGCGATGACGCAGTGCGTGTGCGCCTGCAGCGCGCGGGGCACTTCATCGGCCGCGAGCGCACGCAGCCGCTCATCGCGCTCGTGCGCGATTTCATCGAGTCGCGAGCCACGCATGATCGATTCGGATTCGCCGAGACACAGGAAACCCGGGGCCTGGCCTGTCGCTGTTTCAGGCGGTTTTTCGGCTGGTTTTGTTTGGGCGCCCGCGGGAGCCACGCGCGCTAGCAGTGCACACAGAGCCGCTCCCTGCGCGAGCCTGCGCCACGCGGTTCGAGGCTGAAACGAGTGCTTCATTCGTCGCCCGGCGCGAGCCACACGATGTCGTCGAGGTAAATCGTGCCGCCTTGGCCGTTCACCGCGGAGATGCTGAAGCCGAAGCCGCCGATCACGCCGGCGTACGTGTCGTCCGTGATCGGAATTTCGTAACGAGTCATCGCGTTCGTGAGCACGATCTTTTGCTGCGTCGACAGCGTGTCGGAGTAAGGCAAGGGCGCGCCGTTCGGATCCGTCGCGTGCAGCCCGCCGACCAAGAACGTCACCGCTTCACCGCCGTTTTGTCCCGCGGCGTAGAACGCAACGCGATCGGCGTTCGGTGTCACTTTTTGTGGCGGATCTTGGCCCCAATTGTTGGCTGGGCTCTGCCAATACACACCACCCCAACCAACTCCGCCCTCGAGATGCGAGAGCGGCGTGTACACGAAGCGATAGCAGGTGCCGCGCGCGTTCGGCGGCCGCGCCGCGCAATCCTCATCGCGCGCCATGTCGACGGGCTGCGGCGTGTGATCCGTCGCGGAGCCGTCGCCCATGAAACCGCTGGGCGCGAAGTAGTCGGAGACCGTGAAGGGGGCCTGGATCGGACCTGCGCTCGGGTCACCAATGCCGCAAGCCGAGGTGAACGCGAGGGCCAAGAGAGTTGCGACGCTCGCGAGGAGTTTCTTGCGCGAAGTGGTTTGACGCGCTTGGCCGCTCGCGTGACCGTTGAAACAGCCGGTGCCTGTTCGCTCACGTCGTGTTGGCTCAGCCTCTCGTTCTAAAACCGTGATCAGCCCGGCGAATCTGGAGCTTTGTATTATTTCCGTGCATGCGGCTGTGAGCCTTCGCGCGCGCGGGGGCGCGACGAAGAAGGAGCCGACGACCGATGGAGTTTGCGCGCGCTCGGGCCGGAACAAGAAAGTGAGGGCAGAGGAGTTGGGCATTCGGCGTGGGGTCAATTGGGTTTGAGCCAAGCGTTGCTCGCGAGCTCGTTGAGCCAGGCGCTCAAGACGGCCGTGTTCGCTTGCACGCGGCTGTCGCCGAAGTAACCGTTTTGATAAGGCGGACCCCACATCGGTTGAGCGTCCCAATTCGCGTCGATGTAAGAGACGGCGCGGATCACGTCGCTATTTTGAGCCACGAGCTCGAAATACGGCGCGTACCACTCGTCGTAAATCTCGGCGCCAGTTTTCGGCGCGAGCGCGCTGCCGTCTGGGCTGAATGTGCCGCGGCCGAGGTCGTACCCTTGCGGCGCCGATTCGGCGATGAAGAAGGGTTTTCCGTGCTCGCGCGCCAAATGGAGCATCGCCTTTACCGGGCTGAATTGGCAGGCGCCCTGCGCGAAGTACGAGCAGGCGATCCAATCCACCGCGTCGTCACCGGGATACCAGGCTTCGGGCGCTTGGTTTTCGTAGCTCTGACCGCACGAAGCAGCGGCTTGCCACACGAGCTCCGCGTTCGTCGCGCCGGCCGCGCGTAACCCAGTGCGGACGCGCGCGAAGGCTTGCTGGTATGCGCTCGGCTCGTAGTGCGACCACGTCGCGTCGAACTCGTAGCCCACGCGGACGAGCACGGTGACGCCGTAACCCGCGAGGGTTGCACCGAGACTCGCGATCTGCGCGTCGAGCGCGCCGCTGTTCACGCTCTCGAGCTCACCGACCAGATACAGGCCGAGCGCGATCGGCGCGCCGGGATACGCCGCGGTCAGCTGATCCAAATACATCGCGCCGCCGCCGGTATCGGACGCGGTGTGTAGCCCTTCGAGCCCTGCGAGTGATGTGTAGGAGACGATGCCCGTGGGCTCGGCGACCGTGCTGCGATAGGCGTCGATCGTGGCCGTGTCTTGCCCGACGAACAAGCGCACCTTGCCGGCGGCCGCGACGCTGCTGTCCAAGGCCTTGGGCAACGTCATCCCGCCGTTCTCGTCTGTGAGGCTCTGCGCGCTACAACCAGCGAGCTGCGCGGCGACGATCGCAAGCGGAATGAAGACGGCTCGGCGCATGAAAACTACCGAGAGAACTCTATGTGGTAACGTTGCCACAGGCAAGCCAGAAATGAGGCTGCACGCGCTCACGCGCTGCGTTATCGCGTCAATGACGAGCCCGTGGACGGACTCGGCGTCTCAACGCGCGTCGTTCCAATTCGGCCCATGGCCGACTTCTACAGTGAGAGGCACTGCCAGCTCGAAGGCGTGCTCCATCGCGCGTTTGATTTTCGCTTCCGCTTCGGCGACCTCGGCATCGGGCACTTCGAACACGAGCTCGTCGTGCACGCTGAGGGTCATGCGCGCGCCGGGGGTCGGTGGCTCCTTGAGCGCGAGCATGGCGAGCTTGAGCAGATCTGCCGCCGTGCCCTGAATCGGCATGTTCATCGCGATGCGTTCCGCGGCGAGGCGCTCGGCGCGGTTCGCGCTGCGGATCGTGGGCAAGAGTCGGCGCCGACCGAGCATGCTGCGCACGGCTTCGCCGGCGCGCGCTTGCTCCAAAGTTTCGTTCATGAAACGACGCACGCCTTCGTAACGCCGGAAGTACGCCGCGATGAACGCGCCCGCTTCCGCGCGCGGAATGCCCAGCGATTTGCTGAGCCCGCTGTCGCCCTGCCCGTAAATCACGCCGAAATTTACGGCTTTCGCGCGCGTGCGGTGCTCTCGCGTGAGCTCCTCTTCTTTGACCTCGAAAATTTCGAGCGCGGTGCGCGTGTGAATGTCTTGCCCGCTGCGGAACGCGTCGAGCAGCACCGCATCCTGGGACAGGTGCGCGAGCACGCGCAGCTCGATCTGCGAGTAGTCCGCGCTCACCAATTGATGTCCGGGGGGCGGCACGAACGCTTGCCGAATCTTGCGTCCGAGCTCGGTGCGGATCGGAATATTTTGCAGGTTCGGATCGGTCGAAGACAAACGCCCGGTCGCTGCCACGGCCTGCTCCCAAGACGTGTGAATGCGCCCCGTATTGGGATTCAAGAGCTCGGGCAGCGCGTCGATGTACGTGCCCTTGAGCTTCGTGAGCTGACGGATCTCGAGGATCACTTTCGGCAGCTCGTGCTGATCCGCGAGCGCTTCGAGCGTCTCCGCGTCGGTCGAGCGCGAGGTCTTGGTGCGCTTGAGCGGCTTGAGCCCAATCTCGTCGAACAAGAGCGTCTCGAGCTGACGCGGCGAATTAACGTTGAACGGCTTCTTCGCGATCTCGTGCGCCTGCGCTTCGAGGCGCTGAATCTCGCGCTCGCACTCGCGGCCGAGCGCGCTCAAATGCTCGATGTTCACCAGCACGCCGCGCTCTTCGAGGCGCGCGAGCAGCGCCGCGAGCGGCAGCTCGACCTCGTACAGCAGCTTGTCGAGCGCATCCTCGACCAAGCGCGGCTCGAGCCGCTCGCGCAGGTGAAACGCGAAGACCGCACTCGCGCCGACGAATTGACTCGCCTCTTCGATCGTCACTTCGTCGAAGTCGATCGTCGAGCCGCGCTTCTTCTTCGTGAGCGATTCGTACGTGCTCGGGACGATGCCGAGCTCGCGCTGCACGAGCGGCTCGCGTTCGTTGCGGCTCTCCGGATCGAGCAGGTACGCTGCGAGCGTCGCGTCGAACGAGTAGCCCGAAAAGCGCATGCCGGCGTGGCCGAGCACGACGTCGACGCGCTTCAAATCGAGCGCGAACTTGCGCATTTTCTCGTCCGCGAAGAGCGGGCCCAGCACGCTCTGCACGTCACTCAGGGCGATTTGTTTGGGGCAGCCCATGTAACGATGCCCGATTGGCACATACGCGGCTTTGCCCGCTTGCCAAGTGAGCGCGATGCCCACGAGGCCTCCGCGCAAGATGCGCGGCGTGCTCGTCTCGACCGCGATCGCGAAGGTGCCGGCGCTCGCGAGCGCGCGCGCGAGCTCGACCAATTCTTCTTTGGTTTGGATCACGCTGATTTCCGGCGCGCCGAGCGCTGCGGCGGGCGGAGGCTGCGTTTTCAAGCCGCCGAGCGCGCTCGGGCTGACCGGTGCCGAAGAAGCGGTCGTCGCAGCGCCTTCGCCTGGTCCCTCGCTCGTCAGCGCTTGGAGTTGACGCTGGAAGCCGAGCTCGGCGTACAGCGCCTTCAGCGCCGGGACGTCGCGCCCGCCGTACGCCAAATGTTCTTTGTCGATCGTGACCGGGCAATCATCCTTCAGGGTGACGAGCCGTTGACTCAAGAACGCTTTGTCGCGGTGCTCGGTCAGCTTCTCGCGCAGGCCCTTCTTCTTGAGGGTTTCGACTCCAGCGTAGATGCCGTCGAGCGTGTCGAATTCATTCAGCAGCTCTTTGGCGGTCTTGGGCCCGACCGAGGGCACGCCGGGAATGTTGTCGGACGTATCGCCGGTGAGCGCGAGCAAGTCCCGCACTTGGTCGATGCGCACGCCGAAGCGCTCTTCGACCTCGGGCACGCCGAAGACGCGATCACGCATCGTGTCCCACATGATCACGCGTTCGCTCACGAGCTGCATCAGATCCTTGTCGGCCGCGACGATCACGACCTTGAGCTCGTGCGTGAGCGCGCTCTTCACGGCGCTTGCGATCAAGTCGTCTGCCTCGACGCCGTCTTGCTTGAAAATCGGGATGTTGAACGCGCGCACGATCTGCTCGCAGCGCGCCATTTGCTGCTTCAAATCCTGCGGCGCGGGCGGGCGGTTCGCCTTGTACTCGTCGTAAATCTCCTTTCGGAACGTGACCCGACCGGAGTCCATCGCGATCGCGAGCAGCGCTGGGCGGCACTGCCGAACCAGACGCTCGAGCATGCTCACCGTGCCGTGGACCGCATGCGTGGGCTCGCCGCTCGGGCTCGAGAGCGGCGCGATCGCGTGATAGGCGCGCAGCACATAACTACTCAAGTCGACGATGTAGAGCACATCGGGTGCTGCCGCTGGAAAGAGCTGCGTCATGCCGGGGTCTTAACCCGAGACGACTCCGCTGACCCGTGTTGCGACGCACAGCTGAAATTCAGGCGAAATTGCGCCGTGGCCATGCGGCCGAAGGAAGGGGGCGCGCGCCAGCTGCGTAGTAGTCGGCGAGCCCCCCGGGTGAGCCGCCCCCGGAGCGCGCGCCGCAGCTGTGGAATCGTTCACGCATGTAAACGAGGCGCGCTTCGGTTTGACGGTTGTGGGGAAGCTCGCGAGCGCAGGTGAGCGCTCGTGTTTCGTGGCTGAGTAATTGCTCACAAGCACTACGAATCCGGCGGGATTCCTGGCGTCTGCGCATGAACGCCGCTATTCTCGGCAAGTGGCGCACACAACCGATTTGTCGGCTCCGCAGGGGCTCGTCGCGGGCAAGTACAAGCTCACTCGTTTGCTCGGTCGCGGCGGCATGGGTGCAGTTTGGGAAGGCACGCACACGTCGCTCGGCACGCGCGTCGCGGTGAAGTTCATCGACGCGGAGTACGCGGAGAGCCCGGAAGCGCGCAGTCGCTTCGAGAACGAAGCGCGCGCCGCGGCGAAGCTGCGCAGCAAGCACGTCGTCGAGGTCTACGATCACGGCGTCACGGATGATGGTCGCCCGTTCATCGTGATGGAGTTCTTGCAGGGGGAGCCGCTCGATAAGCGCTTGGATCGCGTCGGGCGTTTGCCTGCGAAAGATACGGCGCACATCGTCTTGCAGGTGTGTCGCGCGCTGACCAAAGCGCACGCCGCCGGCATCGTGCATCGCGATCTCAAGCCCGAGAACGTGTTCTTGGTTTGGGATGATGATGAAGGGACGGACGTCGCGAAGGTGGTGGATTTCGGGATCGCGAAGTTCACGGACTCATCGCTCGCCGCGTCTTCGTCCACGCGCACGGGCTCGGTGCTCGGCACGCCGTATTACATGAGCCCCGAGCAAGCGCGCGGGCTTCGCAGCATCGACTACCGCTCCGATCTCTGGTCGGTCGGCGTGATCGTGTATCGCTGCATCGTCGGCACGCTGCCGTTCGAGGGCGAAGCGGTCGGTGATTTGCTGGTGAAGCTGTGCACGGCGCCGATCCCGGTGCCTTCGCGCATCGCGCCGGACGTGCCGCCGGGTTTCGATGCCTGGCTCGCCAAGGCGCTCAATCGTGAGCCCGGCGAACGCTTTGCTTCCGCCGCGCAGCTCGCGGATTCGCTCGCCGCGGTGTGCGGCTTGTCCGTGCGTGGCTCGTACGCGAGCGCGGAGATGCCGCGCATGTCCGAAGGCGGCACAGGCCCCTACGGCACGATCGGCACCGGCCCGAACGCCGCGTACAGCACTGGCCCGAACCCGCAATACGGCAATGGTCCCGGCGCGGCCGTGCAAACCGGACCGCAACCGATTCGGCTCGCGACTGGCGCGCCCACGACGCAAACTCCGATGCCGGCCAAACGCGGCAGCGCTGGCGCGTTCATCGCCGCCGGGCTCGCGGCGGTGATCGTGCTCGCGATCGGCGGCGCGGTCGCGCTGAAGAAATTGGGTGATTCGCCGAGCGCACCCGCGGCCGCAGCGCAGCCGGTTGCGGTCACCGCGGCGCCCGAAAAGCCGTTGCCCGCACCGGCATTGACCGCGACTGCGACCACGCCGGCGATCGTCGCGCCGGTTCCACCGGCTCCTACTGACGTTACGGCCGCGGTCGTCGCGTCTGCGAAACCCGTCGTCGCGCTCAAATCCGCTCCCGCGGCTGCGCATCCCACGGCGGCCAAACCCGCGGCACCGGCGAAGGGCCCCGAGCCCGCGAAGCCTGCGCATACGAGCGACATCGGTTTCTGAGCATCACCCGGGCGGGTGACGCCGGCGCTCACCCGTGCCCGCGCGGTGAGGCGACACTGCCGTCGCACGCGCCCGCTAAGTCCATGGAATGACGGTCATTTACGGCGACCTACATCATCGTGCAATGTATTACATTTCGATGACAATCGCTGTTTCGGCGGGTGATAGCGGTGTTTGCGTCGCATGCAAACCGTGCTCCTCGCGCTCTACATCACCGTAGTCCTCGTCCTCTGTTCGTACGGCGCGCATCGCGCAACGCTCGTTCTCCAGTGCCTCCGTTACAAGCGCCGCATCGAGCGTGCTTCGCGCTCGGTGCCAGTCGTCGAGTCCGCGTTGCCCCGCGTAACGGTGCAGCTCCCGCTCTACAATGAGGCCACCGTCGTGCGTCGCTTGCTCGATGCCGCTGGCTCCCTCGATTACCCGAGCGAGCTCCTCGAGCTGCAAATCCTGGATGACTCGACGGACGAGACGCAAGCGATCGCGCGCGCCGCGGTCGAAGAGCTGCGCGAGCGAGGCATCAACGCGAGCTACGTGCGTCGCCCCGATCGCCACGGTTACAAAGCGGGCGCGCTCGACTACGGGCTCAAGCAAGCCACGGGCGAGCTGATCGCGATCTTCGATGCGGACTTCGTGCCGCAAGCTTCCTTCCTTCGTGACATCGTCGGGCACTTTTCCGATCCGCGAATCGGCATGGTGCAGACGCGCTGGGGCCACATGAACCGTGACCACAGCCTCTTCACCAGCGTGCAAGCGTTGATGCTCGATGGCCATCACATGGTCGAAAATCGCGCGCGTTTCGGCGCCGGCAACATGTTCAACTTCTCTGGCACCGGCGGCATGTGGCGCCGTCAAGCGATCCTCGATGCGGGCGGCTGGGAGCACGACACGCTGACGGAAGACTTGGATCTTTCGTACCGCGCGCAGCTCGCTGGTTGGCGCTTCGTGTACCGCGGTGATGTCGTCACGCCCTCGGAGCTCCCGGAAGACATGTGCGCGTTCCGCGCCCAGCAATATCGCTGGGCGAAGGGCACGGTGCAGACCGCGCGCAAGCTGCTCGTGCGCGTCGCGAAATCGGAGCTCACGTTCGCGCAGCGTTTCGAAGCTGCGTTTCACATGCTGCCGCACATCGCTTACCCGATGACGGTGCTGCTCACGCTCTTGCTCTTGCCCGCGCTCATTCTCATGCCGGCGAGCGACATCAGCACGCTGCTCTTGATCGATCTGCCGCTGTGCGTCGGCGCGACTGGCTCGCTCGCGGGCTTCTACGCGATGGCCGAAGCCGCGCAAGGCCGCTCGCCGTGGGGTGCCGTGAAGCGCTTGCCCGCGTTGATCGCGCTCGGCGCCGGGCTCGCGCCGCACTTGAGCTCCGCCGTGTTCGACGGCATGCGCTCGATGGCCGGTGAGTTCGTGCGCACGCCCAAGCGCGGTGAGCAGCGCGGTCGCTATCGTCAATACGCCAAGTTGCCGCTGA
>FTCX01000203.1_pt1 | contig 20923 bp, 11 predicted proteins | sample 1639831 | NCBI WGS metagenome assembly FTCX01 (sample SAMEA3914869, study PRJEB12502) | metagenome | biome: forest; material: soil | place: USA | collected 2012-03-12 | depth 0.1 m
GCATCAGGATCGCGAGCGCGATTCCGCCGGCGAGCGCCGAGAATTGTTTGGTGGTCAGCACCACGAGCGCGTACACGAAGATGCCGACAGTGATCGAAGGCACGCCGCTCATCACGTCCGCGCTGAAGCGCACCATCTTGCCGAAGCGGTTGTGACCGAACTCGGCCAAGTACACGCCCGCGAGCACGCCCGGCGGAATCCCGAAAATACAGGCCAAAACCATCAATTTGAGCGAGCCGACGATGGCGTTCGCCATGCCGCCGCCGCTCTCGCCCACGGGCTTCGGCAACTCGGTGAAAAAATCGAGGTTGATGCCGCCGATGCCGCGCGCGGCCACGTAATAGAGCACGCTGACGAGCGGGATCAGCGCGAGCACCGCGGCCGCGACGCACGACGAACGCACGACGACGTCGACGAACTTGCGCCGCGCGTAGGCGTCGAGCATCAGAGCCTCCCGCCTTCCGGCAAGCGCCCGACGCGCCACACGAGCACGCGAGCCACGATGTTCAAGAGCACCGTGACCACGAACAAGAGCAAACCGATTTCGGCGAGCGCGGACACGTACAGCTGGCCCGTGGCTTCGGTGAACTCGTTCGCGATCACGCTGGCCATCGTGTACGAGGGCGCGAAGAGCGAGGCGCTGATCTCCGCGCGGTTGCCGATCACCATCGTGATCGCCATGGTTTCGCCGAGCGCGCGGCCGAGGCCGAGGATCGTCGCGCCGACCAGGCCCGAGCGCGCGTACGGCAGCACCGCGACGCGCACGGATTCCCAAGGCGTCGCGCCGAGCCCGAGCGCGCCTTCGCGCAGCGCGCTCGGCACCGCGCGGAGCACTTCACGGCTGACCGACGAGATCGTCGGCGTGATCATGATCGCCAAGATGATGCCGCCGGCGAGCATGCCGAAGCCGTGCTGTGCGCCCGAAAAAAACGGCAAAAAGCCGAACGCGCTGCCGAGGATCGGCTCGACCGTGTCGCGCAACCACGGAGCCAGCGCGAAGATCCCCCACAGGCCGTAGACCACGCTCGGCACGGCCGCCAAGAGCTCCACCAAAAAACCAACCGGACCACGCAGCCAACTGGGCGCGAGCTCCGACAAGAAGATCGCGACGCCGAGCGAGATCGGTACCGCGAACACGAGCGCCAGCAGCGACGACGCGATCGTGCCGAACACGAACGGCAGCGCGCCGTAAATGTCGCGCACTGGATCCCACACATTCGAGACGACGAAGCCGAGCCCGAACGCCGCGAGCGATTGGCGCGAGGCGGTGATCATCGCGATCGCCATTGCGGCGAGCGTGCCGATCACCACCGCGGCTTGCAGCGCCGTGACACGACGAAACACGAAGTCACCCCAATTGACCTCGCGTCCGAAGCGAGTCAGGAGCTTCGAGCGCCCCCGGGTCAGGGAGACATCGTGGCTCGTGGTCATGGGCGATCAGGCTCCGGAAAGGAGCTTCTTGTCGCCCGAGCGGAGCTCTTTCAGTCGCGCCTCGACTTTGGTCAGCACCTTTTGAGGCAAGGGCGCGTAGTCGAGATCTTTCGCGAAGGCTTGGCCATCGTGCAGGCCCCACCACAGGTATTTCGCGAGCGCTTCGCCCTTGATCGCATCCTTCGTGTCTTCGTACACGAGCAGATACGAGTAGCTGGTGATCGGGTACGAGCCTTCACCGTCCGCGTTCGTGAGCGAAATGAAGAGCTCGTCCGGCATCTCGACCGAGTCGGCCGCTGAGGCCATCGCTTCGATCGTCGGGGCCACGAATTTGCCCGCTTTGTTCTTGAGCTCCACCATCGGCAGCTTGTTCTGCGAGGCGTACGCGCGCTCGATGTAGCCGATGGTGTACGGCGTGGTCTTCACCTGACCGGTGACGCCTTCATTGCCTTTGGCGCCGAGCCCGACTGGCCAATTTACGCTCTTGCCGGCGCCGACTTTTTCCTTCCACTCCGGGCTCACCTTGGCGAAGAAATCGGTAAACACCGCCGTCGTGCCGCTGCCGTCGGTGCGATACACGACGGAGATGTCCTTCGCCGGCAGCTTCGCGTCCGCGTTGTCGGCTTTGATCTTGGGATCATTCCACTTTTTGATCTTGCCCGCGTAGATGTCGACGAGCACTTCCGGCGCGAGCTTCAGCGGCGCGGTGATCTCCGGCACGTTGTAAGCAACGACCACGGCGCCGATCGTCGCTGGAATGTGGAACAGCTTGCTCGGCGCTTGCTTCGACTCGTCTTCCTTCATCGGCGCGTCCGTCGCGCCGAAATCGACCGTGCCCGCGACGATCTGCCGAATACCGCCGCCCGATCCGATCGACTGATAGTTGATCTTCACGTTCGGATTGATCTTGTTGTATTCGGCAATCCACTTCGAATAGAGCGGGTACGGGAACGTCGCGCCGGCGCCGTTCAGCGTGATCGACTCGTCCTTCTTCGCTGCGGGGCTCGGCTCCGAAGCGGCAGGCGCAGGCGCATCCGAGGCCTGGTTGCCCTTGCAGGCAACTAGGGCCAGAAGCAGCCCAGTCACGAGGTTTCTACGGTCGATCATCGGGTTTCTCCTATCAGGACGTGCCTAGAGGTGCGCTACACCCTGGCAACAGGTGGGTGACAGTTAGGTGGCGAGTTCTATCGCTGCAGCGGGCCCTTGGCTGCATTGACGACTCGGAGCTATTTCCACATCGGCGAAGTAGGGAATTAGGAGCGCATTCCGGCTACTTGGCACCGGGGGGCTGTGTTATGCGGGCGCGCCTGTTGCGGGGACGCGCCGGCGCGAGGCCGGGTGAACCGTCGCGACATTTTCACATTGGACGCGTTTCGACGCGCCCTCGAAAGCAGCGAATCAAGTGAAGCTTATTACCGCCACGCTGGCTCCGGCACTCGGATTGATCGCGCTCCCCGCATTTGCGCAACCTGCACCGGTGGATCCGGCGGCGCCCGCAGCGCCGGCTGATACCAGCGTGGTGGCGCCGCCCGCGGCTGCCCCGGCGGTGACGCCCGTCGCTCCGCCGGTCGAGCCAGCGCCGGTCGTCGCTCCGCCGCCCGCAGTCGTCGCGCCCCCGCCCGTCGTCGTGCCGCCGCCCCCGCCACCAGCTTTCGGTGGCGCGGACGGCAATCCGCTCGCGGGTTTCCACAGCGACCTCTTTTTCCTGCGCAGCCCCGACGACAACTTCCGCCTCTACATTCAAGGCCGCGCGCAGGTCGACTTTTACGGCTACGCGGGTCCCGGCGTGTCCGATACCACGCTCAAGCCCACCATTTTTCTGCGACGTATTCGCCCCGAGCTCACGGGCGAGTTCTTTCACAGCTTCTGGTTCAGCATCGCCGGCGACTTCGGCGCGACGTCGCTCGATAACCCGAAAGGCACGAACGAAACCTCCGCCGCCAAGCCTGGCGCGGCTCCGACCGACACGAGTGGCGCTTACTCCGGCGCGCAGACCGCGCACATCGGCGCGGCGCCGACGGACGTTTACATCAACTACCAGGCGCACCCGCTCTTCAACGTGCAAGTCGGCCAGTTCGACGCGCCGTTCATGATGGAGAACCGGACGAGCGACAAATACATGCCGTTCATGGAGCGCTCGCTCGCCGTGCGTGACGTGGGCGTCCCGACCAACAAAGAGATCGGCGGCATGGCCTGGGGCGAGACGCCAGATCGGTATTGGTTCTACTCCGTCGGGTTATTCAACGGCGACGGGCAGAACAAGCTCAACACCGACAGCGGCGGAGATCTGCTCGCGCGCACGTTCGTTCACCCGCTCGCAAAAGAGAAGGGCGTGCTCAAAGATTTGCAGATCGGCGCGAGCTTCCGCTACGGCGATCGCGATCATCGCTGGACCTACTACGACTATCCGGCGATGACGACGCAGGGCAACTACACGTTCTGGTCGCCGACATACACGGGCTCGGAAGGGACCACGCACATTCTGCCGAGCGGGCACCAAACCGGCGTCGCGGGCGAGCTTCGCGTGCCGGTGTCGATCGTCGATCTGACGAGTGAGTTCGTCTACATCAACAATCACACGCGCGAGGTTCAAGAGGGCTATCAGGCAATCGTCGGCGATAGCCTGCGACGCGGCAACCTCAGCGGCTACTCGTACTACGCGCAATTCGGCGTCTGGCTCGGCAAGCGCGACGTGAACGGGCTGCCCGGCTACGAGAACATGCCGCACGTGGATTTCTCGAAGGCCGATCCGACTGATCCGCCCAGCGCGATCCAATTGCTCGCGAAGTGGGAGCAAGTGCACCTCAAGTACGACAGCGCGAGCGTCGCCGGCACGAAGGACGTGAAGAACGCCGACGGCGACATCAAGGCCAACGCCTTCTCGCTCGGCCTGAACTACTGGGCGACGAAGCACATTCGCCTGACGGCCAACTACATCCTCAACATGTTCCCGGATTCCGCGCCGACCAGCGCGACGACCACGGGCGGCCCCGTGCAATCGAGCTCGAATCGCGCGATCGCGCCGGGCAACACGCTCGCCAAGGGCACGAACGACGACGCGCGTGACAACGCGCACGTGCTCCACGAGTTCCTGCTGCGCGCGGGCGTGGCGCTCTGATCGGTGCACGAGGAACCATGAAGCTCTTCGAACCGATTTATGCGGCGTGCTGCGCGCTCACCATCGCGAGCGCCGCGCACGCCCAGAGTACGGAAGCGCCGGCTCCGCCGGCAGAAGCCACTCCGCAAGCCGATCAAGCTGGCACATCCACGGCGCCCGCCGCAGCGCCCGAAGCGACGCCGTCACCGGCGGCGCCCGTGGCTCCGGTCACGCTATTTCCGGCGAACGTCGCGCCCGCGCCGAGCGCTACGCCGATCGCGCAGGCGCAGGCTTTGCCGCGAGATCCAAACTTGGGCGAGGACGGCAATCCGCTCGCGGGCTATCGCGGCGGCTACTTCTTCCTGCGCAGCGCCGACGACAACTACCGTCTGTACTTGCAGGGCCGCGCGCACATCGATTTCTACAGCTACGCCGGTCCAGGCGTGTCGGACACGACGCTCAAACCGACCCTGTTCTTACGGCGCGCGCGCCCCGAGCTCTCCGGCGAATTCTTCCATCGCTGGTGGTTCATGATCGCGGGTGATTTCGGCACGACCGCGATCGACAACCCGAAGGGCACGAATGAAACTTCGGCGGCTGCGCCGGGCGTCACGCCCGTGCCGACGACGGCGCGTTACACCTCGGCGGAGACGGCCAAAGTCAGCGCCGCGCCGACGGACGTGTTCATCAACTTCCGCGCCATGCCTTGGTTGAATTTGCAATTCGGGCAATTCGACGCGCCGTTCACGATGGAGAACCGCACGAGCGAGAAATGGGGCACGCCGTTCATGGAGCGCTCCATGACCGTGCGAGATGTCGCGGTCCCGACGCAGAAACAGATCGGGCTCATGGCCTGGGGCGAGCCGGCGAAAGAAGTCTATTACTCGATTGGGTTGTTCGACGGCGAAGGTCAGAATCGCCCGAACGTGGATAGCCGTTTCGACGTGTTCGCGCGCGCGTATGTCTTGCCGCTGGCCAATCAGCGCACGGACGCCCTGAAAAACCTGCAGATCGGCGCGAGCGTGCGCTACGGCTCACGCGATCACAACTACGTCGATTACGACGTACCGGCGCTCACGACGCAAGGGCAATACGCATTCTGGAATCCGACGTACACGAGCTCGCAAGGCACGACGCACATCATCTATTCGGGACCGCAACAGGGCATCGCGTTCGAAGCGCGGGTTCCCTACGGCAATTTCGACGTCACGAGCGAAGTCGCGGTCATCGACAAAGCGACGCGCGAGGCGCTCGAAGGCTTCGAAGCGACGTCGAGTCAGCGGTTCGGGAGCTTGCGCGGGTATTCGTACTACGTGGAGTTCGGATTCTGGCCGCTCGGCAATCGCGACATCAACGGTTTGCCGGGCGTGCAGAACATGCCGCACGTGGATTTCTCGCAGCCCGAGCCGGAAACGCCGCCGCGCGCGCTTCAGCTGCTCGCCAAGTGGGAGCAAGTTCATCTCAACTACTCGAGTGCTCGCCGCCTCGGCACACCCGATGCCCAAAACATCGATGGTGATATCAAGGTGAATGCGATCTCGCTCGGCGCCAATTACTGGCTCACGAAGCACCTGCGCTTCACGGTGAATTACATCGCGAACCTGTTCCCGGATTCGGGTCCGGTAAAAGCGAGCCCCGGCGGCACCGCGCAGACCTCGGCGAACCGCGCGCTCGCGCCGGGCAACACGCTCGCGGTCGGCACCGACGACAGCGCGCGCGATACGCACGTCCTGCACGAGATGCTGGCGCGCGCCGCGGTCGCGTTCTGATCGCTCGAGCGCTGGAAGTTCGCACAAAACGAAAGAGCCCGAGCGCTGCTAGCGCCCGGGCTCTTCGCTTTTTTACGCGACTAAGTGCGGCTCAGAACAGGTAGAAACCCGAGAACTGGAGGCGCGTGTTCTTCGCGGCAGTGCCGTCGGCGTACGTTTGGTGGAAGAAGGCGTACTCCGCGCCGAGACGAACGGCCGAGGTCAGATCGGCGAACAAGTTCGCGTCCACCCAGTACGACTTGTCGAAGATCTTCGACTTGCCGGAGGCGGCGACGTAGTCCGCGGCGTTGTCGGACTTCATGCCGGAGTAGTTCACCGAGATGAACACCTTGCCCGACGGCGGGAGGTAGTACTGCGCGCCGATGATGTACGAGGTCCAGTCGATCGTGTGCAGGGTGCCGTTCGCGTCGTACGTCACGAGGCCGTTGTCGATGTCGGCAGCGTAGGTCGGCGCCGGCGTGACGTTGTTCGGGTTCGGCGGGTTCGGGAACCCGACACCGCCGCTGAGGCCGGTGTAGAGATCCGAGATGCCCGTGCCGGTCACGAACGAGCCCGTGAGGGTGAGCGCGTTGGCGCGGTTTTCCAGCGTGCCCGGGATGACCGGGATCAAGCCGTCGACCGAGATACCTTCACCGGTGCGCTTGCTCTGCACGACGCCCGAGAGGCTCGGCAGCACGAAGCGACGCGCCACACCGGACACGCCGATCGAGAGACCGTCGACCGAGGTGCTCGCGGCGCCCGCGGTGTGCACGCCCTTCCAACCATTGAGCGTGAGCTTGAGGCCGGCCATGCCGTCCGGAATCTCCGCGTTGCGCTGCGCGGGACGCGAAGCGGCAATCGCGATGTCGAAGTTCACGGCGTCGGACTTGATCGTCTTCGACAAGCGAGCCTGCGGCGAGCGCGAGTACACTTCGCCCGGCACGCCCTGAATCTCGACCGTGTTGGGGTGGTACGCCGACTGCCAGCCGAAGAGCTGCCAGTACTGACCGAGCAGCACATCGACGATCGGATCTTCGATCTTGATCGCCATGTGGCGGACGCGGAACGTCGGGTTCGTGATCAGCGCGGCTTGGCTCGCGGTGGACGTGGGCTGGTTGCCCAAAAAGTCCATTTCGAGCACTGCACTGGCCTTGATGCCGTCCGTCTCGGGCGCATTGAGCTTGAAGCCGATGCGCGAGTTGCGAACGCCGAACAGCGTTTGACCGTTGTTCGCTTGGTACGTGCCCGGACGAGCCAGCGCGCCGTTGCCTTGCGAGTCGTTGATCGTGGTCAGCGCCGGTTGCGTCGAGTCGTGGATGGCGTCGAATTCGGCAAAGCCGTAGAACGTCGTCCCCCACTTGCCTTGGACGGGCTGCGGACCGCTATCGAGCGGCGCGATGCCGACCTTGTTGTCGGCCGGAGCAACCGGGAGCGGAGCCGGAGCCTCGGCAACCGGCGGCGCGGGCGGCGGCAGCGGAGCCGGCGCGGGAGCCACGGGCTCTGCAGCGGGCGGCGGCGCGGCCGGAGCAGGCGCGGCATCAGCCGGCGCGGGAGCCGGAGCAGGCGCGGGAGCCGGAGCAGCCGTTTGAGCAAAGACGTGCGGCGCTTGAGAGAGGAGGAGGAACGTAGCGGTCAGAGTGAAGTGGAGTCGCATCGCAGTTATTTCCTTGATTGAGTGATCAGCTAAAACACGTCGCCTATCGATTCCGCCTCGAGCCGCGCGGAACACTAGACTTATCTGAGGGGGGCCAGTGCGGCAGGTCAGCCGTCCGGAACCTTGAATTTCAACTGGGAGCCCGACCCACCGCCCGGGTCCCCAGCGCGATCGCTGTCTGCCAACTAGCTTGGGATTTGTGTCAGAAAGCTTCTTGGGAAACGTGATTTCCCGCAGAAAAAGCAGGTCGGAGTGCGTGTTGCTACTTGGACTTGCCGAGGCGGTTCATAGCTCGTAGTCGGTGACAATCACGAGACACAGCAGTGACTTGGTTGAAAACCCTCGGCTTCCGCCAGGCGTTTCTCACGAGATCGCGATCGATCAACTGAGTGCATTCGGTAGCACCACAGCGAATGGCGTTTCGCGCTCGCGCCTCGTAGCTCATTTCGGCGCGAGCGTGCAAACGTCGAAGCTCAGTCTTCGTTCGTTTCGCTCTCGCTCTTCAGCAGCTTGCCGAGCGTCTTGATGTCGACGCCGAGCTTCTCGGCGGTGAGCATGCGCTTGCCGCCGCTGGCCTCGAACGCCCACGCCGCGTAGCGCCGCGAGAGCTCGCGAATCGGCAGGATTTCCCCTTGAAACGCGATCGCCGTCGCGGAGCTCTTACCGACCGTCCGGGGCAATTCCTCGACTTGGACTTCGCGCTGGCGACCGAGCAAGACCACGCGTTCGACCAAATGCTCGAGCTCGCGCACGTTGCCCGGCCAACGATGATCGAGCAAACGCTCGAGCGCGGGTTTCGAAAATCCGTTCACTGGCGAGTCCGGATGCGCGGCTCGAGCACGCGCCAAAAAATGGTCGAGCAACGCGGGGATGTCTTCTTGGTGATGGCGGAGCGGCGGAATCTCGATGCTCACCACATCGAGCCGATACAACAGGTCCTCGCGGAACGTGCCGCTCGCGACGCGCTCGTGCAGGTCTCGGTGGGTTGCCGCGACGACGCGTACGTCCACCGCGCTCTCCTTGTTTGCGCCGACTGGGCGCACCGTCCCCGCCTCGAGCACGCGCAGGAGCTTGGCCTGCAGCGCTGGTGCGATCTCCGCGATTTCATCCAAGAACAGCGTGCCCCCATCGGCGTCGGCAAAGAGCCCGGTCCGATTCGACGCCGCACCGGTGAAGGCTCCTCGCACATGCCCGAAGAGCTCACTTTCCAGCAGATTTTCCGGCAGCGCCGCGCAATTCACGGCCACGAACGGCGCGCCGGCGCGCTGACCTTGTGCGTGAATGGCACGCGCGACGAGGCCTTTGCCGGTCCCGGTTTCGCCAGTGAGGAGCACCGGCAACGAGGCCTGCGCGACGCGCAGCACGAGCTCCGCGACAGAGCGCATGGCTTCGCTCTGACCGACCATGTTGGCGATGCCGAAGCGTTCGTGCAGCGTGTTCCGCAGAGCGGCAGCTTCGTGGCGTAGACGCGAATCCTCGAGCGCTCGGTTGAGGAACAGCACGAGCTCGTCGAGCTTGAACGGTTTGGTCAGGTAGTGAAACGCGCCCTGACGGATCGATTCGATCGCGCTGTCGACGGCGCTGAACGCCGTCATCACGATCACCGGGCGATTCGGCGCGTGGGTGCGCGAAATCTTGAGCAGCTCGAGACCGTCGATACGCGGCATGCGCAGATCCGTGACGAGCGCATCGAACGACTCGAGCTCGAGCCGCTTGGCGGCTTCGGTGCTGGCCGCGAGCGCGATGGCGTCGAACCCTTCCTCGCTCAAGCCGTCGGCGAGCGTCTCCGCCATCGACAAGTTGTCGTCGACGATCAGGATACGCGGCCGGCGCTCAACATCTCTGCCCATTTCAGCCATGATTTCGCTCCGCAGTTGGAAGCTCGACGCAGGCGCGCGTGCCCGAGTGACCTTCGCGCGCCACGACACTGAGCGTGCCCCGATGATGCTTCACGAGCTCGTGCGTGATCGCCAACCCGAGCCCGCTGCCCTCACCGATCGGCTTCGTAGTGAAGAACGGATCCATCACGCGCGCAGCGGCGTCAGCGCTGATGCCGCTGCCATCGTCGAGCACGACGAATGCGACGCGATCTTCTTCCGCGACCACGCGCAGCTCGACGTGCCCGCCGGGGTGGCACGCGTCGCACGCGTTCAAGAGTAGATTGACCAGCACTTGCTCCAGCAAGCGCGGCTCGCAGGCGACGATTGGCAAGTGCTCGCTGAAATGATGCGTCAAACCCACGTTCGATTTTGCGAAGCGATGCTCGACCAGCTCGAGCGCGGCTTCCGCTAGAGCCTGGGGCGCGCTGTGCTCCATCCGCGGCGAATCTCCACGAGCGAGGGCCAAGAAGCCGCGCACGATCGCGTTGATGCGCTCCGCTTGTTCAGCGATGGCTTCGACGGCGCGCTTCGAACGCTCGTCGTTTGCGGTGCGGGAGAGTAGCTGCTCCGCCCGGCCCAAGATCACGCCCAAAGGCGTCGAGACCTCGTGCGCAATGCCGGTCGCTAGCGCACCCATCGTCGCGAGCTTGTCCGCGCGCACCAAGCGTTCATCACGCTCGGATTCCAGCGCCGCGATCGTCAACGCTTGGGTAAGTAGCATTTGCCGCCGCTGATTCCGGAGCGCGAGCCCGCCGAACGCGAGCACCAGGGACGAAGCGACGAAGACGCTCAGCCCGAGCCGCCACTCCGCGAAGCGCTCGCGATCGCGCTCGCGCCGCGCGCTCCTCACGACGGCCACGCCCCAGTGCCCCGCCTCACCCGCATCGATCCGCGCCAGCCCCGCAATCGCCGTGCGCGCCGGCAAGCCGAGCGCGGCCGCCTCGGGGCGATCGAGGCGCACGTAAGGCGCCGCGCCGGCGAGCGCCGACTCGATGATCGGCACTCGCAGGACGCGACCATCCGAAGCCAATAGCCCGGCGCTGCGCGGCGCTTGCACGAACAGCCGCACCGCACCCGGCCGCTCGACGCTTTGCACGGCCGGCAAGAGCGCCGCGCTCGCAATCTCCGCTTGCGACATGAGGAGCAGGCGCGCGCGGAGCGTCGTGCTCACGGCTTCGGCGAGCGCGGTTTGTTCGCTCGCGAAATCCTCGAGCGCCGCGGCAAACTCGCGCTGCTCGTCCCAGTAAGCGATCGCTGCGACGGCCACGATGGCCGCGAGCATCCAAGCGACGAGAGCGCGCGTCTTCACGGCGTCATCCTACTCCGCCTACGTCCCGACCGGGACGGCCGCGGGTCGCGCTTCCGAACTCTGCTCGCGCTCGGGCTTGGCGAAGATCATGAACATCACCGGCACGAGAAAGAGCGACAGCACCGTGGAAGAAGTGAGCCCGCCCACCACCGCGAGCGCGAGCGGTTGATTGGCTTCCGAGCCGCGCTCGAGGCCGATCGCCGTGGGAATCAGCCCGATCACGGTGGCGATGCTGGTCATCGAGATGGGCACGAAGCGTGAGCGCGCGGCCTGGACGATCGCCGTCGCGCGCTCGATACCTTCGACCATGCGGCGATTCGCGTCGTCGACGAGCAAAATGCCGTTCGAGACGGCGATGCCGATCACCATCAGAATGCCCATCAGGGCCGTGATCGAGAAGCCTTGTCGCGCCGCCATCAGCGCGAGCACGATGCCGACGAGCGAGACCGGGATCGTGAACAGCATCACGAACGGCAAGCGCAGCGATTTGAACTGCGAAGCCATGATCATGAACACGACCATCACCGCCAGTGCGAGCGCGACGCCGAGCCCCGAAAAAGTCGTGCGCATGAGCTCGACTTGGCCGACGAAATTGCATTTGATCGAGCGCGTACGCGGATCGGTTTGCAGCGCGCGCTCGAGATCCGAGGCTACCGAGCCGATGTCGCGCCCTTCCGTTTGCATGAAGATGTGCGCCGCGCGCTGCAATTGGTTGCGCTCCACGCCGATCGGCCCGACGGATCGCCGGACGTTGCCGTACGCGCCGAGCCGGATCGGTTTGCCACTTTCACCGATTTTCGCGGGCAGCTGCGCGAGCGCATTGATATCCGGCACCTGCGCACCGTCGTAGTAAGTGACGACGTAATACGATTGCCCGTTGTTCGGATCGATCCACACGCTCGGAGTATTGATGTTGCCGAGCGTCGCTTCGAGCGTGGTCTGCGCCGCTTCTTTCGCCGAAAGCCCGACGAAACCGGCCTTTTTGCGATCGGCTTCGACGCGAATTTCCGGATAGTCGAGCTCGAGCGACGGCCAAATGTCGCGCACGCCCGGCACGCCGCGCGAGACCTCGGCGATCGCGCGCGCTTGAGCATCGAGCTCTTCGAGATTGTCCCCGCGCACCTCGATCACGAGCGGCGCGATGTAGCCGTTCGCGAACACGCTCGCGACGAGTCCGCCGGGCCATTGCAAGAAATCCACGCCCGGATAATTTCGGTTCAAGATCTCACGAATGCGATCGGCGAGCTGCCGCTGGGTCAAGCTGCGCTTTTCCGGGTCTACCAAGGCGAGGCGAATGAAACCCATGTGCGGCCCCCAATTCGGACTCGTCATCGCGCTACGCGCGTTGTTCGGCGAACCCATGTTCGTGAGCACGAGCTCGACGTTCCCTTTCGGCAGCTCGGTCTCGAGGCGATGCCCCATCTCGTTGATCTTGGCCGATGCTTCCTCGAGCGAAGTGCCGGGCGCGAGCCGCACATAAATCCGCTCCATCGATTCATCGATTTCGGGGAAAAACGTGCTCGGCAAGCGCGCAGCTGCCAAGCCGCTCGCGACGACGAGCAATGCAGCGGCGAATAGCACGGTGATCCGATAAGGCAGCACGCGCGCGAGCACGCGCGAATAGCGTTCGGCCAAGCCATCGATCGCGTGCTCGACGGCTTTGCCCAGCCGGCCATGCTCGGCGTGTCCAAGGAAGTAGCGGCACGCGACCGGCGTGACGCAGATGCTGACGAAGTACGACGCCACCATCGCGACGGCCACCGTGAGCGCGAGCGGCGCGAACAGCTTTTTCGCGAGGCCAGCCAAGAGCAGCACCGGCAAGAGCACGGCCATCGTCGTCAGGGTCGAGGCCAGCACGGGCAACGCGACCGCGTTGGTGCCTTCGAGCGCCGCTTTGACGCGACTTTGGCCCATGCGCGCGTGCCGATGAATCGACTCGAGCACGACGACCGCGTCGTCGACCAAACGGCCCATGGCGAGAGTCAAGCCACCGAGCGTGAATGCGTTCAGCGTCTGGCCCGTCGCGTACAGGACGATCAGCGTGATCGCGAACGAGAGCGGAATCGCGACCGAGACAATCAACGTGCCGCGCACGCTCTGCAAGAAAATCAAAATCACGATCGCGATGAGCACGAGCGCTTGCACCACCTCGCGGCGCAAGCCTTCGTAGCTCGTGCGCACGAACGTCGATTGATCGAACACCGGCACCACGCGTAGGCCCGTCGGCAGATCTTTCAGCGCCGCGACGGCGTGTTTCACGGCATCGACGATCTCGAGCGTGTTGCCGCCCGGGACGCGCAGCACGTTCAAATACACGGCGTTTTTCCCGCCGACCGCGACCGCTTGGGTCTCGGGCGCGCCGCCGTCTTCGACGCGCGCGACGTCGCGGATGAACACCGCGCGGCCGTCTTTGGTCTTCACCGCGGCATCGCCGATTGACTTGACGCGCGGTGGGACGGCGTTGGTGTACACGTTGGCGTCGAACCTCGGCGCGATGAACTCGCCGGAAGGCAAGAGCGCATTCGAATCATGCACTGCTTCGGCGATGTCGCTCGAAGTGATCCCGCGGGCCTGAGCTTTCGCCGGATCGACGACGACGTTGATCTGGCGTTGGCGCCCGCCGTTGATCGACGCGCTCGCGACGCCCGGAATGCCCTCCAGCACGGGCTCGATCGAGTTCAAGGCGTAGTCGTAGAGTTGCGGACCGCTGAGCCCGCCGCCGGTCACGGCCACCTGCACGACAGGAGCATTCGACGGATCGTACTGCAACACGAACGGCGGCAAGACACCGAGGGATTTGGGCACCGCACTCATCGCGAACGCGACTTGCTGCTGCACCAAGGTCTGCGCCGCGTTGAGATCGACACCCCACTTCAGCCAAACGTAGACAATCGACAAGTTGTTGCGTGAGACGCTCTCGACGTGCTGCACGCCCGGAGTCGCGCTGACGTATTTTTCGATCCGCCAGGTCAGGGTCTTCTCGACGTCTTTTGGGCCCAAACCAGGCGCCATCGTGCCGACCACGAGCACCGGCGGCGTGAGCTCCGGGAACGTATCGACGCTCATTCTCGGCGTGACCACCGCCGCGAACACGATCACCGCGATCGCAACCATCAGCACGGCGATCGGGTTGCGCAGCGACAGCCGAGTCACGCGTGCGCCTCGGTCCGTTGCGCGGCGGGCGAGGGCGGATCCATCAGCTCGGCGTCGTCCGAGCTCGCGTCGACCTTGGCGAAGAACAAGAACATCACCGGCACGAGAAACAGCGACAAAATCGTGGATGAAGTGAGCCCACCGACGACGGCCAACGCGAGCGGCTGATTCGCTTCCGACCCGCGCTCGAGCCCCATCGCAGTCGGGATCAAGCCGATCACGGTCGCGATGCTCGTCATCGCGATGGGCACGAAGCGCGAGCGCGCGGCGAGCACGATCGCTTCGTGTTTGTCGACGCCGGTTTGCATGCGACCGTTCGCGTCGTCGACCAGCAAGATGCCGTTCGAGACGGCGATGCCGATCACCATCAAAATGCCCATCAGCGCGGTGATCGAGAAGCCTTGGCCGGCGGCCATCAACGCGAGCACGATGCCCACGAGCGACACGGGGATCGTGAACAGCATCACGAACGGCAAGCGCAGCGACTTGAACTGCGAGGCCATGATCATGAACACGACCATCACGGCAAGCCCGAGCGCGAGCCCCAAACCCGAGAACGTGGTGCGCATCAGCTGCACTTGGCCCACGAAGTCGAATTTGGTTTGGCTGGTGCGCGGATCGTTTTTCAGTGCTTTTTCCAGGTCACTCGCGACACTGCCGATGTCCCTGCCTTCTGCTTGCATCAGCACGTGCGCGGCGCGTTGCAGCTGATTTCGCTCGACCGCAATCGGCCCAGTAGAGCGACGCACTTGGCCGTACGCGCCGAGCGTGATCGCCTCGCCGGTGTCGCTCACGCGCACGGGCAGTTGTGAGAGCGCGCGCGTGTCGGCGACGTGCTTGGCGTCGTACGCGGTCACCACGTAATAGGATTGGCCGTTGGCCGAATCGATCCAGACGCTCGGCGCGTTGATGTTGCCGAGCGTGGCTTCGAGCGTCGTTTGCGCGGCTTTGCGCAGCGTCACATCGACCAAGCCGGCCTTCTCGCGATCGGTTTCGACGCGAATTTCCGGATAATCTACCTGCAGCGACGAACGCACGTCACGCACACCCGGCACCGTGCGCGCGACTTCTGCGATCGCATCGGCGCGCGCCGCGAGCTCTTCGAGTTTGTCACCGCGTACTTCGAGCACGATCGGCGCGGTATATCCATTCGCGAACACGCTCGCGACGAGACCGCCCGGGTACTGCAAGGTTTCGACGCCCGGATAGCGCTGGTTCAAGATGGCGCGAGCCTTCGTGGCGATTTCACCCTGCGACAGCTTGCGGTGCTCCGGGTCGGCGAAGGCGAGGCGCAAGAAGCCCGTGTGTGGCCCGACGTTCGGGCTCACGATCGCGCTGCGTGCATTTTGCGGCGTGCCGATGTTCGCGATCACCATCTCCACGGTGCCCGCGGGCAGCTCCGCAGACACGGTTTTGCCCATCGCGTTGAGCTGGCGCGCGGCGTCTTCGAGCGAAATGCCGGGGGCAAACCGCACGTAGATTTGATCCATCGACTCGTCGATTTCCGGGAAAAAAGTGCTCGGAAGCCGAGACGCGGCGAAGCCACTCGCCAGCACCAAGAGCGCTGACGCCGCCAAAATCGTGAACCGGAACGGCAGCACGCGGCGAAGCAAACGCGAGTAGCGATCGGCGATGCCGTCGATGAATCCCTCCACGATTTTGCCGATGCGGCCATGCTCGCCGTGACCCAAAAAGTAGCGACACGCGACGGGCGTGACCGCCATGCTCACGAAGTACGAAGCGATCATCGCGACCGCCACAGTCAACGCGAGCGGCGCGAACAATTTCTTGGCGAGGCCCGCCAAGAGCAGCACCGGCAAGAGCACGGCCATCGTCGTCAAGGTCGAAGCCAGCACGGGCAGCGCCACCGCGTTCGCGCCCTGCAGCGCCGCGTCCTTCGTCGACAAGCCCATGCGCTGGTGCCGATGAATCGACTCGAGCACCACGACCGCGTCATCGACCAGGCGCCCCATCGCGAGCGTGAGCCCGCCGAGCGTGAACGCATTCAGGGTTTGACCCGAGGCGTAGAGCACGATCAACGTGATTGCGAACGACAGCGGGATCGCGACCGAGACGATGAACGTGCCGCGAACGCTCTGCAAAAACAGCAGAATTACGAGACCAATCAACACGAGCGCCTGCACGATTTCCTTCTGCAAGCCGTGATAAGTCGTGCGCACGAAAGTCGATTGATCGAAGTAGGCTTTGACTTGCACGCCGGGCGGCAAATCCTTCAACGTCGAGACGACGCGCTTCACCGCATCCACGATCTCGATCGTGTTGCCGCCGGGAATGCGCAGCACGTTGAGGTACACCGCGTCCTTGCCGTTCACGGCCACCGATTGCGTCGGCGGGGTACCGCCGTCTTCCACCTTGGCGACGTCTTGAATGTAGACGGGTTTGCCGTCGATTACTTTGACGGGCGCTTCGCCGATCGTCTGCACGTTCGGTGGGATCGCGTTCGTGTACACGTTCGCGTCGAACTTGGGTGAGATGAACTCGCCGGAGGGCAAGAGCGCATCGGATTTTGCCACCGCGTCGGCGACGTCCGTCGAAGTGATGCCGCGCGGTTGCGCCTTCGCCGGATCGACCACGACGTTGATTTGGCGCATGCGCCCGCCGTCCGGCGCGGCGCTGGCCACGCCCGGAATGCCTTCCAAGAGCGGCTCGATGTTGTTGAACGCGTAGTCGTAGAGCTGCGGCCCCGTATAACCCTCGCCAGTGACGACGACTTGCACGACGGGCGCGTTCGAAGGGTCGTATTGCAGCACGAACGGCGGCAAAACACCGAGTGATTTGGGCACTGCGGCCATCGCGAAGGCCGCTTGCTGCTGCACCAGAGTCTGCGCCGCGTTGAGGTCGGTGCCCCACTTCAACCAAACATAAATGATGGACAGGTTGTTGCGCGACACGCTCTCGACGTGATCCACACCCGGCGTCGCGCTCACGTATTTCTCGAGCCGCCAAGTCAGCGTCTTCTCGACATCCTTCGGACCGAGGCCGGGCGCGAGCGTACCGATGATGAGCACCGGCGGCGTGAGCTCGGGGAAGGTGTCCACGCTCATGCGCGGCGTGACCACGAGCGCGAACACCACGAGCCCGATGCACAGCATCAACACCGCGATCGGGTTGCGTAGCGAGAGGCCAGTCACGGATGCGCCTCGTCGGCGACTTCCTTCGCGGTGACGCGGTCGCCTTCGTCGAGCAGCGCGCGGCCTTCGGTCACGATTTTGCTGCCGGCGGCGAGCGCCGAATCCAAAAACAAGGCGCCGCCGGCCTCGCCTTGGACGGCCAAAGTCTTTTGATGCGCGACGTCGCCTTCGATCACGAAGAGCGATGCTTTCGAGCCGCGCACCGTGGCCGCGTACAACGGCACCTCGGTCGCGGCCGAAGGTGTGCCGACGTCGATTTGGATCTCACCGGTGGTGCCCACCGGAATTTCGCGCTTCGGATCCGCAATGTCGATCTCGAAGTGGACCGTGCGCGTGCTCGCGTCCGCCGCCGGTGCGCGGCGCGCGATCACGGCATCGCGATCTTGGTTGGTCGCGTAAATGTGCACTTTGACCGCGGTTCCCGGCCCAACCACGTTGAAGTCGATCTCGGGCGCGTCCGCAGTCATGCGAATCGTATCGCGATCGACCAGGCTCACGATGGCCATGCCCGGGTGCGCGAACGCGCCCGGGTCCATCGCGCGTTTCGAGACTTCGCCGTCGAAGGGCGCGCGCAGGATGCAGTCGTTCACCTGCAAGGCGCTGCTCGCGAGCTTGGCTTTGGTGGCATCGAGCTGCGCGAGCTGCTCGGCGCTGGCAGCGCTCTTTTGCTCCGCCTCGTTCGGCGACACGAACCCGCCGTCCAAAAGCCCTTGGGTGCGCGTCGATTCGTTCGAGAGCGCGCGCTGCTTCGCTTCGACCGCGCGGGCCTCGTTTGCCACTGCGAGCTGAGCTGCGCTCGCGTCGCGACAATCGAGCGTGGCGAGCACTTCGCCGTGTTTCACCGTCGCACCCGGCCGCACGAGCACCGTGTCGATGTACGCCGACACCAACTGCGGGCCGACGTTCGCCGAGAGCCACGGTTCGAGCGTACCGATGTACGTGCGAGAAGGCCGGTAGGTCGTGGCCTTGGCGAGCACGACGCTCACCGGTTTCGGACTCGAAGCGAGCGCTACTTTGTTGGTGCTCGCTTCCGCGCGCATCATCATGAAGCCGCCGAGCAGGAGAATCACGAGCACTGCGCCGCCGACTGCGATTGGCACGGTGCCGCGCCGCGGCTCGGACGCCGGCTCGTGCGCGACGGGCTCTTCGGTAGGGGATGTCATGTCAAAGTCCTTCTGCAATCGCGCGACCGAGTGCGGCGCGCGCCTTGGCCAAGTTGAAGATGCCAATCGCCAGCTGAATTTCTCCGTCCGCGCGCAGCGCCTCGGCATCGGCCAGCTCGACGCTCGTCCCGAGACCGGCTTTGAAACGCGCGTCCGCTTGCGCGTAGTTGGCGATCGCAGCGTCGAGCGCGCGCCGCAAGCCAGGTAACGCCGCGCGCGCTACGTCCACTTCGACGTACGCTTGAGTGACTTTCGCGCGCAGCCCTTCACGCGCCAAATCAATCTCGCTGCGCCGCACGTTCTCGAGCGCGCGCGCTGCGTTGCGACGCGCGGCGATATTGCCGTCGAACAGGGGCACGCTGAGCACGAGCCCAACGTCCCAGTTCGGCACGACCGGCAAGAAGCCGTCACCCGTGACATCACCTGGTCCGCTCGAAGGCGGAGCGCCGCCCGCGCGCCCGGAAATCGTCCCCGTGCCGGAAATGTCGGGACGCAGCTCGGCACCAATCGCGTGAGTTTGCTGTTCTTGTGCGTGCAAGCGCGCGATGGCCGATAAAAGCTCCGGATCTTTGCGCGCGGCGCGCTCGAGTGCGTCGCTCAACGTCGGCACTTGGCTCGGGCTGGTCGGCGCGCCGGCAATGTCGAGCGCGGGATCGGGCACCCCAACCGCGTTCGCGAATACGCTTTGACTGACGGACACGCCGCCTTCCGCGCGAATGCGCTCGATATCGAAGCGCTGTAGATCCGCTTCGGCGCGAGTGAGCTCGATCGGCGACCGCAGACCGGATTTGACTCCCGCGGCCGCAAGATCGCGATGAACCTGCGCGCGTTCGACCGTCCCATTGGCGGCTGCGAGCACTGCCTTCGCCGCGTCCACGGCGAAGTACGCTTCTTCGACGTTGAGCGCGATATCGAGCTCGGCGGCTCGCGCGTCGAGCTTCCGCACTTCGACGAGCGCGTCAGCCGCCGCCGACTGTGCAGCGATGCGCCCGAAGTCGAAAATTTCCTGATTGATGCCGGCGGCGACGAACGTCGTCGCGTACGGACGCCAAGTCGCGTCCGCCTGTGTCACGGTGCGTGTCGCGCCGATTCTCGGTACGTCCACGTTCGGAGTCGCAAGGTAGGTCCCAGTCGTGTTGTTCGCGGTGGCGCCGTAAATCTGAGCGGTCACCCCAACGACCGGCAGCCACTGCGAACGAGGGACTTCGGCTTGTTCTTTTTCTGCCGCGATGCGCGCGAGCGCGGCGCGGATCGCGGGTTGATGCACGCGGGCATACGCGAGCGCGTCTGGCAGAGTCATCGCTCGAGGCGTTGACGGCAAGAGCACCGGCTCCGCGTTTGCTCGCTTCGGAACGCCACAGCTCAGCGCCAGGGTGAAGACTGCAAGTGCGCGAGTGACGGTGGCCATGACGCGGGTGCGAAAGCACTTCCCGGACCAGCCGCTCGCACACCAGAAACTGGCCCAATAACGAGCCGCAGGGCAGCTGCATCGGGAAAATCTCCCAGCTCACTGGGAAAATCTCCCACACTCGATCAGCGTCGACAGACCAAGCTGAATCTCCGCTTCATCTCAGTTCGTCATTCGCCACGGCGAGCGGCCGGCCCAACTCTTCAAGGCAGCGGCCGTCCACGCCGTCGATTGATCTGCATGGCAGACATTGCATGCGTTCGGGATATGCAGTGAATCGGTCATAGCGGGGTTGACGAAGCGAAAGGTGTGGCTCCGAACGTTCACATCACCCAACGTCTGCGCGATTTTCGGCATATGGCAAGCGATACACTCGCCGCCCGGGCTTCCGGTCTGGTGATGGGTGTGCGCTTCGAGGCTTGATTCGAAGGGCCCGTTCGGTGAGCGCGGACCGTGGCAATCGAGGCACAAAACGCGTGCCGGCTTACGCAACTCGGCGTCGTTCGCGCTGCCATGAGCGTCGTGGCACGTCGAACACGTGACGCCGTGCGTGTACATCAAGCTGGTCGTGAAGTCGTTGCCTTGCATACGATTCTTGTGCGCCGTGCCATCGCCGAAGTGAGTGAACGAAGTCTCTCCGAGTTTGTGATCCTCCAATTTCCAATAATCACTGAGCTTCATCGTCACGTCGTAGCCAACGGGCCAATCGTAATAGCTTCCGCCAATCGGATTCTGTAGCGGTCGACCCTGCGAGTGGCATTGCACACAAACGTCGCTCGCCGCGACGTAGTCCTGTCGAGCCGTATTCACGATATTCGAGTTACTCGGGGTCTTGACGTGCGCGCTGCCGGGGCCGTGGCACCGCTCACAACCGACGTTCCACTCAGTGACTGTCTTCGTTTGCACATTGTAGTTCACCGAGTGACAA
>FTCX01000389.1_pt1 | contig 20665 bp, 14 predicted proteins | sample 1639831 | NCBI WGS metagenome assembly FTCX01 (sample SAMEA3914869, study PRJEB12502) | metagenome | biome: forest; material: soil | place: USA | collected 2012-03-12 | depth 0.1 m
CGCAGGCGAGACGCACACCTGCGCGATTCGTACGGACATGCAGCTGGTTTGCTGGGGCTCGCTCATCCATCCGGCATTCGACTGAGCCTGCGCACGCCACGCGGCGCTGAGTTTCGAGCTACCGATCGCAATAGTCATCCTGTCGGGTACGCGCTTCGTCACATTCACGCGTGATGAAGCGCGCCGCCCTCGTCGCGAACACGCCGCGACGTCGACCACGGCTACACATCCACCCACTCGCGCAGACGATGGCCGAGTCACTCCGACTCTTGTGGTGCGAGCTGTCGCGTCGTGATTGACAATTTTCGCGGCTTCACTCATTCATGGTGACGCTGGGCGCGACTCGGTTCGATGAGCCGCGCCGAGCGAGAAGGTCAGCGAGCCTCGGGAGGTCGGGATGAGTGCAAAGCGGTTGCTCACGTGTGCGGTCGTATGTTTGGCATTCAACGGTTGCAGCGCGAGCTCGGAGGAGCCGGTCGCAAAGAGCGAGGCGGCCTTGCAAGGCGGAGATCCGCACTGCGGTGACTCACCCGTCGGGCTCAGCTTCTTCTTTCAAAACGGCGTCGCGAACCCGATCACGTTCCGCGGAAATCCCACGCGATTCCTGCAGGAAATCGACATCAGCGAGACCGTCGTCACGACGACGGATCAAGGCATTCAGCCGCTGATCAACGGCAGCGCCGTGAGCGGGATGGATTGGCGCGGCGTGACGCAAGTCGAAGAGATTTGGATCCCTGCGCTCGACGGCACGTTCACGCGCGAGCGCTATTTCCGCAACGCGCGCTGGATGGAGAATGACGGCACGTTCACCGTGCATGCGCTCGATGCGCACGGGCATGAGGTTGGCCCCACGCTCGTCGCACACGCGGGTCGCGATGACCGTCGCACCCCGCAAGATGATGATTGGACACGTCGCTTCAACGCCCGTCAATTGACGCCGGGCTGCGCAGCCGTGGGCAATTGCGCGGGCGCGACGTCGTTCACGGCGGAGGCCTTGATCCAGTTGCGTGATGCGCTGCACCCGGAACAAGACGCGCAGCTCATCCCCACGAGCGCCACCGGGCTACGGCTCGAGTTCGATCAATTGCCGCACAAGCAGTACGACGTGAGCCTGGCGCACGCGAGCGCGACGGAGCTGCCCTACGGCTACGGCTTCAACGTGAGCCTCGAACAAACTTCGACGCCGCCGAACGGTCACTACTACCTGCCGGGTGACGGCGTCGATCTGCGCGTCAGTTTTCGCGATGCGGACGGCCACCGCATCTATCCCGTGGGCGGCTTGCCCACGTACGCGGCGCAGCTCGCGCGCACCGATCCAGGCGGCTTGCGCTACCTCGATATCCTGCTCAAAGACCGGCTCTACTACGCGCTGAAACATCGAGAATCGAACCTGCTGATGGTGCTCTCCGGCCCGACCAACAAACTCACGACCGCAAAGACCGTCGTTGATCCGAACGCGCTCTTCTTGCCGCAGGTGCCATTTGCAACACGTGCGGTCGATGGCTACACCGCCGTCGGGGCGACGGTGCCGTCTGCCGGCATCACGTTCGGCGGGATCTCGGATCCTTCTCTGTGGAATTTGCCGGTGTCGGATGTCGTGACGTTTACGATCCCCGCTGATGCCGAACCCGGCACGTACATCGCGGCCGTCAAAGCGCGTCGCGAGTTCGCGGGTGAAGCGTTGAACCGCGCGGGCGATGTCGAAGTCCAAGTCGGCCAGCCGCAGCACACCGGATTTACTCCCAAAACTGCGTGCACCAGTTGCCATTCGGACGAGCGCACCCAGTTCTCCACCATCCTTCACGGCATCGACGACCGAAGGGCTTGTTTTGGTTGTCATTCTTCACTCGGCATCGAGCCCGACAACGTGCTCGACATCCGCGTACACACCATTCACGACCGCTCCGATCGCTTCGGCGCGAACGTGCGAAACTGTTCAAATTGCCATCTGGCGACTCCCGACGGTCCCGCGCGCGGCCTGTTGCCGATCTGAAGACACCGCAAGTCCCTGACTTGACGCTCGATGCGCGGTGATGAGATAGACAAAGGGTATGGCCCGAGCAGGAGGGAAGCCGAGCTGGGCAATCACGAAAGTGGCTGCCACAGGTACGATCTGGCTGCGGTTCGTCGGTCCGACGCTGACCGACGAAGTGCCGGACTTCATCGCCGCGCTCGATGAGATGATGCCGGAGGAGAACGCGAACGTCGTGTTCGATCTCCGCCGGCTCGTGGGGCACAACCCGGATACGAAAGAGCCAATCAAGACTTGGCTCCGCGACAACAAGCCGCGCATCGCTCAGATCACGGTGCTGGTCCCGAAATCCGGCACGATTTTGAAGATGGTCACGGCGGTCATTGCCCTCGCCACCGGCGTCAAAATCCAGATCCGTGAAGACATGGATGAGCTCGTTTCGGCCGCGCACCCGTAGAAGGGGGCCGGGCCGTCGCGCGCTCGCCGTCGACGCATGAAAGGCGCGCGCAAACAGCTGGCCACGAGCGAGCTCTGTCCCGAAGAGCTGCTGCAGCGTTGTGAAGAGCTGCAGCTGATCGTAGACGCGATTCCCGCCTTTGTTTTCTACAAAGATACCGAGAACAATATCTTACGGGTCAATCGCACCGCCGCGGATTCGCTCGGCGTGAGCGCGACGGAGCTCGAAAATACGCCGACCTCGCGCTGGTACCCGGCGGAAGAGGCGCTCCACTACTACGAAGCCGATCGTGAAGTGATCGAGTCGGGCAAACCCAAGCTCGGCATCGTCGAGCCGATCACGCTGCCCGGCGTCGGGCGGCGTTGGTTCGAGACGGCGAAGCTTCCGCAGTTCGATGCGCGCGGCAAAGTGAACGGCATCGTGGTCGTCTCGCAGGATGTGACCGATCGCAAGCTGCTCGAAGATCGGCTGCTGCAAGCGCAGAAGCTCGAGAGCATCGGGCGGCTCGCCGGCGGCGTCGCGCATGATTTCAACAACCTCCTGACCAGCATTTTTGGGCTGATCGCCGTGGCGCAACGCGAGCTGCCGGCGGGCTCGATGGCGCACGAATACCTCGCGCTCTTGAACCTCGCCGCAGAGGGCGGCGCGAACCTGACCAAGCAGCTGCTCGCGTTCGCGCGCCGGCAAATCATCGAGCCACGCTCGGTGGATCTGAACGCGCTCGTGCTCGAAACGTCGAACCTGCTCGAGCGCGTGCTCGGCGAAGACATCTCGGTCGAGGTCGATCTTTCGCTGCAAACGCCGAACGTGAAGGTCGATCCGAGCCAAATTTCGCAGCTGCTCTTGAACCTCGCGCTCAACGCGCGCGATGCGATGCCCGGCGGCGGCTCGCTCCGGTTCCGCACCGAGATCGTCGCCTTCGATGAAGCGCGGCAATGCTCGCTGCCGGAAGTCGCGGCGGGCAGCTACGCGCTGCTCAGCATCGAAGACAGCGGCGAAGGCTTGAGTGAAGAAGCCAAGGCGCACTTGTTCGAGCCCTTCTTCACGACCAAGGATTTCGGCAAGGGCACCGGGCTCGGGCTCGCGATGTGCTACGGCATCGTGAAGCAAAACGGCGGTCACATCGGCGCCGACAGCAAGCCCGGTTTGGGCACGAAATTCAGCATTTATTTGCCGGAAATCGCGGCGCCCGCCGAAGCGACGCCGCCTTCACGCACGAGCCAACCCGTGAAGTCCGGCAAAGAGACGGTGCTGTTCGCCGAGGACGATGATCTCTTGCGCCACCTCGCGGTGACCGAGCTCTCGAGCCACGGCTATCGCTTGATCGTCGCATCCAACGGCGAAGAAGCGCTCAAAGCCGCCGAGGCGCATTCGGGCGAGATCCATCTTTTGATCACCGACGTGATCATGCCGAAGATGGGCGGCGTCGAGCTCGCGCGGCAGTTCCGTAAAACGCGGCCGCGCACGCCGGTGCTGTACATCTCGGGCTACGCGCACGATGCGCTCGCGGATCGCGTGCAGCTCTTGCAAAAGCCGTTCGCGAACGACGCGCTGCTCGACCGCGTGCGCGCGATCCTCGATACCAGCGCCGAGGTGTGACGAAAATTTCGCGCGCCGCATGGGTGCGCATGAGCCGAGCAACGCGCAAAATCAGCGGCAGCCCCCGACCCTTCCCACTGCAAACATATGCCAGAAGCGGGGGCTTGCGGCAAGACCCCACTCGTGCCGCAGAGTCCTTCGCCGCGCGCGACACTTCACGCGCGCGAAAGGATCGCCATGCACGACTCCGCAAACATCGTGGCCGAGAAAAAACACGCCGTCGTGATCGCAGGCGCTGGCCCGACGGGCTTGATGCTCGCAGCCGAGCTCGCGCTCGCACGCGTCGATGTCGCGATCGTGGAGCGGCGCGAGACGGCGGAGCAACCCGGCGTGCGCGCGCGCGGCATCTCGGCGCGCACGCTCGAAGAGCTCGATCAGCGCGGACTCGCCGCGCGCTTTCTCGCGCACGGACAACCGGTGCAAGTCACCAGCTTCGGCACGGGCCCGCTCACGCTCGCTGATTTCCCGACGCGTCATCCGTACGGCCTCGCGCTGTGGCAGCCGCGCCTCGAGCGCCTGCTCGCTGATCGGGTCGCGGAGCTCGCCGTGCCGATTTATCGCGGCCGTGAAGTGACGGGCTTCGCGCAAGCCGAGCACAGCGTGACCGTCACCCTTTCTGACGGTAGCGCGCTGCACGCCGAGTACCTCGTCGGCTGTGACGGCGGGCGCAGCTCGATCCGCAAACAGGCAGGCATCGAGTTTCCGGGCTGGCCCGCCTCGACCAGCTATCTGATCGCCGAGGTCGACATGAGCGAAGAGCCCGCCTGGGGCATACGCCGCGACGAAAAAGGCGTGTACGCGCTCGGCAAGCTCGAAGAGCTCGGGCCACACGCGACCGCGACCGCGCGACCGCGCGTGGGCATCGTGCTGCGCGAGGACGAAATCGGCAGCGGTGAGCCGACGCTCGACGAGCTGCGCGCGGCGCTCAGCGCGCGTTACGGCACGGACTTCGGCGTGCACAACGTCACTTGGCTCTCACGCTTCACGGACGCGACGCGCCAAGCCGCTTCGTACCGCGCGGGGCGCGTGCTCTTGGCCGGCGACGCGGCGCACGTGCACTCGCCGAACGGCGGCCAAGGGCTCAACCTCGGCCTGCAAGAAGCGCTGAATTTGGGCTGGAAACTCGGGCAAGTGGTGCACGGCACCGCGCCGAGCAGCTTGCTCGACACGTACCACGCCGAGCGGCACCCCGTCGCTGCGCGCGTCTTGCGCGCGACGATGGCGCTGACCGCGCTCGCACGCGGCGACGCGCGCACCGACGCGCTGCGCGAGCACGTCGCTGACATGTTGAAGACGGACGAGCTGCGCAAACGCTACGCGGGCATGCTCTCGGGCCTCGACGTGCGCTACGAGCTCGGCGACGGACATCCGCTGCTCGGTCGTCGCATGCCCGACCTCGACATCACGACGAAGCACGGCGCGACGCGCGTGTTCACCTTGCTGCACTCCGCGCGCGCGCTGCTCCTCGACTTCGGCGAGCCCAGCGCGCTCGAGCTCGGCGCGTGGGCGGATCGCGTGCAGCACGTGCACGCGCGCTACGAAGGCGCGTGGGAGCTGCCCGTCGTCGGCGCAGTCACGGCGCCCTCGGCCGTATTGATTCGCCCGGACGGCTACGTCGCTTGGATTTCCGCGGACGGCGCTGAATCCGGCTTGCGTGCAGCGCTGACGCGCTGGTTCGGGCCGGCGAATCAGGGCGCGGCGTAACTCGCGCGCTCTTCGCCGGCTTCCAGCATCTGCATCTTGATGCCGGTCGCGAGCGAAATCGCGGCCACAACCATCTTCACGATCGTGCGCGCCTTGGGCACGACGACGGTGATCTCCTGAATCGCGAGCTTGTGCTCGAGCAGCCAGGTCTTCATTGGCGCCTTCGTGTCCGCGTTGTAGCCGTCGAGCTCGCTGAGATCGAAAACCAGCCGCGCGTTCGCCTTCGGCATCATGCCGTTCAGCGCGGCGATGAAATCGTACATCTCCGCAGTGGGCGTCGGGCCGATGAAGCGCGCGTGAATCGCGCCGTCCGCGGTGCGCGCGATGTGCCAACTTGGAGAGCGGCTCGCGTCCATGGCAGGGCTCGAGTGTGCACGAGCAGAGCGCGCGCCGCAACCGGAGGGCATTTCGGCGCTGAGGGACGAAACCCGCGAAAAATTGCCGAGTATTTGGGGTTCAGCGCTGACGGCGCGCCGCGCACTGGTAGCTCTCACCCCGCCTCGTTCGAGCTACCGACGCTTCGCTGCGGCGTCCGCGCTGAACCCAACCAGAAACTCAGAGCACGCTTTGCACGGCGGGCCAGAGCGTGGATTCGGTCGGCTGCGAGTATTCCCAGACCATGACGCCGCCATAGCCTAAAGAGGCAGTCGTGAGGGATTTGGCCGTGCTCGTGCTCAAGCTGTTGTCGAACTCGATGCCCCAAGTGAGCTTGGTCTTGGCCATGCCGATCTTGCTCGTCCACCAATTGAGCTCGCTCGTGTAGGTGCCCATGTTGGTCGTGTAGATCATCAGGTTCAGGAAGTCGTAACTCTTGAGGTAGGTGATCACGCCCTGATCCGTGCCCGAATCCTCGACGATGTACTCGGCGGTGGCGGCGGTGACGAGCTTGCCTTCACCGTGCATCTTAGCTTCGAGCTTGGCGAGGAACTGCGGGAAATTGCCGCTCGATTTCAGGTCGGTGCCGCGCTCGAGATCGACGTCCACGCCGTCGAGCGTGAGGCTCGTGACGAATGCGTCGAGGTTCGTCACCATCGCGTCGATGTTTCCCGCGTCTTGGAACGCGTTGATGATGCCGATGTCGTCGTCGGCGCCGCCGATCGAGATCAGGACTTTGACGTTCTTCGCGTGCGCTGCGCTGACGAGCTGACGCGTGCCGTCGTCCGAACCGCCGCCGAGCGTCCAGTTCGTCGAGCCCGACATCGTGCCGAACGCGAGGTTCAGGTGCGTCATCTTGTTGAAGTCGATCTTCGAGGCCCAGCTTTGGAACGTGCCGTTCCAGTTCGGCAGGTACATCACGACCTTTTGGTCGGGGATTTGCGTGCTCGGCGCGCCGCCCGCGCCAGCGGTGCCACCACCAGCGCCGCCGCTTGCCGCGCCACCACTGCTCGCGCCGCCGCTGCTCTTGCCGCCCGTGCTCGTCGAAGCGCCACCCGTACCGCCCGTGCTCGGCGCGCTGCCGCCGGCGCCCGCGACCGTGCTCGTGCCGCCCGCCGTGCTCGCGCTGCTACCGGCGCTGCCCGTCGTGCCGCCGCTCGCGCTGTGGCCCGCTGCAGACGAGGTGCTGCCCGCGGTCGAGCTCGAGCTGCCGCCGGAGCTGGTCGCCCCCGTGCTCGCGGAGTCGTCACTCGAGCTACTGCCGCAGGCCGCGAGAGCGGCGGCGATCGCGAACGTGGAAGCCGTAAACCAAGCGCGCTGGAACTTCATGCGCACGTTTGGTGCAATCGCGGTGCCAGCTCCAACATCGCTGGAATACCCGCAAGGGTGATGCGCGCTACGCAAACCCCGTCGCACGAAGCATGCAGATTGTGTGGAGCGCTTCTTTTCCCTGAATTCATGCGCGGGCGTGAAATTGCCGCGCCGCCACCGCCCGCGGGAGCGCAAAAATTGTCAACGAGATGAGTAAGAATCGTCCGGCCCGAGCCGGAAGCCACACCGTAGATTGAAGCATCGGAGCCGCGCATTCCTCGGCGCGCGGAACACGCATGCGAACGACGTTGATCGCGTTTCTGGGTCTCTCATTTTTGGCGGCGTGCGGGCCCATTGGCGGCGTCGAAGCAGACGACAGCGCGGCCGTCGGCGGAGGCGGCAGCGGCGGAGCTGCCGCGACCATGACTGGAACCGGTCTCGTCGGTGCCGGCGGCGCGCGGCCGGCGAATCCGCATAATCGCACTTCTCTCGTTTGGATTTGGGAGAACTATCGCGTCGCGCTCAACGCGGTGCTGCAGAACCAAAACAGCTTCACGCACGTGAGCCCTGCCATCTACCAGATGAATTACGACTACCAGGGCGGCGTGGTCAAAGACTTCGACCCGACCGGTTACTACACGGGGTTGAACGGCCAGCAGATGGCGGTCGCGCTGCACTCGGCGGGGATCAAGATGGTGCCGTTGATCTACGCCGGCGCCGGCAACAACGGCGTGGATACGGGCATTCAGAACGTGCTCTCGAATCCGACGATCGCGCAGAGCTTCATCGATTCACAAGTGCAGCTCGCGCTCACGAACGGCTACGACGGCTGGAACCTCGATTGGGAGGTCGGTGGTGGCGTCACCGAAGAGTACGCCACGCAGCTGGTTTCGTTCCTGACGAGCTTCAAGAAAGCCTTGAACGCGCAAGGCATGGAGCTTTCGTACGACCTCGGCGATTGGTACATCAAGCAATGCAGCGCGAGCGGCTACACGGGCGTCGTCGATTTGACGGCATTCGGCGCGGCCGTGGATCAAGCCATCATCGAGGATTACGCGAAGACGCTCGACGGCCCGCTCCAGGCGTGTCCGACCGCCGTGCCCGCGCAAGAGGATTGCGGAAGCTTCGGCGCGCAGCTGCAGGTGATGTGCTCGACCACGCCGAGCACGGTCTCGATCGGCCTCATCACTCCCGGGAGTAACACCTACGCGCCGGACGCGCTGCAAGCCATCGGCAGCTACGGCTACCAGAGCATCGCGATTTGGCCGGATGATTCGGGCTTCCTGAACGGCGCCGGCATCCCGAACAGCGCGACTTGGTACGGCATGCTCGGGACCTGGCTCGCGAACTAGCGACTTGTCCGAACAATGCCGCTCAATGGCGGCGCTTCTTGGACGGCCGCTTGCGCCTGGGTGGAGCGTTCGATTCCGGCCCTCGAGGAGGCGCTGGTGGAGCGACGAGGCGCTTCAGCAAATCACTCCAATTGCCCTTGAACCACGTCAACGCAGCCGCAGCGCAAACGAGCATGGCGAGCATGACCAACCCAAAGCGCGAGCTATTGGGGTAAGTATCGCGAATAATTGCCTGCCACTTGTCCGGCAACATGATGACTAGCGGACTCCAGCTCGGAACATCCTGCTCGAGAGGCACAGTTGCGACGCTCACCTGCCCGACGTGCAGCACGGCCGCTGTGTGTGGACTCCAGCTCGCAGGGATCTTCCAGGTTTTCCTCCATGGCAGGCCTGCTTTGACAACGACCGACTCGGGGCTGACATCGGCCCACGAAATATTTTCGAGAGATGCGGCGGGAGACTCCTCGGTGGTTTCGAATTCACCATTCAGGAGCAGCTCGTCAGCGGCGGCCGGCAACGAGCAGTCTTCGGCAAGGAGGCCGATGCAAAGCCTGACGACGGGCCCTTCGGGCCAATGAGATTTGGTCGTTTTGAGCTCGAAAGTGAGTTTGCGATCGCTCGGGACGTGCAATACGCCGACCCCATCACTACCGGCTTCGTATTTGTAGGTGAATGCCCCTCTGCGTACCTCTACGTTGCTGCCCTTGGACAGACAGCGCACGATGCGCGGCTCGGTGATAGAAGCGACGCGATCCTCGGACGGTTGGACGATACCGTACGAAGGCCCGGGCTCCGGGATGATTCGTACCGAGTAATCATTTTCGGCGAGAAAATTTTCGAGCGACTTCCAAGCTCCGATCACGACAGGTTGTTCTAACTTCGCGCCGTGGCGAGTGATAATGACGAGCGATACCGAATGAACCGCCTCGGGTACCGATACACCAGCGATATTGTGAACAACGGTGGAAGCACTGCACTTGAGTGACACCTGCGTCAGGTCGGCGCCCTCCCGTGCCTTGCTCAAACCGAGTCCTGCGAGCTCGGCTTCAAGTGGCTTCAAGGCAGCGCTGGGACAGTTGCTTTCCGGAGGCGCATACGTGTTGCAACTAGCAACGCGGTGCGTTTCCTGTGCTTCTGCGACTCGCGCAAGGCCGAGAATGAACGCGACAATGACTGCCCCACGCGGGATCAAAGCACCACTCCCAAGCTGACGGACGCCTCGAACGACGGGTGCCATTTCTTATCCTCGCTTGCGTATTCGTCGTCGAAAGCGGGGCCAGCGATGATCACGAACGGACGCGAGATGTGGTAGCCGAAGTCGAATTCTGCACGTGGCCCGGCGTCGGCAGTGGCACTACTCGCTGCCCGAGTAGCGGCGCCCACCATCGGTCGCAAGAAGTAACCATCACAGAACGGAAGCTCGTAGCTCAGATCGAAGTGCGTTCCGCCGAGAGCTCTGATCTTTAGACCATCCGTCGTGTTCCCGGAATTTCTGAAAGCGACCTGATAGGCATGAAAGCGAAACTTGGAACCGATCGCGACGGAGCCGCCGACGAGCACGCCCAACTGAATCGTTTCCGACGCTGGGCCGCCGAACTTCCCTCGGCTGCTGAGATAAAATTCGAAGCGCCGGCGAACTACTTCGATCGGCTGGGAGGCACACGCGGTTCCAGCCGTGGAGTGTCCATCGAATGTTCGGGTCGCCGTCACGCGCAAGGTCAGGACGTACTTACCTGGAGTCGTCGTGCGCAGTGAGGTGTGTATGTTCGTGGGATTCGTTACGTAGGCGCCCGGAGCCTTGCCCGCGTCATCGAACGCCTGACAGTCGTGTACGGACAACGCATCTGCCGAATCGGCGGAACTGAGTGTCCACAGATAGGTGAGCGGCTGTCCGAGAGGGTCATAGCTTCCCGAGGCATCGAGGGCGCCAACGTTCGTGTCGAAGATGGTCGTCGGGGCATCGATGATTGCCACCGGCGGGGGAGCGACGGCGATGGTCGTCGTCTGCCGAGCGCTACCAAAATCACTCCGAATCAGAAACTGAAACTTGTATAGCCCCGGAACCGCCAACTTCACGTATGCCAGCGCGACTTCACTCTTGGACCCGTCGAACAAAGACGGCTTCGGCGCAACTTCCGGACCCGCGATCTGGCTGTACTCGCACCGAGAGTGTGCGGGACAGGACTGAGAGAGGACGTAGTAAGGCGCAGCGGCATCGAGCAGCTCGAATGAGTCGTGGGGAGCGGTCGGCGGCGAGCCGACATCGATTGTGAGGAGCTTCATCCGCGGACCGACGCAGCTTTCGGCTGACTCGGGCGCACCCTTCGACGCTTGTTTGTCCGAAACAGCGACACAGAATTGGTAAGTGCCGGCTTTGCTCGGCCGCAAGCGCAACACCGAACGCACGCTGCCTCCAGTTCCCAGCAACGTTTCGTCATTTGAGTGAAGTTTGATCTGCTTCCAACTCCACCGCAGCACGTCGAAGTCCGGGTCCTGGCTAGCTGATGCGTCGAGGACAAGCTCGTCGCCCAGAGTCAGCTGAGACTGTTCGGGGCGATTCAACTGCAGCACCGGCTCTCCCTCTGAGTGCCTCGCGATGTGGCACCCCGCTTCGGTCGTCAGCTGGAGCAATTCATCCTCGCCCTGATCCGTGGTTACGAGCTTCTCGCCAATCTTCACGAGCTCGCTACCGTTCGGCGCAAAAATAGAGATCTGCAGCGCTAACCCGCGGTCGCGTTTGAGCAGTTGGATGCCGACGTATTTGGCCAGCGGAAGATGCTGACCGAGCACCGTCTGCATGGATCCAGTCTCGAGATAACCTTGCACGGCCATCTTCGCCTTCATATTCGCGCGTTGAATCAACGCATCGTACGAATCTACGCGCGTCGGTGAATCACCGTAGCCTTGCTCGAGCCCATTCTTCAGAGCGAGCACCAGCGCCGAATAGAGATCGTCCGCTCCACTCCTTCCTTCGGAAGCCACCAGCGCGCCGATCAACACCGCACTGGGTCCGTCGTCGGCATGGGCAACGCGAGGGATGAACCAAAGAGAAACGAAGTAGTAAAACAGCAATCGAGATAGGTTCGCGACCTTGCGTCTTGGCTTTCGGGGCACCTACCGAGCTAGCCCTGACCTCGCCGTCGGGAGAATGGTCATCCTTTCGAGACGCATACCGCGAGCGCGCCAAGCCGCTTGCGTTCGCGGACAGAGCACTAGCGCCGAGTACGCTCGCGCTCTCCAACCTCAGGCTCGTTCACGCCCAGCACATCCGTCACGCGCACTTTGCCGTCCGTTTCGACGCGGTAGCGCGCGCCGAACGGGTGCGGGCGCGTCCCCTGGTGAGTGAAGAGGTAGAAGGTATTGCCGTCGGCGTCGACCTCGAGCGCGACGTGTTCGGGCTCGGTCTTGGCGAGCTCGGCGAGCAACGCTTCGAGATCGTTCGTGGGCAGCGAGAGCACGTGCGCGGCGTCGCGCGCGGTGAGCGTGCCGCCTCGATTGACGGCGAGCGCGTACAGCGCTTCGACGCGCGCGCGCCGCTCCGCGTGCGCACCCGAGCGCCCGAGCCGGCGCCCCCCAAAAAACAAAAGCCCCGAGACCACGAGCGAAAACAACGCCACCGGCAGCCCGAAGGCGTAGCCGACCATTTCCTTCGGCCAAAGCAGCTGAAAGAACAGCATCAAGCCGACCGCGATCAAGAGCCCGAAGATCAGAATCACCCACGCGAGCGCGTGGCTCACGCGCCCGCCCAGCTTCGAAGGCTGCCCCGCGAGCTTCAGCGTCGTGCCGGAGAACGGCGCGCGCGGCTTGCCACACGCCGAGCAGAACGCGAACACGCCGCGGTAGTTGATGGGCGCGTTTTGATGGCAATGCGGGCAGACCATGCGAGCCTCATTGTGCGCGCGAGGCGTGTGCCGCCAGCACGTCCGCGACGCACAGCGTGAGTTTTTGCGCAGTCGGCAGGTGTAAAAACTCGTTCGGGCCGTGCGCGTTCGAGCCGGGACCGAGCACGCCGGTAATGCAGAACTGAGCTTCGGGGAATTTCTCGCCCAGCATGGCCATGAACGGGATCGAGCCGCCTTCGCCGAGGTACATCGCGGGCTTGCCGAAGTGCCGCGTGGACGCGGCTTCGAGCGCAGCGCCGAGCCAAGGCGCGAGCGGCGGCGCATCCCAACCGTTGCTGCCGCTGCCGCCTTGAAAGCTGACTTGTGCGCCGTACGGAGGATCCTTTTCGAGCAACGCTTTGATGTGCGCGGCGGCGCGGGAAGTATCGAGCCGCGGCGGCACGCGAATCGAGAGCTTCAGCTTCGTGCTCGGGCGGAGCACGTTGCCGGCGTTGCCCGGCGCGGGCAAACCGTCCGCGCCGGTGACCGCGAGCGCGGGCCGCCACGTGCGATTTAAGATCAGCTCTGCGTTGTCCTGCGCGACCGGCTTCACGCCGGATTGCAGCGGGAATTTTGCCCACACTTCGTCGCCCAAGGCTTCGGCCGCGCGTGCCGCTTGGGCGACGCGTTCCTCGGGGATCGGCACGTGGAGCTCTTGCAGCTTGATCTCGCCGGTATTCGCGTCCTCGAGTCGCTCGAGCAATTGGCGGATCACGCGGAAGCTCGAGGCGACGACGCCCGAGCCATCGCCCGAGTGCACCCCTTCACTCAAGAGCGAAACGCTGAGCGTGCCCACGACGAGGCCGCGCAGGGAGGTCGTGGACCACAATTGATCGTAGTTCGCGCAGCCCGAATCGAGGCACACCACGAGCGAGAGTTGCCCGATGCGCGGCGCGAGGCGCTCGATGTACGCCGGCAAATCGTAGCTGCCCGACTCTTCGCAGGCCTCGATCAAAATCACCGCGCGCGCGTGCGGCACGTTTTCGCGCCGCAGCGCCGCGAGCGCCGTCAGCGAGGCGAAGATCGCGTAGCCGTCGTCGGCGCCGCCGCGGCCGTACAGCTTGTCGCCCTCGAGCACGGCTTGCCACGGGCCGAGGCCTTCACGCCAACCGGTCATCTCGGGTTGTTTATCGAGGTGACCGTAGAGCATCACGGTGTCGCCCGCGGCTCCGCCCGTGCCCGGTACGTCGATGAAGATCACCGGCGTACGCTCACCGAGCTTCACCACCTCGAGCGCTGCCCCTTCGGGCAACGCTTCGCGTGCCCATGCGGCGAGCAACTCCACCGCGCTATCCATGTGCCCTGCTTGGCGCCAGCCCGGGTCGAACGACGGGCTCTTGTTCGGAATCGCGATGTAGCGCTCGAGCGTGGGCACGATCGAGCTCGCAAATCGCTCGCTCACCCACTGCTTGGCTGCGTTGCTCAGAGGCATGCCGCGAGCTTATCAGGCGGGCCCGGCGATCACGCAAAGCCCCTGGGCCGGCACACCCTGGCACAGCGCGCCCCCCAAAAAACCCGGAAAATCAGCGCGAAGCGACGGTATCAACGACGGCACGGCGGGTGCTTATAGCGAGGCAATACACCTTTCCAGGGAGCCCCACATGCGCACTCGATCTTCGGCCGTCTCACTCGTCGCTTTTGGTTTGTTCGGGCTCACCGCGCTGAGCGCGCGCTCGGCGTTCGCGGACTCGCAGTGCGCGAGTGACGCGGATTGCGTGAAGGGCTGGCAGTGTCAGGTCACGGGTGAATCGGGTTGCGCGAGCGCATGCGCGCCCGGGCAAGACTGTTCGCAGGTCCCGCCGTGTCAGACCGAGGAGTACAAGTCATGCGTGCCGGGGCCGTGTAAGGCCGACAGCGACTGCGCGGACGGGATGGTCTGTTACACGTCGCAAGTCGCGTGCGCCGCCGTCCTGTGCAACAGCAAAGACTGCCCGACGACGACGTGCACGCCTACCACGCAGAGTCAATGCATCCCGAAGTACGACGTGCCGTGCAAAGCCGATTCGGATTGCGGCGACGGCTTCACCTGCGTGCCGGATTCGTGCGCGTGCGCGAGCGCCGGCTCCGCGCCGAGCAGCGGCTCGAGCGGTGGCTCGAATGGCGCGACGCCCGCGATGGACGGCGGCACCCCCACTGATCCGACGACGCCTCCGCCGATCTGCAATTGCCCCGCGATCACGACGTCCAGCTGTCAGGCCGTGGCGAAGAACTGCACGACCGACAAGGATTGCCCGTCGGCCTGGACCTGCGAAACCATCGGTGGCGGCGGTTGCATCGAGCCGCCGACGCCGGCGCCGGAGCCGGGCGCAGACGGCGGCGCAGCGCCCCCGGACAAAGGCGGCGCTCCGTGCCAACCGGCGCCCGCGATCCAGCAATGCATGCCGCCGTACTACACGCTCAACGGCGGCTCGTACGTCAGCACCGGCGGCGGCGCAGTGGAAGGCTCGGGCGCGCCGACCGGCGCAGGCAGCGTCGGCACGGGCAGCAACTCGGGCACGGCCGGCGGCGCGTCGAGCACGACCGCGCCGAAGGCGAGCAACGGCGCGGACGCGAGCTCGTCAGCGAGTGGTGGCGGTTGCTCGGTCGCGCACGGCGCGGGCGCGAGCTCGAGCGCGGGTGGACTCGGCTTGCTCTTGCTCGGGTTGTTTGGGTTCGCGCGTCGACGACGCGCAGCGGTGAAGTAACTTCCGGCAGCCGGCTCAAGCCCGGACGCGCCCTTTCCAGATCGCGAACAAAGCCGGATACACCGTCAGCTCGAGCAAGAACGAAGTCACGAGACCACCGACCATCGGCGCGGCGATGCGCTTCATCACGTCCGCGCCGGTGCCGGTGCTCCACAAAATCGGCACGAGGCCGATGATCATCGTCGCGACGGTCATGAGCTTCGGGCGCAAGCGCTTCGCAGCGCCTTCGACGATGGCTTCGCGTAAATCACCGAAGGTGTGCAGGCGCCCTTCGCGCTCGTGGCGCGCGTGCGCGAGCGTGAGGTAGAGCAGCATCACCACGCCAGTCTCCGCGTCCAAGCCCGCGAGCGCGATCAGTCCGACCCAAACGGCGACGCTCACGTGATAGTGCAGCCAAAACAACAGCCAGACCGCGCCGACCAAAGAGAAGGGCACGGCCAAGAGCACGATCGCCGTCTCCGCGATCGAGGCGGTGTTCAGGTACAAGAGCAGGGTCACGATCGCGAGCGTGAGCGGAATCACCCATTTGAGCCGCGCTTTCGCGCGTTCGAAGTACTTGAATTGGCCGACCCAATCGAGCCGCGTGCCCGCCGGGAGCTGCGCATGCTCGGCAACGGCGCGCTTGGCGTCCGCGACGTATTCCGCGATCGGCCGCTCCGTATCGACGAACACGAAGCCGACGAGCTTGCCGCCTTCGCTGCGGATCATCGGCGGCCCTAGCGTGGTGCGGAGCTCGGCCACTTGCGAGAGCGGAATTTGCGCGCCGTCCGGCGTCGCGAGCAACACGCGACCGAGTGCCTCGGGAGAATCCCGTAGCTCGCGCGCGTAGCGCACCGCGATCGGATAGCGCTCGCGGCCTTCGACGGTCTCGGACACATTTTCGCCGCCGATCGCTTGCGCCACGGCTTGGTTCACGTCCGCCGCCGTGAGCCCGTGGCGCGCCGCCTCCTCGCGCTTGATCTCGAAATCGAGATAAAAGCCGCCGGTCGAGCGCTCGGCGAAAGCGCTGCGCGTGCCCGGCACTCGCGCCACGGCGTGCTCGATCTCGATCGCCGCGCGCTCGATGCTCGCGAGATCATCACCAAACACTTGAATGCCGAGCGGGCTGCGCACGCCCGTCGCGAGCATTTCCGTGCGGGTTTGGATCGGCATCCACCACACGTTCGGCATGCCCGGAAAATGCAGCTTGTCGTCCATTTGGCGAAGCAGCGAATCCCACGTCACGCCGGCGGGCCACTCCGCGCGTGGCTTGAGCGTGACCGTCACCTCGGCCATCCCCAGCGGCGCTGGATCCGTCGCGCTCTCGGCGCGGCCTTCCTTCCCGAATACGCTCGCGACCTCGGGAAACGCCTTCAATTCGCGATCGATGATTTGGAGCAAGCGTTGAGCTTCACTCTCGGACATGCCCGGCGGCGCGGTCGGCATGTACAAGAGCACCCCTTCATTGAGCGGCGGCATGAACTCGCTCTCGAGCCGGAACACCGCCGGGATCGTGAACGCGATGATCAAGAGCGCGCCCGCGATCACGCGCCAGCGCTGATTCACCACGAAGCGCACGACCGGCGCATACGCGCGCATCAGCCAACGATTCAGCGGATTTTTGGCATCATCGTGGATCTTGCCGCGGATGAGCAGCACGGCGAGCGCCGGCGTGAGCGTAATGGCGAGCACTGCGGCGAAGCCAATCGAATACGTCTTGGTGAACGCGAGCGGCTTGAACAACCGCCCTTCCACGCCTTCCAGGGTGAAGACAGGCAAAAACGAAATCGTGATCACGAGCAGCGAAAAGAAGATCGCTGGGCCGACCTCTTGCATTGCCTGGACGATCACCTGACGGCGCTCGCCGGGCGCGCCGTTTGCCGTCCATTCGCCGAGCCGCTGGTGAATGTTCTCGATGATGATGATCGAGGCATCCACCATCGCGCCAATCGCGACCGCGATGCCGCCGAGCGACATGATGTTCGCCGTCAAGTGCTGCTGCGCCATCGGCACGAACGCCAAGAGCACACCCAATGGCAGCGTGAGGATCGGGATCAGCGCGCTCCGCGCGTGGAGCAAGAACACGAAGATCACCAGGCTCACCACGGCCATCTCTTCGATCAGCGTGTGCCGGAGCGTCGCGACGGAGTCTTCGATCAGCTGCGAGCGATCGTACGTCGTGATTAGCTCCACGCCGGGCGGCAGTGACTGCGCAATCTCGCGCAAGCGCGCCTTGACGGCGTCGATCACGCTGAGCGCGTTCTCGCCGTAACGCATGATCACCACGCCGCCCGGCGCTTCACCTTCGCCGTTGAGCTCGGTCACGCCGCGGCGCAAATCCGGCCCGATGCTGACGACGCCGACGTCGCGCACGCGGATCGGCACGCCGTTCACGATCTTGATCGGACTACTCGCGATGTCGTCCACATTCTTCACGTAGCCACGGCCGCGAATGACGTGCTCGTGCCCGGCGATTTCGAGCACGCGCCCGCCGACCTCTTCGTTCGAAGCGCGCACGGCCTTCACGACTTCATCGAGCATCACGCCGCGCGCGACGAGCTTCGTCGGATCGACGTTCACTTGGTACTGCTTGACGAAGCCGCCGACGCTCGCGACCTCCGCGACACCCGGGACGCTCGCGAGCGCGTAGCGCACGTTCCAATCTTGCAGCGAGCGGAGCTGCTGCAAATCATGCTTGCCGGTCTTGTCGACCAGCGCGTATTCGAACACCCAACCGACGCCCGTCGCGTCGGGCCCCAGCGTGGGATTCGTGCCCGCGGGCAAGCGCGCGCGAACCGAATTCATGTATTCGAGCACGCGGCTCCGCGCCCAATAAATGTCCGTCCCTTCCTCGAAGATCACGTTCACGAAGGACATCCCGAACATCGACTGCGCGCGCACGGCCTCGACCTTCGGGGCCGAGACGAGCGCGGTCGAAATCGGATACGTGATTTGATCTTCGACGAGGTCCGGGCTTTGCCCCATCCACTCGGTGAAGACGATCACTTGTACGTCCGAGAGATCGGGCAACGCGTCGAGCGGGGCGCGCGTGAGCGACACGTAACCCCACGCGCTCAGCGCGAGCACCGCCAAAATCGTGAGCCAGGGCTTGTGCGCGCAGAGCGCGATCAAGCGGGCGATCACGGCCTCGCTCCCGGCGGCGCGGGCACCAGATCCATCCCGCATTTCGGGCATTTTCCCGGGTGATCGCTGTGCACCTCGGGGTGCATGGGGCAGCTGAAAGTGGCGCCCTGCGCGGCCTTTGCCGTCGAAGTGGGGGCGTGGCTCGGTGGCGCGCGCGGCGGACTCGGCGCGGCGGGCGTCGGCAGCGCGGAGTGCGGCGCTTCATCGACATGCACGGGTTCGTCCTCGTCCCAATATTTCGCGGCCGTACCGATGCGTGCTTCGGCAGCGAGCAAAAACACACCCGACGTAGCGACCACGTCGCCCTCTTTCAAGCCCGCGAGCACCTCATATTCGCCGTCCGACTCGAGCCCGACGCGCACCTCTTGCGGTCGAAAGCGCCCCTCCCCGAGATCGACGAACACCAAGCGCCGCTTGCCCGTGTACACCACCGCACTCACGGGCACTTGCACGCGCGCCGCGGAATCTCCGCTGATTTCGACGTGCGCATACATGCCCGGCCGGAGCTCGAGCTGCGTGTTCGCGAGCTCGAGCCGGACGCGCGCCGTGCGCGTGCTCGGTTCCAAGTACGGGTAGATGGTTGCGACCCGCGCCGTGTACTCGTGGTCCGGTACATAATCGAGCGTGACCTTCGCTGCACTACCCACGTGCACGCGTGGGAGGTCTTGCTCGTACACATCCGCCTCGACCCACACGCGGTCGAGCGCCGCGATGCGGTAGAGCCGCATGCCCGCGTCGACCGCGGCGCCCTCGACCACGTCTTTCTCGATCACGAACCCGCTCGCGGGCGAAGGCACCGCAATGCTCTCGAGCGGCTCGCCTTTGGCGGCGATCGCGTCCACTTGCGCGCCGCTCAGGCCCAGCAATTCGAGCCGTTTTCGAGCCGCTCTCGCGATCGCGTCGCTGTGCGCGCCGGTATCTCCGAGGGCCGCGGGCACGTTTGCACCGCGCGTCGCGAGCAAGAAATCCTGCTCGGCGCCGTACAGCTCCGGACTGAACAGCCAAAACAAAGTCTGCCCGCGGCGCACGCGCTGTCCGGTTTCGTTCACGGCGAGCTTCGTGATGTAGCCGTGGACTTTGACGCTCACCTCCGTGAGCGTGGACTCGTCGTACGCGACGCGCGCCGCAGCGGTGAAGTGGCTCGACATCGGGCCCGAGCTCACCGGTTCGGTGCGCACACCGCTCAACTGACGGCGCGCTTCGTCGACCAGCACGATGCCCTCGGCCTGCTGCTCCTTGCTGACCGCGATCAGATCCATCCCACAGATCGGGCACTTTCCGGGCGCATCCGCCTTGACCGACGGATGCATCGAACAGGTGTAATGGTCGATGTGATCATCGTGCGGGCTGCTCGCGCTCGAAGCGACGGGCGATGCAGCGCCGCGAAACCACGCGGAGAGCGGCGTCCGAAAAACCCACGCCGCGATCGCGAGCAGTAGAGCGAGGCCAAAAGAAACGAGCCGAGCCGAGCGTGTCTGGTGGAGCGGGCTCATCGCGCAGCCTCCGCGTGGTCGAGGCCCGGGATGCGTCCGAGCGCACGCTCGAGCTCGGCGTCACGTATATCGACGTCTGCCAGCGCTCGTTCGCGTTCGAGCTCGGTATCTCGTACGCCTTTCTCAGCCGAAATCAGCTCGGAGAGCGAGGTTTGCGAGGCGGTGAACGCCGCGCGCGCGAGCTCGAGCTGCCGCTGGGCGAGCGGCAAGAGTCGTTCATCGAATGAGCGCACCAGCGCCGTCGCTTCGCGCACGCGACGAGCCGCGACGAAGGTCTCGGCAGTGACGTGATCGCTCGCACGCGCGCTTTCACTCTCGTACTGAGCGCGCATTGCGTTGGCTTCGTCGCGCGCGCCGGCGCGACGCTCGGCTTGCAGCGGCAACGAGAGCCCGATGCCCACCATCCAGCGGTGCTCGGGCATATCCCACATCGAGTTGTACGAGGTCGAAACGGTGAGATCGGGGTAGGCATCGCGCGCGGCGCGCTCGGCCCGGGTCTGCGCCGCGCGTGCGCGCTGTTTCGCAGCGGTGATTTCAGCCCGATTCGCGCGCGCTTCACCCTCCAGCCGACCGTCGGAGTCAGCCGAAGTCGACTGCAAAGTCAGATTTGGAGCTGGCGCCGGCAGCGCGCTCTCCGGCGCTCGATGCATCAGCTCGTTCATCTGCGCGATGAGCACCTCACGCTGACTTTGAAGTGTCAGGGTCTCCTGCTCC
>FTCX01000504.1_pt1 | contig 20408 bp, 24 predicted proteins | sample 1639831 | NCBI WGS metagenome assembly FTCX01 (sample SAMEA3914869, study PRJEB12502) | metagenome | biome: forest; material: soil | place: USA | collected 2012-03-12 | depth 0.1 m
CCGCGGCGACGCAACTTGGCGTCGGACAACCCGCCGTGTCGAAGTCTGTCGCACAGCTCGAAGAACGCCTCGGAGTTCAGCTACTCGTCCGCTCTACTCGGGGCCTAGCTCTGACAGAAGCGGGTCGAGAGTTCTTCGAAAATGCGAAGCGCGCAATCGACGGCGTCAACCATGCAGAACAGGTTGCGCGGGCCGCAAACAAGCTCACCGGCACGCTGCGCGTTTCAACGTCCATTTGCTTCGCGCGGCTCCACGTCATGCCGAAGTTGCCGGAATTCCTGACCCAGCGTCCCGACGTCGACATCGAGATAGCGGTTGACGATCGGTTCGTGAACCTAACTGAAGAGCGAATCGATTTGGCGTTGCGCACATCGGTCGAGCCCCTCGAGGATTCGTCGCTCACGGCACGCAAGATTGGACTGGCGTCGATCCGGGTCATGGCAACGAACGCCTATTGGAAGAAGCACGGAAAGCCGAGGACGCCCGAAGAACTCTCTGCCCATTCGTGCATCATCCTCGAACGCAGGGGGCGCCTCGTCGACAAGTGGGTCTTTCGCAAGGGCGCGCTCGAGTCTGCGGTGCAGATGCGTGGGCGGATCCGGGTCACTGCACCAGAAGGCCTGCGCGAGGCGATGCTTTCGAATGCGGGCGTCGTCGTCGTGTCTGAGTGGCTCTACAGTCCCGAGCTTGCGTCGGGTGCGGTCGAGTCCGTCCTCGATGATTGGGAGTTGCCGAAGCAATCACTCTGGGCAGTGTTCCCACCCGGAGGCTCGACCAACGCCAAGGCACGCGACTTCGTCGCGTTCGTCGAGCGCTGCATGGCGACCCCTTTCGCACCGGCCCTCCTGGCGACCGACGGACTCTGAGCACTTGGCGTCCGAGCACGCGGTGCGGCTCGAGCGTTCATTCTCGTGGGGAATGGGGGTATTCCGGCGCGCTGCCTAGTGCGAAACCGGTACGTGGGTAGGTTGGGGTCTCGATCGCACAACGCGGTCGCCACGGAGATTTCAATGACCACCTCATCCTCTCAGATCCTCGAAGGACAATTGGCTCTCGTCACCGGCGCAACGTCGGGGATCGGTCGCGCCGTTGCTTTGCAGCTTGCTCGCCAAGGCGCGAGCGTCGTCGTTCACGGTCGCGACGCCCAGCGCGGGGCCAACGTCGTCGCCGAAATTCTCGCCACTGGAGGCAAGGCGCGGTTTGCGAAGGCGGATCTCACGAAAGCGCCGGAGGTATTGCGGCTAGCCGAAGAAGTTGGTCCCGTTGACGTTCTGGTCAACAACGCAGGGCTTGCTCTCTTCGGCCCAACTGCCGAGATGAAGGCCGATCAATTCGATCTCCTCTTCGCGGGGAACGTTCGAGCGCCGTTCTTGCTCGTCGGGGCCCTGGCACCCGGGATGGCAGCGCGCGGCAAGGGCAGCGTCGTGAACATCGGAAGCATGGCTGGCGAGCTCGGGCTTGCGGGCGGAGCGGCGTACGGCGCCACGAAGGCGGCACTCTCCTCGATGACTCGGGCGTGGGCCGCCGAGTTCAGCGCTCACGGCGTGCGAGTCAACCTCGTCGCGCCGGGACCCGTCCATACACTCGGCGAGCTACCAGTCGCGGATCTCATCCAGCATCTCGGGGGAACGACTGCGATGAAGCGCCCGGCGACCCCCGAGGAGATCGCCGAAGTCGTCGGATTCCTGTGCTCGCCGCGCGCGAGCTACGTCACGGGCGCCATCGTCGCTGTTGACGGCGGGCGCACGGCCATCTGAGACCTCGATCGGAATCGACCTTAGATCGCCCGATCAAACGAGGTTCGCTCCCAGATCTGTAGCGATGTAACACTCCTCACGATACATCTCGGGGCTCCCGAGCCGCACCACGCCTTCAAAGCGATGTTTTCGCTAGTTTGGCGTCGAGAGATCAGCGACGATGTGAAGATCATGCGACTCAGTCGTTTTGCTGGCGCGCTGGTGGCCATGAGCTGCATCGGGGTGTGCTCTTGCAGCAATGCGAATGGGGCGAGCAATAGCTCGACGTCTCCTCCGCAGATGCAGATCTGCGATCAGGCTTGTCGTGATGACACCACCGCCTACGGGCTGGACAACGCGATGTGGCTTCTTTGGAACGAGAATATCGCTGGACAAACGGCCGGCACACAGAGCAAGACCATCCAGTGCCCCCTTGCTGGAACGGCTGATATCTCGGGAACGACGGCCGTTGCCAGCAACGGCATCAATACGGTTCACCTCTCTTTGGTGCTGACGGGGTGCGGGAGCTCGAGCCCCGCATACTCCCTCGCGTTCAGCGGCACGGTTGCATGGGATGGAACGTTCGGTAGCTCGGTTTCGAACGCGGTAACGTTCAAGTCGAGTGAGCTCGACGTCAGCGGGACGATTCGATTGGATGACATGCCGACTGTGACCGAGACTTGTGCGATCGCTCTGACCGACACTTACGACAAAGACAGCGGAGTTCAGTCAGGATGGTTGAACGGGACCGTGTGCGGGCGCGCAGCCGCGCAGTAGCGGCGTCTCGCTCCAGCCAGTCACGCTGGACTCCCATCATAGCTCCGCTGACGCGCTGGAAAGACTGGGAGCAATAGCGTTGATCACACAAGGCTCACCGCGTTTGTCGCTCGGCTCGACGCGCGGGGTCTTGCCCGGGGCGCTGCCCTAGCCTCGCAATCGAGTTACGCATTCCCAGTATCGAACACTTGGCTTCAGTGGGTCGACGATGCTCGCGCGCGCAGGACGCGACCCACGCCGCTCTGAAGCAAATCGAATCCGAGTGTTGCGACGACGAGCGCCTCGGGTTCCACCTCCGCCGCGCTTCGCCCAGACACGATGCTGCGATAATTGCCCTCGGACAGTGTCCGTTGCACCGCGATGACCTGGGCCGCGATCAACTGCGCTGCATTGTGGTCCAACCCATCCCGTTCGACGAGCGCGTCGGTCAACGCGCGCTCTCCGCTGGCGAGGAACGCGAGTAGGCGTGAGCCGAGCGCGGGGGTGCCGAGTAGCAGCCGGTAGAGCGCGAGTACTTGTGGGAGGTCGCTACAGCCGGTGAACGGATCATGGCGGCGTATGCCGTCCAAGAAATACTCGCGGAGCGCAGTCAGCGCTCCCACGCCCTTCCGCCGGTCACGAACAACCCTTCCCGCCTCGTCCTCGTGGTCAGCAAATCGGCGCACGACGAGGTCTTCCTTCGTCGGGAAGTAGGCGAACAGCGTGCGACGCGAGACGTTCGCCGCGGCGGCGACCTCTGTGATGGATACTGCGTCGAAGCCGCGCTCGATGAAGAGCACGAGCGCCGTCTCGGAGATCTCCGTCCAGGTTTTGAGCCGCTTACGCTCGCGCAGGCCAATTTCTGGGCTTTCGTGCCACGTGGATTTCTGCACTGAGGCGTAATATATACTTAGTCTACTTTTGGAGCGAGGCCTTTTCGATGGACGTTCTCATCATTGGCGCTGGACCTACCGGCCTCGCGCTCGCCTACGAGCTGGCCCTGGCGGGCGTCTCGGTACAGGTCGTCGAATCACTGGCGGCACGCATCGAGCAGGTGAAGGGCGGCAGCGTGCAGCCTCGCACCTCCGAGCTGCTGGACGCCCGAGGACTGCTTGAGCGTTTGCGTGCAGTCTCGCTCCCTCGCGAGCGCGTTGGCGGGCACTTCGCCGGGCTGCCCGTTCCGCTCGACGGGCGCGTGTTCGACACGCGCGAACCCTATCCACTGACTGTTCCACAATGGCGCATCGAACAGGTGCTCGAGGAGGCGGCCTCGGAACGGGGGGTGTCGGTGTTGCGCGAACGACCGGTGACAGCGATCGAGCCATCCTCTGATAGCGTAGGCGTGATCGCCGGCGGAGAGCGCTTCGTCGCTTCCTGGGTCGTCGCTTGCGATGGCGCGCACAGCACGGTGCGGCGTCTGCTCGAGTTACCGTTTCCCGGCCGCTCCGGAACGCGCCCCGCGATCCTCGCCGATCTGCGTCTCTCCTCGGTGTCTGAACACGTGCCGCGCAAGCTTGGCCACATCAGCGAGATGACCCGAACGAGCGGGGGATACTGGGCGATGCTCGTTCCGGTCGGCGACGACGTCTACCGACTCACCGCTGGCCCAGTGACGCCAGAGAAATCAGCGGCTCCGTCAACCGACGACGCTGCGATTCAGGAGCTACTCACCGCCGTCTACGGCTCCCAGACGCGGCTCGAGCGCGTGCTCAATCGATCTACATTCACTGATGCGACGAGGCAGCTGGAAAAGTACCGACACGGGCGCGTCCTGTTTGCTGGCGATGCGGCGCACATTCATCCGCCGTTCGGCGCTCAAGGGCTGAACTTGGGCGTGCAGGACGCGATCAATCTCGGCTGGAAGCTTGCTGCGACTGTGCGCGGAACAGCGCCCGATGGCTTGCTCGATACCTATCAAGCGGAGCGGCATCCTGCCGGCGCACGAGTCATCCAACACACGTCAGCGCAGCGCGTGCTCATGGATCCGTCAGCGTCTGAGGACGTAGTGGCGCTTCGGAGCCTCTTGGTCGAACTGATGCGCCTCCCCGACACGAACCGCTACTTGACCGGAATGATGACGGGCCTCGACACGCTTGGTCGTGTCCCCGATCTCGACCTGCACACGGAAGCCGGCTCGACTCGTCTCTACGAACTCCTTCGTTCCGGGCGCGGGCTTCTGCTCTGTCTCGATGGCGGAGAGATTCAGGTGCCACCGGGTGCTGATGCTCGCGTTGATGTGGTCCGCGCAACCGGTCCCGACGGTGCGCCGTCCGCCCTCTTGGTGCGTCCGGATGCGATCGTCGCCTGGACCCCGGTCGATGGTTCTCTTGAGCACGCGCTCAACCAGTGGTTCTGAGGCTGCCGGCTAACCTTCAGTGCTAACTCACTCGGTTTATCGGCGCCGTCTAAAGAGTGGACCTCATCGTCGCGACGGCATCGGCGTCCGGATGCGCGCGCCTACATTGACTGTTTGGTTTCGCGTTACCGTGCCCCGCGCTCAATTCGTGTGATTCACAACGCAGCTGAGTGTTGCGCGATGACCGAGCCCTGCTCCGGCAATTCTTGTGAAATCGAAGCGATCGGCGCAAGTGCAGCAGTCCGGTTCAACCCGGACACGGGCTCTGATTGGGATCGCATCCATTGATTCGGAACTCGACCTGTGTGCATGAGAAAACTTCGGTGAGGGAGGGGGAAAGCGTCCTGATAAATGAACAGCGCGGAATCGGCGACGGAGCGTTTGCGGACTTTTCTCCATTCGGTGGTGCTCAATAACTGCATCGAATACTTCTGTGTGGAGGAGCAGGCTTCGTCTGAATCGAATCCGGAGCGCGTTCGGCTATTTTTCAACGCTGTGATGGCGGTGGACGGCGCGCTGAGTTACGCGCTCGAGGCTGAGGCGTATGCCCTCGGTCTGGATTCGTTTCTCGAATTCCTCGCTGGGACAGAACCAGCCTTGCGTGCAGTGCAAGGCATCGCTCGATCCCTCAATCGCTCGACCGCCTACGGTCAAAGTCTTCCGGCAATGGACGAGCCAACGCCGGGAGCGATCAAGAACCTTCGGTGCGCCTTTGCTTTCTGGCTCGACTACGCCCGTTCACTCGAGGAAGAGATGAACGAGACAGGGCAGCTCACGTCGTTTTCTGACGATTCGTCTCGCCGCGAAGCGCCGATTAGTCGCCTTCGCAGGTGAATCGTTCGATGTGACGTGTGGCGCGGGTTCTCGCGCGGCCAACAACTAACGAAGCCGCGCGGAGTGGTGCAACCAAGCTTGTGCCCCTTCGTCGTGCCCACGAGGTGCCTCGAGGGCGACACGATATTGCCTAGCGGTCCACGTTTCCGTTGACAAAGCTCGCGAACGAAACAATATTCAACCCGTGGGTTGAATATGATCCAAGAAACCACGGAGCCGATTTGGGCCGCCCTTGCGGATCCGACGCGACGCGCAATCGTCGAGCGGCTGAGTCGGGGGCCCACGCGAGTCACTGACCTCGCGGAACCTTTCGAGATGTCGCTCAACGCGGTGTCCAAGCACGTCAAAGTGCTCGAAGCTGCGCGTTTGGTTCGGCGCACTCGGCAGGGACGCGAGCACACGCTCGAGCTCGATCCGGCGCCGCTACGAGAAGTTTCTCGCTGGGCTTCCGACGTCGAGCGGTTCTGGTCCAGTCGGCTCGATCGCATCGAGCAGTTCTTCGTCGAGAAGAAGAGGAAGCGAAAATGAAGACGCGAGACCTCAAGCTATCGCGCCGGGTGCCTGGCCCTGCGAACGAGGTGTTCGACGTTTGGTTCGATCCAGAGAGCCCGGGCGGCCCTTGGCACGGCGCCCAAAAAGTGATGATGAACTTGGCTGTCGACGGCCTGTTCTACTTCGGCCTGGACCGGACGGAGGCGCGTTCGAAATTTCCAGGACTCGCCGCAGCGGGAGGTCTCGTTGGCCACTTCGGACGGTTCACCGCGATCGATCGACCGCACGCAGCTGAGCACACGTGGATGTCCGAGCACACGCATGGCCTCGAGACGAGCGTTTCGATCACATTCGAGCCCTATGCTGGCGGCACCGAGCTCACCATCATCCACCGCGGCGTTCCCGATGATGAACCCGCCCGGCGCCATGAGCAGGGCTGGAATTCACTGCTCCGTCGGCTCGAAGATCATTTCCGAGAGAAGGTGTGATTGATGCGTCTGTACATCTTCCAACCGTCGACCCGCGCCCTCGGAGTCGTCGCTCTGGCAAATCATCTCGCGCTCGATTGGGAACTCCAATCAGTCGATCTCGGGCGCGGCGATCACCGCGAATCGAGCTACGTCGCACTCAACCCCAACCAGAAGATGCCCACGCTCGAGGATGGCGGCTTCGTCCTTTGGGAGTCGAACGCGATTCTTTTTTACCTGGCGTCAAAGCGCCCCGAGCGAGGCCTCTGGCCTGCCAGTGTGCAGGCTCAAGCGGACGTGATGCGATGGCTCGCGTGGCAGAGCGCGCACTGGGACGCCGAAGCGTGCGGGATGGTCGCGTTCGAGAAGGGGTCGAAGGCGGTGCTCGGGCTCGGCCCGCCGGACCCGGCATTCATTGCGCGCGGGGAAGCTAACTTCGTGCGCTTCGCGGCGGTGCTCGACGGGCACCTCAAAGGCCGCCGTTGGCTCACGGGTGATCAACTCACGATTGCCGATTTCTCGATTGGTGCTCTCGTCCCGACTGCACAACGGATGAAGCTCGCCATCGATCGCTTCGGCGAGATCGCGCGTTGGTACGACTCTCTTTCGGCGCTCCCCGCATGGCGCGATGCGCTCGCGGCCAGGGACGCCGCAGCGCGCGCTTGGTTCGACGCACGGCGGACCCCGAACAGCACCACGACGGAGGCCAGATGAGCGTAAGATTTCTCGCATTGGCATCGGCTCTCGCGTTCACGGTAATTGCGTGTGCTTCGAACACGTTCCCCGTCACGACGTCGTCCAAGCGCGAGTCCACTGAGGCGTACGTTGCCTCGGCAGATGGCGTATCGATCCACTATGTCGTCGAGGGTCGAGGGCCATCGGTCGTGCTATTGCACTGCTTGGGGTGCAATCTGCACTATTGGGACGTTGCTGCAGCCGATCTTGCTCGTGACCACCGCGTCATTCGTCTGGATTATGCCGGGGATGGTGGTTCGGGCAGCGGGCGAAAGGCGTGGGGCGTGGCAGGTTTCGTCGCGGACGCGCGCGCCGTGATCGGCGCGGCCGGCGTCGATCGCTTCACGCTCGTGGGCCACTCGATGTCGGGGCCAATTGGCCTCGAGCTAGCACAAGGTCTTGGCGATCGCGTCGTCGGCTTCGTACCCATCGACACGCTCCTCGACGCCGACGAGTCCATGTCTGAAGAGCAACGCGCGGCGACGCTCACCCAAGTACGCACCCACTACCTAGACTTCATGAACGGGTTGCTGCCACACCTGATGCCGCAGAATCCAGATCCGCGAGTCCTCGCGCGAGTTCGCGCGGACGCAGCGGCAAAAGATCCGGAGCGGACCGCGTCAATCCTCGAGTGGCTCTACGCCTACCCGGCCGGCGAGAGGCTGGATCGGCTCGATATGCCGATCATCGCCGTGGACTCCGATCTCCGACCACCGATGCTTGACCACAACCGCGCGCACGCCCCGCAATTCGATGTGCGGATTGTCGAAGGCACTGGTCACTTCCTCATGCTCGACAAGCCGACGGAGTTCTCGAGCACGTTGCGTGAGGTAATAGAATCGATCGAGTCGGGCAAGGCGAGACGACGCCCCCATCCGCCGAATCCCTAGTCCAGCCTCGTGAACGTCGGTCGCTCTGCGCGAGTCGACTAGCGCCGACTCCGGCTCGCGCCATTGCCAGCCGCTAAATCTCCGGTCCACGGTCGCTCGCACCTTGATCAAGGATTCATCCCGCCTGAGGTCTCGATCACCTGTCCAGTCACCCACCTCGCATCGTCGGATGCGAGAAACGCGACCACATCGGCGATGTCCGAGGGAGTGCCAATGCGGCCGAGCGGCGTTCGGGCGATGATGTGCTGTCGCGCTGCCTCGTTTGGCAGCGCGCGTTTCAACATGTCGGTGTCGACCGGCCCCGGAGCAACAGCGTTCACCGTGATACCCTGAGGACCAAATTCTGCGGCCCAGACCCGCGTGAGCGCCTCGAGCGCGGACTTGGTCGCGGCGTATACTGACGCACCTGCGAACATGCGCGAGGCAGTGAGCGAGCTAACATTGATCACCCGTCCTCGCTTTTCGGGAAAACGCGCAACCGCAGCCTGGGTCGCAAAGAGCGGCCCGCACACGTTCAATGCGAAGCTCGTCTGTACGAGTGCTTCGTCGACTGCTGCGAGCGGCGCGTGACCCGCTGCCGTCGCGGCGTTGTTCACGAGAATGTCGAGGCGGCCGAGTTCGCGGAACGCGCGATCGACGGGCCCGCTCGCTTCGACGGCACTGCTCATGTCGGCCTGCAGTGCCTTCGCGCGTCCACCCGCCGAGCGGATACGCTCGACCAGAGCATCCGCCTCCTTCAATGAGCTGGAGTAGTTGATGGCGACGGCGGCTCCGTCCGCAGCGAGTCGCTCTGCAATCGCAGCTCCGATCCCGCGTGCGGAGCCGGTTACGAGCGCAACCCGTCCTTCGAGCTTGTTCATGGCGTTCCTGTCATCTGCGGTGGTTGCCATCTCGGCGCTATCCATTCGTCCGTTTCGCGTTGAGTGCTGAAGCTGCGGCAGCGCTGTTCGCGGCCAGAGCTCGACCTGCGAACTTCTTCCCGATCATCGCTCCCATCATGGTGGTCGCTACCGAGCGCGGCATGAGCCGCGACATCAGCCGATTCATTCGTCCGGCGATGTGGGTCGGGCGATTCGCTTGAAGTGCTCGCAATCCCTCAGCGGCAACTCGATCCGCAGCCATGGGTCTCATCGGCATCTCTGCCGGGTCGACGCCCATCTTGGCCATGGACTCGGTTAGCGTCGGGCCGGGCATCAACACGGTGACGTGGATGCCGAACGGCTTCAGCTCGGCGTGAAGGCCTTCGCCGAGCGTGAGCACGTATGCTTCGACCGCCGCGGTGTTTGAAACGTACGGAACTCCGTTCAGGCCTCCGACGGACGACGTGAGCACTACGCCACCTTTGCCGCGAGACACGAGTTTGCCCGTGAAATGATGGACGAGCATGAGGTTCGCGTTCACCTTCAGATGAACCGCGCGGAGCAACTCGTGGCGATCGATCGTCCAAAGTTCGCCCGGCGATGCAAACCCTGCATTGCCGACGAAGAGCCCTATATCCAGGTCCCGCGTCGCGTCCGCGACTCTCTCGAAAAAACCTTCTTCAGACAGATCAGCTTCCACCACCTGGTATTTCACTCCGAACTTGGAGGTGAGCTCTCGGCCCAATTCCTCCAGCTGGTTGCGTCTCCGCGCGACGAGCACGACGTTCAGCCCGCTCGCAGCGAGGTGTCGCGCGATCTCCCTGCCGATGCCTGACGATGAGCCCGTTACCAGAGCCCAGGGTCCGAAGAATTCCTTGTCGACGAGCGTCTCCATGGTTGCTCCTTAGACTCGGTTAGGTGACTGGAGTCGGCGTGACTCGGGACGCAACGACCACGACGTGAGGACGACGCACGCGATCAGTAACGGCACGATGACCATCAGCGCGCCGTCTCCCATTGCGGCGCGCGACGCGGCCGCGCCGGTGAGATCGAAGATCATGCCGGCGTAGGCCCACTCCTTGAGTCGAGGAAGTCCGGGGGCGGCGACGACGATCCCGCCGAGCACCTTCCACGTTCCGAGCACGGTGAGGAAGTAAGACGGGTAACCGAGGTGCGCCATGTCCTGCGCGATGTGCGGCGCTCGGATCAGGTTCAAGACTCCCGGTACATTAAACGCCAGAGTCGATACGACCGTCGTGAGCCAATAGAGGATCAGTCGTGGGGACGAGCGCGCTCCGCTTAAGTGGTCAGCGGCGAGAGCGCCCGTGTATGCGCCGGATTGAAGGACGGCTTCGCGTGATTTGAGCATGACTTGAGCGTGGGGCGCTTGACGTCATGCGTCCAATTGATGCTGCGCATGGGCATCATGGTATGTTTCGATGACATGCTGGACACGCTCGATGCCTCGAACCTGGTCGCCCTCCATGTGCTGATCGAGGAACGCCACGTGACGCGCGCGGCGCGTCGACTCGGGATAACTCAGTCGTCGATGAGCCATCGCCTCGCGCGCCTTCGGGCCACCCTGCACGATCCGCTCTTCGTGCGCTCGCCTCAGGGGCTGCTGCTCACACCTCGAGCGCAATCGATCGCGCAGCCGCTTGCGGACGCGCTTCGAGCGCTCGAGGCCGTGGTGGTGCCGCCGAAGCCATTCGAGCCGGCTACTAGTCGATACACGCTCACGATCGCGCTGCCCGACGTGCTCGCGCCGCTCGCGCCACGCCTAATCGCTGGGCTCGGTGCAGAAGCGCCGCTGCTCGACCTGCGCCTGACCCAGGTCGCGCCGTCGCTCTCGGAAGCCCTCGGCAAAGGCGACCCTGTTCTGGCTCTTGCGCCTTCGCGCTTCGTCAGCGGCCCGGTGATGACGAGAGCACTTGGCGAGGTGCGCTTCGGGGTCGTCGGAAGGCGCGGTCATCCTGCGCTCCGTCGCCCACTGAACACCGAACGATGGCTCGCATATGGGCACGTGGTGACGCGTTTCGGAAACGATCAGGTCAACGCCATAGACGCAGAGCTCGTTCGTCACCGTCTGCTGCGCCGCATCGGCCTCGAAGTGCCCTCATTTCTAGCTGGACTCTTTGTTCTCCCCACCTCGGACCTGCTCATGAACGCACCGCTTCAGCTCGTGAACGAAGCGGCAGTGCGCCTCGGGCTCATCACTCGCGAAGCCCCTATTCGGTTGCCACACGTCCACATATCGGTTTGTTGGCATGAGCGTTTTCAAAACGATCCCGCTCACCGCTGGGCGCGCGAACGGGTGTTTCAGATCGCGCAACCCGCCTTTCAATAAAGCTTGGTGCCGTCTGCGATGCCATTCGCAGCGGCGAGAGCTGACGCTGGCGGTGCGCTTTGGCGTCGGCAGGCCCGTCTGGGAGCGAGGGGGCGAGCAAGCGTGGTTCGCCTATTCAAGCGCAGACGAGCGGGCGACGAGCTTCGTTGATAGGCAGGGCCATGGAATGGCACGCGCATCGTTGTCGAAGCGTCAATGCGCTACTTCCGCGCGGAGCTCTGCTCGAAGTTGAACGGCTGCAAGTCGTGGCTGTCTAGACTTGGGTGCGACGCGTCGGGTTGAACCGAGATGCGCCTCGCGGATACGAGTGTACGTCGGGTGAGTAGCTCCGCGCGGCAAGGGGAGGCGATGAGCAACACCTCGCTTAGCAGCCAGAGCCAAGCTTCGCTGTACAATTCATCTGAGCTCCTGAGCGATCTCCCACACGTTTCCCGCTGGGTCGGCAAACGCGGCGGTTCGGCGGCCCCACGATCTGTCGGTGGGGCCGTTCAGCAAAGCGATGTCATGCTTGGCGAGTTCGGCGCAGACCGCGTTCGTGTCCTCGACCGCGATGGTCAGCATCGCTCGCGCACCAGCCCGAGCACTTCCGACCAGAGTGGGCTCGACCAACGTGGGAGCCTCGGAGATCTGGAGCAGATTGAGCAGGAGAGGTGGCAGCTCGAGTACCGCGGAGACCGCGTCCTCGAAGACCACTTCCAGACCGAACACGCGAAGGTAGAAAGCCTTCACGGTCGGCAGGTCCTCGACGAACAGCGTGATGACCTGGATTTTGTCGAGAGCCTGGATCATCGGTGAGAGCGCGGGCACATTGGTTTCTACCTGGGTCAGGAATGGCGGAACGCGTCGGCGTGGCGCCGGGCAAACCTTGCAAAGGTCGTCGGTTGAACGCCGAACAGTCGATGTGTCGTGAGATTGACCGCCGATGTGGGGCATCGGCGCCGCTCGTTGGTCTGTTCTTCGAGTGCGTCTGCGAAATACGGAGTGAGGCCAGCGGCAAGCAGCGAGCGTCTTCTCTCCGCGGCGCTGACGGTTACGACGCGGACGGGCTTTCCCGTAGCCTCTGAAATGCTGCTCGCGATTTCCTCCAGAGAAAGCGTCTCGGGACCGGTCATGTCGTAGCTCTTCGACTCGTGCCCTTCACGCACGAGCAGCTCGCAGGCGACCTTCGCGATGTCTTCGACGTCGACGGGCGAGAACTGCTGCGTGGGCTCGAACGGGAGGCAGAGGGTCCCTTCACGCGCGATGGTGCCAGCCTCGCGTAGGAAAATCTGCATGAACTGGCTAGGCCGGAGGTGAGTCCAGCCCATGCCGGACGCTTCGAGGTTTCGTTCGATCTCCTCGTGCATCCTCGTGAACCGAAAGCGGGTCGCGTCGTGCCCGATGTTCGACTCCTTTCCGGAGAACTTGACGATGTGCGGCACACCAGCTTTTTTGGCCGCCTCGATGAATGCCACTTGCGTCGAGACGAGCGACGCGTCGGCCGAGGAGAGCATGAGCACTCGCGTCACTCCTTCGAGGGCCTGGCCGAGCGTCTCCGCTCGGAGCATGTCGCCCTCCACAATCTCGAGGAAGGGCGACGGATTCAGCGCCGCCGCCCGAGCTCGATTTCGCGCGAGGGCACGCACCGGGATCTCGCGCCGGACGAGCTCTCGGACCACCGCGCTGCCATTCATTCCAGTCGCACCAGTCACCAGGATCATCGAGGCTCCTCCTTCGTGGGCGCGCCATGAGACGCGAGCAGTTCGAACTCGGCATCGCGAGCGATGTAATCGACGTATCGAAAGTCACGGATCCTCGCGACGAGATCGCCGAGCACGCTCAGCTCGATGAAGTAGCCAGGCCGCGGATCGTCGGGGGCTCGATAGACAGCGAGCACCTCGCGCCCCTCCAGCCTCGCTGGTACGAGATGCCAGTCGGTCATCGAGTCGTAGTTCCAAAAATAGCCGGAGACCTCGCGGCGGCCGCTGCGGCGCACGCGCGTGACGACCTCCAGTTCCACATCCTCAGCGAGCATGGCTCGCACGCCGTCCCAGTCTCGGGCGTTGAAGAGCGCCGCGTAGCGCATGAGCGTGGGAGAGGCCTGGTGCTTTCCCTCGGCCACGACGGCCTCCGAGGAATTGCCATGCGCTCGCAGAGTCGCGCGGCCCCGATGAAGAGATGAGCGCACCGCTGGGATCGTGAGGTTGAGCAACGCCGCGATCTCCTCTGCCGGGTGGCCAAGTACGTCTTTCAGGATCACGCAGCTGCGCTGCGCCGGGGGCAATTCGAGAAAGCGGGCCAGCGCGAAGTGCAGGGCCTCCTCGCGCGCGATGGCGTCCTCCGCGTCCTCCGCCCCATCTTTGAGGCGACGAGCGAGGTCGTCGTCGAACGGCTGACCCATGCGCCGTTCGTAACGGCGCAGGTGGTCGAGCGCGCGATGGTGAGCGATTTGGAAGAGCCACGGACGGAGCACCGGCATCTCTTCGACCTCCGGGAGTGAGTAGTAGGCGCGGGCGAGCGTCTCCTGAACGATGTCCTCTCCGTCGCTGACGGAGCCCGTCATCCGTGCGCAATAGCGGTGCAAATCAGCACGGACAGAGGCGACGTACGCCAGAAAGCGCTCCCGACCCTCTCGGAGCGCCGCAGGCAGGGCGCGCCCATCCATTGCTTGGGGATTTGGGGATTCGTGCAGAGGCTTCATCACGGTTGTCCGTTGTTAACGAGTGGAGCCCTCGAAATGGTGCGCACCGGCGAAGGTTGCTCGCACACGTAGCTCCGTGCCGTCCGTGCCTACGTTCAGCGAGCTCCGCGATCCGCGGCCGCTAGGATGCTGGACAGACCAAAAACGTTGAACACCTCCGGCATGAGGAAGTGGTCGATGGCAACGACGGCGCCGGCGCGGACACTCACGCTCTGAATGGCCTCGAGACGGAAGCAGCCCCATTGCTCTCGATAGACGGCGAATGCCGTCTCCCCGTTGGCGCTGGTGCGGACGAGCTTCACGGGCTGCACCCGCGCTCGCGGGATGATGTACGCGTGCGCGAATCTCGCGACCGCTACGCGCCCCGAGAACCACGTCGGGGAAGGAGGCATCGCCAGCACGACTTCTGCGTGGAGCAAAGCGATCATCGCTTCAGCGTCCGCCGTCTCCCACGCCCGCACATAGCGTGCGAGCAGCTCCGGGTCGATCGGCTCAGCCGACACGAGCGCGCGGTCATCGATGGCGGCGCGAGCGCGATGCAGCGCGCTCTTCGCAGCGGGGACGGTCATCTCGAGAGTATCAGCCGCTTCCTCCGCCGTGAGTCCCACGACGTCGCGCAGGAGCAGCACGGCGCGTTGGGAAGGCGTCAGGAGCTGCAGCGCAGCGATGAACGCAAGCGCTACGCTCTCCCTCAGCTCGATCCTCGTTGCTGGGCCGCTTGGTTCGGTACCGAGCCAGGTGGTGGGACAGGGCTCGAGCCACGGCTGTTCCGAAGGAGGCACCGGCGGAGCGTCTGGGTTGCCGGGGGGTCCGGCGCTCGCCGGGATCGCGCGTCTCGGGCGGCGCGAAAGCTCGTCCATGCAGACGTGCGTCCCAATTCGATAAAGCCACGCCCGCGCCGCCCGTGGATCGTTCAGCGAATCCTTCGCTCGCCAGGCACGGAGCAGAGTCTCTTGGACCATGTCGTCCGCGTCGTGCGACGAGCCGAGCATGCGGTAACAGTGGAGCCGCAGCTCGCCGCGGTGCCGCCCGACGAGCTGCTCGAAGGCCACGTCCGTCATGGCGTGGCAGGCGCTAACCGTTCGCTACGCACTCAGCGCTCCTTGTGCGTCCGCGATTGTCTGTCGCACACTTTCTCTCGCGTTCATTCGATCTCTCCATGCGGATAGATTCTTGCACGATGCGATGTTCAGCTCGCAGGCGCCGGTTGCTAGGTTGAGGAAGGGCCCGAGCGCGAAATCAGCAATGGAGAGTTTGCCAGCGACGTAGTCTTTTCCAGCGAGCGCGCCGTCCAGCATCTTCGCGGCGGCGGCGAACTCGGCTGCACCCGCGGCGATCACGGCGTCGTCGGCTGGCTGCTTCATGAGCGGCTTGATGATCTTCTCGAACCCGACTTTCCACACCGATGGGGAAAACACGCTAGCCTCCCAGAAGAGCCACCGGTCGACCTCCGCTCGTTCGCGAGGTTTGACCGGCAAGAGCGCAGGGCTCGACGCGCGATTCGCGAGGTAGGCGAGGATGGCGTTGGACTCCCAGAGAACGAGGCCGTCGTCTTCGAGGACGGGAACACGTCCGTTGGGATTCTTGGCGAGAAACGCCGGACTTTTGGCCTCTCCTTTGAAGAGGTCGACCGAAATTTTCTCGAGCGGGAGAGCGAGCTCACGGGCGACCGCGAGGATCTTCCAGCAGTTGGGCGAAGAGACAAACGTGTACAGTTTCAATGTTCAGCTCCTTTCAGGAGGGTCTACGGGTAAGACCGCTGTCCCTCCAGAAAGGGTTCGCGCCGACGAGCGAAAGTTCTCTACGGTGCCGCACCGCTCGCGATCACGCCCTCATCGCGCAGCGAGATGCTCGTCCAGTTGATCGAATTCGGGCACACCCATCTCGATCCCTTCGGCGATGACCGCGTCGAGAGCTTCCTTCGAAGGATAGCGCTCGGTCAGAATGAGCCGCGTCTGGTCGCCCCGCTCTTCGAACGTGAGCGTGCTGACGGGACCGCCCGCTGGATCCTCTTCGTTCGTCCACACGAGGCGCGAGGCCGGTACGACCTCGGTGTATGTGCCGAAGAAGGCCATTGTCTGCGAGCCGCCGAAGTCGAACACGAGACGGTATTTACCCCCGACGCGAACATCCAATTCGCAGGAGAGCAGGGACATCGTGTTGGCGTTCGGTACCCACCATCGCTTGAAGATCTCGGGCTTGGTCCACGCTTCGTACACGATGCGCGCCGGTCCGTTGATCGTTCGCGTGATGACGCGCTCCCGCTCTGACGTGCGTTCAACGGTCGTGCGGTTTTTCGTGCGGGTGGGCTCACTCACGGCTTTTGCCTCCATGCATCTTCTCCTTTTGTCTCAATTCCTCGACGATGTTTTCGAGCGCGTCGAAGCGCGCGTCCCAAAGCTGTTGGTACTGCTCGATCCACGCGGTCTCGTTCTCCAGCCGGCGGGGCCCCAGCTTGCAGGTCCGCACGCGACCGATCTTCCTAGTGGTCACAAGGCCGGCCTGCTCCAAGACGCCCACGTGCTTCTTCATGCCCGTGAGCGTCATGTGGAACTTGTCGGCGAGCTCCGTGATCGAAGCGTCGGCGCGCCCGAGCCGTTCGAGAACGCCGCGTCGAGTGGCGTCCGAGAGCGCGGCGAACGAAGCATCGAGGCGTGCAGCCGAATACTGAACCATGTGGCTCAGTTTCTAGCGCGCCGATTCGCCGCGCGCAAGTGAGTGCGAGCGAGATGGAGCGCGCGCGGCTGCGGGCCCCCGCGGTACTTGCGGAACGTTCCGCGAAGTGACTCGCTGGCTTAAACAAACACGACGAAGTCCGCGCGCAGGTCGCACTGATGACGTGTCGTCGGCAGGTCAGTCATTGAGTCTCTAAGAGACGTGCCGAGGGAGCCGCTACGGCAGTAGCAAAGGTCGAGCTCACGGCCACCTCGTATTCGGCCATTGGCCCCGCTGGAGGCCGACACTGCGCTGTGAGGAGCAAAGTGCCGCCGATCATCGCGCCTCCCTGGGTTCGTTGGGCAGGCGGCGAGCAGTGTGGGCGCAGCGCACGAGGCAATGGATGGCGCCGAACAACAGGAGCGGCGTGCACTACACGGCTTACGACGAAGGATCGCACCTAATCGCGTAACTGGGGCGATCCCATCCAGTTTCCCTAGCGAACCAGCGCGTTCATCCGTGCGTTAGCTCGGTAGCGCGCGGGAGCCTCGCCAACGAGCCGTTTGAACGCATTGCTGAACGCACTTTCCGACGCGTATCCCAGCGAGTAGCCGAGCGATGAAATCGCGTCGTCGCTATCGCGCAACGCGCGTTCGGCCAATCGGATTCGCCACTGCGCCAAATACGCGAGGGGGGTGGTCCCCGCGTTCGTTTTGAAATGGACAGCAAACGTCGCGCGGGACATGCCGCATGCACGGGCGAGCTCATCCAGTCCCCAAGCCCGAGCTGGTTCGCCGTGAAGCAGCCGGAGCGCAGGTGCCAGGCGCTGGTTTCCCATCAAGCGCAACCAGCCCGGCGCGAGCGTTGCGCCCAAGTCTAGATGGGCACGAAGAATCTGAATGAACATCAAATGGGCGAGCTGTGCCGATGCGCTTGCGACGCCTGGCAACGCTTCTGTTCGCTCTCGCATGAGCTGCGCGAGTAGGCATTCCAGGATCGTCGCGTGGGTTGAGCCGTGGCGGATGTGAATGGATGGTGGCAGCGAATCAAGGAGCGCTGCTCCATGCGTCGCATCCAGTTCCACCTTACCGCCAACCATCAGGAACTGGTCGCCGTTGCCAAGATGCAGCCTGCCCTCGCTGCCCGACGCAAGCACGTCCTCGAAACCAACCGGTGTCGCGTTCAGATCGGTCGCTAACACTGCCGGTTCGCCCGCGGTGCGCAAAAGAAAGTCGCCCGCTTTGAGGTGCAGAGGCGCGTCACCCGCTTCCGTCAAGCACCAGCATTCGCCTCGCGCGACACCCCAGAAGTTTGTGAGACCTGACGGCGGGAAGCGAATCGCCCACGCCCCGCCGGCGACCAAGCTGCCAGAGATGACCGACTTGGCGCGGATCAGGTTGAGGACATCGGAGAAGGGATCGCCAGTCACTGAATTAAAGGAAACAGCGTTCAGTACGCCGACCGTCATTGGGGTTCTCCGCTTGTCAAGCGCCTGTGAAGCATCCCACCAGTTTCAGACTTTGGAGAAAGTCTTCCAGACTAGGGCGCATTGGAAGTCTTATTTCCCAGTCCTATCATCAATCATCCGTTAGCGACGACTCGGATTTTTATCCAATGGAGGTTGATATGACGCAGAGAACTTGGCTCATCACTGGTGTGAACAGCGGCTTCGGCCGGCATATGACTGAGCAACTACTCGCCCGGGGCGACCGCGTTGCGGGCACCGTTCGCAAAATGGACGCGATGGCCGATCTCAAGGAGAAGTATGGCGATCTCCTGTGGCTGAGCCACTTGGACGTGACGGACACGCCCGAGATTCAGCGGGTCGTGGGCAAGGCTTTCGCGGACCTCGGTCGGATCGACGTTGTCGTGAGCAACGCCGGCTACGGCCTCTTCGGCGCCGCCGAAGAACTGAGCGACGATCAGATCACCCATCAGCTGAACACTAATCTGGTCGGCCCGATCATGCTGATCCGCGCGGCGTTGCCGTATCTGCGAGCTCAGGGCGGCGGGCGCGTCATCGGTCTGTCCACCTACGGCGGTCAGGCGACACTCCCGGGTAGGTCGCTCTATCACGCGGGGAAGTGGGGCCTGGAAGGCTTCCTGGACTCGATCGGTCAAGAGCTTGCCCCCTTCAACATCGGGGTCACGATCATCGAGCCGGGCGGCGCCCGCACCAACTTCCGAGGCGACAGCGTCAAGCTTGGTCGACAACTCGATGCTTACAAGGGCACGCCGGCGGCGTTTGTCCACGTGATGATTAAGGACACGTCGCGCCCCGCTCCCGGCGACCCTGCAAAGATGTCGGCGAAAATAATCGCCAGCGCCGACCAGGAACCCGCGCCCAGGCGGATCGTTATGGGTAGCGATTCTTTTGAGATCATTCACAAGGCATTGTCAGAGCGTCTGGCCTCGGTCGAAACCCAAAAGGACGAGGCCGGCTCAACCAATTTCCCGGCGACCGCCTGAAGCGCCGCCAACGCGCGACCTCGTCGTGAGATGAGCACACGAGGAGAGCTTCTCGCCGTGACAAGCGTGACGGCGAGATAGTGGAACGTCGATGGCGCCTCACGGCTCGGCGATCGGCTTTGCCGTGTCGGTCTGAGAGCGGAGCGCGCGGCGTCGATCCATGGCACGGAAGTCGTGATTGATGGCGGAACCATCCCCACGGTGTAGCTCACGCATACGCTGTGGGCGTGCGGAGCGACACCCGAAGGGATCACTTGCCGTTCGCAATCGCGTTGTTCGAGCCACCAGCGACGACGATCTCGACGCGGCGATTGTTGGCGCGACCGTCGGGTGTGTCATTGGACGCGATCGGGTTCGACTTGCCTTGACCGGTTGCACTGACTTTGTCCGCGGGCAGACCTTTGCGCACGAGAAAGCTACGGACCGCGTCAGCGCGAGCTTGCGACAGCTTCATGTTCGCGGAGTCCGAGCCTACGGAGTCGGTGTAGCCTTCGACGATGATCGGCTTGATTTCGCCTTGGTCTTGGAGGGCCTTGGCCACGAGTGCGAGCTGATCCTGGGCGGCTGGCAAAAGCTCGGACTTGCCCGTCACGAACAGCACGTCACCCGTCAGAGTGATTACCATGCCCCGCGCTTCTTCTTTCACTTGCGCAATCTGGGCCAGGCTCTCCATGGCTCGAGCCGCTCGTGCGTCGGCCGCCTTGCGGGCATCCGTTTCTTGCGCGAGGCCAGCTTGGCTCTGGGCGAGCTGTGTCCCGAGCTGATTGACTTCACCGCGTTCTACGCCGAGCTTTTGCACGGCCGACGTGCGCAGGTTGTCTTGCAGCTTGCCGTAGTTAGCGGACGATGTGCTTTGATCTTGTTTCGATTTGGCGTTGGCTCCAAGCGCGACCGAAAGCTCGGCGCGGCGCGTGGCGACGTATGAGAAACTGAGGTCCTGGTCGGACGCGGGGTCTTTCGAGTGGACCGATTCTGCGTTGTCGAGCGCCTGCTTGGCGCTGAGCACACTGTCCGGCACCAGCGCAGCGTTGGGATCGGTGCGCGCGCGGTCATAGGCTTGGCGAGCGCCTACGAGCTCTGGCGTCGGGGTGGAAGCCGCGCAGGCGGCGACGGAGAGAAAACTAGTAACGA
>FTCX01000088.1_pt1 | contig 20371 bp, 13 predicted proteins | sample 1639831 | NCBI WGS metagenome assembly FTCX01 (sample SAMEA3914869, study PRJEB12502) | metagenome | biome: forest; material: soil | place: USA | collected 2012-03-12 | depth 0.1 m
AGGTAAACGCGCGCCATGCCCCCCGCCGCGATCTCTCGCTCGAGCACGTATTTGCCGAAGATCTGCGGGAACATCCGAACCGCACATGCTAGCGCCGCTTTGTTTCTTTCGCTCCTTTCCGGCTGCTCGGCGCCGAATGCGCGCGAAATCAGCGTGCCCCTGTGGTCGCACACACTCGCGAGCTGCCCGCTGCCGGGCCCGGCCAACCTGAGCTTGTCTGCGCTCGGTGATTTCCCGGTGAGCAATCGCACGAGCGAATATCTCTCGCTCGATGCGGCCGGCACGCAGCTGGTTTTTCCCTCCGACACGCTCGCGCTCGAGGCTTCGGCTAGCGAGGACGTGAGCGAGCAAGCGTTCATCGGCTACAGCGAGCGCGGCGATCAGCGCTTCGATTTCTTGCTTTGGCCTGAAGCGACCGCGTGCGAGTTGTTTCGACCCGAGGCCGACGACTCCTTTCCCGGTAAGCTCGGCGGGCAAGCGCTCGGCTATGCCAGCTCCACGGGGCTCGTCCTCGCCGCCGGCAGCAACGACGCGAACAGCGCGGCGATCGTCGGTGCGCTGACCTTCGATACCCGCACGGGTGATAGTCACGTGGTCGATCCGCGCGCGCGCGCCGTGCTCAGTCAACCGCGCGCGTTCGCCAGCGTGACTGATTTTTCGGGCGCGATCCTCGTCGCGGGCGGCGAAGATCCCATTCACGACTCGACCGAGCCCGCGAGCATGCTGAGCGATACCGCGGAGCTCTACGATCCGACGACGCAGAGCTTCTCGCCCGACGCGATCTCGCTCGCCGAGCCGGTCACGAGACACGCCGCAGTCACGCTGCGAAGCGGGGAAACGGCCCTGTTTGGCGGCCGCAACAACGCCGCGCAAGCCGGCACGTTCGTGCAAGTCGTGTCGCCGACGACGCGCGTGGCCAAGCTCCTCGATCCGCTTTCTGCCGGACGCAATTCACCGAGCGCGCTTCGCTTGGACGACGATCGCATCCTCATCGGCGGCGGCACCGATGAAGACGGTCATCCTGTGGCGACGCTCGAGTGGCGCGACGTCGATGCGAGCAGCTTGCCCGATCCGTTCGCGGGCGGTGTCAGCTTGCCCGCGCGCTTCGATCGCGCGTTCGTCGCGCTGCCGGGCGGAGCCGCGCTCGCGCTCGGCGGTTGCGCAGATCGCGCCCCCGTCGGCGCGGAAGATTGCTCCGAATGGTGCGCACACGGTTGCCCGCCGACGCCCGATCCGAGCACCCAACAAAGCTACGACGCGTTTTGGCTCGCGCCCGACGGCACGGCAGAACAGCTGGATTTCCCGTTGATCGCGCCTCAACCAATCCTCTTCCTCGGCAGTGACGGCCGGCCTTGGTTGGTCGCGGCCGGGCTCGACGATCAGGGCAACGCGGACCCGCAACATCGCGCGCTCTATCGCTTCGATCCTTGGCAAAAGCAGTTCACGCTCGTCGACGTCGATTTGGGTTTCGACGACACGCTCGATCCGACGCGCGTGGTTTCGACTGGACCCGACGCGTTCGCCTGGTTCGGCTCCGACGCAACCGGCGCGTTCCTGCGCGGAGCTCGATTCGGCACACGCTCGGCATTCGCGAGCGACGTCGGTCTCGTCAGCCAGAGCGAAGACTTCGTGCGCCCTTCACATTTGGCGCCCGATCACGCGCCCAGCACGGATGTCAGCTACGACGCTACGGCGCCCTCGCTGAGCTTCAGTATGCCCAGCGCCGCCGGCGTTACGTGTGTTTGGATTGCGGACGCGAAATACGGCGATTTCTCCGGTCAAATCGCGTTTTCCTCGGGCAACGCGCCTGCGCTTCACGTGGGCCGCACGCTCATCGACGTCGGTGCGACGTGCGCGCTGCCGGCGATTGCGAGCGGCGTGACCCAGCTGAACGTGCGCCGAGTCGGAGCGACGCTGACGCTCTCCGGCGGTGGCGCGAGCAGCAGCTGTCAGCTCGACGACGCCGACGCGCGCATCCCATTCGGCGTGTGCCAAACCACGGCTGGCGCGACCATGGTCACGAGCATTCAGCTCACGCGCGGCGACTGACTCAACGCTTAAACCACTTGCCGAAGCGGCCGCCGTCCGGCGTTTTTCCGCTCGGCGGCGGGTTCGAGCTCGACGCTCCGGGTCCTCCGCTCGGGCGATCGCTCGGCGATTTTTGGCCGGTTCGGCGCATCTCCGCGCGGCGCATTTCGTACAACCGAATCTCGCGCTGCGCATCGACGTGCCGCGGATCATTTTCGACGATGAAGCGAAAATCCCCGACGGCTTTGCCGTTCTTGCCCATGCGCTTGAGCAGCAAGCCTCGGTACCAGCGGATGCGCGTGTTGTTCGGCTCCATGCGCGTCGCCTTCTCGATGCGCGCGAGGATGTCGTCCAAATTCGGATTCAGCTGGGTCGCCTCGAGCCAAGCCAAGAGCGCGATGTAGTCGGCTTGGGTGGGGTCGAGCTCGAGCGCCTTCTTCGCCTCTTCGAGCGCGCCGGGCAGATTGTTGCGCTTCATCAACACTTCGGCCTTTTGGAAAGCCGTCGCGGCGCGCACCACACGCTGCACCTGCTCTTGCTCTTCGGCGCTGCCACCGCCTTCCTTCCGCAAGTCGTCGTACTCTTTGCGACGCGTGGGATCGCTCAGGATCTGATGTGCCTCGCTCATACGCGCGAACACTTTCGTCGCGAGCTCGCGCATGTCTGCCAAATCCGGCCCGAGGCGATCCGGGTGCCACTTCTTCGCGAGTTGGAAGAACGCCGCTTGGATCACCGAGGCGATCGCCTCCGGCGCGACGCCGAGGATTTCGTAGTAGCTCTCGCCGCCACGCGCCGAGCGCTCGCGGATTTCAGCGCGAAACGCCGCTTGTTCTGGGCTCTCGACCGGCGCAGGCGAAGGCGAGCGAGCAGGCGGATCCGAGCTCGCCGGGCGCAACGCGGGGTTCGGGCCCGTCGTCGTTCGAACCGGATTCGCGCCGCTCGGCGAACGCACGACGGCGCCCGAGCCAGTGACCGGACGCGGCGGCGCGGACCGTGGCGGCGGCTGCACACTCGCGACCGGCATGCGCGACGACGACGGCGCTTCATCCACCCCGATCGGTTCGACGCCGGGCACGCCCGATTCGAGTTGGCGCGTGATGATCAACGCGTAGACGAGTCGACGCACGTACGCCTCGTCCGCCAAACCGCGACCGACCAGCTCTGCCAACGGCTGCGGCTTTGCGCGCAGCACATCAATGATGGCTTGTTCGCGCGGCTCGAAGCGGAAGCGGCGAATCGGCGCATCCACGTGGAGCACGATCGGCTGCTCACCGAAACGCGCCAGCACTTCTGCCAGATGTCCCGAGTGCGCGTAGTTTCTGACGCCGCGCCAGATCAACGCGAGCGGCTTCACGCGCACGCCGCCGCCGCCCCAACGCTCGAGAAAATTCAGGTGATCGTAGTAGCCGAACAACGTGCTCGGCGGCAGGCTGAACATCCACAACACCTGCCGTGAGAGCTGCTCGCGCAACCCTTCGCGCAGCGTGCGCTCATCGACCGCGCCTTCTGCGAGCAACACTTGCCCGTGCAGCATCCGGCGTTCGGTCGCGCGCGCGAGCGTGCGCTCGTACACTTCGTCCGAAATCGCCCGTTGCTCGACCAAGACCCGACCCAGAAACAAGATCGGCTCCTGCACTTTTGCTTTCGCCGGACCGCCGCCCTCGAAGTAAATCGCGTGCTTCTTGCCCGTCGGTTCTTCGAGCACGAGGGTGCCCGTCAGCACGCGATCCAGCCCATAAATGAGCAGGTGGCCGAGCGGAGTCGCCTCCAGAGACCCCGTTGCTGTGGGTGCAACCTCTGTCATGGCGGAAGCACGAACAGCTTACCACCCGAGAGCGCGATCCGGGCACAACTTCTCGAGAATCGAGGGCCGTGGCGCAGAGGGCACAGTTTCGCTAGCGTTTTGCCCATGCTGCGCGGCCACGTGCTCGTCGTCGACGACGAAACTTCAATCCTCAATACGCTGAAGAAAGCGCTATCTCTCGAGGGTTATCAGGTCGACCTCGCGGGCGGCATCGCCGTCGCGGAAGAGCGCCTCGCAAAACATACCTATGATGTAGTCCTACTGGATGTTGCGTTGCCGGACGGGGATGGCTTGGATTTGCTCGCGCGGCTCCGCACCGCCGGAAACGAAACCGCGGTGCTGATGATGAGCGGGCACGCAACGATCGACGCGGCGGTGCGCGCGACGAAGCTGGGCGCGCTGGATTTTCTGGAGAAGCCGCTCTCGACCGATCGCTTGCTGGTCATGCTCGAAAACGCGCTGCGGCTGATGCACGCCGAAGCCGAAGCGCGCGAGCTCCACGCCGAGGCCGGCCACTTCGACGATCTGATCGGTGATAGCCGAATCATGCAGGGGCTGCGCGAGCGTGTGCTGCGTGCCGCGCGCTCGAACGCGAGCGTGCTCGTTCGCGGCGAACGCGGCACGGGCAAGGAGCTCGTCGCGCGCGCGATTCACCGGGCCTCGCCGCGCGCGAAGGGCACGCTCGAACGCTTGAACTGCGCCGCGGTGCCAGCCGAGCTGATCGAGAGTGAGCTGTTCGGACACGAGGCGGGCGCATTCACCGGCGCGACGAAACAACGTCGCGGCAAGTTCGAGCGCGCGAGTGGCGGCACCATCTTCTTGGACGAAGTCGGCGACATGCCGCTCGCGATGCAGGCCAAGCTCTTGCGCGTCTTGCAAGAGCAGGAAATCGAGCGCGTCGGCGGCAACAGCACGTTCAAAATCGACGTCCGCGTCGTCGCCGCGACGAATAAAGATTTGGCGGAGGCCTGCGAAAAAGGCTCATTCCGCGCGGATTTGTTCGATCGACTCAACGTCGTGCCGCTCGAGCTTCCCCCGCTCCGCGCTCGCCGCGAAGATATCCCGAAGCTCGCCGAGCATTTTTTGCTCGCCGCGCGCAAAGCCAATGCCCGCCCCGGCATGACGCTGACGCCGCCTGCGATGGCCGCGCTTTCGCGTCACCCATTTCCGGGCAACGTGCGCGAGCTGCGCAACTTGATCGAGCGGCTCGTGATCTTGAACCCGGACGACGCGGTCACCGCAGAAGACGTCGAGCGCTCGGTCGGTGCGAGCGGCGGCGCCCCCAGCGCAGGACTCTACCAACCCGGCGTTCCGTTCCGCGTTCTGTCCGAGCAAGCGGAGCGCACGATCGTCGAAGAAGCGCTCGCGCACCACGGCGGACAGATGGCCGCGACGGCGCGCGCGCTCGGCCTGGAACGCAGCCACTTGTATAAAAAAGCCCGCGCGCTCGGCCTGCGCGGCGACAAAGAAGACGAGCCCGACGCCTGAGCTCAGTTCGGTAGCTTGCCGAGCCGCGGGTTCTTCGGATCCAAGGCACGCGCGAGCTTGGCCTGCTTCGCCGCTTCACGTCGCTGCCCGCCAGCGAGATACGACTCGGCGAGCCGCGCGTGAGCCTCGGCTTGATCCTCGGGCTTGCCGTCACAGAGCACGGCGCTCTCGAGCTCGAATTGCGCGCGCTCGCGCTGATGCGTTTCGTTCAGCGCTTGCGCGAACAAAAGGTGCGTCTCGAGCCCTTCGACGTCCGCGTAGATCGCCGCCTCACCGACCTTGACGGCTTCTTCGTAGCTTCCGTTCTCGATCAAGTGCCGCAGCAGGCGCTGATAAACTCGCGGCTCGTGTTGCTCCAGCTGCGCGAGCACGCGCAGCGCCTCGAGCTCGCCCGGCAAATCCCCTTTTTTATCGGCAAAATCGGCGAGCGCGTACTCGGGCGCGGCCTGCGTCGGATCGAGCCTCGTGGCTGCGCGCAGCGCGGCGACGGCGTTCGCTTCATCGTTCGCGCCCAGCGTTTGCGCGAGCAACATCTCCACCGAATAGCCGTCGTGACCGTCTGCGATCAAGCCGCGCAAGGCAGCAACGGCGTGCGGCGGATCTTCGTGCGCGGTCATCTCCGCGTCGAGGAAGCGGGCGTCCGCGAATTTCGGATCGAGCGCGAGTGCGCGCGCCAGCTCGGCCTTGGCCTGCTCCGCGTGACCGACGTGAGTCAGCGCGAGCGCGAGCGTCGTGTGTGCGCGCGCGCTGCTCGGCTCGCGCTTCGTCGCTTCTTCGGCGAACGGCAGCGGACCGCTGCGCGTGTTCGGCACGAACTGCGTCGTGTACCGAACCAGCTTTTTCTCGGCAAATTCCCGAAATTCGCGATCGAGCTGCTCGGGCGGTTTGCCGAGCGTCGTTTGCAGCACCTGACTCGTCCGTTCGCCTTTACCCCAACTTCGGAGCATCTCATCGAGCTTCGGCATGCCGTAGCTCTCGGCCCATGACACCAAGATTTGGCTCGACGCGTAGTACGCCGTCGCGACGTCGTTCAGCTCCTCGGCGCGCGTGAACGCGCGCGTCATGTTCGCCACCGCCGGCAAGCGATTCGCGCGGAGCGCTTGGTACAAATCCGGATCTTGTTCGCGCGCCCACTCCGGTCGCGCGATGATCGTCTCGTATTCCGCCAAGCCTTCGGTGAACCACCTCGGCACGTGGCTCTTCGAAAGCTGAATGTGGAACACGTGCGAAAGCTCGTGCCAGAGCGTCATGCCCAAGTTGAAGGATTCGTTCTTCGGGCTCATCGCCGCGAGCGTTCGCCCGAAGCAAACCCCTTGAATTGCCGTCTCTGGAAGCCCTCCGGTGCGCACGCCGAAGTTTTCGCGCTCGGCGTAGAGCTCGACTCCAATCGGTGTCTCGGGCGTGAAGCCGTAGGCCTTCACCATGTGCGCCCAGGCCTTGTCCAAGAGCGGCGGCACGTAGCGATCGAGGATGTCCCGCTCGTCCTTGCGATAGCGAATGCGAAACGGCGGATGCTCGACCGTGACGTACTCGCGCGGGATCGTGCGATCGTACAGATTCAACGTGTTGAATACGCGCACGTTGTACGGATCGAGCGCGAACGCGCGAGTCAGCGCCGCGACCCCATTCGCGTCGTCGCCGGCGCGGATCAAGTTCAGGCCGAGCTCGCCGTACGCGACGCCATCCTCGCTGTCGAGCGCGACTGCGGCCTTCATCATGCGCACGATCTCGTCGTAACGATGCTCCCAATCAGCGAACTCCGACACGATTGAATAGAGTTGAGAAAACTGCGGATTGACCGAAAAAACCGCAGCCTTCGCCGCTTCGACGCCAGCGGGATCATCGGCCAGAAAACGCTCGGCTGCGCGCAAACTCAAAAGCTCCAAGTTCCCCGGGTTCTGCGCGAGCCCTTCACTGATGCGCTGCGCCGCGAGATCCAAGTCCTGATCGCGCAGCGCAATGCCGACCAAAATCGCGTAGGCGCTGCCGAGCTTCGGATTGATCGAGAGCGCGAGACGCGCGAGACGCTCCGCTTCGTCGAAATCGAGCGCCTGAGCGAGCTTCACACGAGCGAGCAAGATCAACGCCTGCGGCTCGCGCGGTGCCTTGGCCAAAATCTCGTTCAACACCTCTTCTGCGTGGCCCGGGTCGTACTTCTCGAGAAACAAATCAGCGCGAAAAAGCAGCGTTTGCGTGTCTCCCGGGAGGACACGCTCGGCGGCGTTGTAAGCGTCGTTCGCATCGCGTGGGCTGCGCAAGAGCTGCGCCGCGCGGCCGACGAGCGTCAGACCCACGCCGTCGGATTCCTTCACCCGGTCCTCGTTGTAATCGTTGACCAGGCTCATCAAGAATGGCTCCGCGTCGGCGCGGCGCCCTTGGTTGATCAGCACGTCACCGAGCTCGAGCTTCGCGGCGCGAGCATTCGCGTCGTTTGCGACGCTGCGCAACGTGGCTTCGGCTGCGTGCAAGTCGCCTTGGTTGCGCTCGGCGCGCGAGCTCCAGATCGCCGCTGTTTCAGCCCAGTTCGGCTGTGACAACAGTTGTTTCAACGTGCTCAGCGCTTCCGCGTAGCGTCCCGTCAACACCAGCACTTGTCCGAGACCGAGCGCACCTTCAGCTGCTTGAGCCGTGCCGCCGAGCGCGCGAAAATCCTTCTCCGCCTCGCGATACGCGCTCAACTCCAAACGCTCTCGGCCTCGCGCCAAACGAACCGCAGCGCTCGGCTCCGCTGACGGAGCGCTCGGCGTTGTGTGCGCCGATTGCGGCGTCCGCGCCGCGCCGTGACACCCCGGCACGACCGACGCGAGGACGACGACGGCAATCGAAGTGCGCGCATTCATCTCTCGTGCATCATGGCCGACCCGAAGAACGGAGGCCAGCCACCGCTCACTCCGAGCGGCAAAGCTCGACCGCGCTTCCGGCAACGAGCCCGAGCGCGCGCGCTGCGTGCCCCTCGCGGAGCGCAATCTCGAGCGTGCCAAACGAGCCAAAAAGCGCGCAAACCTCGCTGGGCGCGGCGTCTGCGTAGGTCCCGCGAATCGGTAAGCGCCGGCCCGCGACCCGCGCCTCGAAGCCGCCGGCTCCCGGATACTCCAGGTTCGTGAGCGCATTCCCGAAGTGATCGACCGACACGACCTCACCGCGCCATCCGTGCGCGCTCGCGACCGGCGCAAGCAACACCGGCGGACAGAGGCTCGTAATCACTTCACCAACTCGATCGAATTCGAGCTCACCGCTCGCGAGACGCGCGGCGAGCGGCGAGAACACATCGCGACCGTGAAATGTTCGACTTGGCGTCGGCAAACTCAACCGGGAAATGTCGATCTCCCGCACGCGAGCTTCGGTGTCACTCGCGCAGACACCGCTCAAAATGCCGTTGTCCGGCCCAACGAAGAATTGGCCGTGAGCCGCGACAGAGAGCGGACGGCGCGCACTGCCGACCCCGGGATCGACCACGACGACGTGCACCGTCCCCGGCTCGAACCAGCGAAAAACACGCTCGATCCAGAACGCCGCCGCGCGACAGTCATACGCCGGAATGGCGTGCGTCAGGTCCACGATGCGCGCTTCGCTGCACTCGCGCCAGAGCACGCCTTTCATCACGCCGACGTATGGATCCTCCAGCCCGAAGTCGGTGAGCAGCGTGATCAGCGGCGCGTGTGTCATCGCTCGGGCTCGGGTCGCCAGCGCGTCAGGCGGCGCGGCCATTCGCTCTCGAGCGCTTTGTTCCTCACGACGGTGCGCAGCAGCGCGCGCGCGAAGCTCTCGAGCCACGCGGGTGGCGTCGAGCCACGCCACGCGGCGATCTCGACCGCGCCGCTCGTCGTGTCGAGCGTTGCCGTCGTTTCTGCGTCGCCTGTGGGCGTGAAAATCGTGAGCGCGTAGCGCGCCGTCGTCGCTCCGGATTCGGCGAGCTTGAGCTCGAGCCGGCCACCGTGTTCGGGTTTCACGCGCGAAATTTGGCGGGAATTCCAAGCGAACGCAAGCTGACTCGAGCGGCGTTGAAGCGCGCGGCGCGCCATGTTGCGCTGCCGCGATGCGCGTCTTCGCTCAACGCGAGACCTTGACGCTCGATCTCGCGGAGATCCTGCGCACCACGCGTCGTTATTTCGAGGCCACGCTCGAGGTGATCGAAGCGAGCCAGGAGCGCGACTCCGCGCGCGTCGAGCTCACGGACGCGCGACATGGCTTTCGCGGAACGTTTTCGCTCTCGACGCGCGCGGTCTCGGAGCAAGATCTGACGGACGCCGGGCTCGCCGAAGAACGCGGTCGCGCCGGCGGAATGTCGATGCTCGCGGCGCGCTGCAAGACAATCTGGCTGCTCGAAACCATCGGCCCGGACAGCGAGCTCGCGCGCCTCAACCTGTGCGCGATCTTGGCCGCGGTCGCGCTCGGCCCCGTGCTCCCCGACGACAACTCGACCTTGTTCGGGGTCCGAGGAGCCATGGAACGCCTCGAAAAGAAGCGGAAAGGCGCTTAGGCGCGCGCCGGGATCAAGAGCCGATCCAAATCCACATTCGCGGTCTCGAGCGTGCGGCGCTGCACGGCGCACAATTCGCGAATGCCTTCGAGCGCCAAGTCGATCATCGCGTCGACGTCCGCGCGCGGCACGGCTTCGCCCTCGGCCGTGCCCTGCACTTCTACGATCGCGTCGCGCGCCGTGGCAGCCACGTTGAGATCGACGCGCGCGATGCTGTCTTCCGCGTAGCAAAGATCCAACGCGAGCTCGCCGGCGACATGACCGGCGCTCACCGCCGCAACCTGGTCGCGCAAGACCGGCTTTCCGAGACGACCGGCGCGCATGAGCTTGTCGCATGCGAGCGCGAGCGCGATGAACCCGCTCGTCACGGAAGCCGTGCGCGTGCCGCCATCGGCTTCGAGCACGTCACAGTCGATGTGAATGCTCTTCTCACCCAAGCGCTCGAGATCAACGGCCGCGCGCAACGCTCGACCGATCAAGCGTTGAATCTCCCGCGCGCGTCCTCCGAGCGGCCGCTCGCGCCCGTCCCGATTCTCGCGGCGCTTCGGGTTCGCGCGCGGATGCATTTGGTAATCTGCCGTGATCCAGCCTTTGCCCTTGCCCGACAAGAACTCAGGGACTGATTCCTCAATCGAAGCTGTCGCTAGCACCACGGTTCCGCCAGTACGGTAAAGGACTGAACCTTCTGCCAGCCGATGAAATCCGGGCGTCGTTTCGACGGGGCGGATCGTGCGCAAATCGCGGCCGCTGCGGCGCTGAGCATTCATGAGTCGCGCTCTAGCACGTCCCGCGGCGGAACTTTCGTAGCGCGTGGACGTACATTCACGCTCGGACGCGGTGGCTCGAGCCGTCCGCGAAGTTTACGATTTCGTGAACGAAGCGGCGGCGACTGGGGAACACCGACTCTAGGTGAAAGCCCTCACTGGTAAGAGCGGTTACAGAGTCGACGCCGAGAGGGCGCGAAGAGACGATAGACAGCGATAGGCAAATTGCACGGGCTTGTGGGTCAGTGGGCCGCCTCGTGATACTGTAGAATTCTTTTTCGAAGCCGAAGAGCAGGGTCTACATGCTGAGTACTGGCGAGATAGTCGACGGCAAGTACCGCATCATTCGCTTGATTGGCGAGGGTGGTATGGGCGCGGTGTACGAGGGTGAGAACACCCGCATCCACCGGCGCGTCGCGATCAAGGTGTTGCACGCCGGGGTCGCCGAGACAGTGGAGGCCGTGCAGCGCTTCGAGCGTGAAGCACAAGCGGCGGGTCGCATCGGTTCCGAGCACATCGTCGAGGTGCTCGATCTCGGCAATCTGCCGAGCGGCGACCGCTACATGGTCATGGAGTTCATGGATGGCGATAGCCTCAGCGCGCGCATCCAGAAGAGCGGCCGAATTGCCCCAGTCGACCTGTACCCGATCGCCCATCAGCTGCTGGCGGCGCTCCACGCCGCGCATACGGCCGGCATCATCCATCGCGATTTGAAGCCGGATAATGTGTATCTGCTCAAGTCTCGCAGCGGGGTGGCAGATTTCGTCAAGCTGCTCGATTTCGGGATTTCGAAATTCAATCAGCTGAGCGGGGACAGCGGCTTCAGCATGACGCGCACCGGCGCGGTCATGGGCACGCCCTATTACATGGCGCCCGAGCAGGCCAAGGGCGCGAAGGACATGGACCATCGCGTCGACCTGTACGCGACCGGCGTGATCCTCTACGAGTCCGTCACTGGGCAGGTGCCGTTCAACGCGGACACGTTCAACGAGCTGCTGTTCAAGATCGTGCTCGAGGAGCCGCGCCCGATTCAGCAACTCGTGCCCGAGATCGATCCGAACTTCGCGGCGATCATCAACAAGGCCATGGCGCGCGATCCGGGGACGCGCTTCCAATCAGCGAGAGAATTTCAACAAGCGCTCGAGCAATGGGCAAACGGCGCCGGCGCTGAGCTGGTCAACGCCCTCAAGTTGCCGGTCGCGAAACCCAACACCGACGGCACTGGCCAATTTCCCCGCCACACTCCGGCGCAGCCACCGATGCTCGGCACGGGCACGCCCGGCAGCTGGTCGAACACGGGCGGAGTAGCGGCGGGCCAACCCCCGGCTGAAAAGAAGAGCAAAGCGCCGCTCTTCGCCGGGCTCGGCTTGGTCGCTGTGATCGCGATCGGCGGCGCGATCTTCGGCATGCGCGCGGGCAAAGCGGACTCGGCTGCCGCGCAACCGGCTCAAATCGCGGACGCCGAGAAAGCCAAAGCCGACGCGATCGCAGCGGCAGCCAAGGCTCAACAAGCCGAGGCTGATTTGAAGGCCGAAGAGGCACGCAAAGCCGACGACGATCGCAAGGCCGCGGATGCCGCCAAGGCTGCCGCAGCCGCGAGCGTCGTGGTCTCGCCCGCGGTGAGCGAGGCGCCGAAGGCGAAACCCGCGCCTCCGGTCGTGGCGCACGTCGCCGCAAAACCCGCGGCGCCCAAGGAAACCGCGAAACCCGCGCCCGCGTCGGTCCCCGCAGCAGCCGCCCCCACGTCCACCGGCCGCAAGATCCGCACGACGCTCTGAGCGCGCTGACGCTCTGAGCACGCTGACGCTCTGAGCGCGCGGCGACGTGCTAGTGCACGCCATGCCTTCCGATGTCGCACTACTCAAGCTCTCGGAAATCTTCGAGAGCTTGCAAGGTGAAGGAGTCAGCACCGGCGTCCCGTGCGTCTTCGTGCGACTCGCGCAGTGCAACCTCCATTGCACCTGGTGCGATACCAAATACACCTGGGATTTTGAGCATTTCGATTATGCGACCGAAGTCAGTGAGGTGCCCGCGCTCGAGGTCGCGGCGCGCGTCAACGCAGCCCGCGCTCGCCGCGTCGTGCTGACCGGCGGCGAGCCGATGCTGCAGCAACGCCCACTTTCGGCGTTCTTCGCGGCGCTGGATTCGGACATCACGGTCGAGGTCGAAACCAACGGCACGATCGCGCCGACTGCCGCGACGCTCGCGCGCGTCGCGCAGTGGAACGTCTCACCGAAGCTGAGCAACGCGGGCGATCCCGAAGCGCTGCGCTTGCGCAAGAACGTGCTCGTCGAGCTGCGCGACGCGGGCGCGTCGTACTTGAAGCTCGTCGTCGACGGCGCGAGCGACTGCGCGGAAGCGGAAGAGCTCGTGCGTGAGCTCGCCTGGCCTCGCGAGCGCGTGCTGCTCATGCCTCAAGCAAGCGATCGCGAAGAGCTCCGTGCGCGCGGCGAAACGGTGGCAAATGCAGCGCAAACGCGGGGTTTTCGCTTCTCCTCGCGCTTGCATTTGGAGCTGTGGGGCGGCCGGCGCGGCACCTGAGGCTCAGCGCACATCACCCCAGACAGTGAGCGCGGAGATCGTGTCGGGGTCGAGCACGGCGGGCTGCGCCTCTTTCGCGCGGCCGGGTGAATGCAGCGCGCGACTCTCGCCGCGGAAGGTCGCGAGCCACAAAGCGCGCGCGGCGAACGTGCGCTGATCGAAGACGTCGTTCACACACGCGGGATCGACGTCGGTCGCGCACAGCGTGGGCACCTTGCCGAGCTCCCCGCGCAAGAGCCAAGGACCGAGGCGAGTCGCAAAACGACCTGGAGTCGTCGCGATCAACGGTAGCGTGGCCACGGGCACGCGCCCGTGCGCTGCGGCGTACAAATCGGCTCCTTCGACGTATTCCGGCACCGGCAAGCCGAGCGCCGTCAGCACGGTCGCGGTCACGTCCGACGAGCCCACGGGCAACGGCACATCGCGCCCACCCAAATCACCGCCCGGGAATTTGACGACCAGCGGGACCGCCAAGCGTTCCTCGGAAAGGGCGCCCTGCGGATCGAACGGCATGTCCGGCGGATCCCCCGCAGCGACATCGCCCGCGAAGACAATCAGCGTGCGATCCCACGCGTTCTTCTTTCGAATCAGGCTGACCAACTGATCGATCGCGCCGTCTTGCCGCACGAGCGCTGCATCTTCGAACGCGTGCAGCCGCACCCAATCGTCTTCTTGGAGGTGATGGGCGTTTCGTTTGGTCTTGCCGCGCAGGGCGGCGAGCATGATCCCGCCGCGACGCGCGTCGAGGATCCCCGAATATTCGTCGGGTTTCAGCGTTTGGACTTCGTCGCGCGCGAGATCCCAGGGCGGATGCGCGCCGCGCGTGTAGAGCACGAGCAAGCGCGGGCCCGCGTGCTCGTCGTCGAGCTCGGTCTCGAGCCATTTCAAGCCGCGCGTCATCGGCTCGGTCGCGGGCAGATCTTGCACCGGAGACACCATGTCGAACGTGTCCCAGCCCGCGCCGAAACCGAACGCGGCGAAGGTCGTCGGCACGCCGGTGAACATCGCGGTGCGGCCGCTCGCCTCCTTCACCATCTCGCTCAGCAAACGCACGGAGCTCGCCACGCGCGCGCTCGGCTCTTCCAAGCGATGACCGCGCGGCGCGAGCCCCGAGAGCAACGACGCCGCGACGGACTGCACGACCACACTCGGCGCGCGATAGCCGCTGAACGCCGTGCCCGCGCGCCCGAGCTCACCCAAGGCCGAGAGCTTCCCGGTCGGACCGAACGGCGGCACGCGCCGTCGATCCGCGCTGGCCTCGATCAATAAAATAGCCAAATTCGCCCGCGGAATCGGGAGTGGATCGGGCGGCTTGCGCGCCACGCTCGGGTCGCCGAAGGCCACGCGCCCTTCGCGCGAGCCGTCGAGCGCGCGGAACTCGATGCCGATGACCTTGCCGGCGAACGGCGCGAGCTCGACGGCGAGCGGCGTCCACGATGCGCTGTCTCCGCCGGTCACGCGCCGCGTTTGGAGCACGGTCGGTTCTTCGCCGTCGCTCACGACGCGCACTTCGGCGGTGCCTTTGCCGGCGCCCCAAAACCCGAGCGCGACCTTCAGCCGCGCGTCGGGCGCAGGACGGAGCCAGCAACGCACGGTGCCCGGCGCGCGCAACACCAGCGAACGCTTCGGCGCGCCGTTCAAGACGACATCGCCGACGATGTCGCTGAGCGTGGGCGCGGCGTAGCCCGCGGTATCCATCCCGCGTTCGCCGATGCGCACCCAATCGAGCTCGGCTTGGACTTGGCGCGGACCGCGGCCAGCGCCTGTGAAGCTGAATTTCAGCCGATGATGGCCGCGGCCGAGCTCCGCCGCGAGCGCCGGCAACGTCAACACTTTGCTCTCGCCGGGCGCGAGCTTCACCGAGCCGACGCGCTTGTCGTCGATGCTGACGCCGAGCCACTTCGCCGCGCCGCCGTACGCGCGCACGCTGACCGCCGTGCCCGCGCGCGGCTCGTCGAGCCAGAAGTCGTAGTGCAACGCGCGGCCGTACGCGCGCACGAACGTCTGGCCGTCGCGCTCGACGTCTTCGCTATCGTCCGTTCGCGCGCCGCCGAAGCCGCGATACGCAGCGGCCATCGGCCCACCCAAATCGAGCACGATGCCTTCGTGCTCGACCTCGCACCACGATAGATTCGGGATGATGTCGAAGCGATCGCGCACGTCCGTGCCGGGCACGCTCGCCGTCGCGGGCACCACGGGCGCAGGCGCGCTCGCGACCGAAGTGGGCGTCGGCGTGGGGCTCGGCTCGTGCCGCTTGCACCCGGTGAGCCCGGCCAAGACCGCCAAAAACGCCGAAAATTTACGGCATTCGAGCTGCCGCGCAGCGGCGCGCTTCATCGCGAGTTCGCGGGCGGCGCCGGGCTCGGCGGCGCACCGGAAAGAGCGCTCGTCACGTCGTCACGAAAGTAACGCATCACGCAGTAAGCGACCGCGAACGCGAGCAGCGCTTTCAAAAACCATCCGCTCGAGCTCGCCGGCTTCGCGGGCGCGCGCGACGATGGCTTCGACACCGGTACCTGCACGACTTCCACGCGCGAGCGCTTACTGCTCGTCGGTGGCCGCACCGATTCCGGCGTCACCTTCCCTTCGCTGCGCGACGTCAACGTCGGGCGCGACGCGGTCACGTGCGTGTCTAGCGCTTGCGCGACATCGATCGCGTCCAGCTCTTCCGCGCCGAGCTCGGGCGGCAACGAAACCGCCGCCATCACTTGCGTCGCGCCGACGCGGGCGACGAACGGCGGCTCAGGCGAGTCCTCGGTGAGCACGCTCGCGAGCGCGTCCTCCGCCTCAGAATTCGCACGATTTTCGGCTATTTTTTCGGGCTCGGGCTCGGCGGGTCGCGGCGGAACGAGCACCTTCGCCGGCGCGGGGCTGCCTTCGCGCGTCGGCTCGCGCTCCTTCACGGGCTCGGGCTCGGGCGATTTTTTTTGTGGGGGCGTGGGCTCGAACGGCGCAGCCGCGGCGCCTGCAACCGCGGGCAAGCTCCCAACACCTTCAAGCGTGCCTTCAGTGAACGCACCCTCGGTGAGCGTGTCCCACAAACCATCGACCGAAGGCGTCACCTCCGAGCTGAACGGCAGCTGCTTGGCTTCGCTCGCCAGCGCCGGGCTCGGCTCGGCCTTCGCTTCGACCGGCTTCGGCGCGAGCGCCGGCTCGGACGGCGCGCGCACTTCATCCTTCAGCGCGACCGGCGCCGGCGCGCCCGATTCGAGCTGAAACGAGAACCAACCTGCGTCTTCTTCCGGCGTTTCCGGCGGTTTTGTCGCCAGCGGCGGCTTCGGCGAAACCGCGCGCGAAGCGCTCACGCCAACCGACGCCTGGCTCGACGGCGCGATCTCCGTCGGGTCCGAGCCGCGCGGGGGCGCGGGCTCGCTGCCCACGCGCTCCACGTCCGAAATCGCGCCGCGACGTGCTGCGTCCGAGAGCACCGCCTCGAGCAAGCGCGGCGCGACTTCTCCCGAAGTGATCAGCTCGCGCGGTGAAGCGCCCTCGATGATCTTTTGGATCAGTCCACGCGCGGGCTCGGGCGTACACCCGAGGTAGCCGTCGAGCGACGCCGCAACGACGTGCACGCGCGTCACGCCGACCAGCGCGTTCGCCGAAATCGAATGCAAGGCCTTCCGCGCGCGCTCGATCGGCGCCTTCAAAATATCAGCCGGCTTGCCCGAGAAATCCCCACGAAATGGCGAAGAATCCGGCTCGATCACGAACCTGCCCGCGCTCACGCCGAGCAGCGCTGCCAGCACCGCTTCACCGCGCTCGAAATGCCCTTCGGCCGAAGTCCGCGTCGCGGAACCGAGCTGGCCGCGGCGCACTTGCACTTCGTACAAGTAAACCGCATCGCGAATCCCGACGCGCAGATCGCGACCGCCAGCGCAGGCGAGCTCCAAGATCAAACGCGGCGTGAGGCCATCGAGCCGCCCGCGCGCATCACCGCCCGCGAGTAGCCGTTGCTCGACGCGCGCGCGCGGCCGCAGCACCTCGCGCAAACGCTCGGCCACGGTCCCGGCCGCCGCTTCTTTGCGCAGGTAGCCGTCCGCGCTCGCGCCAAGCTCGCGCACGCGCTGCAGCAAATCTTCCTTCCACGAAAGCAAGACGACCGGCACGTCGCGCACGGCGACATCCCGCTTGATCTCGTGGCACAGGGAAAAACCGTCCAATTTCGGCATCAGCACGTCGCTGACCACCAAATCGGGCCAGGCATCGTACGTCAGCGCGAGGGCGCGCGCGCCGTCGTGCGCTTCCAGCACTTCGACGCCCATCGCCTTGAGCAAACCGCTCATGAACCAAACGACTGCAGGATCGTCGTCGGCCACGACCACGCGCCGGCCTTGCAGCGACACGTTGTCGCCACGCGCTTCCGGCGGTGAAGAGCCGCGCTCGCCCGCGCGACGGTCCTCGTTGCCCCACGCGGCGAACGGCACCGAGCCTTCGGGCCCCGTCGATTCGAAGCGCACCGCGCCGTTCGACCGCAACGTGACGAGCTCGCGCACGCGCGCGACCGCGCCCCAAACCGCGGCCATCACGTCCGCGCCGTCGCCGAAGCCCACGCTGGTGCCGCGCGCGCTCGGCTCCGCCGCCTCCAACAAACCGCGGCGAACCTCGAGCGCGATGCGATCCGCGAGCGCTTCGACCGAAAGCTCGCCCAGCGGCTCGCGCCCGCCGCGCGGCTCGGCCGCCTGCGCGCGCAGCTCGACGACCGTGCGCTGCAACGCATCCGGGCTGACCGGCTTCGAAATTACGCGCGCTGCGCCCAGCGCAATGAAAGCGGAAGCCGCATCAGGGCTCGCAAAATCCCCGACCACCACCAGCGGCACGGGCTCGACCGCCGGATCTTTGGCGAAAGTCTCGACCAAGTCGCGCGCGCCCGCGCGATCGGCATCGATGATGGCCAAGTCTGGCCCGAACAACCGCGAGAGCTCGCGCGCTCGCGCCAGATCCTCGGTTCGCTCACACTCGACGTGCGTGCCGGGAATCGCCTGGATCGCGTCCGCCAGCGACTGCGCGCCGAAGATCAACACGCTCAGCGGCCAGGTGCTGGGCGCGCGCTCTGCGCTGACTTCGGTCGGCGGCCGGAGCGACATCGGCACGCCCAGGACCAGCGACGGCAGCAGATCCAGCGCGCGGGCCACGTCCGCGAATTCGCTGCGACGGAGGCGTTTCTCGGCTTCCGTCAGGGCTTCGGCGACGCTCGCGAATCCGAGCACCCGCGCGGCCGAGGCGAGCGCGTGCACGCGGCGCAATAAGCCGTTTCGCTGCGCGGCATCGCTCGGCGCTTGCTCGACGGCTCGCAGCGACGCGCGCAGCGCTTCGACGCGGCGGCCGAGGCCCGAAACGAAGTCGCCGCGTGCGCCCGACATTCGGGCTGTCTCCTCTTCGCGGGCAGGGACTGACCCGACCATCCTTCGGCCGTACCACAGCCAGCCGGCGAGCAACGAGTTTTCGGCGACCCAGCGGGCTACGGCTTGCCGAGACGGCCGAGAATTGCGTCGGTGACGGCGCGCGTGCCGAGCTTGCCGCCCAGATCGGGCGTCGTCTCGCCGGCCTCGACCGAGGCCGAAATTGCGGCTTCGAGCTCACGCGCGGGCCCGAGCTGCCCGAGCTCTTCGAACAGCAGCACGAGGCACAAAAGACTGGCTACCGGATTGGCTTGGCCGAGCCCGACCAGCATCGGCGCCGAGCCGTGGACCGGCTCGAACAGCTTCACGCGCTCGGGGTGCTCCGGGTTCGAGCTCACGCTCGCCGCGACGCCGAGCCCACCCTGCAGCGCTGCGCCGAGATCGGTCACGATATCGCCGAACAAGTTGTTCGTGACGATGACCTCGAATTGGCTGGGATCGCGCACCAGCTCGAAGCACAGCGCGTCGATGTACAGGTGCTGCGCGCCGAGCTCGCGATACTCCGCGCTGACCTCGCGGAACACGCGCAGCCACAGCTCGTGCGCGTGGCGCATGGCGTTCGATTTGTCCGCCATGTGCACGCGGCGTTTGCCGGCGCGTCGCGCGTAGTCGAACGCCGCGCGCACGATGCGCTCGACGCCTTTGCGCGTGTTGATGTCCTCGTTGATCGCGATCTCGTCCGGCGTGCCGCGGCGCAGCTGGCCGCCGATGCCCGCGTACACGCCCTCCGTGTTCTCACGAAAAACCACGAAATTCACGTCGTTTTTGCCGCGACCGCGCAGCGGCACGACGGAGTCGGCGAGCGCGCGCACCGGGCGGACGTTGGCGTACAAGTCGAACCCGAAGCGCATGCCAAACAAAATGTCGCGCGCGTGCTCGAAATTCGGGACGCGCGCATCCCCCAAGGCGCCGAGCAAAACCGCGCAGCACTCGCTCGCGATGCGGTCGCGGATCTCCGCGGGGAACGTCGTGCCGTCGCGCAAGTAACGTTCGGCGCCGAGATCCAAATGCCAGAGCTCGAGCGCGAGCGCGCGCTCCCGCGCGAACCACTCGAGCACGCGCACGGCCTCGCCGATCACCTCCGGACCGATGCCATCGCCGGGAATTATCGCTATTTTCCGCATCAACCGCCGGCCGCGCGCTCGAGCAATAGCCGCACGATGCCAGCGACTTGCTCGGGATCGCCTTCATCGCCTTCGCGCAAGAGCGCGGTCGCATCCACGACCGGCACGCCGGCGAGCGCGCACGCTTGCTCCAGCACTTCGGAGCCATTCGCCGCGAGCCGCGCGACGGCAGCGCAACCCGGCAGCACCAGCGCCCAGAGCGGCGCGTACGCATCCACCAGCGGCAAGCCGACCACGCCGAGCTCACCGCCCTCGGCCAGTCGCAGCGTCGCGAGCGTGTGCGGGATGGGCGCGCTCGGCACGGTCTCGGTGGGAACCATCGCGTCCGCGATGCGACTGACGGCGTGCGCCAGCGTCGCCAAACGCTGCGGCGGAGCGGCGAGCGCGACGCGCGGCGGAGCCCGAAAACCGGCGCGTGCCGCGCGTTTTGCCAGCGCCGCGAGCACGGTCAAGCGTTCGGCATCCGCGAGCTCCACGCGCTCGGCGCCGGCCGCGATGCGACGCACGTGCCCCTGATCGATCAGCTGCACGAGGGAGTCGAGCACGTCCAGATCGGCGAGTGGAACCTCGTCGAGCAACTCGGCCAGCGTGCGCGGCGCGAGCAGCACCTCGAGCACGCGCTGGCCCGCTTCACGCGGCGCCGTTTCGGGCGGCACGATGGCGAGAAAAGCGTCTTCTTCGGAGTCGAGCGCTTCACGACGTGCGCGCGTCTCGTCCACGTGGCGCATGCCTTCGAGCAAGAG
>FTCX01000080.1_pt1 | contig 20136 bp, 15 predicted proteins | sample 1639831 | NCBI WGS metagenome assembly FTCX01 (sample SAMEA3914869, study PRJEB12502) | metagenome | biome: forest; material: soil | place: USA | collected 2012-03-12 | depth 0.1 m
AAGCTAAGCTGAGTCTCGGTGTAGGGAATCCTCGCGCAGTCACCCGCGCCGCGTTTTCGAGCGAACGAATGATGAGCTCAGCGACACGAGAAGACGGCACGCCCGACGTGCTGCCCGAGGCCGATTCGCGCGCGTCGGGCACTGCGCTTGCCCCCGGTTTGCCGAGTTTTCGCGAGATTCATGATCGTTATTTTGGCTTCGTTTGGCGCTATGCCGCCAACCGTCGCGTCCCGCCCATGGCCATCGATGATGTCGTGCAGGAAGTATTTTTGGTGGTGCACCATCGGTTGTCTTCGTTCGAAGGTCGTTCCTCGCTGAAAACGTGGCTCGCCGGCATCGCGCACAACGTCGTGCGCGGCTATGTGCGTAAGCCGAGCAATCGCGCGACCGCACAGCAATACCTGGACGAAGAGCTCGAGCTCCTTTCCCCCGGCGCGAGCCCCGCGGAAATGCTCGAGCGCAAAGCCGCGGTCGGGCTTTTGCACGAGCTGCTCGACAAGCTGAGTGAAGCGCAGCGCGACGTCTTCATTTTGAGCGAGCTCGAACAGCTCAGCAGCATCGAGATCGCGGAGGTGATCGGCGTGAACGAGAACACCGTGCGCACGCGCCTATTCGCCGCGCGAAAATTGTTCAATCAACACGCCGCGCGCGCTCACGCTCAGCAAAAATGGAGTGAACGATGAACGAGCCCGAGCTTCACCCCGGCGCGCGCGAAATCGTGGACCAAGGCCGGGCCGCGCAAACGCCTGGCGATGCGCAGCGAGAGCGCGCGTACCAAGCGCTGATGGCGGGCATCGCGGGCGGCGCGGCGGTCGGTGCGGCCAAAGTGGGCGCGGCAAGCGCGGCGAGAAGTGCCGGATTTTCCGCGCTGAAATGGGTAATCGCGGCGGCGAGCATCGCGGCCGTCGGCGTGGGTGGCTATGTGGCTTCGACGCGTGTTCATGCGCCGGTGATGGCAGCGAGCGCGACAGCTGCGCCGCTCGCGAGCACTCCGGCGCCGAGCGTCGCCGAGCCAGCGCCGCCGAGCGCGCTCGAAAGCGCGCTCCCGATTGCGAGCACGGCGCCCTCCGTCGTCTCTGTGCCGCAGCTCACGAGCAAGGTGCCCCCCAACAAAACCAACGCGGGGGATTTGAGTGAAGAGCTGTCACTCTTACATCGCGCGTTGGCAGCTTCACGCGCGGGCAATCCGGCACTCGCGCTGACGCTCGCTCAGGAACACGCGAAGCGTTTCCCGAGCTCTCACCTTGGCGTCGAGCGTGACGCGATCGAGGTGCGCTCGCTGTGCGGCCTGGGTCGCGCCGCAGAAGCTCACAAAATCGCCGACCGCTTGCAGGCGCAGGCGCCGAGCTCACCCGTGCGCGCCGCGCTCGAGGAAACCTGCGTCGGGAAATAGGCATTTTTCGCGCGAGTTTCGGCGCCTGCGCGCTGCTCGCGCTGAGCTCGTTCGCGCGCGGCGTGCAGGCAGATCCGCTGCCCGTCGAGCTGGGCTGGGATGCGCCTGCCGAGTGCCCCACGCAAGCAGAGGTGCTGCGCGAGCTTCAGCGCATCACGCGCGTGAAGCCGGGCCGCGCCGTGACACCGATTCGGGCGCGCGCGCAGATCGCGCACGATGGCACCAAGTATCGCCTGCAGCTTCGCACCGAGCGCGAGGATCAAACGGGCGAAACTGATTTGGAATCGAGCGACTGCGGCGTGCTGAGGCGCGGCGTCACGTTGGTGCTCGCGCTCGCGCTGGGCGACGGGATCGACGTGATCGCCGAGGATGAAGCCGAAGCGACTCCTCCCGAAGCGCCGCCGCCGACGAAAGCGCCGCCTGTACCGTCACCGCCGCCGGCAAAGGTGGCGCACGAACCACCAGAAAAACAGGCGAAAAGCGCGAACTTTCATGTCGTGCCCGCGCTCTCGGCTGTCTTCGCGCACGGCTTCTTGGGCAGCGCGGCGTTCGCTGCCCAGCCGTCACTCGCGCTCTCGCTGACGCACTTCGTCGCCTTCACCGAAGTCGGGCTGTGGCCAATGCAGACGGCGGCGCGCGTCCAAGGCGTCTCTGCGCGGCTCGAAGCCTTGAGTGGAACCCTCGGGGTTTGTGCGCGTGAGCCGTTCGGCGCGTTCGCGATCTCGGGCTGCGCGCGCGGCACGATCGGCGTCGTCCACGGGCGCTCGGTCGGAGCTTTTCACGACGGCGAGAGCACGGCGCCGGACACCGCGCTCGGTCCGGCGCTCGTGCTCATGACGCCGCTCGCCGGCGCGGTGCGCCTGCGCTTCGAGGCCGCGCTCGACTTCTCGCTCGCTCCGCCGAGCTTCGACGAGCGGGATTTCGGCACGATTTACCGGGTTTCGCGCGTAGTCCCGCAGCTCTCGCTCGGGCTCGCCTTCGATCCCTCACCCTAAAACGCGAAACGCCGGCCACGAGCTCGTGCTCGCGACCGGCGTCGGTCCAGGATACTCGTCCGAGTTACTTCGGAATCGTCTCGTTCGGCGCGTCCGGGATCTTCAGCTTCGGCAACGTGATCGGATCCCAGGCGGGCGTCAGGTTGCTGAATTGGAGCGAAGTCGCGGTCGAGCCGTCCGCGCCGGGCGCGCGATTCTGGTTCCAGATGTACACGGCGGGATACGAGGTGATCGCGCCAGTCGTGTTGTCCACGACCACGGCGGCCAAGTACAGCTGCGACGACGAGTTCAAGCCTTTGAAGCTCGAAGCCGGGTTGTCCATCAGCTGGAACTGCGACGAGAACTCATCCGCATATTTGCGCGCAGAAGAGAACACGACGAAGTAGTACGTTTTCCCGTTGAACGTGAACACATCCGGCGACCACTTGGGCCAGCTGTTGATCAGGCCCTTCGTGGTGTCGTCGCCGCCGCAGCTCACCGGATCGTTCGCGACGAGCGGAGTCGGCGTGCCGCCCGCGGCCGGAATCACGTTGATTTGGCCGAAGCGGTTGTAATACGGGCCGTCGGGCGAAGTCGCGCTCACGGCCGGTGCGCGGTTGAACGCGATGAACGCATCATCACCCGAGTACGAAGGGTAGTATTCGAGGAACGCCGGGTCCGACGCGCCGGCGAGCGCCGTCGAGGCGCCGCCTGAGGTATTGTTGTACGGCACCACGCGGATGTCGGCGGTCGTCGCTTCGGTATCGGGGTGACCGTCGGGCGAATAGTCCGTCGTCACGTACACGATCTTATCGCCCTTGTGGCTCAGGTTCGGGGACACGTCACTCACGCCCGTATCACCCGTCGCGATGATGCCCCATGCGGAGCCCTGCGCAGCCGTGGCTTCCATGTTGCGCGTGGTCAGCGCTTGGCCGTAATCCGGCGTATCCGTCACGGCGACATCAATGGCCGCGTTCGACTCCATGTTGATCCAGGCGAGCGAGTGCCACTTCACCTTGTCGTCGTTCTCCGGATTCGTGTTGTCGTACGTGGGCAAGCCTTGCCACGGCTTCGTGCGTGCCGTGCCGGACTTGAACGTCGTGCCGTAGCTCGTGACCATGATGCGATCGCCGGCGGACCAGTGCGCCGCGGACATGGTTTGCTGACCCCACCACGGCGTCTTCATGATCGCCTGTGCGCCCGTGCCGATGTTTGCAGGGATTGCACCGACGGTGCCGCTGCTGAGCGACGCCGCAGCTTTCGCCCACGGCCAATCATCCCCGAACACGACGCCGGAGCCGTCCGGGATCGTGGTGTGGCAACCGATGCAGCGCACTTGGCCGTCCACGAAGCCCGGCAACTTGGTGGTGTCGTAGTAGCCGCGCAGCACGGAGCCGTCTTCGCCGATTTGGCCGGCCCACTTCACATCCGGCAGCGTGAGCGCGTTGGCGACGCCTTCATCACCCACGGCGAAGCCGAGCAGTTTGCTGGACTCGAGCGTCACCGTCGCGGCGTTCACCGTCCAGAACACCATGCTGCCCGTGGACACGACGGGCGCGATGTTGAAGTCACCGGTCACGCCGACGGGCGTGCCGGGTTGCGCCGAGTTGACGCCGCGGATGGTGACGGTGATCGGTTGACCCGCCGCGTTATTGGCGAGCCCGACACCTGAAGGCGGGCTCATCGCGTCCGTCGCGCCGATCCAGATATCCTTCGGCAGGTACCACGAGGGCACGGTGCCGCCCGTGCCCGTGGCGTACTTCGTGTACGCGACGAGATCGTTTTTCTCGGCTGCCGAGTGGAGACGAATCTCGAGCAAGTCGATCCCAGCGGGCGCTGCGACGCGGAAGCGCGGGCGCACCCAGTTCGCCGGAATCATCGCGCCTTCTTTGCCATCGGCCGAGAGTTGCGGCTCGAGCGCGCACACGCTGCCCGCGGTAAACACCGTCGGATCGGTGCCGAAGAGCGAGGCGGCGTTTGCCGGCACGCCGTCACCCAGAATCGGATCGGCCGGGAAATCAGTGCATTTGCCCATGCCGCAGCGCGGATGGACGATATTCGGATTACTCGGATCCGGATCCGTCGGCGCACCCGCGTCCGGATCGGGCGGGGTCACGAGCGAGACGGAACCAGCGCTCGAGCTGCCGATGTTCAACGACCCCGCCGCGGAGCTGCCATCACCGCCCGTAGCCCCAGAGCCCGAGTCAATCCGACTGCTGAGCTTCGACCCGCCGGCGCTGCACGCCCCCGCGATCGACGCCGCCAAAAACAGCACGAGTCCGCCGTGCTTACGCATGAGAAGCCTCCGAACCGAATGAAAGATGCTTAACCGCACTAAATTCGCGCGGCGCTTCGAACCGACAATGAGCCACGTGGAATGAGTGTCGTCAATGTGAGATCAAGCGTACGACACAAAATATGGAACCGATTTCACAAGAATCTTTAGCCGCGACTGCATCTGTTCGCTCTGGCTGATCGAAACCTCGATCGCGCGACATCGGGGGGGCGAGTGCTGCGCGCGTGCAGCTCGGGACTGAAGAGTCAGCAGTGATGCGCGCGTGCTCGTCTGCTAGTCGCGTTCGATTCGGGAGGTGCGCGGAGGTGGGATACGGAACCGGTTCCCGATTCCGACTGACGGCTTCATCGAGTCATCTCGCTGAACCACCGTCCGCCGTCGCGGCGCGCTCGGCGCCTGCGATGAGCGAGCGCGGGCGCCGCGGGGCGAGGCGCTGCCGTGAGCAGAAAATTCTCGCGCGAGGCGTGAAGATTCGCGATCTCGTGGAGAAGGCCACGAAACGTGCCGAATCGATTTCGAGGCAAATTTCCACGCCGTAGTGATTTGCAACCCCCAACCGCATCGTCTTTTACAAGTTGCAACGTCGTCACTCGCGAAAAAATCACGCGACGTAGAAGGAGCCCGTTTTTTAACGAACGGAGATCCCTGATGCGCAATCGTCCTTCTTTTCTTTTGGTGTGCACTGGCACGTTGCTCCTCGCCGCATGTAGCTCGAGCAGCAACGACAACAGCGGTGGCGGCGCGGGTGGCGCAGCTGGCGAAGGCGGCACGACCTCCTCGCAGGGCGGCTCGAACGCACACGCGGGCACGACCTCGAGCGCGGGCACGACTTCGAGCGCGGGCACGACTTCGAGCGCGGGCGCGAGCACGCAGGCCGGCACTGGCAACGAGGCGGGGACTGGGAACGAGAGCGGCGGCACGGCGGGCACGTCGAGCGGCGGCGAGAGCAACGGCGGCGGCGGCGCTTCCGCGGGCGGCGCGACTTCGGGTGCCGGTGGTGCGTCGACCGAGGCGGGTACTGGCGGCACTTCGGCGAACGGCGGCTCGGGCGGTAATGGTGGCGCGAGCGTCATCGGCGGCGGCGCCGGTGGAGTCGCGGGCGGTGCGGGCCATGCTGGTGCCGGCGGCGCGAGCGCGGGCGCGGCAGGCAGCGGCGGTGTGGGTGGCAGCGCCGGCGGCACGGGCGGTGCAGGCGGCGCGGCTGGAACTGCGGGCGCAGCGGGAAGCGGTGGCGCGAGCAATCCGCCGACGCTCGGCTTTTCGCTCGATAGCGGCGTGAGCGCGGCTCAGGCGCTGATCAACTTGGGCACTGCGATCGGCGAAGGCTCGCTCAACGGCGCGACGCCGTTCACGCTCAGCGATCTGGCCGCAGACGCCAACAACAAGCAAACGATCACGAGCAGCGTCAATCCGTTCCTCGCGACGGGCACCGTGCCGGACCAGGCGTACGGCTTCTGCGACTACAGCGGCGCGACGCCGAAGCGCGTCTCGCACGTCACCGGTTCGAAATTCGAGACCACGGCTCCCGGCACGACCGGCGCCGATCCGATGGTCGCGATGGCTCCATTCTACTTCCCGCTCGTGTACAACACGACGAACACGACCACGGGCAACGCGTTCGGCGGCAAAGCGCCGATCATCGGCTTGTTCGATTGGCGCCCGAAGGACATCGACGAAGCGCTCGTCGCCGCCGAGTCCGACGACAACGGCAAGACTTGGTTCTTCATGCAAACCGTGCTCGAGCTGTTCCCGGATTACACGAATCCGATCAGCGGTGGTTACTCCTCGACTTCGACCGACACGGGCTGCCCCACGACGGTCACCGGCACGCACGCCAGCACGACTTCCGTGAACGGCTCCACCGCCGACGACGGCTGGGGTCACGCCAGCGTGATTCAATTGCCGGGCGCCGGGAACGTGAAAACCGGCCAATTCCTGTACATGCTCGATCGCAATCCCACGAACATCGATGTTGCGCCGCTCAACGTGATCAACCTCTCACAATCGAGCAACAAGTTCCCGATTTGGAATACGAACAACACGGGCGCGGGCAACAACGACATCAAGTCGATCGCGAGCGCGCTGAGCAACTCGGCGGGCACCGCGGGCACCGCCCAAGCCGTCGTGGTCCAGAAGACCAGCGGGCTCTTGAATCCGGACGGCATCATGGCGGTGTTCCCGACTGCGGCGACCGCAGCCGCGAATTCGGCCGTCACCGTGCTGTACGTGCAAAAGATCCTGAACGGCGACAACACCGGTTCTACGGCGATGCCGACTGCGCAGCAGTGCGCCAAAGCGCCGTTCAGCGGCAAAACCAATCACGACATCTCGAACGTGCGCCTCGCGACCACGACCGACGGCATCAACTTCACCGATCTCGGCGTCGTCTCCGGGCTCAATGATCCGACGACCGTGGACTACAACCAGACGCGCTGGGTCAGCCCGCGCGCGACGCTACTCGACATCAACGGCGACGGCAGCCGCTGGGGTCTGTTGTTCTCGGGTGGCAATTGCCTCGATGGCGATTCCGATGCCTTCCACTTCATCGGTTATGCCGAGTCGACCGACAAGATGCACTGGACGGTCTACAACGACATCAACACGCCGATCGCGTCGATCAACACGATCACGACGACGAACCAAGCCGGCGGCGGCTCGGTCACGATCCCGGCGCACCCGGCGTTGATCGCGACCCAATCCTGGTTCGCGCAACGCTTGTACGCGCCGACGGCGACGCAAATCGACAGCACGCACTTGAGCATGACCTTCGCGGGTTACGGCGTGCAGACGCCCGCGAACGATTTGCTGAATTATCGCCAGATTGGCAACGTGGTGTTGACGGTGAGCAAAGCGCTGCCCGCGGGCGTGCCGAACAACATCAATACGCACTGAGCTCTCTCCGGCTGTGAGCATGGGCGGCGCGGCTTCGGCTGCGCCGCCCTTTTTTTCGAGCAAAACGCAGCGCGCGGGCGCGGCGTTTGGCGCTACGCTCCCGCGCTCATGCCGAAAGGTGAGCTCGGAGACATCGTCGCGCCGCGATTGAAAATCCTATTCGTGGCCATCAATCCGGCGCCGCTCTCGCTCGCGCAGGGCGAGCACTTCGCGACGCCGACGAACTCGTTCTGGAAGCTGCTCGCGGCCGCGAAGCTCACGAGCCGTTTGTTTTTGCCGAGCGAAGCCTCGCTCTTGCCGAGCGAAGGACTCGGGTTGACGAGCCTCGTCGCGCGAGCGACACGCGCCGCCTCTGAGCTCTCGCTCGCAGAACGGCGCGCCGGCGCCATCGTGCTCGCAGAGACCGTCCAGCGCTGGCGGCCGCGCATCGTGGCGCTGCTCGGCCTGACGCTTTTCCCCGTCATTTTTCCGGACGCGGACGAGCCGGGCGTCGGGAAGAAAAAGGTCCAGCTCGGCAACGCGATGGTGTTCGTGCTGCCGAACCCGAGCGGGCGCAATCGCGCGTATCCCGGTTTGGTCGGCAAGCTGCCGGCTTATCGCGCCTTGGCGCGGCTCGCGGCTCGCCCGTAACGGCTGGCTCGCGCGCTCGAGGCATGACGGGAGTGGCGCTGCCGCTCGTGGTGATCGCTCGTGTTCTCGCGAGCGAGCGATCCGTGCGCGATGCGGCAGCGCGAGAGTGGAGGTTACTTGGCGAAGTAAGTCGTGGCGCGCTTCTGACCTTTGGTCGAAAGCTTCTTCTCGGCGATGAGCTTCTTCGCCGGGAGCGCCAAATCTTTGGTCGTGAGCCCGAGCGCTTCACCGATCTGCTCGATGCGCAGGCCCGGGTGACGCTTCACGTGAGCGAGCAGAGAAGAAGTCAGCTCCGTGAGCTCATCTGCCGTGCGCTTGGCACCCTTGGCGCGCTTGGCAACTTTCGCCACCTTCGCGGGCTTGGCCGTACGCGCTTTCCCGGACACCGCCGCCGGCTGCCCACCGCCCAATGCCAACGCGATCGCGTTGTGGCTGGCTTCGGACAATGCGGCCGAAAGCTCGGCAACGAAATTTTCGATGATCGCTTGAATCTTGGGCGTAGTCATTTGGTCGGAAAACTAACTGCTCCTGGTTGACTTGAGCAATAGGGAGTTTCCCAGATAGTCGAAAAAGAACGGCGCTGCGTCGCCCTTGCCGCGCGGCGCCTGGGCAACCGACGGCTGCCTCTAGCGATATTTACCGGGAAATCGCGCCAAATTCGTAGATGCCAGCATCGTGCGGTGCGGAGCGTTCGACTTGGTCCGCTGCCAGCTCCGGAGCATCGATGGCAGTGCCAGAGTCGATTGCCGGGCTGCCGGCTTCGAGGGGTCCGTCACCCTCCGGGTAGTTCAGGCAGAACGACGAGTAACCCGAAGGGATGACGACATCGTTGTTGGGTGTCTCTTTTGATCGACAATGCTCCTGCGACAGCTCGCTACGGGCTCATTCATCGTCCACCGCGGTGCCCGCGAGCGCCCGATAAACGCGCGCTAGCCTCGCGTGATCCCGCGCCGGAATCGCTTCGAGCAAATGCGTTCGAATCGCCTCCGCGTGCACGAGGCGCGCGGCCGCGAGCATGCGCTGGCCACTGCGCGTGATGACCACGGTCACGAACTTCGCGCTGTCTCGTTTGCGCGTCACGAGGCCGCGCGCTGCCATCCGGCTCAGCTGGTGCGAGAGCCGACTCTTTTCCCAATGCATCGAGTCGGCCAAACGCTGCTGCCTCAGCTGACCGGCGCCGAGCTCGACCAGGCGCGAGAGCACGCCGAGCTCGGGTCCGGACAAGTCCGCGCGCTCTTGCAGCTCCCCTTCGATTCGACTGAGCACGAGCTCGTGCGCGCGCTTGAACGCGCGCCAAAGCCCGAGCTGCGAAGGCGACAAGGGCAAAGCCGAGCGAGTCATCGCCGGTAGCTTGCCTGCCCGAGGTTGACTTGACAACCATCCTCGGCAGAGCGACACCGTCGCCGTATCCACGCATGGCACCCGAAGCGGTCGAAATCGTCTTGCTCTCCGGCGGCAGTGACGGCAGCGGCCTCGCGCTCGCACGGCGTTTCGTCGGGCGACGATGCGACGCTCGCTAATCGTGGCAAACTATCGCCCGACGGACATGCGCGCGCGACGTCACTGCGAGAACATGGCTCGATTCAGCTCGGGCGCGACCGTGCTGCTCGCGGCGATGTCCGCATGCGAGCCGAAGGTCGTCGCGGGCGAGTGGGATTGCCCCGCGCAGGCGCCGGATGCCGCCGCTCCGAGCGACAACGCGCCGTTCCCACTGCCCTGGTCCACCGGTTTCGAGACCCGCTTCTGCGACTACGCGAAGCCCGCCGCGTTTTGTTACACCGGCACCGAGCACCTCGGTAGCATCGAGATCGTGACCTCGCCCGTGCATTCGGGGCGCTACGCCGCGGCGTTTCAGGTCGAGAGTGACAGCGAGTCCGGCAGCCAAGCGCGCTGCGTGCGTCAGGGCGTGATGCCGAACGCTGCTTACTACGGCGCTTGGTACTACGTGCCGGCGCTCGTGAGCACGAACATGAAGCTGTGGAACTTGTGGCACTTCCAAGGCGGCGATGTTCCCCCCGCGCAAGAGCACGGCTTGTGCGACGTCTCACTCGTGAATGGCACTGACGGTGATCTCGAGTTGATCGTGTACGATTTCTTGAAAGGCGTCGTACGCCGCCCCGCAACGGCGACTTCGATTCCAATCGGCGCGTGGTTTCACATCGAGCTCTATTTGAAGCGCGCCGCCGACGCCACCGGCGAGCTTGCGCTGTATCAAGACGGCAAACAGCTCTTCGACGCGACCAACATCGTCACGGACGATGCGATGTTCGATCAGTGGTACGTCGGAAATTTGGTAGATGTCGGCTTACCCACCCCTGATTTCACGGTCTACGTGGATGACGTGACGATCAGCGCGAGCCAATAATCACGGCAAAAAACCAGGGGTAGCGCGCTTTGCGCCGCGTCAGTCGCACACCGCGCTCTCGCCCCACTTCTGCGCGAGCAGCGAGAAATCAGCGAAGTCGACACGGCCGTCGTGATTCAGATCGTAACCGCCGGCAAAATTCGAATCGCTGCTCGAGCTGCCGAACGCTTGCATGAGCGCGTCGAGGTCTGCGCGATCGAAGACGCCGTCGTTGTCGGCGTCGCAGTCGTCCGCGTCGCCCCAACCATCGCCGTCAGAATCTTTTTGATCGGGGTTCGGCGTGAGGTAGGCGTTGTCGGCGCCGTCGGGGATGCCGTCACCGTCGCTGTCGGGCGCGTTCGGCGCGAAGTATTGTTGGCCGGCTTCGCCCGGGCCCGTCGTGTCGAAGGTCGCGCAGTTCGGTGGCGTGGACGTGAGATTCGCGGTGACCACGAGCATGTCGAGCGAAGGCGCGAACCAGATCTGAGTCGAGTCGTCATTGTGGCAAGGATCTGGCTGAATCTTCTGGAAATCAGCGGGATCCGCGACATTAGCCGGCGCGCCGCCCGCGAGCGCGCGCTGCACGACTTCGGCGCTGACGACCACGGCATAGCCGTAGTTCCCGCTCGAGCCGAACGCATCGCCGCCACCGACGAACAGATCGCCGCTCGGATCGAAACCGAGCGGCCACGCGCTGAGCGCGGACTCCGTCACGACCGCGCCGCTCGCATAACTGAGTTGCTCGGTGTGCGCTAACGCCGCTGCGATTGCGGCGGCCGACCAAATCTTGATCTCACCGGTGTGTCCGTCCGCGCCGTAACCCAAACCATTTCCGACGACCAAGTCACCCGCCGCGTCGAACGCGACTCCGCCCGAAGCGCCCCGGATGTCCGGAATGATCGAGATCGGCGTGCCGCTCGGATCTTCGGTATCGATGGCGTAGACCTGACTGCCGCTGTCGGCCCCGCCGTTCAAGAACACGTAGCGTTCGTCGCGCCACGCGCCATCGAAGTAGTCCTCGTCATAGTGAGTCACGCCGGCAGCCTGCGTCAGATCGGGCGGCGAATTCACGCTGAAGAGCGAAGCCGCGAACACGTGGAGCGGCTTGCCGAAGCCAGTTCCGAACGCGATTTTCGCGCCACTCGGTGAGATTTTCAGGAAGCAGGGATCCATCCGATCGCTGCCAATCGTCGCGATCGGCAGCCACAGATCGGCGCCGAAATTCTTTTGCAAGAACACGCTCGTGCCCGTCGCCGCGATGAAGCGTCCGCGTAGGAGGTAACCGTCGACGCTCGTGCTCACATTGCTGCCGAAGACGTCAGCGACGGTCGTCGAGCTCAGGTCGGACGACGGCAGCGTGAGCACGTAGCTGGGTTTCGTCGCGTAATCGCCGTCCGCAGCTTGGGCGCGAGCAGCGAACGACAGCAGACCGAGCGCGGCAATACACGCAAAAGATTTGGCTCGCTCGAACATCACAGTGCCTCCGTCGTGTAAGATGCGAACGGTTTGCCCGCGCAGCCCGTGTCGCTCGCGTGCGTAGAGTCCGCTTTGGGCAAGCTCGAGGCAGCGTCGAGCGTCGCGACCGGCGCCGAGATGCACAGCTCGATCGTGCCGCCGTTTTGCGAAAAGTCCGCGCGATAATACGAGCTTCCGTCGTGCGCGATCAGCGCGCCGCCAGCGGCGCAAAAACGATCCACGGCAAATAGCCGCGGCGGCTTTGCCGGCACCGCAGGCGCTCGGGGCACGAGCGCGAAGGTCGAGGCCGTCGGCGTCGCGCGCAAGAGCAGCTCGTCACCCGTGGCGTTCACGTAGTTTCCGACGACGAACACGCTGCCGCCGGGCTCGCACGCGCCTTGTCCCGGCGCGCCGGCAGCTCCCGCCTCGTCCGTTCCACCGGCACCCGCTTCGCTCGTGTCCCCGCCTGCGCCGGCCGCGTCGTTCGAAGCGCCGGCAAGGCCGTGACCCGCGCGGCCACCCGAACCACTGTGAGCGCCGCCTCCCGAGCCCGCAGCTCCGCCTTGCGCGGCGGTTCCGCCCACGCCGGCCGTGGCCAGGGCGCTCGAGTCATCTTCCGTTTTGCCGCACGCGACGGCGCTGAGCGTGAGCCCGAGGCTCGTCACCCCGAGGAGATAGAAAGCACGAGCTCGCGAGCAAGCGCTCGCGCTCCGAGTACGACGCATGGAAAACTCCGTTGATGGCGAGGCGACGCGCGAACCGCTCGCGCGATTCACTGCTTTTCCGGCGGCTCCCGCGAGCCAGCGGAACGAACGCCGCAACGAACCGTTACGACGGCGCTGGCAGGTCTTCGGGCTGACGAGCGCTCCGGCCGGGCCGGTTTCCTCGGCTCACGCTTCCCAGCCGTGGCCAGTGCTCCGTGAACCTCGTTCTCGCTTACCGCTGCGGGGCAGCCCCGGAATTTCACCGGGTTCCCTTGTAAGCTTCGCCGGAGGGCGAAGCACCAACGCACGGCGGCGGTAGCTCAATCGCGAAACAGAGTCAACGCGCGTCCGCCGCGCGAACCGCCGGCGCGCGCGCTCGTTTTCTCGCCTCGTGAGAATTTCGGGGCCGCGTGGGGGCGTGATCGTCGAATCGCGTTGCGCTCGCTAACGCCGTGTCATCGACGGTCCGTACTGGCGGTGTATGCTCTTGGATCGCTTGGACACTCGCGCCCGCGCTTCCTTCGCTCACCGCCGTACCCCGAGGCCCTGGTTCTCGGGACTGCTGCTCGTTTCCGTGCTCGGCTGCGCGCCGCCGCCCGCGCCGCTGCCGCCGGTGAAAGATCCGCACAGCGACGCGCGCCTGAAAACGGCCACCGACGCGCACGAAGCGCTGCACCAGCAGCTCACCGCCGTGCCGCCAGATGATCTCGCTTATTGTCGCACGAACTCCGGCGATTGCTTGATCTCCGTGAGCGAGCGCCGCGACGACCTCATCCGCAGCGACTACGTCACGGGATGTTTGGACCCGGACCCCGAGAAACAATCGCCGTGCCTGGCGCAAAGCCTGCAGCAGAAGGGCAAGCTCGACGATCTCGCGGCGCTCTATGAAGCCGAAAATTGGTGCTCGCGCACGTTGCTCGAGTGCACGGCGGATTTGGAGAAGGACGCCGCGCGCGCAGCGACCCGTGAACGCGCGCGCAAACGCCGGCGCGCGATCGAAAACGCGCCGAAGAGCGTGGAAGCGACGAGCCTGCCCGAGCTGGCTCACGATCAAATGACTTTCGTGCGCTCGACGCTGCCGCCCGCGGCGCAGACGATCTGCCCGCAGACGACGCCCGAAAAATGCGCCGCGAGCTTGAAAGCGCCAACGGCAGAGCTGGAAACCGAGCTCGCAAAGGACGACGGCGCCTACTCCGAAGAGCACGCGCTCGCTGACTACGCCGCGATCGAGCACGCCAAAGCCGACTGCTATCGGGGCGAATCCGCGTGCCTCAGCGGTGTGTTCCCGCAATACGGCGGCAATGCCGAGTCGAGCAAACTGCTCGATCAGAGCCTCGGGCTACTCGAGAAGCAAGCGCACGCCAAGCTCCACGCGGACGCCGATGCGGCCGGACAATGCATGTCGGATGGCGTGATCCAAAACCAAAATCGCATCGTGTCCGCGTACCAGGACTACGTCGCGAATAGCTCGTCACCTGCGCTCGTGAAGCTGCTCAAGACATTCATCCAGCTGCATCAGGCGCAGCTCTGGTGTCTCGAGCACCTGAAAAAGTGAGCGCGAGTCGCTAGCTGACGCGACTCTTCGCGCGCTTCGGGTTCTTCGCGCGGGGCGCCTTTTCGGCTTTCGCGAGCCGAAAAAAATCAGCGATGTAGTCGATCTTCGAATCTCCGGCGCGCACGCCGAGGAAGATTTGCTTCGCGATGCCGTGACGCCCGAGGCGCACGGGCACGACGCCGATCTTGCTTCGATATTCCGCGACCAGCCACGCGGGCAACGCCGTCACGCCGCGGCCGCACGCCACCATCTGCAGCATGATGTCCGTCGTTTCGATCACCTTGTGCTGCTTCGGCACGACCGCGGCGGGCAGCAGGAATTGGCTGTAAATATCGAGCCGCTCGATCTCGACCGGGTACGTGATGAGCGTCTCGCTCTCGAGCTCGGCCGGCAGCACGTAGGCCCGCTCGGCGAACGGATGGTCACGGCTCACCACCAACACCTGCTCGTAGTCGAAGACCGGTTCGAAATGCAGGCCGCGGCGCGGGAGCGGATCCGGCGTGACGAGTAGATCGATCTCGTGCCCGAAGAGCGCGCCGATGCCCCCGAACTGGAACTTCTGCCGCACGTCGAGATCCACATCACGCCAGGCCAGCAGATACGGCTCGACGATGTTCAAGAGCCAGCGATAACAAGGATGGCACTCCATGCCGATGCGAAGAGTGCCGCGCTCGCCGCGAGCGAGTTGCTCCACGACGTGCTCGGCGTGGTCGAGCTGAGGCAGGATGCGCTGCGCGAGCGAGAGCAAATAGCTGCCGACCGAGGTGAGCCGAATACCACGGCCTGCCTTTTGCCAAATTGGCGTCCCGAACTGCTGCTCCATCCGCTTGACGGTGTGACTGAGCGCGGACTGCGTCAGGCCCAAGCTCTTCGCGGCCGCGGTGAGCGAGCCGCACCGGTTCACTTCGACCAGCAGCTTCATGTGGTCCCGCTCGAGCTGACTCATTCATGACTCCAGTTCATGGTCCTGTGAAAAATCACCATTATTATTAATGATTATGAGGTTCTACCTTGCAGCCACACGAAAGCAAGGCAGGAACCTCGATGACACGCATTCATAACCTCGGTTTTCCGCGGATCGGCGCGCAGCGTGAGCTCAAGTTCGCGCTCGAGAAACATTGGCAGGGCACCGTGAATCGAGGCGATCTACTCGCGCTCGGCGCCGAGCTTCGAAAACAGAGCTGGCAGCGACAAGCAGGGCTCGATCTCTTGCCGGTCGGAGATTTTTCCTTCTACGACCACGTGCTGGACACGAGCTTCCTGCTCGGCAATGTGCCGGCGCGCGCGCGGCTCGGCGACAGTGAGCGGCTCGACGCTTACTTTCGCATCGCACGCGGACGGGCTGCGGGCGACAGCGCGCCCGGCGTCGCCGCGGGTGAGATGACGAAGTGGTTCGACACCAACTACCACTACATCGTGCCCGAGCTCAGCGCCGAAACCGCCTTCGCGCTGAACGCAGAGTCGCTCTTGAATCAAGTGCGCGAGGCACGCGCGCTCGGGCTCCAGGCGAAGCCGGTGCTCCTCGGCCCGCTCAGCTACCTCTGGCTCGGCAAAACGCAGGACGGCAGCGACAAGCTCTCGCTCCTGCCGCAATTGCTGCTCGTGTACGGCCAGCTCCTCGAAACGCTGGCGCGTGAAGGAATCGAGTGGGTTCAACTCGACGAGCCCGCGCTGGTGACCGAGCTGGGCGAAGGTTGGCGCGCGGCCTATCTCGACGCGTATACGAAGCTGTCTGCGTCGGGCTGCAAGCTCTTGCTCACGACTTATTTCGGCCGTTTACAGGAGAATTTGGGGCTCGTCGCCGCGCTGCCCGTCGCTGGGATTCACCTGGACGCGGTCTGCGCGCCGGGCGAAATCGCGCCCCTGCGTGCCGCGCTTCGCGCCGATCAGGTGCTCTCGCTCGGCGTGCTCAGCGGGCGCAACATTTGGCGCGCGGATCTCGAGAGCATCTTGGACTACCTCGAGCCCATTCACGCCGAGCTGGGCGATCGCTTGTGGCTGGCTCCTTCGTGCTCGCTCCTGCACGTGCCGGTCGATCTCGCAGGCGAGACGAAGCTCGATCCCGAGATCGCGTCCTGGCTGGCGTTTGCGCAGCAAAAGCTCGACGAACTGCGCACGCTCGGTACCGCGCTCAATCGCGGCCGGCAAGCCGTGCGGGATGAGCTCGCTGCGAATGCCCAAGCGCGCGAGAGCCGACGCGCCTCGACGCGCGTGCACAATCCGCGTGTGCGCGCCGCCGTGGCGGCGCTCGAGGCGAGCGCGGGAGAGCGCAAATCGCGATATGCCGAACGCGCACGACTGCAAGCGCGAGCGTTCAATCTGCCCCAATTTCCGACCACGACGATCGGCTCGTTTCCGCAAACCGTCGACATTCGCAAGACGCGCAGCGACTTCCGCGCGGGGAGATTGGAGCTCGCGGAGTACCAGCGGCGGATGCGCGGCGAAATCCAGCGCGCGGTGCGCGAGCAAGAGGAGCTCGGGCTCGATGTCCTCGTGCACGGCGAGGCCGAGCGCAACGACATGGTGGAGTACTTCGGCGAGCAGCTCGATGGCTACGTGTTCAGCGAGCGCGGCTGGGTGCAATCGTATGGCTCGCGTTGCGTGAAACCGCCCATCCTGTTCGGCGACATCAGTCGTCCGCGCGCCATGACGGTCGATTGGATTTGCTACGCACAATCGCTCACGAAAAAGCCGATGAAAGGCATGCTCACCGGCCCCGTCACGATCCTCAATTGGTCGTTCGTGCGCGACGATCAGCCGCGCTCGCTCACTTGCGACCAACTCGCGCTAGCGATTCGGCAAGAGGTGCAGGATCTCGAGCGCGCCGGCGTGCGCATCATCCAGATCGACGAAGCGGCCCTGCGCGAAGGGCTGCCGCTGCGCCGCGCCGAGTGGAACGACTACCTGAGCTGGGCCGTGCGCTCCTTCCGCATCGCCGCGAACGGCGTCGCGGACGAGACTCAAATCCACACGCACATGTGTTACTCCGAATTCAACGACATCATCGAGGCCATCGCCGCGATGGACGCGGACGTGATCACGATCGAAACGTCGCGCTCGAACATGGAGCTGCTCGCCGCGTTCGACGCCTTCGCCTACCCCAACGAAATCGGCCCCGGCGTGTACGACATCCACTCGCCGAACGTGCCCACGGAGCCGCAAATCGTCGAGCTGATGAAGAAAGCAGCGCAGAAGATCCCCGCGGCGCGGCTGTGGGTAAACCCGGATTGCGGCCTCAAAACGCGGAATTGGGAAGAAGTCCTGCCGGCCTTGCGCAACCTGGTGAGCGCGGCGAAGCGACTGCGCGCGGAGCTCGCGTAGAAACCGCACGATTCCAGCGTGAAAATCGGCGCGGCAGCGGGGACGAAGGCGCGCGAGTATTTTTCTGACGTGGAGGCTGCTCGTTTCGGCCTCACGTCACTATATACCCGCTCCGCTCATGACCACCGCCGCGCAGCCCGCTTCGTCGGAGATCGCAACCGCTCAACGCCCGCTCTTGCTCGCGCTCGGGCTGGCCACGTTCATGGTCAGCCTCGATGCGCGCGTCGTCGCGCCGCTGCTGCCCGCCATCGCGCACGATTTTCAAACGACGATCGGGAAAGCGGGCTACGTCGTCTCCGGCTACTTGCTGCCGTACGGCTTATTTCAGCTGGCCTACGGCCCACTCGCGGATCGCTTCGGCAAGGTGCGCGTCTCGGTGTTCGCGCTCGCCGCCTTCAGCGTCGGCACGGCGCTGTGCGGCACCTTCGGCCCGTTCACGATGCTGCTCGCCTTGCGCGCGCTCACCGGCGCGGCAGCAGCGGCGCTGATCCCGCTGACGATCGCGTACATCGGAGACACCGTGCCGTACGCGCGCCGGCAAGCCGCGCTCGCGATGTTGATGGCGAGCTCCGGCGCGGCTCAAGCGCTCAGCGTGAGCGTCGGCGGCACGATCGCGGCCGTGCTCTCGTGGCGCGCGATCTTCCCGATCCTCGGTGTGCTGTCCGGCTTCGTCACGATCGGGTTGGGTTTGCTCGCCAAGCGCGAGCTGCGCGTCGTGCCCGCCGCCGGCGCGCGCCGCCCGAAATACGCCGAAGCGCTACGCAGCCCGCTCCTGCCCATTCTGTTTTTGGTGGCGTTCGAAGGCTGCTTGTTCATGGGCGGTTTTCCGTATCTCAGCGGCCTACTCGAACAACGCTTCAAGCTCGGCTCGCTGGCGATCGGGCTCTTGCTCGGCCTCACCGGCGTCGCGCAACTGACGACTGCGCGCGCGCTCCCGCGATTGCTCCAGCGCATGAGCGAGCAAGAATTTCTCGTCATCGGCGGCTGCCTCATGGGCGGCGCTTACGTGCTCTGCTCGATCGCGGCTCAGTTGGCTTGGGTCGGCGTCGGCTGCGTGCTGTTGGGTAGCGGCTTCAGCCTGTGCCATTCCACGCTGCAGACGCGAGCGACCGAGGCGTATCCGCACGGCCGCGGTACCTCGCTCGCGCTGTTTGCGTTCTCGCTCTTCCTCGGCAGCGCCCTCGGCAGCGTGCTCTTCGGCTTCGGCCTCGAGCAGTTCGGCTACGGCGCGGTGTTCGGTTTGGCCGGCGCGCTGCTCTTCGTCTTCACCGCGCTCGCCGCGCGCACACGCCAAGCTCAGCCGCTGGAAGCCGATACCTGAGGGCGCTCACGCCGAGCGCTCGCTGTGGCTGCGAAACCACTCCGTCGCTGTCCGCACCCCGATCTCGGGCGACGCAATCACTTGGAACGAGCTCTGGGTCAATGGCTCGAGGGCGGCGGCGAGCGACGCTTGTGCGAGCATCACGAGCTCATCGGGCTCGGCTTCGCGCAGCACGCGCGCGACCACGTTCGCGATGTAAGAAGGATGGTCGCCTCGTTGAAAAAAAGGCCACGCCTCGGCGCAGAGCAACTCGCGCACGCGAGGCGCATTCGAGCTTGTGCGCGTGACATCTCGCAGCAAGCCGAGAGCAGCATCGAGCGCGGTCGCCACCGCAGCGACGACGAGCAACGGCTTGCCCGAGCGACATGCGTATTCCGTCATCGGGCGGTCGATGCGCATGACGCGAGCCGCGCCGATCTCACGCGCTGCCTCGGCACTATCGCCGAGTGTGGAGCACGTGCAGACCACGATCTGGGCTCCCTGCTCGACCAGTTGAGCAACCACACGTTGCACGACGTTCGCGATCGAATCCGTCACGCGGCCGGCTGCGAGCGCGAGCTCGAGCAAATCCTCGCGCACGACGTGACGCACGGGCAGCGCTGGCTCGATCGCTTCGACGAGTGCGCCAAACGTAGGAACGTGCACCGCCGAGGAGTGCAGAAACGCGAGATGTGGCTTGGCGATCATCGATTCAGCGCCATCATTTCCGGGTAATGATAGACGCTGGATTTCGCCGGCGTGTTCGACGCAGCCGCGACCATCGCCTTGCCGATCTGCTCGACGGTGATCGACTTGTATTTCGCGGGCGTCACGAACGAGAACAGGGGCAACACTTTCTCGAGCAGCCACGGCGTGTGTTGCGAGCCGATGATCATGCCCGGTCGGAAGATGCTCACGATCGGCAGCCCGCTCTCTTTCGCGGCCTCCTCGGATTCACCCTTCACGCGCGCGTAGCGCGCCATCCCGGCGGCGCCTGAACCGGTCGTCGCCGCGGAAGGATCGGCACCAGCGGCGGACATGAACCCGAGCTGCTTCACGCGCCCCGATTTGCTCAGCCCGCGCGCAAAAGCCGCGTTCAACTGCACGTCGACCGCGCGATGCTCGTCGAGCGTGAGCTTGGCCGTGCCCGCGCCGACGCCGAGCACACTCAGCCCGACGACGTCCCCCGTGAGCGAACCAATCGCCGCCACGGTTGCAGCTTCCAGAGCTGCCGGATCCATCACCGGCACGAGCACCTCGCGCAGCTCGAGC
>FTCX01000630.1_pt1 | contig 20081 bp, 19 predicted proteins | sample 1639831 | NCBI WGS metagenome assembly FTCX01 (sample SAMEA3914869, study PRJEB12502) | metagenome | biome: forest; material: soil | place: USA | collected 2012-03-12 | depth 0.1 m
AGCTCGATGCCGAAGGTCAGCTCTGGGCCGAGCCCGTGAACGGCGAGCGCCTCGCCGTGTCCGCGCGCCGCGCGTTCCCGCTGACGAATCCCGAGCAATACATCTCCCTCGTCGATGCGCAGCACGTCGAGCGCGCCTGCTTCGAGGATCTCGCGAACGTGAGCGCGAGCACGCGTGAAACGCTGGAGCGCGCGCTCGGACAAGGTGATTTCTTGCCGGTGATCGCGCGCATCGTGAGCGTGACGCAAGCAGCGACGAGCTCGCTCTGGCGCGTCGAAACCGATCGCGGCGCGACCGAGTTCACCGTCGACCAAGAGGATCACGTGCGGCCGCTGGAAGACGGCCGGCACTTGATCAGCGACGCGCACGGCATGCGCTATTTGGTGCCCGCGCCGAGCGCGCTCGACGCACCGAGCCGCAAGATTTTGGCGCGCTTCTCGTGAAGCGCGTCAACCGGCGCAGATGCTCGAGCCGGTGACGCACTCACCGTTCTTGCTGTCGACGATCTGGCACGTGCCGCTGGCGCAGTCGGCGTTGCTGCGACAACCCGTGGTGGGATAGACGCAATAGAGCCCGCTCGGACCGCTGCAGCAGTTGGTGGTGACGGGCTCGCATTTGCCGCCCTTCTCGTCCTTGCAGTCCGCATCGAGGCGACAGCCGCCGGTGAGACAAGTCGAGACTTTGCGATCGAGCGCGCCGCCCGGTACGCAGATCGCGTTGTTGCCGGTGCAGTCTGCGGCAGTGGTGCAGGCTTCTTTCGCGCACTCGATCGTCGGCCGCGTGACGAGCCCACAGCTCGGACCGAGCGGCGTTTGCACGCACGAATAACCCGCGGTGCACGCCGGCGAGCACGTCGTTTCCTGAGTCACGGGCGTGACGCACGTGCGAAAGCCTCCGGGATAGAGCGCTTCGCATTTGCCGGTCGTGCAATCCATGTCGGTGTCGCAGTCGCCGGAGTTGACGACGGACGCGCCGCCGGAGCCGCCGCTCCCGGCTTTGCCCGCGGCGCCCGCGCTCGACGTGCCGCCTTTGCCGCCGCTCGAAGTCCCGCCGTTCGACATCCCTGCGCTCGAAGTGCCGCCGTGCGCGGAGCCGCCGCTGGCAGTCCCCGCCGCGGACGAGCCGCCTTCGCTCGCGCCGGCTTCACCTTCACCCGCGGCGCCGCCCGACTCCGTCCCTGCCGAGCTCGTGCCACCGCTCGCGCGACCGGCAACCGACGATCCGCCGCCGTTCGCCGTCCCGGCAGTGCCGCCCGCGCCAGCGGCCGTGCCGCCTCCCGAGCTGAACGAGCTGCCACCACACGCATACACGAACAGCGCGATTCCGCCGAGTAACGCAGCACCACGCAGGTTGAGCTTCATCATCGATTGAGCCTTGTCAGTAACGGTAACCCGAGCGTCGAACCGCGAGGCAGCGCTCAGAACTTGTAGCTTCCATCCAGGTAGATGCCGCTCAAGTGAATTGCGTAATTGCCGTCGTAACTACAGAAGGCGCAATTCGGATCGAGCCCAGCTTTCGGGACGGTGCCGGTGCCGAAGCGGTAGGCGTAGGCGACGTTCGTCTGCCAAACTCCGGCGTTGTAGCCACTGCCGAGGGTGAGGATTTGCGTCGGTCCCGGCGGCGTGCCGAACGCGGTCGGGTCCTGTGGATTGGCGGTCTGCGTGTCGTACACGTAGCCGACGCGCAGGGGCACGTGATCGACGTGCGCGATTTCGTCGTGCCAAAGGCGGTATTCGAACCCGACGCGGATCGTCTGCGAATCCTTCCAGGCGAAGATGTTCGGCACCGAAGTGAGCGCGTTCGTCGATCCGGGCGCTGGCGTGCCGACGAGCGGATCGCCCTTGTTCTCGCTGTTGAAATCATATTCGAAGTCCACGGCGATCCCGCCGCGGAAGCCGAAGCGATCGAAGTCCGCGCGCGTGCCGGCGCCGAGCTTGGCCGGCAACGTGAAGTGCGTCGAGATGTCGGTGTAATGAGTGGACACCGCGACGCCGCTCGAGTTCGTGACCTTGGTCGTCACCTTGTTTCGGAACACCGCGCCGAGTTGCCACCACGGCAGCGGAGCCCACTGAGCGCCGAGACGTACACCGAGAAAATTCGCGCCATGTACCGAGAAATCGAGACTCGGATCTTGGCCACTCGCCTGCGTGGAGCGGTCGAGGTTCACGTACGTGAAGCGATAGCCCACCCCGAAGCGCAGATTCGGGAGCGGATTGAACGAGAGCGCTGGAGACGCCTCGAGAAACAAGAGCTCCGTGTGATCCGCGACTTGTCCCGCGCCGCCGATCGTCGGGTAGTGAAACGTCGCCCCCGCAGACGCGATCGGATAGACGCCGACGCCGAGCACGAAATATTTTTGGATGCGATAGGCGCCACCAACGAGAAAAAACGGCGCAACCGTCAGATCGGAATCGATGTTCTTGGCCTGATTGTAGTCCCCCGGGCTCGCGTGAATTTTGCCGAGGAGCAGCGAAAAATCACCGAGCACCTCGCCGTGCTCGATGTTCCCCAACCCCGCAGGGTTGTGGAAGATCGCCGACGGATCATCCACGTAGCCAATCGCGGTGCCGCCCATGCCCATGTGGCGCGCGCTGTAGAGCATGGGAGTGTCGTAGCCGCCCGCGTGAGCGCACGGGGCGGCCGAGAGCATCACTCCGGCGAAACCGGCTGCGACTATCTGAGGCGCGAAGCGAGAACCGAAACCAACCTTCATGAGCCTCCGCCCGCGGCCCCCGTCGCACCCGCAGCTCCGAGATTCAGACCGGTCGGAAGCGGCGCGCCGCTACAATCGTAGAAAACCTGCAGGCAGCCCATGTCGATCCGGCACTGGGTACACGTGTCGCTCGTCGGCGACGCCAGGCACTGAGCGAGGCACTCCTTGCGCGCGCACTGCACATCGGCGGTGTAACAGCTCATGCAGGCGTCACTCGGCGGCGTGGCGCCGGCCGAAAGCCCTTGATCGATGCACGCGGCAACGCAGGTCGCCTGCGTCGCGTCATCACCACCTTGCAACAAACAGGTCTTGCCGCAGCTGGCGCCGAGGCCCGCCAAATCTTCGTTGCACAGATCGGTCAGGTCCGAGTCACTCGAACAAGCCTTGCCAGCGACCGCTTTGGACGCGAACTCCGACGCCGGTACGTCCGCGTATGCGGGGGCTGCGCAGGTTTGGCTTCCGGTGCTGCCACCAGCGCTCGAGCCGCCAGCGCCTGCGGAGTTTCCAGAGCCTGCAGCGTTTCCGGAGCCCGCTGTGCTCCCCGGGCCACTGTCATCACTGCTCCCACACGCGACGACGAGTGACGTTGCCGCTGCTACTGCACAGGCGAGCGAAAAAAAGCGGTGCATCAGACTCTCCTCCTAACACTGAGCCAACATTTTCGAGTGACGCGCTGGGCGAGCGCGGTTCGAACGACACAAGCGATCAGTCGAGCCTAGCCCCCCAGATGCGAAGTCGCCAGTACAAGCTCCACGGCCGGTTTTCGGCCGAAACGAGACGTATTTGCAGCGAGTGTAAGGCCGCGCTTTCGGCTCGCGTTCTCTCGGCGTCGGTAACGAACGGAGAAAACAGCCATGAACGTCGCGAAGATTTCAACGTGCCTCATTGTCCTACCTGCGCTCGCGTGTGCGGCTTGCTCGCACCAGAGCATGCCGGAATCCGCCCGCAGCGCGCACGCCTACGCCAGCCCGAGCCCAGAGCCGAACGCGGTCGAGCCGAGCGCGCCCGGTGACGAAGCGGGTCCAACCGCGATGAACGATGTCGCGCCGAGCCCAGCACCTGCGACCGCAGCGCCGAGCACGCCGCCGCGCGCGGAGAGTCGCAGCGCGAGCGCCGGTGCGCCGAGCGGCGCGCTCGGTGGCCGTGGCTACGAACCCGAGAAGAAAGCCGACGATCGCCCGGGCCTCGGCACGACGTGGGGTGAAACGCGCACGAGCTACGTCTCGAACGAGCGCTTCAACCGCGCGACGCCGAACAATCCTTTCGCGATCGTGGCCATGAATTACAACGACGAGTCCGGCATTCAAGCCATGGCCCGCCGCATGGGCAATGCGTACGCGAGCTTCGATCACGCGGGCGCCGATGGCGCGGCCGGCGCAGTGAGCGTGCGTTTGCTCGATGAAAACGGCAATCCGCTGCCGAGCGCGAGCTTCGGCGGCAAGGACTACGTCGCAGGCTCCGACGGCCAGCGCTACACGATCGAAATCGAAAACCACACCGGCAATCGCTTCGAAGCGGTCGCCACGGTCGACGGCCTCGACGTGATCGACGGGCAAGGCGGCTCGTTCACCAAGCGCGGCTACCTCGTGAACCCGTGGTCCACACTCGAAATCGACGGCTTCCGCCGCAGCCAATCCGCGGTCGCCGCGTTCCGCTTCGGCGCGGTGAAAGATTCTTATGCCGCGCGCAAAGGCAGCGATCGCAACGTGGGTGTGATCGGCGTCGCGTTCTTTCACGAAGAGGGCTCGAACTATCCGTGGACCGAGCGCGAGCTCAACCGCCGTGACTCGGCGAACCCCTTCCCCGGCGGTTTCGCCGCACCGCCTCCGCCCACGCCGATGGTGCGCTGAAGCGTCACACCGACGACTGGTCGCGCTGTCTCCCAGCGCGACCCGTTACCGACAGCGAGCAGCCTCTCTCCGGGGCTGCTCGCTCCTTTTTGTATTGGGGGAGAGCCTCGCCTAGGATGGCGCGGTGATTCGCGGGAACGTGCTTCTTTGGGTGATGTGCGCAGCAGCTCTCTGCGGCAGCGCGTGCAAGAAGAGAACGGAGAGCGCGGGCGCGCCGGACAAGCCTGCGCAAGCTCGCATCGCCGTGATCCCGAAAGGCACCACGCACGAGTTTTGGAAAGCCGTGCACGCGGGCGCCGTGAAAGCCGCGCGCGAAACCGGCGTCGAGATCGTGTGGAAGGGCCCGCTCAAGGAAGACGATCTGAAATCTCAGGTCGACTTGGTGCAGAGCTTCACCGCGCAAGGCGTCTCCGGCATCGTGCTCGCGCCGCTGAACGACACCGCGCTGGCCGCGCCGGTCAAAGCCGCGGGCGACGCGAAGATCCCAGTCGTGATTTTCGACTCGGATTTGAAGGACAAATCGTACGTCAGCTTCGTGGCCACGGACAATCACGCGGCCGGCGCGCTCGCCGCCGAACGCATGGGCAAGCTGCTCGGCGGCAAGGGCAACGTCGTCGTGCTGCGCTACTTGGAAGGGTCGGCCAGCACGACCAATCGCGAAGAGGGTTTTCTCGAAGGGATCAAGAAATTCCCGGATATCAAAGTCGTGTCGGACAACCGCTACGGCGGCGCGACGACCGAGAGCGCGCACGCGGCGAGCGAGAACCTCTTGCTCGCGCAGAATGCCGCCAAAGGCGCGATCAACGGCGTGTTCACGCCCAACGAATCGACCACCTTCGGCATGTTGCTCGCGCTGCAGAAGACGGACTTGGCCGGCAAAATCCATTTCATCGGCTTCGATTCTTCCGAGAAGCTGGTCGCGGCGGTCAGCGCCGGACAAATCGACGCGCTCGTGCTGCAAGATCCGCTGAAGATGGGCTACCTCGCCGTCAAAACGCTGGCCGCGCACTTGCAAAAGCAAACGGTCGACGCGCGCATCGACACCGGCGCAAGCTTGCTCGACAAAGACAACCTGCAAACGCCCGAGATGAGCGAGCTCGTCAAACCAAACCTCGCGCAGTGGCTCGGCACGCCGTAACGAGCAGCGTGCATGAGCTCTGGTGAAGTGTGCTTGCGCGCGGAGGCGATCACGAAGAGCTTCGGCGCGACGCGCGCGCTCGGCGCCGTCGAGCTCACGCTGCGCGCGGGCGAGGTGCACGCGCTGCTCGGCGAAAATGGCGCCGGCAAGAGCACGCTGCTCAAGATCCTGTCCGGCAACCTGACGCCGGATGCCGGCAGCATCACGCTCGCCGGCGCGCAGTTTTCCCCCAAAAACCCGCTCGAAGCGCAAGCACTCGGCGTCGCGTACGTCGCGCAAGAGCCGGCGCTGTGTCCGGACCTGAGCGTCGCCGAGAACGTGCTCTTGCACGAGCTGCCGAGCCGCTTCGGTTTCGTGAACGCGAAAGAGCGCGACGCGCGCGCGCGTTCAGCGTTAGCGCGCGTGTTCCCCGAAGGCAGCACCGTGCCGCCGCTCAGCGCTCGAGCCGGCAACTTGTTGCAAGGCGATCAGCAGCTGCTTTGCTTGGCGCGCGCGCTCGCGCAGACGCGCTGCCGCGTGCTGATTTTGGACGAGCCCACGAGCACGCTCAACGCGAGCGAAACAGTGCGCTTGTTCGCCGTGGTGCGCGAGCTCGCCGAGCGCCGGATCGCCGTCTTGTACGTGTCGCACTTCTTGGAAGAAGTCGAAAAGCTGTGTGACCGCTACACCGTCTTACGTGACGGCGCGTTCGTGACGAGCGGAGACATCGCGAGCACGACGCGCGCCGAGCTCGTGCAAGCGATGGCCGGGCGCGAAGTGTCGGAGCTGTTCCCACGCTCGACGCGCAAGCCCGGCGAAGCCGTGCTCACGTTGCGCGAGATTTCCGGCAAAAAGCTGCCCATTTCCGCCTCGCTCGAGCTGCGGCGCGGCGAGGTGCTGGGCATTGCCGGCTTACTCGGCTCGGGTCGCAGCGAGCTCCTCCGCGCGATCTTCGGCTTGGATCAGGTGACGCGCGGTGAGGTCACGATCAAAGCCGTCAGCGGCGCGCGCTCGCCGGCGCAGCGCATCGCGCAGGGCGTGGGCCTTCTGAGCGAAGATCGCAAACGCGAAGGGCTCGCCGAGCTGCTCAGCATCGGCGACAACGTCGCGCTCTCGGGCCTCGACGAGCTGGGTCGCTTCGGTTTCGTCAGCCCCGCGAAGCGCGCGCACATCGCCAGCTCATTCATCGAGAAGCTCGGCATCCGCGCGCGCGATTCCGAGCAGCGCGCACGCGATCTCTCCGGCGGCAACCAGCAAAAAGTATGTCTCGCACGCCTCCTGCACCAAAAAGCAGACGTGCTCTTGCTCGATGAACCCACGCGCGGCGTCGATGTCGGCAGCCGCGCCGATTTGTACCGCCTAATCGACGAGCTCGCCGCGAACGGCAGCGCGGTGCTCATGGTGTCGAGCTATTTGCCCGAGCTGCTCGGCGTGTGCGATCGCATCGCGGTGATGGTGCGCGGCAAGCTCGGTGTGGCACGCCCGGCGAGCGAGCTGAGTGAGCACGCGCTCTTGCTCGAGGCCACGGGATGAGCACTTTTCAACGCATTTTCCGCACGCCTTGGCTCGGGCCGCTGCTCGCGCTCGGGCTGTTGTACGTGCTCTTCACCGCGCTCGCGCCGGACACGTTCGCGAGCGCTTCGAACTTGCTCACGATGCTGCGTCAGACCGCGGTGGTCGGCATCGCGGGCATCGGCATGACGCTGATCATCGTGCTCGGCGGGATCGATCTCTCGGTCGGCTCTGCGGTTGCGCTCGTGACGGTGGTCGTCGCCGAATGCTTGCGTAGCGGCATGGGCGCTCTCGGCGCGGCGTGCGCCGGCGTGGTCGCCGGGACTGCGCTCGGCTTTTTCAACGGCGCGCTCGTCACCGGCCTCGGCATCTCGCCATTCATCGTCACGCTCGGCACGATGAGCGTGCTGCGCGGCGTTGCGAAGGGCCTCGCGAACGAGCAAAAAATCGACGCGGACAGTCGCGGGCTCGATGCGCTGATGCAAAGCCACGCCGGCTCGTTCGCGCTGCCCGCCGGCGTGTGGCTCATGCTCGTCGTCACCGCGCTCGGCGTCGCGCTGCTCGAATACACGAAGATCGGCCGCCAAATCGTGGCCGTCGGCTCGAACGCCGACACCGCGCGCTTGTGCGGCATCTCGATCCCGAAGACCACGCTGCTCGTGTACGCGCTCGCCGGCGTGCTCGTCGGCCTCGCCGGTGTGCTCGAATTCTCGACGCTCACCGTCGGCGATCCGACCGACTCGGTCGGCCTCGAGCTCGAGGTGATCGCCGCGGTCGTGATCGGCGGCGGCTCGCTCTCGGGCGGCCAAGGTTCGGCCGCGGGCACGCTCGCCGGCGCGCTCCTGCTCACCGTGATCAAAGCCGGCTGCACCCACCTCGGCTTCCCGAATTGGGTGCAGGAAATTTTCACCGGTTTCATCATCGTGGTCGCGATGACAATCGACCGCGTGCGCCAACGTCGCTGAGCCGTTTTCGGTCGCGCAGTTGTTCTTCGTCTCGTCGAAGACTGCCCCCGAAAGGTCCACTCATGCTCGTGATGCGCGAAAGATCCCCCATTTTGCTCGGCTGCTTCGTGGCTGCGCTGCTCGGCATCGCGAGTTCGGGCTGCAGCAGCGGCCAACCGGTGGACGCGGATGAGGCGGTTTCCAGCGCGAAAGCCGCGGTCGTCGTGCCGCCGCCCGGCGTGCTGGCGGGCAATTCGAACTACTGGATCACCGCCGCCGATCCGAGCGGGAACACTGGCGCGCCGATCACCGGCTTCAACGTGTCCATCGCGGTGCGCGAGGATCTGCATATCCCCAACGGGCTCAGCATCCAGCTCAACGGCTGGTCGGCGCCGACCTCGAGTGTCACCTGGCAGCAGTACGGTTTCTCGGTCACACCGCCGACGCTGGGTTGGGGCATCGAGAATTGGCCGACGGATGCGCTCCGCACTCAGCTCGGCCTGCCCGCGGGCGGCTCGCTCAACTTCCCTGGCTCACTCGCGCCCAGCCTGCCGATGTTCCCGTACGGCCAAGGCATCGTGCCCGCGGGCTACATCCTCGACCTCATCTTCCACAACGACGCGAGCGGCAACATCACCGGCATGAGCTACTCGGTCACCGATCTCTGCGGCAAAACATCGACGATCGGCCCGATCAACATCGTGGGCACGACGCTCACGCCGAGCGGCGGCACCGGCACGATCCCGGCGAGCGCGCTCGCGCCGATGTACGGCGTGCAATTGAACCTCGTGAACATGCCGGGCAGCACGTTCGAGATCTCCTCCGGCTCCGGCACGATCACCTACAGCGCCGATGAGCCGCTGTACGTCTCGAATCATCAGCCCGCGTGGACTTCGGCGCAGGGCATCGTCACCGCAGAGAACTCGAGCCTCGCGTACAGTGAGCTCTCCGCGACACCGAGCAAGCTCATCGTCCAGCAATTCGGGTTGGCGCAATGCGAGTGCAGCGGCACTTCGTGCGAGCTGCCGAGCGGCAGCTATCCCGGTTCGTGCACGGGCTGCAAAGTCGCGCCGTCCGGCTCGGGCTGCAGCTTGACCTGCGATTCGTGCGGCACGCTCAGCGGACCCGCAAAAACAAATCCGAGCGTGCAACTGCCGTGCGTCGGCGCGCTCAGCAACGGCGCTGTCTCGAACGACAACGGCGACCTACAACTGCAATGCACGTTCACGCCGGGCGCGAACACGGGAGTGCACACGAGCGTCAATCCCGGCTGCGATGCTTCCGCGTGCGTCACTCCACAAGGCCCGTACCTCGATTCGTGCACCGGTTGCGCCGCCGTGTCCGCCGGCTCCGGTTGCACACTCGCCTGCACTTCGTGCACGCAAACGAGCGGCAGCGAAAACCCGAATCCGAGCCTGATGCTTCCGTGCTCGAAGCCGATCACGAACGATAACGGCGTGCTCACCTGCCCGACAACTACCGGCGGCGGCGGGAGCGGCGGCGCTGCCGGCGGCTCCGGCGGCTCGAGCGCACCAGCCGGAACCTCCGGTAGCTCATCCAACGGTCAAAGCGGCGCCGGCGGACAAGGCGGCGCCAGCGGCGGACAAGGCGGCGCACCCGTTGGCCGCGCAGGCGCTTCGGGCGCAGCCGGCTCGAGCGGCGCCGCAAGCAGCGGCGGTGGTTCGAGCAAAGCCGGTTCTTCGAACGGCAACGACAGCTCGTCGTCCGGTTGCAGCTGCACGCTGGCAACGCTTCGCAGCGCGAGCTCGACTCAATCCTTCGCGCTGCTCGCCGCCGTGGGACTGATAGCCGCAAGTCGCCGACGTCGTCGGCAGAGCGAGCGCGCCAACTAGCGCAATTTTCGGCCAATTCGCGCACGCCGCGACGCTCCAGCTCCTATTTTTGGAGTGGTCGCCTCGCGGTAGCCGCGCTTGCGCCGGTGCGATTCGGCGCTCGTTCACGCGTCGCGCTGGGACGCGCGAATGCACTTCGGCTAAGACGACGAGCGCATGAAGCGATTGCGAATGTTCGCCGCGCTCGCGCTCTTCGCTTGTTCGCCGCGCGCACCCTCGCGCACGGCGAACGCGCCCGCGCCCGCGCTCGCGACGCCGCTCGCGCTCGAATACCTCGGCACCGCGGGCTGGCAAATATCGGACGGCGCGCACGTGCTGCTCGTCGATCCGTATTTCTCGCGCCTCGCAGTGGACGACGAGACCAAGCCGCTGATCCCGAACGAAGCCGCAATCGCGCACTACAGCCCGAAGCGCGCCGACGCGATCCTCGTCACGCACTCACACTACGATCATTTGCTCGACGTGCCGGACATCGCGCAGCGCACGGGCGCGCGCATCATCGGCACTGCGAGCACCGCGCACGTGGCGCGCGCCGCCAACATTCCCGACTCTCGCGTCACGACCGTCGCGGGCGGCGAAGAGCTCGCGCTCGGCCCATTCTCGGTGCGCGTGTTGCGCAGCCTGCACGCCGTCATCAAAACCGAAAACGCGCCGATTCCAGCGGGGATCAGCCTCCCGCTCGCCGCAAACGGCTACGCCGAAGGCGATACGCTCTCGTATTTCGTGCGCGTCGCCGGGCACGCGCTTCTATTTCTCGGCAGCGCGAACTTCATCGAAAGCGAGCTCGAGGGCTTGCGGCCGGACATCGCGATCATCGCGATCAAGCTGCGCGGACGAGTGCCGCACTACACGTGTCGACTGATGCACGCGCTGGGCGAGCCGCCGCTGGTATTCGCCAATCACTTCGACGCGCATTGGCAGCCGTTCGGCCCGAATCAAATGGACGTGTCCGTCGAAGGCCGCGCGAGCATCGAGAAATTCCCAGACGAAGTGCACGCCTGCGCGCCGGAAACGAAAGTCGTGATTCCCGAGCTCCTGCGCGTGCTCACACTGTGAACGAGTGACGCGCCGCACTGGCGCAAGCTTGGCAACGGTGAGGCGACCCGGTCAGATCATGGTGGAGTTGGTTTCTTGTTTCTGCTCAAAGCCATTTTTTGCCCTGCGCGCGGCGACGCGCTTGGCCGCTGACGCGTCGAGCAACGCGACCGGCGCCTGTCCGGTCAGGTCGCGTTAGGTCCCGACTGCGTTCTAAAACCGTGATCAGCCCGGCGAATCTGGAGCTTTGTTTTATTTCCGTGCAGCCTGCCCACGCCCTTCGCGCGCGCTCCGGCGCGAGAGAAAGAAGCAGAAGACTGCTAGTGTTCGCCTTTCAGATCCACGAAATCCTACAAGTGATCACGCTTCCTGTGCATTGTTCGAGCACTGGGCGCGCGTGGGCTTTTTCGGCGAAGAGGCCCGAGAGTGCGCGCAGGTAGCCGGCAAACGAGGTCAGGAAGTAGGGCACGCTGGCGCAGGGTTGGCCGACCCATTGATACAAGGCTTCTTTCGCGCCCGCTTTCCAGACGGCGATGTCGCCGCCGCGCCAGTTCAGATCGTTGATGCGGTGTGCGAGTGAGAGTGCGTTCCAGGGCGTCGCGCCCGCGCGTTTCGAGAGCTTGATCGCGACGGAGAGCGCGGTGCCGTTGATGCGCTCCGCTACTTCGGCGCCGATCCCGTCGATCGTGCGTGCGTCGAGGCGCAAGTTGTCGGCAGCGCGATAATGCTCGAGCCCGAGCTCGAACGGCAGCCATTCACCGGTGGTGAGTGCCGTGAATTTCGCGCGCACTTCCGGCGCGAGCAGCGCGAGGTAACGCTCGTAGAAACCGCGCGAGCGCAGCGCTTGAATGCCGGAGACGATGAGCGTGCTCCGCACTTGCGTGACGGGACTATTGGGCGGCTTATCGGACCGCGTGGCGCGAAAAGGGAGATGGAGCTCCACGTGAGCAGTATCCGATACCCGCGCGCGAGCGTCGAATTCCGCTCACCAATCAGCGATTATCGGCCTCGGAATGCGGCGTTCACCGCAGCACCTGCGGCATTCGCCGTGCGTCTGTAGCGTGTAATGAGCTGCGCATAGCGCGACTCAGACGCCGAGCGCACGTTTGACGAGTGCGAGCTCTGGCTCGCCGAGCGGCAATTTCAGCGCGAATTCGTGGCCGCGAGGCGACATTTTCTTCCAAGTTTTGCGCACGATTTCGAGCACCTTGTCTTCGGGGTGCTTGGCGGCGAAGGCGGCGAATTCGAACTCGAGGAATTCGAGGCAGAGGGCGTCTTCGATGGTTTGAGTGTCTGGGTTGCTGTGCAAATTTTGCTTGAGGTTGATGCGGCGGACGGCGTCGATCACGTCCGCGCCGTAGCCGACTTCGGCGAGGATGCGCGCGGCCGTGTCCGCGTGGAAGCGCGCGAGCTGCGTGCGCCATTGCAAGTAGCCAACGCGGCCTTCCGGGAAGGAGGCACGCGGGATTTCCCAACGGCGGATATGTTGGCAGCGCGCGGCCAAGCGCAGCGCTTCGGAAGCGTTGGGCTCGAGCTTCATCACCCACGAGGATAGGCGCTCCGCTTCGACGAGCTCGCGCGGCCGCAGCGTGCCGCCGTCCTCGAGCTGAAGCGGATCTTCGGCGTTGGCGCGGTCGAAAGCGTCTAGGGCGGTTTGAAGGCGCGCGGCGTCCATGCGGTTGCCCAGTCGTAGCATTCGGCGTGTTGCGACTTTGCAAAATTTCGCGATTTCGGCGCAAATCTGCGCCAATTTCGGAGCACCGCTCGCGCTTCGGGACGCGCCGAGTAAAGTCCGCCGCCATGCATTATCGCGCGCTGGGTCGCACTGGGTTCAACGTTTCGGCAATCAGCTTCGGCGCCTGGGCGATCGGCGGCACGTGGGGTCCGGTCGACGACACGGATTCATTGAAGGCGCTGCATCGTGCGCTCGATCTCGGCGTGAACTTCTTCGACACGGCGGACGTGTACGGCGACGGACACAGTGAACGCTTGCTCGCGCGCTTGAAGAAGGAGCGCGGCGCAATCTTCAACGTGGCCACGAAGGTCGGGCGTCGTTCGAACCCGCACGACGCGGCGAGCTACAACCGCGAAAACCTCACGGCTTATGTCGAGCGCTGCGCGAAGAACTTGGAGACGGAAGCGCTCGACTTGGTGCAAATCCACTGTCCGCCGACTGACGTGTACTACCGTCCGGAAGTGTTCGGCGTGCTCGACGATCTGAAGCGCGCAGGCAAAATCAAGCACTACGGCGTGAGCGTGGAGCGCGTGGAAGAGGCGCTCAAAGCCATCGAATATCCGAACGTGGAGACGGTTCAGATCATCTTCAACATCTTCCGCCAGCGTCCGGCCGAGCTATTCTTCGGCGAAGCGCAAAAGAAGAAGGTCGGTATTCTCGCGCGCCTGCCGCTTTCATCCGGCGTGCTCGGCGGCAAGATGAAAAAGGGTCAACACTTCGCCGCGGACGATCATCGCCAGTTCAATCGCGAAGGCGCGGCGTTCGATCGCGGCGAGACGTTCTCCGGCTTCGATTTCGAGCGCAGTCTCGACGTCGTGGAAGAGCTGCGCGCGCTCGTACCGCCGAACATGTCACTGCCGCAGTTTGCGCTGCGTTGGATCGAGACGTTCGACGCCGTGACTTGCTCGATCCCCGGCGCCAAGCGTCCCGAGCAAGTCTCTGAAAATGCCGCCGCCGCCGACATGCCCCCGCTCAGCAGTGATACGATGCGACGGGTCAAAGAATTGTACGAAGCGCGCGTCCGCCCATTCGTACATCAGTCGTGGTAGCCCCGGAAAATCAGGCAGAAAATCGCGCGGCTCGCGTGGTAATTTTTTTCATACGCGCAGCGAGCGCGCGTGCTCGCTGCGCGCAGAAGTGCTACGCGACACACGCAAAGTGTGCGAAGTGAAAGCCATTTCTTTGCTCACCCGCGAAGAGTGAGTGACGGCGCACCGCCGGGCAGACGCGCGATGCACGACAGACGTATCGCGCCTTCACGCGGCGCGACGCGCGGAAGCTCTCGCGAGCACGCGCGTCAATCCTGCGAAAGACTTATAGGCGTCAGTTTGCGCCCGCACGCCGGACGTCATAGCCAAGCCACATGGCGTCATCGGAATCGACACGGCCACTGCCGCCCCTCACCCCTCCGCCACCGCGCGCGTCCTCGGGCAGCTACGCGCAGCTCGACAACGCCGCGCTGGAAGCCCGCGAGGCGCGGCGCGCGAACAGCGACTACCCCCGCTCGCAGAGTGGTTTTGCACCGGCGGATACCTCGGTCGTAGCTCGCGATCCGGCCGCGCAGCGCGAGAGCATTGCGCCGCGCGATGCGGACGCCTCGCCCGCGGAAGGCTTTCGCCCGGGCGCGTTTGCGCCGGAGGTCGCGCTGGATGAGCAGATTGCGGATTTGGAGCGCTGGGCAGAGGCGAACCTGAATCGCGATCGCAAAGACAAACTCCGATTCTGGATTTTGCGCGGCGCGGCGTTCGTCAGCGCATCCGCCGCGGCGCTCTGCGCCGGATTGACGCAATCAAAAGCGACCATCGGCTTCGCCGCCGCAGCGGCGTTTTGCGTCGCGATCGACGCGGCATGGCCGAGCGACTCGTTCAGAAACGTGCACCGTCGCGCCGTCTACGATCTGCGCGAGCTGCAGAACACCTTGAAGCTCCGCTGGGACAAAGTTCGACTCGCGCATCCGGATCCAAACGCCGCGCAACGAACCGCGCACGCGCTCGCACTGCTCGACCAAGTGCAGAACAAGCGCGAAGAGATTGGGAAGTATCTGGGGGCGGCGGAAGCGAGTCCGGGGATTAAGCGGTAGGGCTTCAACTGAGCGCTGCCCGCCAAGGCATGACGCTGAATTTCGGATTTTCGACGTTCTGACTGCTCCGACCCTTACCGGTAAACCTCCGCGACCGTTCCTCACTCCAGGTCGGTTACCGGTAACCAATTCGAGGCGGGCCTTCGCCCTCGAAAGTTTACCGGTAACCTCCGCACGCTGATGTCGCGGTCAGAGATCTTTACCGGTAAGGCTGCACAGCCTCGTTCGACCTCCGGACTTCCTTACCGGTAAACTTCCGGCACCTCGCCGCCCCTAGGATTTTTTACCGGTAAGCAATCGGGAGCTCCGGAATCTCCGAATTTCCTTTTTTTTGGAAAATCGAGAGCTCGAAGAGACGCGAATCACGACCCGGCCTTCGCCGCCAAAAATGCCCGCACCGCCTCATCTTCACACAAGCCAATCGCGCGTTGATAAGCGTCGCTCGCTTCCTGTTTGCGACCGAGCTGGGTGAACAAGTGCGCGGCGAGCGCCCAATAAGGTTGATAGCTCGACGTTGCTTCGAGAGTCATCGCATCGAGAGACGCGAGCCCGGCAGCCGCGCCGCGCGCTTCCGCAATCGCTGCGGCTCGCCCGATGAGGGCGCCTTGGGTGGGCGCGATGCGCACGACGCCTTCGTAGAGGAGCGCGATCGCTTCCCAATCGATTCGAGCTTCACGTTTGCGAGCCGCGTGTGCCGACTGAATCGCGGCTTCCAGCTGGAATCGGCCGACCGAGCCAAGTTGAGCGGCGTGCGCGAGTTGTTGTTCGGCTTCGTCGATGAGCGCGCTGGCCCAGAGCTTCACGTCTTGTTGTTCCAGCGGCACATACGCGCCTTCGGCACTGCGGCGTGCCGCGCGACGAGCTTCGCAGTGAAGCATCAAGGCCAAGAGTCCGCGCGCTTCGGCTTCGTGCGGCACGAGTCGAACCAAGAGCCGCCCGAGATCGATCGCTTCGACGGCCAAGCCTTTGCGGCGCGGATCCGCACCCGCCACATCATCCCAACCGCTGCCGTAGGCAGCGTAGATGGCATTCAGGACTGCTTCGAGTCGCTCGGGCAGCTTCTCCGCGGACGGGAGCTCGAGTTCGATTTGCGCGTCGCGGATTTTGGCTTTGGCGCGCGCGAGGCGTTGGCCCATCGCAGTCGGGCGCACGAGGAACGCGGAGGCGATGCGCGCAGCGTCGAGGCCGAGCACGGTTTGGAGCATGAGCGGCGTGCGCGCGCCGGCATCGATCGCCGGGTGCGCGCACACGAACAGCAACTTGAGTCGTTCATCCGGAAACGGCGCGCCGGTGCTCGCTTGCATTTGGATCTCGTCGGCGATTGCCAAGAGCTCAGGCGCGGCTTCTTCGCGCACGCGGCGATGGCGCGCCTCGTCGATCAAGCGCCTGCGCGCAGCGGTCAGGAGCCACGCTTCGGGGTTCGCGGGCGTGCCTTCGCGCGGCCAGGTTTCGAGCGCAATGCGCAGCGCTTCGCCGAGCGCGTCTTCGGCGGCGGCGAGATCGCGCGAGCGCATGGCGAGCAGCGCGAGGAGCCGGCCGTACGAGTCGCGCGCCGCGCGCTCGATCGCGACGCGCGCTTCGCTGGCCGGCTCCTCGAGCTCGTTCATGGCTGCATCGGCAGCGCGGGGCGAATTTCGATCACGCCGTTCGTGGCCGCGGGGCAACGCGCCGCCCAATCGAGCGCAACATCGAGACTCGGCACATCGATCAAGTAGAAACCGCCGAGTTGCTCTTTGGTGTCGGCGTACGGACCGTCTTGCACGAGGCGCTGGCCGCCGGCGAGCTTCAAGGTGGTGCCGGTATCCGGTCCTTGCAGGCCCGAGCCCGTGACGAACACGCCCGCTTCTTTCAGGGCCTTCGTGTAAGCGAGCCAGCCCGCGGAGTAGGCGGCCCTCTGTTCGGGGTCGGTGCGGCGAGCGAGGTCGGACTTGGCTTCGTACAGCAAAATAGTGAAATTCATGACTCGTCCTTGGTTCGAGCGCAGAGCCATTCTGCCTCTCGCCTGCATGACGGGCGAGCGCGGAGGACTTCGACAGAAAAAAAACCGCGAGCCACCGTTTGCCTATTCGGGCTGACCCCAGTACGCCATGGTGAGCTCGAATTGTTCGCTGATCCGGCTGCCACGCACACGTGCCCGGCTCAGCCTCGAATCTCCGTTGCAAGCGTGCGCCCCGAGCCAATTTACGCAGTGCTCATGCTCGGGCGAAATCTCATTGCTGGGAGGACAGCCTTCGATATCCGTGACAGGCTTCGAGTGGGCATTCCTCATGAGCGATGTGTACCGACATGAGCTGGTGGAGCGGGCCGAGAGCGCTGCGCCCGAGCACGGCGCGGAATCCGAGCTGGTTGCTTCCATCGCTCCCGTCGCGCGCGCGGGTTTGCACTGGCTCGTCAAGCTGGCGGGCGTGCTGCTGCTGTGGCTCGGGCTCGCCGTATTCTTGCTCGGCGGTTTGACGTTGCTCGTCGCGTTGTGGCCCGGAACGGGCATGATGGATGCTCCCGTGCTTTTGCGTTACGGGCTGCGCTGCGGCTTTTCCGGCGCGGCCGCGCTGGTGCTCGCGAAGCTCATTCGGCGCGCCGACGCTGCGCGCGCGTGCGGCTAACCGAAGCTCGCGCTCGATCCGCGCAAGGTGCGTTGGGTTTTCTCCCTATTTCTCTCGGGAAACCCCATGAACGCTTTGCTCCTTCGTTTGATCTCGTGCGCGCTCCTCGGGCTCGCGTTCGCCCTGCCACGCGCGGCGTTGGCCGCGGATTGCGTCACGGACATGGATTGTCCGGGCGCCGAGTGCGGTGGTCAGGTTTGCCAATGGCTCAGCACGACGAACCACGTGTGCCAAGATGCCGGCAGCAAATCACGCGGCTCGGACGGGTGGTGCAACACCGCGAGTGATTGCAAGTGTCAGAGCGCGGGCGCGAAATGCAACGCGCAGTTCTCGTGCTCGTTCGTGCTCGCTTCGGATGCGCCAGCTGGCGGTGGGATGTCCGGTTCCGGAGGCATGCCGGGTGTCGGTGGCTCGAGCGGCGGCGCTGCGGCCAGCTCCGGCGCAGACACCGGTGGCACGACGAGCGCTGCGGGCAGCGCCGGCACGAGCGGCGGCTCGTCGGCCACTGGAGTGACGGACGCCGGCAGCCCGAACGCCGGCACGACGAATACCGCGGTCGAAGGCCCAATCCTGGGTTCGCCGAGCGCGAGCGATGGCGGCTGTGCACTCTCCCGAGCTCATACGAATACGGCAGTTTGGCCGCTTTTCGGCGCACTCGCAGCGCTCTCTTGGCTCGCGCGCCGTCGTCGTTGATTAGTGGGCGAGCGCTGGCAAGTGGTAGCGCAGCGCAAGCGCGCCGGAGACGTATTGGTCGTGACCACCGCCGGCGATCGGCTTCGACCAGGGGTCGGTGTCTTTCGGGATGGGGTTGAAGTCGAAGCCGTAGCGCAGAAAATCCAGTGACGCGATCAGGTCGAACGCAGAGCTCAAGCGGTAGCCGACGAACGCGCCCAATTCGAGCGAGCTGGTTTTAGTATTGGGGAACCAGTCCGCGCGCAGGCCGCCGGTGTCGCTCACGAGGCGCGTGCCGATGTGCCCGCCGAGCAGCAGATCATCGAACGCGAAGCTACCGTCGAGCACGAGGCGCACGAATTTATAGCGCACGTCTGGCGCGAGCGGCGCGCTCTCATCACCCGTGAGTAAGAACTTTTGCTGACCGTAGGCGCCGAGCAAGCCCAGCTCGTGGGTCGCGAACGGCAAGCGCACGCGAGCCCCCACATAAAACTGCGAAGCATCGGTGTGCAGCGTGCGCTGGATCGGCGATCCTTCCGCGAACACGGCGTTCGTGCCGAAGCTCTGCTCGTAGCCGAACGAGAGCCCCAAGTTCGCCGCTGCGCCCGAGCTGACGAGCGCGCCGGGATAAAACTCGCCGTCACCGAACACCGCGGGGCCGAGCGGCAAGCGAATCGGCACGAGCACGGGATAGCCTTGATTCGGAAAGAGATCCGCGGGCGTGTCTTTGTAGCCGAAATCTCGGTGGATCGCGCGCAGGCCTGCGTCGAGCTTCAGCGCGGAGTGATTCTCGTCATTCGCGCTCTCAGCGCGCGCTCGCGGCGCAAGCGCCAGACCGATTCCAACACACGCGAGCCCCGTCGCGAATCGAACCAAGCTCACGTGCCTCCGGGTTGAACGGCGTCGATCCAATTTTGCAAGCAGCTCAGCTGAATCGACGACAGATTGCCGGCGGCGGGCATGCGCGTGCCGCACGTGCCAACGTCCGTCGGGCTCAGTTTTTTGAGCAACCAGCTCGCGCTGCGGTTGCTCGTATCGATCAGCTTGTCACCCTGCGGGCAGACATCCGTCGGACCAACGTCCGAATGGAGCGCGGGTTGATCGACGAGCCGCGCGGCCACGTTCGGACTCAACAAGTCGAGCCCGCCCGCGGGATTCGCACCCGGGCTGTGGCACACGCCCCCCGAGCACGCCGCCGCAAACACCGACGTGACGCACGCCGGAGTTCCGACGCCGCTCGCACCGCCCGCGCCGCTGCCACTCGTGCCTGCGTTCGCGCCCGTACCGGCGCTGCTCGTCGTGCTGGTGCCGCCGTCCGAGAATTCACTGCGGTCCGCGAAGTCTTGCGGGTTCGCGAGGCTGGCTTCGCAGGCGCTCAGGGTCACGCCGAAAAGGAGCAGCGCGCCGAAGGCCAGCACGCACGAGCGGCCGCCACCAGGGCCGAGCGACGCGATTCGCATGTATCGGAGAAGAGGGGACGGCGCCGTGATTCCTTGCGCGTTCCTGCACCCGCCCGAGCAATCGAATGAAACTCACTCACGCGCAAAAGGTTTCCGGGCGCGGCTCCCTAGTGTTTGCCAGACGCGAGTGTTTGCCAGACGCGGCTGACTTCGTGCTGCACGCTTCGTGCGTGACGCGCAGAACGACCGCCGTTTCCGGAGCGAGGATGCGATGAAGCGCGCGAGCTTGGCTGGGATTTTGGGAAGCGTGAGCGGGCTGCTTTTGGCGTGCACCGCGGTCTTGCCGTGGTCGCCGAAGGACGGCGCGCCCGCCGGAGACAACGGCTCCACGGGCAGCACGACGGGCAGCGGTGCTGCGAGCAGCACGCCGGGCGCAGGCAGCGGCAACGCGAGCGCAGGCTACGGCACCGTCGATAGTGGCGCGGGCGGGGCGGGCGCAGTCGGCTTCAGCGGGCCGATTTCGACGCCGGCCGCGCTGCGCAAGATCAAGAACGTGCTCACCGGCCT
>FTCX01000204.1_pt1 | contig 19948 bp, 16 predicted proteins | sample 1639831 | NCBI WGS metagenome assembly FTCX01 (sample SAMEA3914869, study PRJEB12502) | metagenome | biome: forest; material: soil | place: USA | collected 2012-03-12 | depth 0.1 m
TCATCCAAGAGACGCTGAACCTCAGCCAGCTCGATGCGTACACGACGGGCGGCACGCTGCACGTCGTGATCAACAATCAAATCGGCTTCACCACGCCGCCGTCGCAAGCGCGCTCGACGACGTACGCGACCGACGTCGCGAAGATGCTGCAAATCCCGATTTTCCACGTGAACGGGGAAGATCCGGAAGCAGTCGCGCAGGTCGTGCGCTTGGCCACGGATTTCCGCGACACGTTCTTGCGTGACGTGGTCATCGATATGTACGGCTACCGCCGTCACGGCCACAACGAGGCGGACGAACCCGCGTTCACGCAGCCGCAAATGTACGCCGCGATCGCGGAGCGCAAGAGCGTGCGCGACGGCTACCTCGAGCACTTGCTCAAGCTCGGCGGCATGACGCACGAAGAGGCCGATCGCATCGCGGTCGAGCGCCGCGAGCACCTCGAGTCCGAGCTCAGCGAGGCGCGCCGCAAAGACTACAAGCGCGTGCAAGATTGGCTCGGGGGTTACTGGAAGGGCTACCGCGGCGGCACCGAAGCGGACGTGCCCGAAGCGGAGACGGCGATCGAAAAAGCGCGCGCCTCCGAGCTCATCATCAAGCAGACGAAGCTGCCGGAGTCGTTCCACCCGCACAAACAGATCGAACGCTTGCTCCAACGCCGTGAGTCGATGGGCAAGGGCGAGCTGCCGCTCGATTGGGGCACCGCCGAGTCGCTCGCGTTCGCTTCGCTCGTGACCGAGGGTTCGCGCGTGCGCTTCACGGGTCAGGATTCGGCGCGCGGCACGTTCACGCAGCGCCACGCCGTGCTGCACGATTTCGAGAACGGCAATTCCTACATGCCGCTCTGCCATTTGGCCGAGGATCAAGCGCCGATCGAGATCTACAACTCCGCGCTCAGCGAAGCGGGCGTGATGGGCTTCGAATACGGCTACAGCTTGGATTGGCCGGACGGGCTCGTGATCTGGGAGGCGCAGTTCGGTGATTTCGTGAACTGCGCGCAGGTGATCATCGATCAGTTCTTGGTCAGCGCCGAGGACAAGTGGAAGCGCCTCAGCGGCCTCGTCTTGATGCTCCCGCACGGCTATGAAGGCCAAGGTCCGGAGCACTCGAGCGCGCGCCTCGAGCGCTTCATCATGGCGGCCGCGGAAGAGAACATTCAAATCGTGCAGCCGACCACGCCGGCCCAGCACTTCCACGTGCTCCGTCGTCAAGTGCTCCGCCCGTGGCGCAAGCCCTTGATCATGTTCACGCCCAAGAGCTTGCTCCGTCACCCGATGTGCGTGAGCCCGCTCGAAGAGTTCTCGACCGGCCGCTTCCAGCGCGTGATTCCGGACGTGAACAACGTCAAGAAGCCGAGCAAAGTCCTGATCTGCACCGGCAAGGTCTATTACGACCTCGAGAAGCGCCGCCAAGAGCTCGGCCGGAATGATGTCGCGATCATCCGCATCGAGCAGTTGTATCCGCTGCCCGACGCGCACATCCGCGCCGCGATCGAACATTGTGATGACGGCACGCCCATGGTCTGGGTGCAGGAAGAGCCGGAAAACATGGGCGCTTGGCGCTATTTCCGCGCGCGCTTCGGCTCCATGCTCTTCGCGCGCTTCCCGTTCAGCGGCGTCTGCCGCGGTGAATCGGCGAGCCCGGCGACCGGCTCGCACAACTGCCACAAGCTCGAGCAACAAGAATTGCTCGAACGCGCGTTCGCCTGAATCACTGAGAGGCGCAGCGAGTTGCCCGCGACCTGCGAAAGTCGCGGGCAGTTTTCTTTTGTTTGATGGTCACACATCACGACGCACGCCGGCCCAGCCTTCGGCGTCGTGGTTCGGCTTCCCGAGCGCGTATCACTCCGCAGGGTCGCGCTGGCGCGTCGATTTGACGCCCGCGAGCACACCGAAGCCGAGCGCCACCAATGTTCCGACGATGATCCAGTGCGCGGGCGCATGCAAAATCGCCGCGCCGTAAATCAGCCCCGCGATGAGTAGCACGACGCCGAAAAGATAAATGCCGAAGGACATGTCTCTTCGGTTTGCAGGATCGAGGCCAGCGCGAACGAGCACAGGGCGCGCGCTTGCGCTCTGCCGAGTGAGGCAAGCTGGCACTGTGGTGCAGCCTGCCGCGCGCGTTTCGCCCTGAAATACGGCGAAAACTCGCGGTGCAAGATTTGCAATCATCGCAGCCGAAGCCGTGGCCACGACATTTCGCGTGATGACTTACAACGTGCACAGCTGCGTGGGCACGGACGGGAAGCTCGAGCCCGCGCGCATCGCTGACGTCATCGCGAGCCTTCACCCGGACATCGTCGCGCTGCAAGAGGTCGATGTGTGTCAGAGCCGCTCGCGGGGCCTGCATCAAGCCGAGTGGCTTGCCGCACGCTTGGGCATGCATGCTCACTTCACTTCCGCGCGCGCTTGCGAAGACGGGCACTACGGCAACGCGGTGCTCTCGCGTCATCCAATCTCGCTGATTTCGGAAGGGGCGCTCGCGCGTCGCCGTGACGAGGAGCGCGCCGTGCAATGGCTCGGCGTGAACATCGAAGGGCGCGTCGTCAACGTGCTCAATACGCACCTCAGCATTCACCTGCGTGACCGCTTGCTGCAAGTCGAAGAGCTGCTCGGCGACGAGTGGCTCGCGAAGGCGCGCGGTACGCCGCTCGTGGTCTGCGGAGATCTCAATTCTGGGCAATTTTCCCCGGTTTATCGGCGTGTGCAGCGCGGCCTCACGGACGTGCAACGCGTGCATGGTCACGTGCCGCGCTCGACGTGGCCTTCGCGCTTTCCGTTCTTGCGCTTGGATCACGTGTTCGCGAACGAGCAGCTGCACGTTTGGAGCTCGGAGGTGCGGCGCGACGCTCTCGCGATGGTCGCATCCGACCATCTGCCGTTGGTCACCGACCTCACGTGCGCGGAGCACGTGAGCTGATGACCGTGCTGCGCGTGCCAGAAACCGCCTTCGTGACCGCGAACACGGAGCGAAGCGGCGTGCTCATCGACGCGGAGAGCTACTATCGCACGCTTTACCGCGCGCTCGAGCGCGCGGAACGTTTCGTGCTCATCAGCGGCTGGCAATTCGAGACGAGCTTTCGCTTGCTCCGCGGAGAAGCGGAGCGACGCGCGACTCGCCCGGTCAAGTTCCTCGAGTTCCTGAGCGCACTGTGCGACGAACGCCCGGAGCTCAACATCTACTTGCTGGCTTGGGACTACAGCTTCGTGTATGCGCGCGATCGCGAGCGCGAGCAAAAGGCCAAATTCACCGGGAAAAATCCGCACATTTTCTTCGAATGGGACAAACATCCGACACTCGAAGGCAGCCATCACCAAAAATTCGCGGTCGTCGACGGCGCGCTCGCGTTCCTCGGCGGCATCGACTTGTGCGACGCCCGCTGGGACGACTGCGAGCACCGCGCGGATCATCCCGATCGCGTGAACGTGACGGGTGATCCCTGCAAGCCGTACCACGACGTGCAAGCTTGTTTCACCGGGCCACTCGTTCGCTCCGTGGCCGAGATATTTTGTGAACGTTGGGGGCGCGCGACCGATCGTCATCTCGAGCTGCCGCCAGCGTCACTAGAGCCATTCGACCTGGTCGAGCTGAGCGAAGGTGAGATCGAGTTCGTGCACGTGCAGCGGTCCGCGCTCAGCCGCACGCAAGTCGACTCGCGCGCGGAGTCCGGTCCGATCACGGAAATCAGCAGCCTTTTTGCCAGCGCGATTCACGCCGCCGAGCGGCTGATTTACGTCGAGACTCAGTATTTCACGTCGCGCACGGTGGCGCAGCTGATGATCGCGCGTCTGAGCGATGCCGCCCGCTCGAACCTCGAAATCGTGATCGTGCTGCCGCATGGCGCCGACACGCCGCTAGAGAAGCTCGCGCTGGGTGAGACGGAAGAGGGCGTGCTCGCCGAAGTGCTAGCGGCGGCGAGTGCAGGCGGGCACGAGATGCGCTTGATTTATCCCGCTTCGCGCCACGCGGACGGCAGCGAAACTCCCACCTTCATCCATTCGAAAATTCTGATCGTGGATGATCGGTTGTTGCTCGTCGGTTCACCCAACTTGACGGAACGCAGCGTCGGGCTCGACACCGAGCTTGCGATCACTTGGGAGTGTCAACGCGAGGATGATCGCGCTGATGCGTGCGTGCGCCGTATTCGCACGCGCCTACTGGCCGAGCACAGCGGCTGCGCCGCTCAGGAATTCGAGGAAATTTCTGGCCTATGCGCGAAGCTCGATGCGCTCATCGCCGCGGGAGACACGCGGCTTCGTCAGCGCGAGGTGGGCCACTCGAGCCCGCTCGGTGCGCTCTTCGGTGAGCTGTTCGATCCGGCGGCGGTCGAGCTTCCCGCGTCTGTCGATTCGCAAAGTTAGCTTTCTTTCCACCGCTCGCTCGCGCGAACGGCCAGAGTCGAGCTGTGGTACTAGTTCCGGGTGCGCGCGCGTGAGTCGGAGATCGCGTTGGAGCTCGTGAACGTCGGGTTGACGATCGCCGGCGCGGCGGTGCTGCGCGGCGCGAGCGTCGCCGTGCGGCGCGGCGAGATCATGGGCCTGTGCGCGGAAGAAGAAGCCGTGAAATCCGCGGCGCTGCAAGTCGCGAGCGGTGCCTACGCCGCGCACGAATACAGCGGAGAAGTGCGCGTTGACGGCGTAGCCACGCAGCTTTGCGATCCTCGAGCTGCGCGTGACCTCGGCATCGTCGCGGTTCATCGCGAATCGCTGTGCGCGCCCGAGCTCACGGTCGCCGAGCATTTGCTGCTCGGTCGTGAGCCGACGCGCTTCGGCCTGATCGACGGCGCACGCCTCGAGCTCGCCGCCCGCGCGCTGCTCGCTGATTTCGCCTGCGCATCCGCGATCGACGCCCGCGCCTCACTGTCCGACCTGTCCCTCGCTCAGCGCCGATTGGTCGAGATCATGCGTTGTCTCGCGCGCGCGCCGAAGATCTTGCTGTTGGACGAGCCGAGCGCAGGGCTCGGCCCGCGCGAAAACAGCGTGCTCGCGCGCTGGCTCGGCGCTGCGCGCGCACGCGGCGTGACGACGCTCTACGCCTCACGGCACTGCGATGAGCTGTTCGAGCGCTGCGATCGCATCACCGTGCTGCGCCAAGGCCGCACCGCTGCGCGGTTCGAAACGCGCGAGTGCGAGCCGGAAAATGTCGTGCACGCCCTGCTCGGACGCGAGTTGCGTGGCGCGTCCGAAGCGATTTGAAGCTCAGAACAGATACATCAAGCGCAAGCGCGCGCTCACCATCGTATTGTCCCAAGGGGTCTGGCCGCCGGGAGCGATGTGCGCCTTGGCGTACGCGCCGACGGCCTTGATGTAGAGCTGCTTGAACAGCGTGTACTGCAGCGCGCCGAAGGTTTGCAGGTGACTGAAGACGCCTTGCTGCTCGTCGGTCTCTTGGTCGTAATTGACGCCGCCGCCGGCGACGAGATCCTCCACGAGGCGCACGTTGGCGAAGCCGCCGAAGTCCAGATCGGTCACGCTGCCCTTCGTGTCGTGATCGCCGACCGTCGCGTTGGGATCGGTCGAGTTCATCGCGGAGTAGGATTCGACTTTGCCGTACGCGCTGTTGAAGCCGAACTCGACGTACGGATCGAACACGAATTGAAGCGCACTGACGACGCCCGCGAGGTTGCGACTCGCCTTGGTCGTCTGGGTCGAGGCCGAAAATTCGCGCTGATAGTCGCCCGCAAGCTTGAACTTGATCCAGCCGAGATCGAAGACCCCGGCGGGGCGAACGCCCACGACGTCGAGTGTCGATCTCGGATCGTTGCCGAACTGACCGAGCATTTCGAAGCGCAGAAAATCCGTCGGGTAGGCGTGCGCCGCGACGTTCATCGTCGTGTCTTGGCGGTACACGATGTTCGGGCTGTTGCTGCTGCTACTCCCGAGCTCGAACACATCCGGCGTCTTCGTGGTCAGGTCCGCCGCGCCCTGGCGCTCAGCGGTGTTCAAATCCATGCCCATGCCGAAGTGGTAGACCTCGAAGGCTTCGAAGCGACCGACCTCGATGTCCCACGCTTTCCACTGTCCCGCGCGAATCCAGAGATCGTCGATGTCCGAGGTGAACGGGTTCGCTTGCCCGGCCAAATACTCTTGAGCGACGAGCTCGATTTGGCCTTGCAAGTAGTAATCGCCGACCGAGTACGTCGGTGTGAGGCGCAACAAACCGCGACCCTGAGTCTCGACCTGCTTCTTCGGCGGCTCGGTGGGCAGACCGTACTTCAAGCTCAGGTAGCTGATGTCTTGCCAGATGTAGCCCGAGACGCCGATCCCGGTCTTCGGGTAATACGGCCACGGCATCCCGTGCATGTTGTTGCTGAGCCAGAGTGAGCCGCCTTTGATGCCGCGCGTCCTCCACTCCGGATACGCGCTCGGCGGCAAACGCTCGATCGGACCGACGGGCGGCGGCTCCTCCGCTTCGACTGGCCTCGGTGGCACGAGCGATTCGTGCGACTCGCCTTTGACGCCTTCGGTCGGCTTCTTCGCGTCGTCCGGCGAATCCCCGGCGGTATCGTTGCTTTTTGCGGTTTTTGCCGTCTTTTCCGGGGGCGCGGGGTCATCGTCGTCCTGCGCGCGCGCGGCCCCCGAGTAGGCGAAGAAAGCGGTGGAGAGCAGGCACAAAGCCCAGGCGCGTGGCGTCATCGATAATCCCAAATGCTGTGGCTCACTAGCGAGCGTGATCACTGAACGGTGAACGAATCCATCAACGTGAGCTTGTCTGCGCTCGGACCGACCTGAACTTCTACGGGCCCGCTCTCGATCTTCCAGCTGCTCGAAGTGGTGTCCCAGTAGCTCAGATCCGAGACGCGGATTGGAATGGTCACGCGCCCGGTCATGCCCGCCGGAATGTGCGCGCGCGTGAAGCCCTTCAGCTCTTTGTAGCCGCCCGCGCGCGTCGAGACCGTCGAGCTCGGCCAGGACACGAACGCGAACACGGTTTCGTCGCCGTCCATCGTGCCGCTGTTTTGTACGTCCACCGTGACGTTGACGACGCCGCCTTGGGTCACCGTCGTGCACGGAACCTGCAGATTCGAATACGTGAACGTCGAATAAGACAGCCCGTGCCCGAAGGCGTAGGCCGGCGTCTTCTTCTGGTTGTCGAACCAGCGGTAGCCAATGTAATAACCCATTTGGGTGACGTTGTTGGCGCCGCTGAACTGCGGTTCGTCGGCGATGGAATTGGGCCAACTCACCGGCAATTTGCCGCTGAAATTCGCCTTGCCGAACAAGAGCGAGCCGAGCGCCGCGCCGCCCGATTGTCCCGGATACCAGGCCATCACGATGGCCGGCGCCGTCGCGCCGAAGGACGACAGATCGATCACGCTGCCGCCCTCGAGCACGACCACCGTCGGTTTGCCGAGCGCCAGGATGCTCTTGATGTAGTTGTTCTGCGTCGTGCCGCCGTGCTTGCCGTCGAGCGCGAGGCTCGCGTCGCGGTCGGAGTCTTCGGGCGTGATGGTGTACTCCTCGCCCTCGTCTTCCGGCGTCAGCCCGCCGACGACGACCACGAAGTCCGCGCTCGAAGCGACGGACGTGCCGCCCGTGTCGTCCATCACGACGTTCACGCCGCTCGGAGCCGCCGCTTTGATGCCGTCGAACGGGCCGACCGCTTTGCTCGGATCGAGGTTCACGCGGCTCGAGCCTAGATCGCCGATGCGTGCGTCTTTCGGGAAATCGACGGTGCCGCTCGCGGTCACGCCTTGCAGCGTCCAGCCCACTTTGAGCCCGACGACCGCGACCGTCTTGGCCGTGCTCGGGATCGGCAGCGTGTTGTTGTCGTTCTTCAGCAGCACCATGCCTTCTTGCGCGGACTGCTGCGCGAGCGCGATGTGATCGTCGCTATTGCCGATCGAGTAGTTGCTGCTGTTGAACGTCGCCGTCGGCGTCTTGAGGCCGACCGCGCCGCTCGTCTTGGCCACGTTGAACCGAAACTTCTCGTTCATCACGTGCTGCGTGGCCTGAATCAAATCCGTCTGCTGAATCGCGCCGCCGGTGATGACTTCGAGCGTGCTGAAGTTGAGATTCCAGGGCAGCTCCATGTCGAGGCCCGCGAGGATCGCCTGCGCGGTGTTGCTCGATTCTTGCTGCGCGCTCGGGGTTTGCCCGCCGGGCATCGCCCACCAATCGGTGAGCACCATGCCCTGGAAGCCGAACTCGGTGCGCAGGATGTCGGTCAATAGGTGCTTGTTTTGCGTGCAATTGACGGCTTGCCCGGTCGCTGGCGCCTGAATCAAGTTGTAGGCGGCCATCACGCACGACACGCCGCCGTCTTTGACGATCATGCCGTAGTGGCGCGCGTAGACCTCTTGTAGCGTCTGCTCGTCCATTTGCGCGACGTCGTTGGCGCGGTTCTTTTCGATGTTGTTGGCGGCGTAGTGCTTCACGCACGCCGGCGCGTATTCCTGCACGCCTTGCACGAAGGCCGAGCCCATGCGGCCGAGCTGAAATGAATCTTCGCCGTACGTTTCTTCAGCGCGACCCCAGGCTGGGTTGCGCAAGATGTTCACCGTCGGAGCGAGCAGCATCGTGCGGCCAGCAGCGATCAGCTCGTCACCCATCGCCGCGCCGATCTTGTTCTCGAGGTCGACGTCGAAGGTCGCGCCGCGCAATGAGGCCGCGGGAAACACGGTGGAATAGCCCTGCGAACCAGTCGGCTTCGTCGCGTCGAGATTCACGCCGCGCGGGCCGTCGTTGAAGAGAAAGCCTTTGATGCCCGCTTGCGTGTCGTCCGGCGTGCGGAAGATATCGCTGTAGCCGCCGATCATCGTGCCGCGGAGTTGATTCGCCCGTTGCGTCACGCTCATGCCGTTCACGGCGGCTTGGGCTTGGCTCTTCGCGGTGTCGCTGATGCTGTACCCGCTCGAATACGGCAACGCGCCCTGTTGATTCGCGCTGTCCGTGCACGCCATCTTCGTCACCGTGCCGGCGCCGGCGCTGCCGCCGTTGCCGATGATCACGACGCCAGAACCGGCGTTGCCCATCGCTCCGCCGCTCGAGCTCGCGGTGCCGCCGGTGCCCGTGCTGCCCTGACCGCCGTTGCCGACGCTCGAGCTGTTGCCGGTGCTCGTGTCGCTGCCGGCTCCCTGAGTGCCGGCGCCGCTCGCCTTCAAGCAACCGACGGCGGGCCACGCCAAGAGGAGGGGCACCAGCAAAGTTCGCGTCAGACCAGTATCGCGCATGGAAAATTCCCTTTTCACGAGCGGTCGACGGTGGCGACCGAGCTCCCTGCGCCGCGAACAATACTCATTTGTGGAACCGTTACCAGATCAGAAAATCGGTTTGCACTCACGAGCGCTCGAGAAAAAGGCTCGCTTTCGTGTCTCGCACCAATTTCATGCTGCGAGTGCAGACTCGAATCGTGCGCGCGTCGCGCTGAGCACAATCAAGACTCTTTCCTTTCTGTCCTGCGTCGAGCCGGCCACCGCGCGCGTGCGCACGGGCACGCGTCGGCAATTGGGCTGCGCGGCGCGCGCTTGGCCGTTGTGCCGCGCCCGGCGTGCGGCCGCACTCAGCGGCTCAGAACTCGATGTCGAGCGTTGGCACGCCCGCAGCGAGCTCGGTCCCGTGCACGTCGAGCACTTCGACGCGCGGCTCCTCGACCGCGCAGCTCGCGGCGAGCGCAGCGCGCGCATCGCGGATCAGCCCGTCGCGCTGCGCGCTCGCGCCGCGCGGGTCGACGAGCGCGAGCGAGCCGCCGACGACGCACGGCCGCACCACCGTGACTTGGACCGCGAGCGCACTTTGGGAGCCCGAGCCGCTCGCGTGGGCCGGTCGGACGAAGCCGAGTCCGGTGCCGAGCAGGCCAAGCCCCAGCACTAGAACGCGAAGGCGGGGGCGAGCTCGGACGGGCAGAACGTGCACGACCGGGTAGTTAGCAAACGGCGGACCACGTGAATTTCTCGAGAAAATGACGGCTTCCCCGCGTGAGCGTGTCTCGGCTTGCGACAACCGAGGCAGTCTCGGTTTCGCCTTCGGTCGGCTGCGGCCGGCATGAGCTAGAACCCGGGCCGATGTTCCACCCGTTCCGTGACCATCGTCGCGCCGAGCTCCGGAAGCAGCCGCTCTCGGACGAGCAGCGCTCGATCGTGCAAAAGAACGTCCCTTACGTCGCGCGGCTCGACGAGTCCGAGCGCGTCGAGCTCGAAGGCTTGGCTCAGATCTTCTTGGCCGAAAAATCGTTCGAGGGTTGTGGCGGGCTCGAGCTGACCGAAGAGATGCGCGTCACGATCGCGGCGCAAGCTTGCTTGCTCTTGCTGCATCGTGAAACCGACATCTACCCCAACGTCGATTCGATCTTGGTCTATCCGAGCGCCTACCGCGTGCCCACGCACGAGCGTGATGGTCTCGTCGTCATCGACGGTGACCAAGATCGTTTGGGCGAGTCGTGGACGCGCGGCCTGGTCGTGCTTTCGTGGGATCACGTGAAATCAGGCGCGGCGAATTTCCGGGACGGACACAACGTCGTGTTGCACGAGTTCGCGCATCAGCTCGATAGCGAAGACGGCGCGATGGACGGCACCCCCGAGCTCGGCGCGCGCTCGCGCTACACGTCGTGGGGCCACGTGCTGGGCGACGAATATCGAGAGCTTGCGGCGCGCGTGCACGCCGGACGCCCGAGTGACATCGACGCGTACGGCGCGACGAACGCGCCCGAGTTCTTCGCGGTGCTCACCGAAATGTTCTTCGAGAAACCTCGCGCGCTCCAAAAACGGCATCCCGAGCTCTATGCCGAACTCGCCGGCTTTTACCTGCAAGATCCGGCCGCTCGAGCATGACCGCGTCCGCGTCCGCGCCTGCCACGTCGAGCACTCGGCAGATTGCCTTCGCGCTCGCGCGCCTGTGCCGTGAGCGTGATTTCGCGGTCGTGCTGGCGTGCTGCGTGACGCTCGGGCTCGCCGGTTCCTTCGTGCTGCCGTTCTTTTCTTTGTTCGGCACGCAGGAGGTGAAGATGAGCCTGCGCGGCTTCGGCGCGTTTCAAACCGTGTCCGCCGTCGCCGGGATCGCGATCAGCACGTTCTTGTCGCAGCGCTCGGACTCGCGCTACTCGCGCCGCTCGCTCTTGCTGTTGAGCTCGGCGTGCGGCGCCATGGGCTACGTCGGCTACGCGTTCACGCGCGAAGTCTGGCTCTTGCTCGCGATCGCCGTGTGCTTGCTCGGCATTGCATCGCTCACGTTTTCGCAGCTGTTCGCGCACGCGCGCGAGCTGGTCTCGCGCTCGGAGATCCCGCCGCGCGACGCGCCGCTGTACGTGAACGTATTTCGCATGTCCTTCGCGCTGGCTTGGACGGTGGGACCAGCGATCGCCGCCGGCGCGCTCCATTCGACGTCCTTCACCGGTTTGTTTCTGACTGCCGGCGCGCTCTACGCCGTCTTCTTCGCGATCGTTTTCTGCGGCGTGCGCGCGGACGAGCGCGCGCTCCCGGCGACGCGCGCGCCCGAAATCGGCGTGCGCGCGCTGCTCACGACGCCCGGCGTGAGCGGCTGGTTCGTGTGCTTCGTGCTCATCTTCTCCGCGACCACGATGTCGATGAGCAACATGTCACTCTACGTGCTGAAGGAGCTGCACGGCACGGACGCGAACGTGGGCACCATCTTCAGCTTGGCCCCGGTGTTCGAGCTGCCCTTCATGCTCTATTTCGGCCTGCTCGCCACGCGCATCGGCTCGACCGCTTTGATTCGCACGGCCTTCGCGCTCGCGCTGATCTACTTCAGCGGGCTCGCTTCCGTGCGCGCACCTTGGCAGATCTATCCGCTGCAAGCGCTCAGCGCTGCGATCGTCGCCGTCACCGGCGGGCTCGCGATCACCTTCTTTCAAAACAAGCTGCCCGGACAACTGGGCGCCGCCACGAACTTGTACGCGAACGCGCAGCGCGTCGGCACGACTTCGGGTTACTTGGCGTTCGGCGCCGTCGCCTCGAGCTTCGGCCATCGCGGTACGTACGTCGCGTGCGCGCTGCTCGCCGCGCTCGCACTCGCGCTCAGCAGCGTGCTCTCGTCGAGCGACCGCTAGAACGCGACAAGATTTGAGCAGAATCGAACACGGCGAGCGCGAGCCGTGACGACTCGATGTCGGTAGCAGGCTCGCGCTCGAATTGTTGGAAAGAGGCGAGCGATTTTGTTACTTGGACGTGATGGTGAAGCGGGGTGATCTTGGGCGCGCGTGGTTGTTCGTATCGGTGATGGTTGGGTTGGGCGGGCTCACCGCGTGCGGTGACGAGCAGGCCACGAACGGTGGCAGCGTCGCCTCGAACGGCGCGGCGGGCTCGAACGGCGCAGCTGGTTCTGCTGCTCAAGACGCCTGCGTCGTCGTCGGCGTTTCCGACGTGTGTAACAGCACCAACGAGCGCTGTGGCGTTGGGCTCGCCGAGTGCCTCGCTGGGACGCCGAAGACGCACGGTCCTTGTGTCTGCTCCGAGCCAGCGCTGATTCCGGTCGGCCCCGTGAGCCTCGTCTATGCGATTGGTGGCGGAGCGTTCGGCAACGGGAATTTCTACTGGGGGGAATATCACTTCGTGCAAGGTGGCGGGTACAGCAACGTCAGCTCTGTGCCGCTCGGAGCGGCGCACACTGCGAGCACGCTCATCTCCAACATCCCTGGGAAAATGGACAAAATCCGCGTCACGGCGGACACGATTTACGTCTCCGCTGCTAGCGTGCAGGCGTTCTCGCTCGCTGGCGCGCCCTTGCCGGATCCAGATCCCAACGTCGCATTTCCTCCGGTCACGTCGCCCTTGAGCTTCAATGATCTGGGCATCTACGTGGGCCTCATGCCGATCGGGCCCGGCGCTGTTCGCGTCTCGGCGACGGACTCGCGTGTGTATTACATTCCTTTCAACGAGGCGTCCTTCATCGACTATGTTTCCTTCGCGTCGCCGAACGAGGTTCAGCCCGTTGCGAACACGTCGGACTCACGGTTAAACGTCAGCACGCTCGGCGCCTCGTTCCAGAACCTCTGGGTCAACGGCACAGACCTGTACGTCGACATGATTCTTCCCGATGGCTCCACGCACGAGATCGAGTACGGCGATCTGACTGTCGTCGGTCAGTAGCGCGAGCGTGCATTCGCCGCGCGCGTGCCTGTACCGCGGACGTACAAACACCTTCGAAACATTGTTCGTTTTTTGTGGGGGGTCGCGCTGCGCGGCGCAGGCGGCCTACGAGCGACGGGTCACGGCTTCGACAAACACCCGAGAAACCCGGTAAAAGCGCGGATTTTCTGTAGATTCTTGACCTGTGCGGGGGCACGGGACAAGAGTCCACGCCACGTGCGCCCGGATCCGGATTTCGCGCACGATCGCGAGAGCAGGAAGCGCTAGAGATGGCAATCGAACTAAAAGTGCCGACCGTCGGTGAGTCGATCACCGAGGTGCAAATTGGTGAGTGGCTCAAGGCCGAGGGCGACTCGGTGAGTCGTGACGAGCTGATCGTCAAAATCGAAACCGACAAGGTGACGGTCGATTTCACCGCGCCCGCGGATGGCGTGCTCACCCAAATCAAGGTCAAGAAGGGGCAGACCGCCGCCGTCGGCGACGTGATTGCCCTGCTCGAAGAAGGCGCCGCGGCTCAGCCCGCCGCGAAGGCGCAGGAGCCCGCGAAGTCGGAAGCCCCGAAGGCCGCCGCGCCCGCGCCGCAAGCAGCCGCGCCGCAAGCAGCTGCAGCGGCCCCGCAGAGCGCGCGCCCCACGATTCCGCCGCAAGGCTTCGCGCGGGTGATGCCGTCGGCGCGTCGTGCATTGAAGGAGCGCGGGCTCTCGCCGGAAGACGTGGAAGCAACGGGCCCCGGTGGCCGCGTGCTCAAGGAAGACGTGGATCGCTTGAAGGAGAAGCCGGCTGCGCGCCCGCCTTCACCCGCGAGCACGGATCGCGCCGAAGAAGTCGTCGCGATGAGTCCGTTCCGCAAGCGCATCGCAGAGCGCTTGGTGCAGTCGCAGCAAACCGCCGCGCTGCTCACGACCTTCAACGAAGTCGACATGACCGAGGTCATGGAGCTGCGGAAGGTGCACCAAGATGCGTTCGTCGAGAAATACGGGCTGAAGCTCGGCTTCATGTCCTTCTTCGTCAAGGCGACGATCGAAGCCTTGAAGTTGATTCCCTCCGTGAACGCGGAGATCCGCGGCACGGACATCGTCTACAAGAACTATTACGACATCGGCGTGGCCGTCGGTGGCGGCAAAGGGCTCGCGGTGCCGGTGATTCGCAGCGCAGAACGCCTGAGCTTCGCCGAAATCGAGCAAACCATCGCGGACTTCGGCAAGCGCGCGAAGGACAACAAGCTGGAGCTGCACGAGCTGCAGGGCGGTACGTTCACGATCTCGAACGGCGGCATCTACGGCTCGATGATGTCCACGCCGATCATCAATCCGCCGCAGAGCGGCATCCTCGGCCTGCACGCGATTCAGGATCGTCCGATCGCGCTCAAGGGCCAGGTCGTGATTCGCCCGATGATGTACATCGCGCTCACGTACGATCACCGCTTGGTGGATGGCCGTGAAGCCGTTACGTTCCTGAAACGTATCAAGCAGTGCATGGAAGAGCCGGCGCGCATCCTGCTCGAGATCTAAAACGAGCACGGGGGGCCGAATGAAGTTCGAGCTCGCGTCACTTGGAGCCGTCGCGCTGCTTGCGGTTGCGTGCGGCGGCTCTGCGGTGCAGGGCGCGAGCGACGCAGGCGCGAGCGGCTCGACGAGCGCCGGCGGCCCAGATGCTGGCGTCGGCGGCCCAGGTGCTGGCGCCGGCGGCCCCTCGAGCTCCCCGTGTCTCGACACGCCGTGCCCCGATACAGCGCCGAGGCCGACGCCACTGCCGTCGCCGAAATGCCCGGAAATCGAGCCGATCGCGGGCAGCGTGTGCGCGGAAGCCAAGCTTCACTGCGGCTACGGCGACTCGCCGGCGGCAAACTGCCGTCGTTCGTACACCTGTCAGAGCTCTGCGGTCGGCAGCGCGTGGACTTTGGATTCAGTGACGAACACTCCGGCGTGCAATACGCCGGGCCCCGACCAGTGTCCCGCGCAGCCGATGGCGCGCACGTCGTGTGACGCGCGCGATCTCGGGCTCGCGTGTGCGTACCCCGGACTCACCTGCCAATGCGACGAGCGAGTCAAAGGCGGTTTCGGCTGGAGCTGTTTCGGCGCGCCGGAGAATCCTGCGTGTCCCGCTCGACAACCGAACGTCGGACAAGGCTGTGTGCCGAATGGGCTGGCGTGCGATTACGTGGTCGATGGCTGCGATGCGCCGCCCAACGTGGCTTTGGAGTGCGTGGACGGCGCGTGGGCTGCGGTCCCCGTCGACTTCGGCTGCGTGATTTAGCTACCGAATCTGCCTGCTCGTGATTAAGGATAGAGAGTGACATGACCAAGCATGATCTCATCGTGATCGGCGCTGGACCTGGCGGTTACGTGGCTGCGATTCGCGCCGCGCAGCTCGGCCTGAACGTGGCTTGCATCGAGAGCGAAGACGCGCTCGGCGGCACCTGCGTTCGCGTCGGCTGCATTCCGAGTAAAGCGCTGCTGGAAGCCAGCGAGCGCTTCCACGAAGCCGGGCACGCGCTCGGCACCTTCGGCATCAAAGTCGGCAGCGTGGAGCTGGATCTGCCGCGCATGCTCGAACGCAAGACCAAGGTCGTGGATGCGATGACCGGCGGCGTCGCGTTCCTGTTCAAGAAAAACAAAATCACGCGCTACAAGGGCCACGGTCGCATCGTCGGTCCGGGCCGCGTGAACGTGGAAGGGCCGGACGCCGTCGAGCTCGAGGCGAAGCACGTCTTGATCGCGACGGGCAGCAGCGTCGCTCCACTCCGAGGAGTTGAGCTCGACTACGACCGCATCGGGACCAGCACCGAAGGTCTCTCGTTCCCCGAGGTGCCGAAGCATTTGGTCGTGATCGGCGCGGGTTACATCGGGCTCGAGCTCGGCTCGGTGTGGAATCGCCTCGGCGCGAAGGTCACCGTGCTCGAGTACCTCGAGCGCATTCTGCCCGGCATGGACACGGACATCGCCGAAGAGGCGGAGCGCATTTTCACGCGCCAAGGCATCGAGTTCAAGCTCGGCTCCAAGGTCACGGGCGCCAAGCGCAACGGGGATAAGGTTACCGTCAGCGTCGAAGGTCAGCCGGACATCGAGTGTGATCGCGTGCTCGTCGCGGTCGGTCGGGTGCCGAACACGAAAGAGCTCGGCTTGAGCAGCGTCGGCATCGAGCTGGATCCGCGCGGCCGCATTCCAATCGACGACAACTTTCGCACCTACGTGCCCGGCTTCTACGCCATCGGTGACGTCGTGCGTGGGCCGATGCTCGCGCACAAAGCGGAAGAAGAAGGCGTCGCGTGCGTCGAGCACATCGTCACCGGCTACGGCCACGTGAACTACGATGCGATCCCCGGCGTGGTCTACACGCATCCGGAAATCGCCAGCGTGGGCAAGACGGAAGACGAGCTCAAAGCCGCCGGCGTGCCCTACAAAAAAGGCGTATTTCCGTTTCTCGCCAACGGTCGTGCGCGCGCGCTCAACGCCGCCGAAGGGCGCGTCAAAATCCTCGCGCACGCGACGACGGATCGCATCCTCGGGGTGCACATCATCGGTGCACGCGCGGGCGATCTGATCGCGGAGTGCGTCGTGGCGATCGAGTTTGGCGCGACTTCGGAAGACATCGCGCGCACCTCGCACGCGCATCCGACGCTCGCCGAGATCGTGAAAGAAGCCGCGTACGCCGTGCAAGGCCGCGCGATCCACATTTGAAAATCCGTCAGGATTCCGAGCAACTCGGCGCGCCAGCTGACCGAGCGAGTGGGCCATGGCAAACTCGAAGGACATGGCGCGCCTGAGCAAGCTCGAACGGGACGTGAGCGAAATGAAGAGTGCGTTGATTCAGCTCACGCACACGGCGGTCGATCAAAGTGGCCGAATCGATACAGTGACCGAACGGTTGGACACAGTCACCGAGCGGTTGGACACAGTCACCGAGCGGTTGGACACAGTCACCGAACGGTTGGACAGACTCACGGATCGCGTCGACACCGGGTTCCGCGCTATGACGGACCGCCTCGATCGGTTGATCACCGTGACCATCGACGAACGAACACGCAATTACGATCGCATGCACGACTTGGAAAAGCGCGTCCAACGGCTCGAAGACCGCGCCGGCATCACTTGAGCTCACTCGATTCCGAGCCTTCGCCGTCGCTGACGACGCGCACTTCCCAGCGCGTGCCGCGGCGCCGCAGCTCTTCGGTGTAGATCGATTCACGGTGGAGCCAGCGCGAGATCAAGGTCGCGATCGAGCACGCAGTGAGGAGCGGGAGCACGATCGCGTAATCGCCGGAAAGCTCGAACACGAGCACGGTCGCCATCATCGGCGCGTGCGTCGTGGCGGCGATCAGCGTCGCCATGCCGACGAGCGAATAGGCGGCGATCGCGTTCGGGGCGCTCAGCGGGCTCAAGCGCAGCACGACATGGCCGACTGCGCCGCCCAGGGCAGCCCCCAAAAATAAAGAAGGCGTGAACACGCCGCCCGGACTGCCGGAAGAGACGGACGCGGTGGTCGCGATCGCCTTGGCGAAGAGCAGCACGATCACGAGCCCGATGCTGAGCCGCTCGCCCAGGATCAAGTTGATCGCTTCATAGCCGTTGCCAGTGACTTGCGGCCAAACGCACGCCAAGAGCCCGACGATCGCGCCGCCGAGCGCCGCGCGCAGCGGTTTGCTGGAGATCCGCGAAAATTGCTGCTCGCCGCGCGAGAGCAAGAGCATGAACACGGGCCCGACGACGCCCGCGAGCAAGCCGAGCATCGCGTACACACCGAGCTCGGCGTTCGAGCTCATGCTGAAGCTGCGTTGCCCGTAGATCGGACCGCCGCCGATCGCGAGCCGCGTGAGCGCCGTCGCGATCGGCGTGGCGATGATCGCCGGCAGCACGATGTCGAGCGCGATCACGCCGGTCACCACCTCGAGCACGAACATCACCGCCGCGATCGGCGTGTTGTATGCGGCGGCGAAACCCGCGGCTGCGCCGGCTGCGATCAGGCTGCGAATTTGGCGGCTGCGCAGGTTGAACAATCGCCCGAGCGTGCCGCCGAGCGCGCCGCCGAATTGGATCAACGGCCCTTCGCGCCCGACCGAGCCGCCCGAGACGATCGCGCGCCACGAGCCGCAAGCTTTGAGCACGGTCGTGCGCAGCGAGATGCGCCCTTTGCCAAGCGCGACCGCTTCCATCACTTCACCGACGCCGTGACCTGCCTTCATGCGCGCCGCGAGCGAGCCGAACAGGCCGGCGAGCGCGCCGCCGAGCGTCGGGATGAGCACGCGCAGCGGGAAGGGCAGGGCTTGGAACGCGGACAGCACATCGCCCGCGCGGTAACCTCGCAGGAACACCGCGCCGATCGTGGCGCGAAAGAACACGGCGAACGCCGCGGCGCCGCACGCGACGAGGATGAGCGCGAGCGCGAAGCGCAGCACGTTGTCCCAAAACGAACGACTCCGAGGAGATAGCGACGGCCGCGGGGTCGGAAGCTTCTGCGATGGGGCGAGGGACGGAGGCACGAAAATGCGCCCGCGGGAGCAGCGGGCAGGCGCCGAGGATAGACGCTCGGCGCGAGTTTGGCCTCGAATTTGGCCAAACTCGAGGAACGGCGGCAGATTTCGGGCTCAGCCTGCGTACCAGTCGGAACCAATGACCAAACGTAAATCCTCCATTGGCTTGTTGATCGTGGTCGAGCTCGGAGCCGAGTGGCCGGCGCTTTCGGAAATGCGTGAGCCCGTCGCCGCTCGACGCGTGCTCGCGCAAGAAGAAGGCGAGAGCCCGAGTGCGTTCACGGCGCGCGTCGCGGATGGCCTCGACGCGTTGTTCGCGCGCGGCGTGACGCTCGGAACCGCCGTGCTCGCATGCAACGAACGTTTGGATGCGACTGCGGAGCGCGCTCGTTCGGAGCTCGCGCGCACGGTGATGGGCGCGATGGCAAAAGAGCAGAGCGGCAGCCTGCTCTTCACGGCTTCGGAACGCGGGAGCGGGCGCTTGCGTCACGCGCTCTCCGCGCTCGCGAGTGAGCTCGGTAGCGAATGGCAGCGCGCGCGCGTGCTGGCCAAAGTGCGTTTCGGTGACGAGCGCACGACGCCCGCATCGTCCGACATCGGCGCCAGCGCTCGACCTGCAAAAGAAGTGAAGCGCAAAGTCGCTTGAGCCGCGCCGTAAACTGTGGCCCGCGTTCGCGTAAACGCGCGGAGACTGCGCGGTTCGTCGCGCCGAGAGCTGCCGAACCCGCGCAAAAAGCTCGGAAATAGCCGGGCTTTGCGCGTGCTTCAGCGATTATTGGCGGGCTCTCGCAGGGGCGTCGGCTATAGTTTCGACTGATCAGTGGTGAGGCGGGAGGAGGCCCCCGCGATGTCCCTCGAAGTCGGTCAGCTCGTAGATAACAAGTATCGCATCGTCAAGATGATCGGCGAAGGCGGCATGGGCGCCGTCTTCGAAGGCGAGAACGTGCGCATCAATCGCCGCGTGGCGATCAAGATCTTGCACGCCGCCTTCACTGGCAACGCCGAGGTGATGCAGCGCTTCGAGCGCGAAGCCCAAGCAGCCGGCCGGATCGGAAACGATCACATCCTCGAGGTGCTCGACCTCGGTGTGCTGCCCGACGGTGATCGCTACATCATCATGGAGTTCTTGGACGGCGAGCCGCTGTCCAGCCGCATCAAGCACCGCGGACGTCTGATGCCGCACGAGCTCGCGCCGCTCATGCGCCAAGTGCTCGTCGGCCTCGGCGCTGCACATCACGCGGGCATCATTCACCGCGATCTCAAGCCGGACAACATCTTCATCTTGCGCGAGAAGGCCGGCCATCGCGATTTCGTGAAGATCATCGACTTCGGTATCTCGAAGTTCCAGCCGCTCAGCGGTGACGGCATGAAGATGACGCGCACCGGCGCGGTCATGGGCACGCCGTATTACATGTCACCCGAGCAAGCGAGCGGCA
>FTCX01000327.1_pt1 | contig 19648 bp, 14 predicted proteins | sample 1639831 | NCBI WGS metagenome assembly FTCX01 (sample SAMEA3914869, study PRJEB12502) | metagenome | biome: forest; material: soil | place: USA | collected 2012-03-12 | depth 0.1 m
CGAGCGCGCCGGCGATCGATTCGCTGGTGTCGGTCCACTACGGCTTCGTTTGGCGTGTGCTGCGCGGGCTCGGGTTCTCCCGCGCCGACGCGGACGACGCGGCTCAACAGGTTTTCATGATCGTCGCACGCAAGCTCGACCGCATCGTCTCCGGCAACGAACGCTCGTTCGTGTACGGCACGACGCTGCGCGTGGCGAAGAACGCGCAGCGCAGCGTGCGTCGCCGACGCGAAGTCGCTGACGACGAACGCGACGACTTGGTCGAGCCGAGTGAGCTGGGGCCGGAGCAGCGCGCCGAGATTGCGCGTGCGCGAGCGCTCTTGGCCGAGCTCATTGCGCAGCTGCCGGAGAAGTTTCAACGCGTGCTCATCTTGGCCGAGCTCGAGCAACTCGAGGTGCCGGAGATCGCCCGGCTCGAGGGGCTGCCCGCGGGTACGGCCGCTTCGCGCTTGCGCTTCGCACGCGCACAATTTCGAGAGCTCGTGAGCCAGGCGCGCTCGCGCAATCCGTTCGCGGAGGAGCCGTGAAATCGGATCCGATCGACGAGCTCAGTGAGCGTTTGTTCGAAGCGGCTCGCCGCGAGCCGCTGCCCGAACGCGGGCTCGAGCGTGCGCTGCTCGCCGCGCGTGAAGCGCGAAAAACCGCGGAAAAAGCGGGCTTGCCGCGGCGTTGGCCGGCGGCATTCGGGTTGGCTGCGGCCGCGCTGGTAGCGGGGGCTGCATGGTTCGTCGAACACCGGGGGGAAGAGGTGAGTCGAATCAGTGCCGAGCCGGCGCCTTCGGTTCAGCTCGACCGCGCGCCGCAGCCACCTTCTAGCGCGAGCAAGCTCACGAACGTTGCTCCGAGTACGAGCGTCGTCGCGCCGCGAGCCGCGAGCGCGTTGCCGAGCTCGGCAACGCCAGCGCATTCGGCGCCGACAGTGATGAGCTTGAGCGACGAGCTCACGACGTTGAACGCGGCGAGCAGTGCCCTGCGCAGCGGCGATACGCGCGCGGCGCTCGCAGCGCTCGATCATTACGACCACGCGAAGGGGCAAAAGATGCGCGCGGAAGCGACGCTCATTCGCATCGAAGCGTTGTCGCGTTCGGGGCAGACGGATGCTGCGAGCCAATTGGCCGCGCAATTCGTGGAAAAAAATCCGGAAAGCCCGCTCGTGGATCGAGCGCGGACTTTCGTCAAAACAACAGAAAAATAGGCGGGAACATGAACATGAACGAATGGAGTCGCTGGGGGGCTGCGCTCTTACTCGTGGGGTGCAGCAGTAAGTTGGAAGTCGAGCCCGGGGGATCGCCAAAGGGCGGCGGAGCAGTCGGGGGCGACGCAGGTGCGTGGCAAGTGCAGGGGGGAATGCCCAACGCCGGGAACGGCGGAACGACGGGGCCTGGCGCGTATGCGGGTCATGGCGGAGCCGTGCAAGGGGGGACGGGCGGCTATGGCGGGGCACCGGTGGCGCCAGGCGCGCTCGGCGGCAGCTGCATTCCGAAAACGACGGTGCACGAAGGGACTGGGACCGTCGGGGAAACGGACGTGGTCGAGCTCCCGCAGTGCAACGACGGGCTCACCTGCAATGCCGACGACAAATGCGTCGCGATTCCGGATTGCCCGCAGAGCGACAACGAGATTTGCGTGGTGAGCCGAGCGAGCGCAGACGCGACGACGAGCATGGGTGGAGTCGGAGGCACTAGCGGGGGATCCGGCGGAGGCGGGAACGGCGGATTCTTCTCCATGCCGCCGACACCGGCGGAGAACACCGGTTTTCGTGTGCGCTCGCTGACGGCGGACGACTCGCGTCTGTACTGGGTCGACCACGGCACGTTCGACGCGAACAACCAATACAACCAAGACGGTGTACTGATGGCGTACGACGGACAAAGCGCGCGCACGCTCGTCCCGGCTTTGGCTGGGCCGTACCAAATCAACGTGAGCAGCACGTACGCATTCGTGACGACGGACGGTGGAAGGCGTATCGATCAATCCCCCCCAGTCAGCGGTGCGGGGCTCTTCCGAATCCCGCTCGCTGGCGGCCTCACCGAGATCGTGACCCCTTCTGCATCAACTGCCGACGAAGGGTTCCTGGGTTTCTCTAGTTTCGTCAGTGTTGGCGACCGCGCGTTCATCCGCGCTAACTCAGGCGTCTACGAAATCTCGAGTGGGCCCGGTCCGGTGGCGAGCCTTTCCCAATCGACGTCGGAGCGCGGAGTGATCGGTCTGATGTCGGCCGACACGAGCGCCGTCTACTACGACGATACTCTTCCGATCGCCGATGGCGGTGACGATTCGGAGCTCGACGTCGTTCGTGCCCCGATCGCGGGAGGAGCGCCGGAACGAGTCAGCGTGCTCGTCACGGTTCCACTCGCGAATCCCAATCCTGATCGGGTCATGTTCGCGGCTCACGGCGACTATGTCTACGCTTTGACCTGGAATCAAACGCTCGATGAGCTCGGAAACTCGCTCACGCTGGATCGCGTGCCAACGAGTGGCGGAGATTGGCAGCGCATGCGACCGCTCGGCACAGGCTTCCCGGTCGAATGGCACTTTGTCGGTGATCGTTTCTTCTGGGCTTCGTATCCGACGCACATTCAGAACCAGCAGCTCTATACGGACTTGTCTCACGTGGAGATTCACGCGGCATCGTTCAGCTCCGACGATCCGCCGGTCTTGATTGCGGTCGCTCAGCAAGGCGAAGGGCCTGCCCACCTGTCGGCGGACCCGCCGGACGAGGTGCCTTTCTTCGCCGTCACCTCGACGGCCGTTTATTGGACGACCGACGCGCGCACGATCTACGCGCGCCCGTTCGCGGATTTGCCCTGAGTCGCGCCTCGCTCAACCGGTATTGCGCATGCCCTGCGCAATACCGTTGAGCGTCGTGCCGAGCGCGGCATCGAGCAGCTTGAGCTCGGGGGCGTCCTCCTGCAGCTGACGCTTTTTCTTGAGCAGGCTGACCTGGATCAAGTTGAGCGCATCGACGTAGGGGTTGCGCAGGGTGAGCGCGCCTTGCAGGAAGCGGTGATCGGAGAGCATGTCGCGCTCGCGGATCACGTGCAGGCATTGCACGGTGCGCTTGAACTCGCTTTCGAGGTTGCCCATGATCGCCTGGTCTGCGTCGAGCTCGCGGCCGTACAAGCGCGCGATGTCGATGTCGGCCTTGGCGCAGACCATCTCGATCTTGTCGAGCAAGTCGCCGAAGAACGGCCAGGTCTTCGACATTTGACGCAGCACCTCGAGCCCGCCGGGCTCGGCCATGATTTGCTCGAGCGCCGTGCCGGCGCCGAGCCACGCGGAAGCCATCAGGCGCATTTGCGTCCAGCCGAAATTCCAGGGGATCGCGCGCAAGCCCTGAATCGTGCCGGCGCCTCGTTCGCGGTACGCGGGGCGCGAGCCGAAGTGCACGTGCGTGAGCTCGCGCACCGGCGTCGCCTTGAGGAACAGCTGGAACAGTGCCGGATCCTCGTGCACGACTTTGCGGAACGCGCGCTGGGACGTTTCACTCAAGCGCTCCATCACCTCGCGGAAGCGCGGTTCGGCGGCGGGGTCGAGGTCTTTCCGGAAATCATTGAAGTGCGCCATCAGCGTGCCGGTGAGCATCACTTCCAGGCTGCGCTCGGCGATCGAGAGGATGCCGAACTTCTGCGAGATGATTTCACCCTGCTCGGTGATCTTGATGCGGCCGGACACGGTGTCCGGCGGCAACGCCGTGAGCGCGCGATACACCGGCGAGCCGCCGCCGCGACCGACGGTGCCGCCGCGACCGTGGAACAACGTGAGCGTCACGCCCGCATCCCGCGAAACCTCCGCCAGCGATTCCTGCGCGCGATACAGCTCCCACGCGGCCGCGACGACTCCGACATCCTTCGCCGAGTCGGAGTAGCCGAGCATCACTTCTTGCTGCATGCCGCGCGCTTTGAGCTGGCGCTTGTACACTTCGTCGGCGAAGAGGCTCTTCATGATCGAAGGGCCTTTGAACAAGTCCGCCTGAGTTTCGAAGAGCGGCACCACATCCAAGCGGGAAAATGGCTCTTCGCGCGCCAAATCCACGAGGCCCGCTTCGCGCGCGAGCACGAGCACGCGCAACAGATCCGTCGCGCTCTTGGTCATCGAGATGATGTACGTCTGCGCGGCGCGCTCGCCGAACTCCTCTTGCACCTCGCGCATGGTGTGAAAGAGCTTGCTCGTGCGCGCGGCTTCTTCGTCGAGCGGCGCGTACGCCGAGACGAGTGGGCGACGGCTCAAGAGCTCCTTGCGAATGCTGATTTCGTCCAGCTCCGGCACGCCGACGGCTTTGGCGATCGAGGCGAGCGCGCGCGTATGCATCTCCGAGTCTTCGCGCAGATCCAAGTAGTAGCCGCAGAAGCCCAAGACCTCGACTTGGCCGATCAACGGCTCGAGCAAGCTACGGCGCGCGTGCTCCGCGCGTGCACCGACGAGCGCTTTCCGCACCACGTCCAAATCCTGCCAAAACTCTTCGGCCGAGTTGTACGCGGCCGGCACATGCTCGGTCTTGCTCGCATCACGCGCCGCGATTTCTTGGCGCGTCGCTTCGAGGCGGCCCATCATGAAGGTGAGCTTCAAGCGCAGCGGCTCGTGCTGATCGCGCTTGCGGTTCATCTCCCAGAGCTTGGGCAAGAGCGGCTTGTCCTTCTCGAGCGATTGGCGCAGCGAGTCCGGCACGCCGCCCAAGCGATCCGAGATCGAGAGCCGCTGCACGAGCTGGAACAGCTTCCTGTGATACAGGCCGAGCAACGCGTGCGCGGTGCGGCGCGCCGCCGCCATCGTGATCTCGGGCGTGACGAAGGGATTGCCATCGCGATCGCCGGCGACCCAGCTGCCGAGCGGGAGGCGCAGCGAGAATCCGAGCGGCTCGCCGTAGGCCAGCTCGAACGCGCGCTCGGCGCTTTCATTCACCTGCACGGCCGCCTCGAGCAGGCGATCCTCCAAGTACCAAATCACCGAGCTGACTTCATCGAGCACGCTCGGGCGATCGCGACGCACCTCGTCCGTGAGCCACAAGAGCTCGATTTCGGCTTCCATGCCGTGCTCGATGCGCAGGCGCTCTTCCGGCGACGAATGCTCGCGCTTGAGCAGCGCATCGGCCAAGCGAGCTTGGAGTTGGAGCAGCGTGCGGCGCGTCGCTTCGGTCGGGTGCGCGGTGAGCACCGGGCGCACCTCGAGCTCGCGCATGTATTCGCGCACTTCCGCGGCACTCCGCTTGCTGTCGCGGAGCTTCTCGAACGCCCAGCGGATGCTCGCCGGTTGCGCCGCGAGCTCGGCGCCATCTTCATAGCTGTGACGGCGGCGCACGCGGTGCACTTGCTCGGCCGTATTGATCAAGAAGAAGAAGAGCGTGAACGCGCGAGCCACCGGAGCCGCGACTTCGACCGGCAGCGCCGTGACGCGCGTCAGCAGCGTATCGAGGTCCGCCGCGGTCGCTTCACCGCGGCGCCGGCCACGACAGGCCGAACGCAAATCTTCGACGGCTTGGAACACCGCGTCGCCCTCGAGTCGCTTGATGATCAAGCCGAGAGCAGACGCGAGCCATCGCACGTCTTCTTGCAGTGGACGGTCTTGGGGGCGAACTTCGGGATGATGCGCTGTGGGGCTCACGCTCCAACGTTTGGCACGGCAGAGCGACAGAAGGAAGCCCCGGAATGACCGCGGACACACTCGCGCACGCCCGAGAAAGCCGCGTGTTTCCCGAGTGTTGCCAGGAGTTCTTGGCTCGTCGCCCGGAAATTGCGCACGCCTCACTTGCAGTCGAAAAAAAGCGAGAATTCGGCGCGATCTCGCGCGACTCCCCCTCAGTTGTTCCCGGGGCTCGATGTCGGGCCCGGCGAGCGTCCGCTGCGCGCCGCGAGCGCTTGCCACGTGAGCGAGCGGCGCGCGGTCGGCCGTGAACCACCGAGGTTCGGTCTGGGACACCGCGCGCGCGCCGAGCGCAAAAGCGCGTCACTAGCATCGCCCGCGTGTCTTCGAAGCCTCGATTCGTGAACGCCAAGTGCCCCAAGTTCTGGCACGGCGGAGATTATAACCCTGAGCAGTGGTCGGAAGAGATTTGGCGCGAGGACATGCGGCTCGCGAAGCTCGCGCGGGTGAACGCGCTGAGCGTGGGGATCTTCGCGTGGGCGGCGCTCGAGCCGAGCGAAGGGCGCTTCGAGTTCGGTTGGCTGGATCGCGTGTTCGAGCTGGCGAAGGAAAACGGCATTTTCATCGTGCTCGCGACGCCGAGCGGCGGCAAGCCCGCGTGGCTGAGCGAGCGATATCCGGAAGCGCGTCGCGTGCTGAAAGACGGTCGACGCGAGCCGCACGGCTTTCGTCACAACCACTGCTACACGTCGCCTGCGTATCGCGGGAAGGTTCGCATCATCAACGAGAAGCTGAGCGAGCGTTACGGGCGCGATCCGGCGCTCGTGCTCTGGCACATCTCGAACGAGTACAGCGGTGACTGTCGTTGCGAGCTTTGCCGCGCCGCGTTTCACGCGTGGTTGAAGGCGCGCTACGGCACGATCGAGGCCTTGAATCAGGCTTGGTGGAGCGCGTTTTGGGGGCACACGCTGAGTGATTTTTCGCAGGTCGAATTCGACGATTGGAGCATGTCCGCGTCGATCCTCGACTACAAGCGCTTCGTCACCGCGCAGACGGCGAGCTTCATGCGGAGCGAGATCGCCGCGGTCCGAAAGCACAGCCCCGACGTACCGGTGACCACGAACTTGATGGGCTTGTTCCCGGGCCTCGATTACGCCGCGCTCGTGCGCGACGTGGACGTCGTGAGCTGGGACAGCTACCCCGCGTGGAAAAACGACGACGACGATTGGAAGGTCGCGAGCGACGTGTCGATGATGCACGATCAAAATCGCTCCTTCAAAAAGCAGCCGTTCCTGTTGATGGAAAGCGCGCCGGGCACGCAGCAATGGCAGAGCGTGCCCAAGCTGAGGCGTCCGGGCGTGCAGCTGCTCGAAGCCATGCAAGCCGTGGCTCACGGCTCGGACAGCGTGCAGTATTTTCAGTGGCGCAAAGGTCGCGGCGGTTGCGAAAAATTCCACGGCGCGGTGGTCGATCACGTCGGGCACGAGCACACGCGCGTGTTCGGGGAAATCGCGGAAATCGGCCGTGCTTTGGCGCTGCTCGAGCCCGTGCTCGGCGCGCGCAACGCCGCCGAAGTCGCGCTGATTTACGATTGGGAAAACGCTTGGGGCATCGAGCAAATGAGCGGCTTCAACAACCAAGCAAAAAACTACGACGCGACTTGTCGCGCGCACTACCGGCAGCTGTGGCAGCGCGGCATCACAGTCGACGTGGTCGATTCGATCGCGGAGCTCTCGAGCTATCGCTTGGTGATCGCGCCGATGCTGTACTTGCTGCGCCCCGGCGTCGCCGAGCGGCTCGGTGAGTACGTGCGGAGCGGTGGCACGCTCGTGACGACGTATTTGACCGGCATCGTGAACGAGACCGATCTCTGCTTCACGGGCGGCATGCCCGGACCGCTCCGCGCGCTGCTCGGCATTTGGGTCGAAGACATCGACGGCTTGTACACGGACGAAAGCGTGAGCATCGTGCCCGAACCAGAAAACGAGCTCGGTCTCTCCGGCGAGTACCAAGCTCGCGACTTTTGCTCGATCGTGCACGCCGAAGGCGCCGAGGTGCTCGCGCGCTTCACGACTGATTTTCACGCGGGCAAGCCGGCGCTGACGAAGCATCGCTTCGGCGCGGGCGCGGCTTACTTCGTGGCTTCGCGCAACGACGAGCGCTTTCTCTCGGACGTGCAGCACGCGCTCGCGCAAAAGCTCGCGTTGCGGCGCGCTTTTCCCGGCGATTTGCCACAAGGCGTGACCGCGCAGGCGCGCGCGAACGAGGGTCGGGAGTTCGTGTTTCTGCTCAACGCGACGCGCCGCGAGCAACGCCTGAACGTGCCCGCGAGCTTTCGCGCACGGAGCTTGCTCGATGGCGCGCGCGTGGAGCGTGAGCTGTCACTCGAGCCTTACGGCGTGCGCGTGCTCGAACGCGAGCCGTAGATCACCGCGCGCAGTGCGCCTTCGGCCGCGCTCTCGAGCAGCGCGGCCGCGTTGCTCATCGCGTCTTCGAGTGACATCGGTCGTCGACAGATCGAAAACATGCCGGCGAAGTCCGGAAAATCCGACGGCCGCACGTCGTCGGCGATGCCGCCGGCGAGGGCGATCACGGGCACGCCGCGGCGCTTGGCCCAGCGCGCGACGCCGCACGGTCCTTTGTTGCGCAAGCTCTGCTCGTCCAAGAAGCCCTCGGCGGTGAGCACGAGATCCGCGCCCTCGAGGGCGCGATCGAAGCCGACGGTTTCGAGTACCAGATCGATGCCGGGCTCGAGCGTCGCGCCGAGCACGCCGTGGAGCCCAGCGGCGATGCCGCCGGCGGCGCCGCCCGAGTTGATGTGCCGCACATCACGGCCGGTGAGCTTCGCGATCACGTCGGCGAAGTGCTCGAGGTTTCGCTCCAGCTCGAGCACCGCGCTCGCGGAAGCGCCTTTTTGCGGCCCGAACATGCGCGCCGCGCCGTGCGGCCCGAGCAGCGGACTATCGACGTCACACGCGACGCGCAATTTCACGCGCGCGAGGGCCGGATGCACGCGCGCCAGATCGATGCGCGACAGGCGCGCGAGGCCACCGCCGCCGGCAGGGATCGGCGTGCCGTCGACATCGAGCAAGGCGACGCCGAGCGCGGCGAGGAGGCCCGCGCCGCCATCGACTGTCGCGCTGCCGCCCACGCCGATGATCACGCTCTCGCAGCCTGCGTCGAGACACGCGCTCACGAGCTTGCCGGTGCCGCGGCTGCTCGCGACGAGCGGATCGCGCTCGGCGTCCGTGAGCAGCGCGAGCCCCGACGCCGTCGCCACGTCGACCACGCCGGTGCGTCCGTGATCGAGCAAGCCGTAGCCGCCGCGCACAGGGCGACCGAGTGGATCGGCGACGATACTCTCGCGCGATTGGCCGTTCTGCGCGGCGATCAGCACGGCGCTCGTGCCGTCTCCGCCGTCCGCGATCGGGAGTGAAACGACTTCGGCATCGGGCGCCGCAGCGTGAGCCCCGCGTGCGATTGCGCTCGCCGCCTGAAACGGGGTCAAGCTGCCTTTGAGTGCATTCGGAGCTACGATGATGCGCACGCCGACGACTTAACATCGGCTCGTCGGCGCGCCAATTCAGCGCGCATTCGGCAGAAAAATAGGGCTCGTTGTCGTTTTTTTGACTCGCGCGGACCGGACTCGGTTCTTCTATGTTGTCGGTCTGTCCAATATCGTGTGCTGCGCAGTTTCGTATGCAGAGTGTGAGTCGCGAACTGCGTAGCTGACTTCACGTCTAGGCGTGGAAAATGGCAAGCGCGCCACACTCGGGCCACGCGGCCAGCACGCAATGGTCGAATTGCTGACATGAAGATTGCCCGCGTGCGGGGTCGTGGTCTATCGGTTCTGTTTTTCTTCGGTGGTGAACTGACATGCGTCTATCGACATCCTTCGGCGCTGCGTGCGTGCTTTCGATTCCGGCTCTCGCTTACGCACAAGCGCCCGCAGTAGCTCCGCCTCCTGCCGCGACTGCGCCGGCTCCGAGCGCGCTGCCAGCCCCGTCTGCTCCGCCCGCAGCTCCCGTCGCGACTGCGACGACCGCAGCACCTGCGCCCGTCGCAACGCCGGCGGCACCGGTCGCTCCCGCGGCGCCTGCGCCGGCTCCGGCGCCCGCTCCTGCTCCAGCAGCGTCTGCCGCACCCGTTCCACCGCCGGTTGCGTCGCCAGCGCCGGCGCCGAGCCCCGCTCCGGCCGCGAGCGCCTCGGCGTCCCTCCAACTCGGTGCGCCGAGCGCCGCTTCAGCGCAGGCGACCGCGCCCGCGGGCAACGAAGACGAGGACTTTTGGCGGCATTATCGGCCGTTGCCGATGGCCGTCGAGCTCGGCATTTACGGCGGTGTCGGCCTCTTTTCGGCGCAGCACAACCTGCAAGATTTGGATTTGGTGTCGAACAATCAGTACGGGCACCAGCGCCTCGGACCGGCGCTCGATCTCGGGCTGCGTGCGGGCTTCTATCCGCTCTCGTTCTTGGGCGTGGAAGGTGAGCTCGGCGTGATGCCGACGAAGACGCGCACCGACGGCATCTCCGCCACCGTGTGGACGTACCGCGCGCACATCGTCGCGCAGTATCCCGGGTATCGCTTGGTGCCGTTCGTCGTGCTCGGGCTCGGCGGCATGACGCTGAAGAGTCACCCGGACACGCTCGGTGACGACGCCGATCCCGAAATGCATTGGGGCGCGGGCGTGAAGTTCGCGCTCTGCGAGTACGCGAGCGTGCGCTTCGATTTCCGCGACAACTTGATGCAGAAGAACGAGCTCGCGGCCGGTGTCTCGAACGGCGATCTGGTGCAGAACGTCGAGCTCTTGCTCGGCGCGAGCTTCACGCTCGGGCGCACGCCGCTGCCCGTCGCCGCGCCTGCGCCGCTCGATTCCGATCACGACGGCTTTATCGATTCCCAAGATCAATGCCCGCTTCAGCCCGGCGTCGCGCCGAACGGCTGTCCCGCGCCGGTCGTCGTCGACACCGACAAAGACGGCATTCCCGACGCCACCGACGCTTGCCCGATGGAGCCGGAGGACGGCTTGCCGCCGAACCCGAGCGACGGTTGCCCGAACAAAGATCCCGATGGCGATGGCATCCCGGTCCCGGAAGACAAATGCCCGACCGAGAAGGGCGTCGCGCCCGACGGCTGCCCGATCAAAGATCGCGATGGCGACGGCATTCCGGACGCGGTCGACAAATGCCCCGACAAGCCGGAGACCGTGAACGGCTTCGAAGACGAAGACGGGTGTCCGGACGAGCTGCCCAAGGCGGTCGCGAAATTCTCGGGTGTGATCCGGGGCATCGAGTTCGATTTCGGCAAAGCCACGATCCGCAAGGACTCGCACAAGCTGCTCGACGAAGCCGTCAAAGTGCTGACCGAGTACAAGGATCTGCGGGTGCAGATCAGCGGTTTCACCGACGACGTGGGTGAGCGCCAAACGAATTTGGATTTGTCGGACGCGCGCGCGAAGTCCGTCAAAGAGTACATGGTCGGCAAGGGCATCGATGCTGGCCGCGTCGAGACGCGCGGCATGGGTCCGGATGATCCGATCGCGGACAACAAGACGGAGAAAGGCCGTCAGCAAAACCGGCGCATCGAGTTCAAGCTGCTCACGAAATGACTGATTTTCGAGCCGAATAGCGGCTCAACGTTTGCCTAAAATAGTTGGAGGAATAGATGGCAAGGTCTCTAGTAATGTCCCTGATCGGTGCTGCGGGTATGGCCGCTGCACTGCTCGTCGGTTGCGGCGACAACGATGCGAAGCCCACCCCGAGCGCCGAAGGCCAATCCTGTGTGCGCACGGCGGACTGCGCGGATGGTCTGAGCTGTATCGCAAACGTTTGCTACAAGTCGGGTTCGACGGGCGGCGGCGGTGACGCCGGTCAAACGAGCTCGCCCGGCCCGGTCCTCGGCGGCATCGGCGAGAGCTGCACTTCGCGTCTCGACTGCGCCACCGGCCTCGCCTGCTTCAATCAGCGCTGCACCGATACGAACGCCACGGGCGAAGGCGGCGCGCCGAGCACACCGAGCGCACAGCTCGGGGATCGCGGCGAGACCTGTCGCGTGAACGCGGACTGCAATTCGGGCCTGATTTGCGTGCCCGGCTACGTCACCGCGGGCATCGGCCAGTGCGACCTCGCAAGCTACGGCTATCAACCCTCGGGGATGACATGCGCCGGTGAGTGCAGCTCCGCGACGGACTGCTGTGAGCTGCCGCCGGCCGCACACACGGCGACGATCAACTCCTGCTCCGACATCGCCGCGCAAATCGGCACCGAAGACTGCACGTCGGCGGCGATCTCGCCGATCATCGCGCAGCTCTGCTTCATGCAGAGCGTGTACTGCAACTGCGCGAAGGACACCTGGACCTGTGATGACAACAGCAAGTGCCAATACGCCGGCGCCTGCACGGTCGCGGGTGCCACGCTGAACGGTTGCCCGAGCTACACGCGCGGCAACTTCCCCGTGCCGACGTGCGATACGAAGGCGAAGAAGTGTCAAGGCGGCGCAGCGGTCGCCGCCTGCACTGCGGACACCGATTGCGACGCGGGCTTGACCACGGCCGACACGTTCACGACCTGCAGCAAGGGCGAATGCACCTGCTACAGCGGCGGTTGCTACGACAAATGCGCCCAAGACATCGACTGCGCGCCGGGCAAGGTCTGCGACACGAAGACGACTCACTTGTGCGTGCCGCAAACGGGCTGCACGACGGACGTGGATTGCGCCACGAGCCTCGCGTACGTGGGCGACAAGTGCGTCGACTCGGTGTGCAAGAAGCCGTGCGCGAACGATCACGACTGCTCGCCTTCGGGCACGACGGCCGTGAGCCCGTTCAACGGCTTGATCTGCAGCGCCGACGGCTTCTGCGAGTCGCTTTCTGGTGATTGCACCAGCGATGCTCAATGCAAGAGCGCGCTCGCCGGCTCGACCACGTATGGCGCCGGCGTCAAAGCGTTCTGCGTGAAGACGCCCGCGGCGGCGACGAACACGACGGTGTCGTCCGCGATCACGGACTGAGCCGAGAAATCAGCACACGCAATCGGCCCGCCCAGAGCAATCTCGGCGGGCCGATTCGTTTTGAAGCCGCGGAGCGCCGCGTCACGAGCGGCTTTTCGCGCACGAAGCGGCGCTTTCGGCGCGCGCGAGACACGCCGCGCGATCTGCTGATATCGTGCTTTCGATGCGGAGGTCGCGCACGGCATGACCGAGCTGGGCCGGGAAAAGCCCGTCATCCTGGTGGTCGAGGACGATCCCGCTCATTCCGAGGCGATAGCGCGCGCGCTCGCGCCGCAGGGCCAATATCGACTCGAGCTCGTGAGCACGCTCGCCGCGGCCCAAGACGCGATCGCCCGCGTTCGCCCGAAGCTCGTGCTCGCGGACCTGAATTTGGCGGACGGCAAAGCGCTCGATTTGCTGCCCGGGCCCGGAGCGGAGCCGCAATTGCCCGTGCTCGTGCTCACGAGTCACGGCGATGAGCAGACCGCCGTGCGCGCGATGCGTTACGGCGCGCTGGATTATTTGGTGAAGTCCGCTCAGGCGTTCGCGGAGCTGCCGCGCACGGTCGAGCGCGCGCTGCGCGAGTGGGAGCTGCTCGAGTCGCGCTTTCGTGCCGAGGCCGCGCTGCGCGAGAGCGAAGAGCGCTTCCGCGTGCTGTTCGAGTCGTCGCCGGACGCCTGCTACATGGGCGCGCTCGACGGCACTTACCTCGACATCAATCGCGCCGCCGAAGAGCTGATCGGCTTTCGCCGTGAAGAGGTGATCGGGCGCACGGTGCGCGAGATGGGCATCATTCCCCCCGCCTATCTCGACAAAGCGACGCGCATGTTCCAAGCGCTCGAGAGCGGCGTGCCTTCGCCGCCGATCGAAATCGTGATCTTTCATCGCAGCGGCCGCGAGATCGTGATCGAGACGCGCGTCGTGCCGGTGCGGATGCGCGGCGGCGTCACCATCTTGTCGACCTCGCGCGACGTGACTGCTCGAAAACAAGCCGAAGAAGAGCATCGGCGTCTGGAAGAGCAGCTGCGTCAGGCTTCGAAAATGGAAGCCGTGGGTCGGCTCGCAGGCGGCGTCGCGCACGACTTCAACAACTTGCTCACCGGCATTCGCGGCTTCACCGACTTGGTCCTGAACGGGCTCGCCGAGGGTGACGCGGCGCGCGCTGACTTGCTCGAGATTCAACGCGCCACCGAGCGCGCGGCGGCGCTCACCGGCCAGCTCTTGGCGTTCAGCCGCAAGCAAGTCGTCGATCCCGCCGTGCTCGATTTGAACAAGCTGATCGCGAGCACGTTGCGCATCCTCGAGCGCCTGATCGGTGAGGACATCGATCTGAGCTTCGCGCCGGGGGAGGATCTGCAAGCGGTGCGCGTCGATCCGAGCGCGATCGAGCAGGTGCTGATCAACCTCGCCGTCAACGCTCGCGACGCGATGCCGAACGGCGGCAGACTGCGCATCGCCACGTCCGCGGTCGAGCTCGATGCGGCGTTCTGCGCCGAGCACCTCGACGCGCGTCCCGGCCCGCACTTGCTCTTGGCCATGAGCGACACCGGCCTCGGCATGTCCGAAGGCGTGAAATCCCACCTCTTCGAGCCGTTTTTTACGACGAAAGGTCCGGGTCGCGGCACGGGGCTCGGGCTCTCGATCATTTACGGAATCGTGCAACAGAGCGGCGGCTTCGTGCACGTCGAGTCCGACGTGGGCAAAGGTTCATCGTTTCACGTCTATCTCCCCGCAGTGGGCGAGCGCCCTTCGACGTCCGCGCGCCCCGCGGATGCGGATGTGCCCGGCGGCAGCGAGACGATCCTCGTCGTCGAGGACGAAGTGCTGGTGCGAGACTTGGTCACGAAATTCTTGCAAGGCCAGGGCTATCGCGTGCTCAGCGCGGCGCGCGGCAGCCAAGCGCTCGAGCTCGCGCAAGGCTCGGCGCGCATCGATCTCCTGCTCAGTGACGTGATCTTGCCGAGCATGAACGGTCGCCAGATTTACGAGCAGCTGCTCGCAGGGCGACCGGAGCTGCGCGTGCTGTTCATGTCCGGCTATACCGAAAACATCATCGCGCCCCACGGCGTGCTCGAGGAGGGGTTTCACTTCGTGCAAAAGCCGTTTTCCTTGCGCGAGCTGGCTCGTAAAATCCGTGAAACCTTGGACGGAAGAGCGCGCCATGAGTGACGAAGCCGCGCCGACCGGGAGCCTCTTCGCCGACGATCGCGCCGGCCTGCGCGCCACGTTCGAATACCTCAAGGACGGCGTATTTTTCGCTGATTCCGCCGGCGTCGTGCTGGACGTGAATCAGGCTGCGTGCGAGCAGCTCGGTCTCCCACGAAGTGACGTCATCGGCCTGCCCGTCGCAAAATTCGCGGGCCGCCCGGATTTCGATTTCCGGCGCGCCGTCGGGCGCTTGGATCGCGAATCTCACCTTTCGTATCAGACGACGCACCTCGGCAAGCATGGCTCCGCCGTCGAAATCGATCTCACGATCACGCGCATGCCCGTCGCGGACTCGTTCGTTTACGTCGGCATCGCGCGGGATGTCACCGAGCGCGTGCGCATCGAAGACGAGCTGCGGAAGAGCGAGCAGCGCTATCGTTTGCTGACCGAGAATCTGCCGGGCAGCGCCATCATCTTGTTCGATCGCGAGCTGCGCTTCTTGCTCGTCGATGGGCCCGAAGTGATGGCTACCGGGTTCTCGCGCGAGATGATGGTCGGGCGCACGCCGCACGAATGCCTGCCGCCGGAGTTCGCGGATGCCATCATCCCAAATTTACGCGCGGTGCTCGAAGGCAAACGGTTCTCGGCCGAGGTGCCGTTCGGCGAGCTGCGTTACTTGTACGAGTACGTGCCGCTGAAGAGCCCGAACGGCGAGGTCGAAACGGGCTTGATTTTGGCTCAAAATGTGACCGAGCGTCATCGCGCGAGCCAGGCCGTGGCGCGTCGCGAGCGCGAGTTCCGCACGCTGACCGAGAATTTGCCGGACCTCGTCGCGCGCTTCGATCGCGAGCAGCGCTACATCTACGTGAACCCCGTGTACGAAGCGGCGACCGGGATCCCGCTCGAGCGAGCGCTCGGCCGCACGAACGGCGAGCTCGGGATGGATCCGGTATCGCTCGCGCGCTGGACCACGGCGATTCGGAGCGTGTTCGAGGAAAATAGTCCGACGCGCATCGAGCAAGAATTTCCGGGCCCGAACGGCCCGCGCGTGTGGGAAGCGATGCTCGTGCCGGAGCCCGCGGAGTCCGGCGAGATCGACTCCGTGCTCGTGATCAGTCGTGATGTGACCGAGCGACGCGTGCGCGAAGAAGAGCTCCGGCTCAAGAACGAAGAGCTGACTCGCTTCACGTACACCGTGTCACACGATCTCAAGAGCCCACTCGTCACGATTCAGAGTTTCTTGGGGTTTTTGCTGGAAGACACGCAGCGTGGGGACGCCGATCGCGTCGCGCGGGATGTGGGCTTCATTCGCACGGCCGCTGATCGCATGTCCGCCCTGCTCGCGGATTTGCTGCAGCTCTCGCGCGTCGGGCGCAAAGTGAATCCGCCCGAGCGCCTCCCGCTGCGTGAGCTGCTCGACGACGCGCTGGCGATGGTGGCGGGCCAAGTGGCGCGCGAAAAAACCAACGTGCAGGTGAGCATCGAGCGCGTGAGCGTGTTCGGTGATCGCTTGCGCCTGATGGAGGTGCTGCAGAACCTGCTCGATAACGCGATCAAGTTCTCGAGCAAGGTCATTTCACCGCTGGTGGAAGTGCTGGCTGAGCCCGAAGGAGACGAAATCGTGCTCCGAGTGCGAGACAACGGCATCGGCATCGACTCGCGCCATCGTCACAAGTTGTTCGGCTTGTTCGAGAAATTGCACCCGGAGATGGAAGGGACGGGCATCGGCCTTGCGCTCGTAAAACGGGTGATCGACGCTCACGGTGGGAAGATTTGGATCGACTCGCCCGGGCCCGGGCAGGGCACGACCGTGTCTTTCACGCTGCCGGGGACCAAACGCGAGGAGTCATGAAGAACACGCGCTCACCGATCTCGATTTTGCTCGTCGAAGACGACCCGGCGCACGCGGAAATCGTGCTTCGCAATTTGACGGCGCTCGACGGGCGCGTGAAATGCATCGCGCACCTCAGCGACGGCCAACAGGCGCTCGACTATTTGCAGCGCGAGGGCGAGCACGCGAGTCCCGAGAGCTCACCGCGTCCGGATCTGGTGCTGCTCGATCTGCGTCTGCCGCGCGTGGACGGCTTCGAAGTATTGCGCCGCATGAAGTTGCGGGATGACGTGAGCCACATCCCGGTCGTCGTGCTCACGACCTCCGAAGCCGAGAGCGACATCTCTGCTGCCTATCGCGGCGGCGCCAGCAGCTACTTGGTGAAGCCCGCGGAGTACGAGGCGTACATCGCGTTGATGCAAGGGTTCGATCAGTATTGGGGTGAGCTCAACCGGTTTCAGGGCGCGTGAGCGCGCACGTAGAACACGTCGAACTCGGCTTCTCCGACGGGCATGAAGCCGTGTCTCACGTAGAAGCGGTTCGCTTCGCTGCTGCGTAGAGCGCCGACGCGCACGGGCAGCTTCGCGCGATCGGCCGCTGCAAGAACGAGGCGCATCACCGCGGAGCCGATCCCACGGCCGTGCAGGTGCGGACGCAAGTATAGATGGTCGAGCAACCAAGCATCGGCTTCGGGTTTGACGGCGTAGAAGCCGACTCGCTCGCTCGAGACCAGAATGATCCGCGTGTGCTCGGCCGAAAAGCTCTCGCGAAAGCGGGCGTGCGACCGTGCGGCGTCGAACCGTCCGAGCCGCTCGAGGCTCGCCCGCATCGCTTCGAGCCGCAGCTCGTGGAGCTGCTCGAAATCGGCTTCAGTCGCGGGCAGCAGGTCGAGCTCGAGCGCGGCTTGCGGCGGGTTCAAGTCGCGATCTCCTCTCGCGCTTCATCGGCGGCCAGCGGCTCGAAACGGTTCTTGAGCAGCTCGAACGTATTTTCGCTGATGAACAAGGTGCCGTCTGCTTCGGCGTTGCGCGCGAGGCAGCGCGCACGGGCGATAGGCTCGGGGCAAGTCAACGAGTAGAGCCGCGTTTCGGCCCCGACGTCGCGCGCCGCAGCCCGCGCCGCGTCACGCGCGCTGCGTGACCAAAAACCAAAATCCAAGATCACGTCGACCCCGAGCTCGAGCGCTCTCGGCCATTGTCGATCGATCAGGGAGAATACGCGCGCGGAGCTCTCGGCGAAATGCTCCGCCGGCGGATCGTGTCCGAAGAGGGTGACCAGCCATTCGTCGGGCGAATAGCGCAGCGCGCTCAGCTCGCGCTCGAGTTGCTTCGAGAATGTCGTCTTGCCCGCCCCGAGATAACCGTGAATCAGATGCGCGACCGCCACGCCGAACCTCCGAGCGCGACGTTAGCCGATCTCGGTCGCGCGCGCGCCGAGCGGCACCGCGGAGCTCAGGATAAGCGCTTGCGCATGTGCGCGTCGACCGCGAAGCGCTCGACGAGCTCGTAGCCTTGTGAGTCGTACAAGGCGCGAGCGCTCGTGTTCCAGTCGAAGACGCGGAGCCACAGTTGTTCCACGCCGAGCGAGCTGAGGTGCCGCTCGGTCGCGGTGAGGAGCGCGCGATTCCAGCCGCGGCCACGGACTCGTTCGTCGATCGTGAGCTGCGAGAGCCAGCGGTAGCGATCGTGGTGAGCGCCGAGGAATGCGGGCGCCGGCGAGAGCCAGACCCAGCCGATGCGCGGGCGCACGAGCCGCGACCGAGCGACGTAGAACGAATGCCCTTGTCCGCGCAGCTCGTCCGCGAGCAGCGCGGCGAGCACGTGCCGCGCCGCGGCTTCACCTTCTTTTTCCGGTACCTCTCCGGCGCGCACGAGCGTGAGCGCGTGCTCTGCCACCTGTCGCTGCGCGAACTCGGCGTACTCGGTGTCACTGACCGGGGTGAGATGCATTGTGCTGCGCGCCTCACTCATTGGTACGGCGCGACCGAATCTCACTTTAGCTCAGCATTCACTTCGAGCCAGGCTACTGATCCTCCACGCAACACGCGGGGCAATCGTAGGTCGGCGTCACTGCACCGGCGCACGGGTTTTCGCCGCAATTTCCGGCCAAAACGCCGCAGCTCGGGTTGCAGACGCCGTCGAGCTGGACGGTGTGCGGCGGATTGCACATCGTCTCGCTGCCCTCGGGTTTGACGCGATCCGGCGCGAAGTAGAGGCGATCGAGCTTCGCGCCGTCGGTGTCATTCGCGATGGTGAGTCGGTGTGTGCCTTCGCTCAGGTCGAACGTGACGGGAATGCCGTATTGCACATCATCGTGGAGCGCGTCCCAGACCCACACATCGCCGCTGGTGATGCGCCACTTGATCCAAGCTCCGTCGTCCACCTGAAAGAAGAAGCGATTTTCGTAGATGGTTTGGTTGTGGATGCGGCCCCAAATCAAATACGTGCCCGCGACCTTCGCCTCGAGATCGTAGCTGGCGCGCGCGGGGCCCGGCGCATCATCCGAGGTCGAGCCCACCGCCGCGCTGATGAAGCGACCCGCGGACGCCGTCTGGTCCGAACCGATCGCGAAACCGCCGCTGAGCGTGCCGTTTTCGGCTTCGAGATACGTCCCAAGGCCGGCGTCCTCGAGCCCGATTTGCGTCACGCGCGGCTCGCAGCCCGCGAGCGCGAAGATCGCGAGCGCGCACCGAGCGGCGCGATCGGCGAGCGTCACTGCGCCTCGAGGAACCGTTCCAGCTTCGCGCTATGCGGGCTCGAGGGATGCGCGGCGATGAACGCGCTGGCCTTGCGCTTGGCAGCCGCCGTGTTGCCGTTCGCGGCCAGCACTTCGATCGCGAGCACATCCCGTTCTTGGCCGAGCGCACCCTTGGGAAACGCCGCTTGCAGCTGATTGAGCGCGACGAGCGCGCCGTGCGCGTCTCCGCTGCGCAGCGCCGCGCGCACTTTCGAGAGCATGGACGCCTCCGCGTCCAAACGACTGACGCGCGCGGCCGCGCTCAGCGGCAACTGAGCCGTCGGCGCGGGCGCGGCTCCTTCGACGACTGCGACGTCGTCGGGCGAGCTCGGCGCCGCGGACGATTCTGGCGTCACGACGGCCGCAG